>Ga0131853_10000200_pt1 | contig 105451 bp, 89 predicted proteins | sample TergutLab28metaG_FD_92764 | JGI IMG/M metagenome (GOLD analysis project Ga0131853, IMG submission 92764) | Labiotermes labralis P1 segment gut microbial communities from Petit-Saut dam, French Guiana - Lab288 P1 (version 2) (version 2) | ecosystem: Host-associated > Arthropoda: Insects >...
AGCTAAAAAGAAAAACACTCCTGAGAACAAACAGCCTAAAGCTAAAGAAGAAAATAAAGTATCTAATACAAAAAAAGATGCAGAAACAATCCCTGAAGAAGATGCAAGTATCGCTACTAGAGAAAATACTATGTCCGATACTCAAGAAGAAGCAACGCCTGATTCTAACGAAGAAGTAAATGCCTCAAAATCTAATTAAGTAATAGAAATAAATATACGCAATAATAGTTTTGCATAAAATAACTGTTGGGTAGATAAAGAGTAGGTGATATAGGGTATAATATTTAATGGGGTAAATATTATGACGATATTTATTTTTGAAACAATCTCAAGAAACTAATCAAAAATATAAAAAAACTGTTTGACAATATAAAAATAAACTGATAAACTTATAAATTGTACATATTGTACAATAATTTGCTTTGCCAAACGGCTTTAAGGCTGGGTTATGACTTTAGGGTTATTGGAAGTATAAAAGTTACTTTACAAGGTTATTATCTATATGATTCTCAACTTTCCCATAGCTACACCTTAAAAGATATCTTTTTTGTCTAAAACCTTCATTTCTCATTGGATAATACTGCTAGAATTGTTTTATCAAACGATTGTTTTTGGTCTAAAAGACATTATCATATAGCTTAGCTACCATTAGATTAAAAATAAGTTTTAAAGGAAAAATTATGAAAAACATTAGAAGAAAAATTATAACAATTATAATTGGGGTGATACTGGTTTTTGCTAGTTTTACTTCTCTTACAGCATGTAGCTTTTTTGAGGAAAATCAAGAAAGGGTAAATAGGCAAGTTGTTGCTGTAGTTATGCCAGGCACTGAATACGAAGAAAATATTTACCATTGGCAACTTATTCAAAGATTAAATCAAATATTGCAAGGTCAGCAAATGACGCAACTGCCAACGGAAAGCCAAATGATTGTTATTATAGAAGATATGGTAGACCAAAGGCTTATAGCGATTGAACGCAATAGAATGTTTGCTAGAGGTGATCTTATTTTTAGAGGCGATCATAGAGATGCAGAAGGTAACCTTACCGGTAGACTTTATCACCCTATTACAGGTGAGCCGATTTGTGCTTTTACAGGGACAGATACGGAATGTCCTGTGTGTCATGGTGACCCTGATAGAGTATACGGTTGCAATATTGACTTTACAGACATAAATCAAGTTAGAGAAGTTTTATTTAATTCTATTAATGCGGAATTAGCTACAATAAGAAACAACATTTTATCTTCTCATGGCGAAGAACTTCCTATCGAAAATACACCAGGCGAATTACCTCAGCCGGAATTTCCTGTTAGAACACCAGAAGTGCCAGACCACTATGTGCCACAAACGGAATTATTTATTCCAGATAGGGCATACTGGCCGGGTGCTACTGGCGGTGCTGAACAGCGTAGCTTACAAACACAGGCTCTTAGACGACTTGTTAGTAGCTTTGAGCAAGCTGTAATAGATTTCCCTAGAGAGCACGATGAAGCTAGACTTCAATCTGATAGAGATATGATAAATGAAAAATTTGCTAATAGAGATTATATTGGCTTGTATTTAGCACTTGTAGACACTTATATGATAGAGTTTATCGGTGGCGAGGATATAAAAAACCAAGTAAGAGATTCAATCCTACAAAGATATTTAGCAGATGCAGTTGAAGTAAGTAGAGAAGATGTTTACGAAAGATTTACATTCGAGCAAAATACACAAAGAGTACAATGGACTAATAATCATCAAGCGTTTGCTAGTGCTGTTAGCGGTAATCAACGCATATTATTTAGACCAAATAATGATTTTTTCTATGTAAAGCACATTTTATTACCGTTTACCGATGCTCAAACAGCAAGGCTTTCTAATTTTAGACAACGCCCTAATATTACTAGAGCTGATATAGAGCAATTTAGAAGTCAATTAGTTGACGAAATTAGAGTACATCCTCGTAGAGAGGATGGTTTCCCAGACTTAAGAAATCCGCCTTTAACTGCTCAGGAAGTTCTAAATATTGTTAGAGCAGAGGTTAATCCACTTAGTGCTAACCCTAGATATGCCGACAGACGCTTTACAGACTTTATTTATATGTTTAACACCGACCCCGGTGCATTTACTCATCATCTAGGATATGCTATGCCTCATAATAGAGAGGCTGGTGGGCAATTTATGCCAGAGTTTGAGCAAGGTGGCTGGACGCTGGCAGAAGAATATCAAGTGGGTCAAGTTTTAACTAATTTTATTGTTACAGACTTTGGTGTGCATATTATGTTTTATGCTAGCAATCCTCCCGCTGGATATATGGCACACCTATCTTCTTTCCAAACAATAGCTGAAGAAAATACTTGGTTTGATGTTTTTTATAACGAAATTAGAGGGCAAAGGCAAGCAAGAGAATTTCAAGTTTGGGCAAACAATGTTATCCTAGAAGCTAGAATAAGAGGAGCTACAGAGGTTCAAGAAATATTCCCAAGAGCCTTTAGAGATTTAGTGGAATAGTCTTTCAATGATTTTCTATTATGTACTTAAAACACCTCTTTTTGATTAAGTTTTATGTTGTTTAATTTATCGACATAACTTTGTTATGCTTGTTATTTAAAAGAACAAAAGATTTTCTTTTATAAACAAATCTTATATATTTAGTGTATAACACAAAATGTCGGATAAGCAAATCACTTATCCGACATTTTGTTTATTAAGTTTGTAAAAATAGATTGTGAGTGGTATACTATTTAAATATGTCGCAAGCAGAAGCGAAAGAAGAAAAAATAGATACTAAAGGAAAATCGTTGCAACTTTCGGCTAAAGAGGTTGTTAAGAAGTATAAGCTTACCTTAGTGGCAACTTTTTTTAGTGTGCTAACTTTTGGTATAGCGATTAATTTAGTGCCAATTATGTTTGTACCTCTTAGTGAAGAGGTTTTTTATGGAGTTCTTAACTTAGGTCATCTTTCGCTACTTATAGGAATCTCATTTGTGGCACAAATGATTATTTTAACAAGTTGCTCTAAATTGCCTGATAAGTTTGGACTTAGACCGATTTTAATTATAACAGCTTCATTAACTGTGGTTGGTTTTTTGCTTATGTTTTTTGCTCCTGTGTTTTTTGGCGAAAGACTCATATTAGTAGGACTGATTATAGCGGTTATAGTTTATGGTGTGTCGGCAGGTTTTATGGCAACGCTACTTAATCCCGTTATCAATAATCTGCCGTTTAGAAATAAAGAAAAAACGCTAACACTTTTTCATACAGCGTTTGCAGTGGGGCTTATAATTTCGATTTTAGGAATAACTTTAGGCATTTTCTTTTTACCTTATGTTAATTGGAATTTTATTCCGCTTATGGCTAGTATTATTCCACTGACGGCAGGAATTTTATGGCTCAAAGCACCGATTATTCAAAAGCAAAAAGGGGAGGAAGTTAACAAAGATATTTCTGTAGAACAGTTGTCTTTAGATAATTTTAATATTACAGAAAAATCAAATTCTAATAGAAAATCTCTTATGTTTGTTTTGCTTGCTTGTATGATGCTTGCGATGGCAACAGAGGCGATTGTATCTAAAGGGGCATCTACTTATGTGGATATGGGATTAGGTGTTCCTAAATTGCTTGGCGATATTTTGGGTCCTGTTATGTTTGCTGTTATGTTAGGTGCCGGTAGACTTATTTATGGGCTGTGGGGCGAAAATCGCAATATGCATAAATTTATGATTTTTGGAAGTTTATTATGTTTTATTTTATATTTAGTAGCAGTATTTACACCTAATGCGTGGATAGGTGTTGTGGCACTAGCGTTGTGTGGTTTAGGTAGTAGTATAATCATACCGAGTATGCTGGCTAAAACAGGAAAACGCTTTAAGGACAAAGGAGTTAAGGTTTTTGTGTGGATGAGTGCTGCTGGTAAAATCGGAGCAGCTGGAGGTCCAGCGTTATTTGGTTTATTAGGTTATATTTTAGGTAGTTTATTAAGCGATATGGCATCTAGTTTAGGAATGACCTATGCGGAATTGGGACTTAGAGTAGGATTACTTATTTGTTCTATATTTCCGCTAGTTAGCTTTATAATGCAGATAGTGTTTAAGCAAAAAATTAAGATAAGAATAGAAGAAAAGATTTAAAACTAGTATGAAATATTAGGATTCTTAGTTTTTTGTGAGGGAAAGATGTAAATTAGCCAGCTTTGCATATAGAAATTATCACAAATTGTGAAAATAAAGTGAGTAAAAATCAAATTGAGGACACGTAGCTGTCATTAAATATGTGATAATATGTATAAGTAAACTTTGCTCGCAAGATATTATATTTTAGACGAGTTGTAGTAGAGGAGATTTGTATATATATGAAGCATTGGATAAGCACAATTTTTTATCTAAATAATAAACTTAATAAATTACTTGATGCGTTGTCGCAAGAGTTAGAAAGCTATGCTGTAAATTTAACTATTGACACCTTTAGAGTTTTTGATTTGATAATGAAGATAGAAGATAAAAAACGACGAATATGTAATTTTAAGGTTTTGGGAGATTTGATTAAAAGTAAGTTAAATATTAGTCAAAAGGAAATTGTAAATCGATATATAGTTAAGGGAGATTCTTTCGAGCAAATAGCTTACGGTAGCGGTGTTTCAAAATCTACTACTAATAGACGATTTAAGGAGGCAATAAATATTGCTATAGCCACTGCGATTAGTTTAGGATATAATGAGGACAAGCTGACAAAGGAATATTGTGATATTATGCTTATTACAAAGATTTTTCGAAATTTTATGGAAAATGGAGTAGGGAAAGTAAGTAAAGAGAGAGAAGTAAGCGAAGCAGTGTAAATCAAATTACAAATTCTAATTTAGCTGTTGTTATAAAATATTAAATAAATCACTATTTGTAATTTGTACATTATAATTTGTAATTTTATTATAAACTTCTTGGTGTTTTTTTTGGATAGTCGTCCGACTTTGGCTTTTTGAATAAGATTAGCATTATGAGAACAGCAGGAATACTAAGAACGATTATAAATATTACTGTGATATAAGGCGGAAAGGAAATTGTGCCTGGAGAGAATATGGGCGGAGGGTCTACATAAGTCATAACTTTTTGGATATTATTGTTAGGAATTGGGTTAGATATTGCGTTGGCAGAGTAAATGTAGCCAAAAGCTGTTTGATTATTAGGATTAGTAAATTTAACAAAATACCAACTTGTTGTTGTGTTAGTGCCCTCTGGACTGTTATCGGATAGAATGCCATAAAATGTAAGTGTTGAGTTGACGGGAGCCGAGCCGATTATAGTAGAAATAGAGTTTGGACGAGAGCGGATATTGATACTGGAAACATCGCCAACAGCTGTAGCTGTTAGAGTAGAAGTAGCAAAAGCAGTAACGGGCTTAAAATCTACCTTAGTAACTGCATTTTTACGGATAAAGCCGTTTAAGTCGTAATAAATAACAGAATAAAATTCTCCATCTTCGCCAGTAACTTCAGCAAAGTAAGTCTGAGGCAATAAGACTTTTTCTACAAAAACATTATTTTCACGAGTATAAAGCATAACTGAAGAATGCTCAAACCATACAAAAGGCTGCTGAGGAACGACAGGAATTTGTTGACGGGCAAAAGCTGTGCGGGTATAAAGCGGTTGCATGGCAAAAATATTCATCAATAAAATGAAAGCAAAAAGTATTAGTAACTTATAAAAGGTTGTTAAGGCTTTTTTTTGCATAAATGGTTTTTCTAAGGTGGGCGACAAAGTGTTGCCCCTACAGTTGAGTGGTGGATGTATATTGTACTATATATATAATAAAAAACCGACAAGGATATTGACGATAAACATCGAAAAAAGAGGATAAGCTATGTTAGCGAGTGAAAGAGAAGTAATAAAAAAAGTAAAGAGTTTGGAAAAAAGTATCAAACGGTATCGTGGCAAAAATAAATTGCTTTATTATAAACCGCATTTAAAGCAAGAGGCTTTTCATAAATGCCAAAAACGCAATAGATGGGTGTTTGGCGGAAACCGTAGCGGAAAAACAGAATGCGGAGCTGTCGAGGCTGTAATGCTTGCTAGAGGCAATCATCCGTATCGGGAAAATCGTGAAAATGTTTCGGGGTGGGTTGTATCGCTATCGTTACAAGTACAACGAGATGTTGCTCAAAGTAAAATACTTGATTACATAAATCCTGATTGGATTGTAGATATTGCTATGCTACAGGGGAAAGCGAGTAATCCTAAAGGTGGTATAATTGATTTTATAACTATTAAAAATGTTTTTGGCGGAGTTAGTCGCATTGGCTTTAAGAGTTGCGAGGCAGGCAGAGAAAAATTTCAGGGGACAAGTTTGGATTTTGTATGGTTTGACGAAGAGCCACCTAAAGATATTTATGAGGAGTGTCGAATGCGTGTGCTTGATAAAAAAGGTGAAATTTTTGGCACGATGACGCCACTCCTTGGGCTTACTTTTATTTATAATCAAATTTATCTAAATGAAGCGGATGATGGTGAGATTTGGCACACAAGTATGGAGTGGGCGGATAATCCGCATTTGTGTAAAAACGAAGTAACAAAGGTTAGCAATACTCTTAGCGAGAGTGAGTTAGCAACTAGACGGTACGGTAAGTTTTCGACTGCTAAGGGCTTGGTATATTATGAGTTTGATGAAAGCATAAATGTGATTGAGCCATTTATTATTCCGCACGATTGGTACGATATAATGAGCATAGACCCAGGGTTAAATAATCCGCTGTCTTGTCATTGGTATGCGGTATCACCCGATGGGGTGGTGTATGTAATAGCAGAACATTACAAAGCGGGTAAAGATGTGGATTGGCACAGCGAGCGGATTAAAAGTATTTGCAAAGGCTTAAGTTGGCATATAGGTATTGGCGGTAGATATGAGGCACTTATAGATAGTTCGGCAGGGGCAAAAACTTTGAGCAGTAATAAAAGCGTTGTGGAGTTGTTTTTTGATAAAGGAATAGCAGTAAATCCCCGAGTTAATAAGGATATTTTTATCGGAATAGCAAGTGTAAAAAGTTATTTAAGCGGTGATGGATTTGGCACAAAGTTATATATTTTTAATACTTGTACGGAGTTGATTAAAGAAATAAAGGGTTATTTTTGGGCAAGTGGTGATACTCCAGTTAAAAAGGATGACCACGCATTGGATGAATTACGGTATTACATAATGAATGGACCGAAAAATAGGAGTGTGTCGATAGTAAAAAGTGATATAGCGTTAGATAAAGAGAGGTTATTGGCAAAGCGGAGGGCAAGGAGCAAAATGAGAAATTTCGAATTTATTTAGAAATATTTAACGATAATTAAAATCTGTTGAATTGTAGAGAGATTCACTGAACACCTGCACTTATTGAAAAATGTGTATTTTTTATTAGGCTCGGACGGCAGAGTGCCGCCCCTACAATTCGGCGGTGTTTTATTTGCTGCTTATTTTTTCATTTTTGCTTTACTGTAGGGGCGGCACTCTGCCGTTCGAGCATTAGATAAAATATTATGGGAAAGGAGAATAAAATTCAAAATCAACAAATCGAAAATTTAGAACTTGACCAAAACGCAAAATTAAACGAGGCTCTTCTAAAACGGGCGATGGGATATTGGGTGGTGGACGAGGTGGAGGAGTTTGTTTACGATTACACAAAAAACGAAAACGGGGAGGTGGTGGGTTTTATTGAGGGTAATAAACGAATTGTAAAGAGTAAAACAACAAAGCATTTTGTTCCGCCCGATTTGTCGGCAATCAAAATGTTGTTAGAGCAACAAAAAGACGACGGAGCGGATATGACCGAAGAGCAGTTAGTGGCAGAGCGGGATAGGTTGATTGGGATGTTGATTTCGATGAAGAAAGAGGAATAGTTAATTAAAATTACAAATGTTGATTTATTTAATTAAGAAATCGTAGGGATGACCATTGGTCGTCCGTAATAATAACTATAGCAAGGTAATTAATTACAGTCGAATAGTATGGGCGGTTATCAACCGCCCGAGCATTATAAAAAGAAGTTCATTTTTTTATAAGGTGCGGGCGTTCATTGAACGCCCCTACGATTAGCGGATTATATTACAAAACTTTGTTTATAAAGTGTGGGCGACGAAGTGTCGCCCTTACAGTTGAGTGGTTTTTGACAGTAAAAGAAATAAATCAATAATTTTCAATTCTCCACTCTCAATTCTCAATTATAAGAAAAGGAATAAAATTTATGATAAGTAAAGTAAAAAGTAAAAGAATTAAAGTAGAAAGAGATAGATTAAAGACGGCGGTAGATGCTGTGATGGCAAATTCTCGTTTAGGACAAGCGAATGAGATCATAGGGACAGATGAAGTTGACTATACGCAAATTGAATTAACAGAGGAGTTTATCGAGGAAAAGGTAAACGAGGTTAAGAGAGATTTTGAAAAGCGGTGTATGGAAAGGCGAGGATTAGAAGCACAATGGCAAGTAAATTCTAATTTCGTACTTGGCAATCAGTTTTGTTCTATTATGCCAAACAGTGGTGTTGAGGACATAGACAGAGAGTTTTTTTGGCAAGAGCGAGAGGCGTTTAATCATATTGCTCCGATTTTTGAAACTAGATTAGCGAAACTTGGTAGAGTGCGTCCAAAGATGTCGGTTCGTCCCTCTAGTGACGACGAGAATGATATTAGAACCGCTAAAACGGCATCTAAAATCCTTTCAAGTGTAGGTAGTACGCTGGAATTAGATAGAATTGTGCAGTCGGCTACTATGTGGAGCGAGCTGTGCGGTAGTAGTTTTTATAAGCTGTCTTGGGATAATTTGGCAGGTAAGAATATTGGCAGTGTGGCAGGCAGAAATATTTTTGAGGGCGAGATTAGGGTTGATGTTTGTCCGCCGTTCGAGGTTTATCCGTCTAGTCTTATGGTGGATGATTTAGATAAATTAGAAAGTATTATTCACGCTAAAGCTGTGCCTATGGAGCAAGTAGCTAGGATTTACGGAGTTGAAGTAGAGGAAGGCGAAGATGTGTCGGTTTTTGGATTGAGTAGTTTTAGTAGTGGCGGGCTTAGTTTGCGTGGTACTGTAAATGGAATTAGTCGCACGAAAGCCGATGGGCATTGTTTGGTTATAGAAAGGTATACCCGTCCGACCCCATTAAATCCTAACGGCGAGCTGTGTATTATCGCTGGCAATAAGCTGTTATATTTGGGTGAGTTGCCGTATCTCAACGGCATTCATGGAACTCCTGATTTTCCGTTTATAAAGCAGGATTGTATTAAGCGTGCCGGCAGTTTTTTTGGCACGAGTGTGATTGAAAGATTGATCCCGATTCAAAGGGCTTATAATGCCGTTAAAAATCGCAAGCATGAGTTTCTTAATCGTATTTCTATGGGGATTTTAGCGGTAGAGGACGGGAGCGTTGATGTTAACAATCTCGAGATGGAAGGACTGGCTCCCGGTAAAATTTTAGTGTATCGTCAAGGCGGAGCAGTGCCGAGATTACTTGAAACGGGGCGAGTGCCTATAGATTTTACTCAAGAAGAGGATAGGCTTTTTAATGAGTTTATGTCTATAAGCGGTGTGAGTGAGATTATGCGAACCTCTATGCCTATGACAAATTTATCGGGTGTTGCGATACAATTACTTATCGAGCAAGATGATACTAGATTGAGTATCACTGCCGAGCATATTAGATTTGCGATACGCAATATTGGAAGGCAGGTTTTAAGGCTTTATAAGCAGTTTGCGGGCAGTGGCAGATTAAGTCGTGTTGTGGGCGATAGCGGAGAAGTAGAATTGCTTTATTGGAATAAAAGCGATATTACTTGCGACGATGTTGTTATGGAAACTCAAAATGAGATTTCGAGTACGCCTGCTGTAAGGCAAAGTATGATGTTTGATTTAATCAGAATGGGACTTCTTAGCGATGAAGACGGCAAAATCAGTGATGCGAGTAGATATAAAATTTTGGATACGCTAGGCTATGGCGGTTGGGAATTTTTGCGAGACTTAGAAAGTCTTAATATCAATAAAGCGGCTAAAGAAAACTTGGAGTTTTATAAGTTAGACACAATAGAGGTTAGCGAAATAGATAGGCACGATTTGCATATAATCGAGCATACAAAATTTGGTTTAACAGCGGAGTTTGATAGGCTTGTTAGTAAAAAACCCGAAATTAAAGAGCGTTTATTACAGCATATAAGACAGCATAAAAAATTTGATAAGCTATCGGCAGTAGCAGAGGGAGAAGTGGTAATTTAATAAAAAACTCATTATGAAAATTATAAAATCACAAATTGATAATCAAAATGGCGATAATGCTTTATTGAGCACCGCTGAAACAATGCACAATGAAAGTGAGGTCGAATCAAGTGAGAGTTTACTAGAAAATAATGTTTTGGCTGTGGTTGCAAAAGAAATAGATGGTAATGCAAAAAACATAAAAAATTTTAGTGAGGACGAAAAAATAGAGACGAACACCGCTCAATCTCAAATTTCAAATCAAAAATTACAAGAACATCAAACACAAAAATTCGGGAAATTCCAAAATGCTAATGCACTTTATAGTGCTTACAAGTCGCTTGAATCCGAGTTTACAAAACGCAATCAGGAAAATTCTAATCTAAAAAAGTCGACTTTAGAATTAGAAGAAACTATTGATAAGCTAACCGTTAAACTTAATAACATTTTAGACGATGAGGAATTTATAGCTAAAGCGACTTTAACTCCGAGTATATCAGAGCAAGTAATAAAAAGCTACCTAAACTCAAAAGCGAGCGAAAATGTAACAGTAATTCCTGTTTTAACCTCTAAAATGGGACAAGCGGTAGTAGCAAGAACAACAAAGCCAAAAACGCTAGAAGAAGCGAAAGTGCTAGCAACGGTTTTATTGGGTAGAGGATAATGTGCGTAGCATAAACAATGAGAAATTAGAAATGAGGTAAATGAGAAATTATTGTATTTATTCATATAAAAAAATTAACAAGAAATTAAGAATTGCTCACTGTATGGGCGATTAGTAATTGCCCATACTTTATGAAAAAGTTTATTTTTTTCTAAGGTTCTGGCGACAGAATGTCGCCCCTACAGTAAAGAGGCTCTTAATTTCTTGTTAATTATTTGTTTTACATCAAATTTAACACAATAATTTCTCATTCCTCATTTCTAATTTCTCATTGTTCACAAAAAAACAAAATCAAAAAACATAACCAAAAGGAGAAATAACACAACATGGTAACATTACAATCGGCAGAAAATGCCTTAAAATCCGTATATTTAAGTGCGGTAACAGAATTACTTAATACAAATGTCAACCCACTACTAACAAAAATCGAGCAAACAGCTAGTGATGTGTGGGGTAAAGAAATTAGAAAAGCCGTATCTTACGGTATAAACGGCGGTATTGGAGCAGGGGACGAGGATAGCCAGCTTCCTCAAGCACACGGTAACAACTATCTTCAATTTGTTACTAGCTTAAAAAACCTTTACGGTCAGATAGAGATAACAGATAAAGCAATTCAAGCAAGCGATGGCGCTAAGGGGTCTTTTGTAGATTTATTAAATGCTGAGTTGCAAGGCTTATTAAATGCCAGTAGATTTAATTTAGGCCGTATGCTTTACGGCGACGGCAACGGCAGTTTAGGTAGCATTAGAGCGTCAACAGACGGCGGAGCTACTCACGAGGTTGGCAGTCCTCATATGCTTATAGAGGGGTTAGTTGTAGATGTAGTAAACGCATCTGGTGTTGTTATTGGTGCCGGTAACCGCATTAGACATGTCGATAGAGATAACAATCGAATCAGCTTTGAGCGTCCCTATAGCGGTACAACTATATCAATTGCTGGTGCAGTTATGCATGTTCAAGGCTCTAGGGGTAAAGAAATCACGGGGATAGGTTCATTGTTTAATAACGACCCTCTTTACGGTATAGACAGAGCAACTCATCCGTTTTTGCGTCCGCATTCCAAAAATGTAAACGGTCAAATAAGTGAGATTTTAATGCAAGAAACTATCGACAGGTTAGAAAACACTGCCGGCAGTACGGTTGATTTTATAGCGTGCTCGGCGGATGTTAAGTATGCTTATCAAGAATATATGGCACAGTTTAAGCGAAACATCGATATTTTAGAGCTTGAGGGTGGTTTTAAGACGCTAAGTTATAACGGTATTCCTCTTGTATTTGATAGGTTTATCGGTAACGGTACAATGTTTATGCTAAACACAAAAGCTTTTAAGTTGCATCAATTATGCGACTGGCGATACTTAGAGAACGAAAACGGTAGGATTTTAAGACAAATGCAAGGCAAGCCAGTTTATACCGCAACGCTTGTAAAGTATTGCGATTTAATATGTGATAAGCCTAACGGACAAGCTAGGTTGACGGGAATTAGGAGATAAATTCAATGAGAAATTAGAAATGAGGCAAATGAGAAATGATTGTTTTATAACAAAAAATATCACTATCCTAGTTATTGTTTTTTATATAAATAAGTCCGAAATTTCTCATTTGCCTCATTTCTCATTCTTAATAAACTATGCTACTTACACATCAAATCATAACAGGCGACTTATATGATATTAGCAGTCGTATAAAAGAGATAGACAGCAGTTATTTTATTGCTAGAAATAATAAGACTAAAAAAATTGAGGTTCACGCTGATAATAAACAAGGCAGTAGTCTGTGTTTGGTATTGCCTTTTGATAGGTTAGACAACAGAACTTTAGTCCATACAAGGCGTACTCGGGTAGAGCGGGCAAAGCAGTTATTAGCCGAAGCAGAAAAAGAAAATGTTAGGCTGGAAAAGCAAGAAGCGGAGAGGATTTTGAAAAAAGTAATGTTCAACGCTCAATAAAACAACGCTCAATAAAACAACGCACAATAAAATAGTGGAGGACAATATCGCTTTTAAGTTTAATTGCAATAAGTGTAAATCAATAATTGTGCGTTGAAAAAGAAAATTATGACAATATTAAACATAGTAGAATTATCGGCGGAGATGTTGACGCTAGAGAGAATTGTGGAGGCAATAAAAAATCCGCAAGAAGTAAGTTTATTATCACACGAGCAAAGAGAATTTGATATTTTGGTGCAAAGTGCTAGAACTGTTATAGATGAGATTGGCAGAGAATATGCTCCGCTTACTAAAATAAGTAGGATAAATGTGTCTAACAGAGGAATAATTCCATTTAGTGCTTTTCCCTTGCCTGTACTAGAGGTTAGAAGGGTAAGTAACGGTATAACCTCTATGCGATTTACCCAAAGCCTAGACGGTATAGTTGTGGATACGCCTTTTGGAGCAGAGCTAGATATTACCTATACTTATGCACCTCAACCTGCCTGCAATACAACACCATTAGAGTGGGAAAACGGAAGAATAGGATTGCGTCTTATTGCCTTTGGAACAGTGGCGGAGTATTGCATTAGGTTAGGTATGATAGACGAAGCGGTGCTGTGGGATAGGCGGTATAAAGATGCATTACTTGCTATGGCTAGACCGCTTAGAGAAAAAAGAGTACGGCAAAGGAGATTTAAATAATAGTGCTTAGTCCATAGTTCATAGTGCTTAGTTAAGGATTTATTAGCAGATATTACAAGCATAATTTTGGTGAGATAAATAAGTCAACAACTAAGCCCTATGCTCTATGCACTAAGCACTAGATAGAACTATGCAAAAATACATACACGCTCCAATTAAACCAAGAACGAGAGCGAAAATACAAAACTTTGGTCAAGGTATGAATGTCTCTATAGATAAAGCGATTTTGCCGATTGGCACGGCTAGCGAGGTTTTTAACTTTGATTTTTCTACTGGAGCATTAACCGAAGGTTATGGGCTAGAAAGCGTTTCTTATATAAACCGTCCCATTAGTGAAATTTGGACTTTTAGAAGGTTTAATTTTGATACTAATTTGGACGAAGAAATTTTAATGTACCGTACTCCTTTAGGCGAAATTTTTTATAACAAAAACGGCATAGAAACATCGCTTGGCATTACAATATCAGGCACTGTTAGAACTGTTAACTATAGGCTATACGGCGATGATGTGATATTACTAACAAGCTCAACCGACCCGATGTGGGTATGGGATGGAGTTAATATCCCATATAGTGTGCCAAATGCACCAAAAATCACCTCGCTTACAATTCATTTTGAGAGGATGTTTGCTACAACTATAGGCGAGAGTAATGCCGTTTATTTCTCTAGAGATTTAGACCCGACTAATTGGGATTTGTCGCTAGACCGTGGCGGATTTATTCAAGTTTTGGATGAGAGAGGTAAGCTAAACAGAGTATTTAGTTATCAAAATTTCGTATATATTTTGCGAGATTTTGGGATAAGTAGGTTAAGTGCATTTGCCGATCAAACAGATTTTTCGGTAAGCAATTTATTTGTTAGTAGCGGTAGAATTTTTTCCGATTCTGCAAGTCTTTGCGGAGATAGAATTATTTTTTTAGCTAGCGACGGGCTTTATCAGTTTGATGGAATTTCTACAAGTCGAATTATGCAACGCTTAGATGGGGTTATGAAACCTAGCAAAAACTCATCATCAGCATTTTTTAACGGGCGATATTATTTGTCGTTTAGAATGAGTAATAGAAAAGCTGGCGAGGATAACGAGAACAACAACGCATTATTGGTTTACGAAATTCAAACGGGATTATTTAGCATACTAAAGGATGTGTGCATTAAGAGTTTTAATGTTTGCGGAGATAAATTATACGGAGTTACGGGCGAAGGAACAGCTTGCTATATTACAAAATGCGGAGAAATTTTTGGCGAAGCAACTGTTAAATCATGGGTAAGTGGCGATATGGATTTTGGCACAGAAAACATCAAACGTATTAGAGAGATTTTTTTAACTACCGATTATCCTATTAGCGTTAGTATAATTTCTGAAAGGGGTAAAAAAGAATTTTGCGTAACTCCAAACCCCGGTGGCAACCGCATAAGAGTAAATTTAAGTGGCAGAAAAATTACGATTGGTATAAGGGCGGAGACAAGCAAGGTGAGAGTGAATAGACCAACGGTAGTGTTTACAAGTTAATGAGAAATTAGAAATGAGGCGAATGAGAAATTTAGGACTAGTTAAATAAAAATAAAACGGTAATTATAATTAAATAATAAAAACAGAAATCCTTAATTCTTTATTAAATAAGTCAACAATTTCTCATTCGCCTCATTTCTAATTTCTCATTTTCATTGATAATATAAACAAAAGGAAATAAATTCAAAATGGATTTAAATAGAAAAGCATTAAAGCGTTTAGACGAATTGGAGAATACTGTTAGTAGCCGTAGAGAACAAAGGGTTAGAAATGTGGGGTTTAGCATACATCCTAGCTTTCCGCTTAGAAGTGGAAACCCATACACTACAACTACGGCTAGCGGTTTGGGTAGTCTTAGTTTAATGATTAGATTAACCGCTAGAGTAACTCAAATCGGCAGGGTGGCTATAAGAGTTAGTGGCGAGTTAATCAACTTTACCGACTTTGAAACTCTGGGTATTTCCGAAAGGGTGATAATGCTACAAATAAGAGTTAGTAATGCTAGCTCTATCACATTAGAGGCTCAAAATGGTTTTGTGGGGCTATTAGAGGCTGTACAAATGGTACTTATTGGCGATAGAGCTAATTTATCTGGAGTAAGGCGAGATTTCGGAGCAGATATTTCGGGCAATATTATTGGTATTTTATCAGGTCAAAATGACCAATTATTTATTTATAGCTCACCAGTTAGTAATTTGCAAAATTTTACAACCCGCACAGTCGGCACAGGCAGGATTGCCGATATTGTAGCTGATAAAATGGGCGGATTTTTTGTGGCATTTAGAGATAATAGCAATAATTTTTGGTTAAATCACAGTATGATAGGTGGGTCAAGCAGAGCCATTAGGTTAGGCGGACAAGCGATAGAAAGCGTTGCGATAACAATAGTAGGAAATATGGTATATGTATATTATGTTTTGAATAATAGAATTTACAGTATTGCAGTTAGTCAAAATTTTTCACAAGTGAGTAGCCCTATAGAATTAGCGAATGAGCGTGCCGACAGTGTTTGGTTTGTGAAAAATGCGAGCAATCCTATGTTGCTGTTCAGTCGAAACGGCAAAGTATTTGGTAGATTTAGTGTGGATAGTAGCAATACAGCAAGTGCAAGTTTTGGTGTAGATATTAGTATAGGAGCAAGCGTAGAGGGTATTTAATTATAGTTGTATGATTAAAAACCGCTTGTTTTTTCTAAAACTTTACAAAACTTGTTCTATCTGGATTGCTTCGTCGATTAACATAATACAATAAAATAGAGAACAACTCCCTCCTTCGGAGTAGGAAGCGCAACGACGGTAAAATATATTCGTATCGGTTAATATTTTGCCGTCGTTGCGAGGAGTAGCTTAAGATGTTGAAAGAACAAGATAATCGACGAAGCAATCCAGATACGAAAAGTTCGTAAATTTTCAGAAAGAAAAGTTTAAGGTACGGACGACATTCTGTCGTCCGCACCTTAAAAAAAGTAAACTTAAAAAAACATAATATGCAAAATAAAATAAACTTATCAACCTCACTACAAATAAAATCGGTAACCGAAACATTATCTACACTAACTAACAGTACACCCATAAATGTTGCTACAGCATTACAAACACCTCTACCCTATGCCAGCCAAATAATAATCACAACAGCTACAATTCAAAGATCTTATCCACTGTCACTAATTGTTATAAACGACAATATAACACGAGGCAACTTATTCGCTACATATTCCGTAAAGCTAGATAAAGACGAATTAGTAGAGGAGCAAATAGTACAAATTGCTCTATCAAATAACGGCACAAATGTTATCTCTACATTTTTTGTCAACCTAACTAAAACAGCTGAGGAATTGTATATATCTATAACAGTTTCGCTTATTACTAACTTAAACTTTATAGCGTTAAGCGGAGGTTCACAAAATTTTTTAGTGCGTGCATTGCTTGGAGAGTCGGCATTTATTCCTAGTGAATATTCACTGCGATGGGGCACTAGCTTAATAGACGGCGAGGTTGCTTTAACTCCAACAGCTAATCAGTCCGATAATCAAATTCCTGTTAGTATAAATTTTATAGCTAACTCAATTCAATTTACTGCAACAGTTCCGCCCTTTACCCTTGATGCTGTTTTATTGGCACGAGGGCAACCCGCTTTAAGAATTGCACTTCATACTATGGCAAATCATATTTTTGTCGGACAAGTGGTAGCAAATTTAGAGCAGGTTGTAGTTAGTCAAAGTGCTACAATCGAAACGGTTACAAATTTAACGCAAGGCAGTACAAGTCATATGGCTCGCCAAGCCGAGATTTTAGAAATTCCGTCTGGCTTTACACAACTAACAGAGTCATTGGCAATGGAATTTAATGAGGATTTTACCCTTCACCACGACCCTTCTTGCCGTAGCGTAGCATTTGTAGGATTAAGAGAGTTACACTTTATAGGTATGAGAAATGGTATTCCGCAAGTGTTAGCTAGATTAGACAGAAGGGGAGCGGAAGTGTTTTTGCCGTATCATAACACAGTTGTGTTTGTTTATCCGACTTATGCATCAATTTATCATTATACTCACGAAAATGGATTATCGCTTACCACTAAAATTAACTTTACTAACCAAACCGAAGGCAGATGTATGGTGGCAAAACAAGGCGAGCATTTTTTGATTATTCGTGAGGTTTTAGGCTGTGAATTTTGGGAGCGTGGAGTTATTATAGGCAATGCTTATATCGTTCAGGAAATGCAAAGAGTTACCGGCAACGAGATTTATTTTAGAAATCGTTATTTTTTGGGTGTAATTACAGGCGATAAACAGGCTTTTAGCTTTGGAATAAACGGCTTAGATTTAACTACTACTAATAACCTGCAAAGGTTTATAAATCAAAACGACAGTGTTGAATTTCGTAGCCTAAACGACGGTTTAGTATTTGCAACAGTAACAAATTCTAACATAAGACAAAATCTTATCTACAGTATGTTTTCCGATAGACTAATGCTTGGCCTAGCCGATACCACTACGGTTATGCTACGGGGTGATTACATAACGGTGATTTTAGAAAATGGCACAAGGCAATTAAGATATTTTAGACGAGATACAATGACTTTATGGAATTTTGCTGTTGCTGATATGCCAAATATTATTGAAGCTGTTAGGCTAGATAAGTTTTTATTAACCCGAAAAGCCGATGGCAGCTTAGATGCTTATGCTATAACACCTCAAGCTACCGCAATTTATCATCCGAATTTGCAACCAAATCTTACAACAAACTTTATAGCTAGAGGACTTTTTGGAGTTGATGAGCTGGGGAATAGACGGATTAAATTGAATATTGAATAATATACGATATTCAATGCAACAACGCTCAACGCACAATTGTTGATTTATTAAGTAATAAGTCCTTTAATTGAGCGTTGAACATTGTTTCATTGAGCATTGTAAATACGAATAATCATCATAAGGAGGAAAACCCAATAATGTGGGAAGAAATTTTATTTACGCTTATAAGTAACGGCTTATGGGCAGTGTTGTCTTGCTGTTTACTTGGCTATTTGCTAAAGGATAGCAAAAAACGAGAAGCGAAATTTACCGATATTATAGAAGATTTAGCTGAAAGATTAAAAATCATCAATCAGATACAAAGTGATGTAAAAAGTTTAACGGGCAAAGTTGATGTCTTAACAGTAAAAAATTCAGTTGAACGAGCTATTCGCTCAAATAATAGTGACAATGTTAGACAAAAAAGACATTACAAAAAAGCAGTGGTAGTAGGAGAGGATTAAAGTATGGCACTAAATTTTGAACGAAACGCAAGGCTAATTGGCGACGGCAGAATCAGCGGAGCAGTTGAGAGAAACGGCGAAATTCATTTTTTTCTCGATACCGACGGTGCAATTATGCGTAGAACTATGCCCGTCGGTGCTAGAGCCACCACGCAAGAACAATTTGTATCCTTTGCCAACGAATACACCGAAGTAGCTAATGCCAGCGTTAGTTTGTTTGGACAAGAAATAATATTACAATGAGAAATTAGGAATGAGAAATTATTGTGTTTATATATAATAATTTAAGGTGATTAAGAACCGTTTAATAGTAGGGGCGTACCATTGGTCGCCCGAGCCTTAGAAAAAGATAAACTTTTCTTAATAGGTGCGGGCGCTCCTACTATTCAGCGATTTTCACCTTTTTGCTAAATATTAAAAAACCAAATAAATCCTTAATTTTTCATTCCTCATTCCTAATTTCTCATTGATAAAAAAAGGAGAATATGAGAGACCTAGTATCTTACATAAGCGACACCGTAGATAGTGTCGTAAATAGACGCTCAAGAAACGAAGAGCTAGAAAGAGCGCTTAACGAATTAAATCAGTTTATACAAGACCAAAGACCAACAATACCCGACCGTCCCGAATTACCGGGCGTTCCAGAGTTTGAGCGTCAACAAGTAACTGTTCGTACCGATGACGAATTAAGTCAGCTAGCAAGCGATAAGCTAGCAGGCGAGCGGTTAGCACAAGAACGTGCAATAGAAACACGAATTTTTAATCAGGAAAGAGATTTAACTACTGCTCGCCAAAATGCCGAAATTTCCGCCAAAGAACAAAAGGAAGCATTGGCAAGCAATATAGAGCGGGCGGAAAATGCTATAAATAATGATGTTTTGCGTCGAGGCTTAGCCCGCTCATCTATAGCCGTAAACCGCCAAGCCGATTTAGCAGAGCAACACTCAAATCAAGCACAAGCAATCGCAGGTAATAAACTTAGAGCAATCGAGCAAATTGACAATGGTATAGCAAGCCTTGTCTCACAAAGAGACCAAGCATTAGCGGATTTTAATGTAACTCATGCCGCAAGACTAACTCAAGCGATACATCAATTACGCACCGAGCAAGACAAAGCAGTTAGAGACGCAACGGCATTTAATAATAATGTAGCCGAGTTAGAGCGTAGGGCAGAGATAGAACGGCAAGAGCGAAGTGCCGCCCTTCATCAAAGAGAATTAGATATTTTGGCAAGAGAGCGAGAATTAACAGGTGGTAATGGCGACCCGATTTTTAATAAGATGGTGCAAGTTTTAATAACTTTATCGCCCAGCGACGCCCGTCGTCAGATTATCGAAAACCCAATCTTTAGAGAAAACCTCTCTCCTCAACAATTTTATCGTTTGTTTGACCAATTTGCTAGAAACTAGGCAATTAAGAATGTTTGACTCGAGTCTTGATAGTTTAATAGCTACTTAAAAAACCGCCAAATTTTTTGGCGGTTTTTTAAGTAGCTTGAGCAATACTCTGTATTTTGTTGCTCAAATATTATAATAAAATTAGTTATTATTTGTAATTTGCGACTTACGACATTGTAAATTATCTGTACTCTCTTCTATTTTTTAGTCCACTTAAATACTTTAATGCTTTGTTATTATTTTTTTCTTCTACGCTACTACGACATCGCACTATGCCGGATTTTCCTAAATTACCAATCACAATATTGTTGTCAAAAAACTCCTCTAGCTCATAGGCTTCTATATCAATAAAATCCCAATCGTAAAGACTGTCATTTTCAAACTCAAAACCTCTCTCTAAAGCTATCTTAGCCGGAGGCTCAGCTTTTATCGGAGGTACGATTTTAGGAAGAAATGGCACAGGAAGCACACAAATGCCAGCACAAATTAAAAATCCAATTTTATAAATCATAATTTTAGAATGTGCAAAAGCAAAAACAATTATTCGGTTGCAAATAAAAAACATAAATGCTAAACTATACTCATGAAGTTAGGCGTGGTAGGATTGCCGAATGTAGGCAAATCAACATTATTTAATGCGATTACATCAGCGGGAGCGGAGTGCGCTAATTATCCGTTTTGTACAATAGAGCCGAATGTCGGCATAGTAGCAGTTCCGGACGAAAGATTATCAGTGCTAGAAAAAATGCACAATTCTAAAAAGGTAATTCCTGCCAGTTTAGAATTTGTCGATATTGCGGGCATTGTTAAGGGAGCTAGTAAAGGTGAGGGTCTTGGCAACAAGTTTTTGTCGCATATCCGTAGTGTAGATGCGATAGTGCATGTTGTTAGGTGTTTTGGTGGTAGCGAGGTTATCCATGTAGACGGCAAAATAAACCCTGCTAGTGATATGGATATTATAAATTTAGAGCTGATTTTAGCGGATTTAGAAAGCTGTGCTAAACAGCTAGAAAAAGCACAGAAAAACGCAAAAACTCACGATAAAAAATATGTAGCAGAAGCGGAGTTACTTAAGAAAATTTATAATCATCTCGAGAGCGAAAAGCCTGTTAGAACTTTGGAGCTAAGTAAAGAAGACAGAGAAAAAACAAAGGAATTCTTTTTTATAACCGATAAGCCTGTTATTTATTGTGCTAATGTAACTGAAGGTGAAAGCGTTGGGAGCGATAATCCATTTGTTGCAGTTGTGGAAAAGCGGGCAAAAGCGGAGGATGCTCAAACAATAGCAATAAGTGCTAAAATCGAGGCAGAGCTAGCTAGCTTACCGCCCGATGAGAGAGTAATGTTTTGCGAGGAGTTAGGAATTAAAGAAGCGGGATTAGCAAGGATTATTAAAGCAGGGTATTCACTACTAGGGCTTATTAGTTATTTAACCGCAGGCGAAAAAGAGGTACGGGCGTGGACTATAACAAAAGGCACAAAGGCACCAGGGGCAGCGGGTAAGATACACACCGATTTCGAAAAAGGCTTTATCCGTGCCGAAGTAGTAGCTTATAACGATTTGGTAACGCTAGGTAATATGACTATCGCCAAAGAAAAAGGTAAAGTTAGACTAGAGGGTAAAGAGTATATAGTAGAAGACGGCGATGTAATGCACTTTAGGTTTAATGTGTAATATTGAATTGGAAATGAGAAATTAAGGACTTATTAGTTTTATGTATTTGAAAATTACTAACCGTATGGGTATCTCTATCGCTTACACTTATTAAAAAATATGCAGAAAAATAACAATGAAAAATCTAAAAATATTTGGAAATTAGTTGCGATATTGGTGCTTATTTTAATCGCATATAGTATCGTAACTATCAGTGGTATTTTATATTTATCCGCAACTGGTCGGGAAGCTATTGGTTATGCAATGATTCTTATTTATGCTTTGTTTTTTGGAGCTTTTTTGGTGTTTATTGCAATAGGTGTGGCAAAGCAATTTATAGATGAAGAGTACTCAGCCCCAAAATCTTATATAAAGATTGCTAAAATTTCCATTGTACTTGCTGTGTTGACGCTTGTAGCCTTTGGTGTAATCTTTTTTATCTACTTTATTAGTTCTAGTTCTTGTGGTTAATGTTATATGGATATTCAAGAAAAACAAACCCGAAAATTAAATCGTTTGTCCGAATTTGATTACAGTAGTAACGGAGCATATTACATTACGATTTGCAGTAAGGATAAAGCCCATATTTTTGGCGAGGTTGTTTGTAATAATCAAATTGTAGAGACAACAACCCGAAAAATAACTGTAGGGGCGGCAATCTGCCGCCCGAGCATTATATTATCGAGAGTTGGAGTAATTGTAGAGCAAGCAATTACCGAAATTCCAAAGCGATATAAAGATGTTTTGGTTGATAAGTATGTAATTATGCCTAATCATATTCATTTGCTAATATCAATCAATAAGTGCGGGCGGCAGATTGCCGCCCCTACAATAAATTTAATAGTTGGTCATTTCAAAAGGGCAGTTAGTATGAATTTGCATCAACTTAATATTTCAGATTCCATTTGGCAAAAATCATTTTATGACCATATTGTTAGAAACGATAAAGACCACCAAAGTATTTGGGATTATATAGACACAAATCCCGATAAGTAGTTAGAGGATGAGTATTATAATAATTTTTACAAAACATAATCAACTGTAGGGATGGTTTTTTGCTACCTGCATAATAGAAACAATAAAACATATGAAAATAATGAAAAAAAGATATTATAAGATTTTGAGTGTAATCGCAGGAGGTATTTTTTTGACCTTTGCGATTGTGTTTTGGGTATTTCCGTATGAAATGGCAGGAGTGGTTCATTTAGATAGAATTCGTGGTGTATGCGTTCATTTTCCTAATGGGATTAGAGGGATTTGCTCGGCTTGCTATAATGTATGGGTTACGCAGGTGGAGTCGCAAAGAGCTTTTTTGTTTGAAATGCTAGGCATAATAATGGGGATATTTGCGATTGCCTATTTGGTAGTGATAATTATATTTTGCATTAGCAAAAAAGAAAAATGGAACGGACTTTTTTTGATTTTAACATTAGCACTTTCACTTGTTTCTTTTACTTTAATTGCAATATTAGTAAGATTTATACATCCGCATTGGCTTTTTTGGGGCAATTATGCTTTAGCTGTACCTGCTTTCTTGATAACTATTTTCATATTGATGCCTGTTGTTGCTATTGCGATAATAACATATTGTAAAAAAAGAAGATTGAGGATTAACAAACAACAATGAATTATAAACAACACATAGTAAAAAAAATAAAAATGGAAGGATTTTCGTTTGATGAAATTCTTAGTAACATAGTCTCGGCTTCTGAGGCTACTCACGGGGACTATTCTTTGCCGTGCTTTAGCTTTGCTAAAGCACTAAAAAAATCTCCCATAGTGATAGCTAACGAGATTAAAGAAAGCTTTACTTTGGATAAATATATCCAAAGAGTAGAAGTGATAGCAGGATATGTAAATTTCTTTTTAGAAAGAAAAAGTTTTATCGAGAGCTTTTTAACCGAATATAACAAAAACGGTGCTCCGTTTGCTTCGCTTAAAGCTAACAATAAAACGATTTGTATAGATTACAGCTCTATCAATATTGCTAAGCCGTTCCATATTGGGCATTTACTTACAACCGCAATCGGCGGTAGCCTTTACCGCATTTTTTCGCATCTTGGCTATACTGTTGTTGGCATAAATCATTTGGGTGATTACGGAACTCAATTCGGTAAACTTATTTCGGCTTATAAACGCTGGGGCGATAAAAAGCAAGTGGAAGAAGGTGGAATTACTGCTTTAACTACTCTTTATGTAAGGTTTCATGACGAGGCAAAAAATGATAAATCGCTAGAGGACGAGGCTCGTAAATACTTTTTAGATATAGAAAACGGCAACAAAGAAGCGATGGAATTGTTTAATTGGTTCAAAGAGCTTACAATGCTAGAGGTAGAAAAGGTTTATAAACGCTTAGGTGTTGTGTTTGACAGCTACGACGGCGAGGCTTTTTATAACGATAAAATGCAGCCTGTTATAGATGTGCTTAATGAAAAAAATCTTCTTACAGTTAGCGAAGGGGCTAAGGTAGTTGACTTAGAGCAATTTGATATGCCGCCGTGCCTTATATTAAAATCCGACGGAGCATCACTTTATGCCACAAGAGATTTAGCTGCGGCGATGTACCGCAAAAATAAATATAATTTTGATAAAAATCTGTATGTTGTAGCTTATCAGCAAAATTTACACTTTAAGCAGGTGTTCCAAACACTAGAGCTTATGGGTTATGATTGGGCACCAGATTGTGTTCATGTGCCGTTTGGTATGGTTAGCTTAGAGGGCGGACTGTCGATGAGTACAAGAGAGGGGAGAGTCGTTTATCTTAGCGATGTTCTGCAAACAGCGGTTGATAAAACGCTTACTATTATAAAAGAGAAAAATCCGACTTTAGGGCAAGAGGAAAAAGCGTTAATTGCCGAAAAGGTGGGTGTAGGAGCAGTTGTGTTTATGGCATTATCAAGTAGCAAAATTAAGGATTTAGTTTTTAGTTACGATAGAGCCTTAAATTTTGACGGCGAAACGGCACCTTATATTCAGTATACTCATACCCGTTGCCGTTCTATTTTAGCCAAGAGCAGCGGAGTGGCAACAGCGGAAACTGATAAGCTAACTGACGATGATAGCTTTGCAATAATAAAAATGCTAAGTAAATTCGATGACATTGTTACAACCTCCGCTATCAAATACGAGCCTAGCATTTTAGCTAAATATTTAATCGACATCTGTCAGCTATTTAACAAATATTATTCTAACCACAAGATATTGGGTGATAGCAGTAGAGAAGCTTTAACCTCTATCGTAGCCCTCGCTTTAAAAAAAGGCTTGTCCTTACTGCTGATTGATGCACCGGATAGGATGTGATAAAATAAACCTTGAAAAGATCTCGGTAAAAGTCAAGAAAATAGATTATTTTCAGAAATTTTTATACTGAAGATACTCCAAATAATAAAAACAATGCAAGAATATAAATTTACAATAAATAGCAAATTCATTCTAAAGGATGTGTTTGAGCTAAAACTCACTTGTGATGAGCCTTTGCCTTCTATGATAGCAGGACAGTTTGTGCATATAAAGGTACCGGGGGACGAAGTGTTGCTTCGGCGTCCATTTTGTTTATACAGATGGGATAAGAAAAGTATTTCGTTACTTATTCAAGTTGTGGGTAAGGGTACGCAAAGGCTAGCTAAACTCAAAAAAGGCGATACGGTTTATGGTATTATGCCTATTGGTAATGGTTTTAAATTAAAGCCAAGCCACAAGAAAATAGCTCTTGTTGGTGGCGGAATAGGAGTTGCACCTTTGCTTATGATTCCTAAATCATGCCTAGGGCGAGAGCAAGATACGGTAAAGCTAACAGAAAATATGATTGTGCCTGTTAAGCAAACCATTAAAGGTACAGAAATCCGTAGCTATCTTGGCTTTACTACAAAGGCAAAAACTATTTTATCAACAGGCTTTTCTAGTGTTAGCGAAAAGGTTATCATTACAACAGACGATGGCACTTACGGCATTAAAGGATATCCAACGGACGCGCTAAAAGCCGATATAGAGGCAGGATTTATTCCTGATGTTATTTTGTGTTGCGGAAACCACAATCTTACTAAAGCCGTGCAAAAAATATGTATAGAACATAATATTGAAGGTTACATGTCTGGAGAGGAGAGAATGGGTTGCGGTGTTGGAGCTTGTCTTGTTTGTACTTGTGCCGTTAAAGTTGGTGGTGGACAGGCGAAGCATTTGCGTGCTTGTGTAGATGGGCCTGTATTCAATATAGCGGAGGTAGTACTTTAATGAGAAATTAGAAATGAGGTAAATTAGAAATTACAGATTTAGTAATAAAAAAAATCAATTTTTTTTTAATTATAACTAACATAAATCCGAAATTTGTTATTTGCCTTATTTGTCATTTCTCATTGAATTTTATTATGAGTATAAACAGAAATAAATTAAAAAATAAAAAAGCCTTAGTAAACGAAACGCAGAGTAGCGTGGCAAATGCCGAGCCAAATTTAGAAGTAGAATTTTGCGGCAAAAAATTCAAAAATCCGATTATAGCGGCAAGCGGAACTTTCGGTTTTGGTAGAGAATATAATCAGTTTTACGATGTGAGTATGCTAGGCGGCATTTCTACTAAGGGACTAACGCTTGAACCTAGAGAGGGTAATGTCGGCTGTAGAATAGCGGAAACTGCTAGTGGAATGTTAAATTGCGTGGGACTACAAAACCCTGGCGGTAAAAGATTTATAGAAGAAGAACTGCCGTTTTTAGATAGTTTAGATACTATTATTTTAGCAAATGTAGCAGGTAACACTGAAGAGGATTATGTAGCACTTGCTAGTATGCTTGCTAAGACTTCGGTTGATATGCTAGAGTTAAATATTTCTTGTCCTAATGTGAAGGAAGGTGGAATTGCGTTTGGTGTAAATCCTTGTAGTGTGGAAAGTATTGTTAAAAAGGTTAAGGCTGTTAGTGGCGATAAGCCTTTGGTGGTAAAACTTAGCCCAAATGTAGCTAGTATTAGAGATAATGCGTTGGCGGCAGAGCAGGGCGGTGCAGACGCAATTAGCTTAATAAATACACTAACAGGTATGGCAATTGATTATAAAACACGCAGACCAATTTTAGGTAATATTACGGGCGGTTTAAGTGGTCCTGCGATTAAGCCTGTTGCTCTTAGGCAAGTGTATGAAGCAAAAAGGGCGGTTAAAATTCCGATTATAGGTATGGGCGGTATTATGACGGCAAGTGATGTGATGGAGTTTATGATAGCAGGGGCGAGTTTGGTGCAAGTCGGTAGTGCCAATATTTATAATCCAATGGCTATAAAAAACATTATTTTAGAGTTGACAATACTTCTTAAAGAGTGTAATATAGTTGATGTTGCTGACCTTGTCAGCACTTTACGAGCTTAACGATATGACTAATGACGAAATACTAGAAATTTTTCAAAAAACAGGCGGTGTGCTAAAGGGACATTTTTTACTAACGAGTGGCAGACATGCAGACACATATATGCAATGTGCAAAACTATTTGTAGACTCGGAGTGTAGCGAAAAGCTATGTAGTGCATTAGCTCAAAAACTCAAGGACTTTAAGGCAGATGTGGTTGTTAGCCCTGCCGTTGGGGGAATTTTAATGGGATACGAGATGGCTCGTCAGTTAAAGTTGCCCAATATATTTTTTGAAAGAGAAAGCGGTAAGTTTTGTTTGCGTCGTGGATTTAGTTTAGCAAAAGGTACAAAAGTTATCGTAGTAGAAGATGTTGTTACAACAGGTGGCTCGGTAAAAGAAGTTGTAGCCGAAGTGCACAATTTAGGTGGTGAGGTAGTAGCTGTAGCAAGCATTGTCGATAGAAGTGCTGGTAAAGTTGATTTTGGAACAAAATTTGTGTCGCTTCTTAGTGTAGATATCAAAAGCTATGAGGCAGACGAATGTCCGATTTGCAGTGCTGGTGAGATACCGCTTTATAAGCCAGGTAGCCGTATTGTTTAATATAAAAAATTCAATTATAAACTGCAACTGATAAGCTACTAATTTATAGTAAGTCCTAAAATTTGTAGTTTGTCAGTTGTAGTTTGTAGTCATAAATAATCACAGTATGCTTTAATTAAAATATAGACATACTAAAAATAGGATAAAATAAAAAATGAGTGAAGAAACATTAAAAACAGGGTCAGAAGTTGTCCCAAGAAAAAGAAAGAAAAAAAGTAAAAATCCGATTGTGAACTATTTTGTTCCGTTTAGATTAAAACAATTTAACGATCTACTTATGTTGGCTAGCTTTGTTGTAGTTATTGTAGGTGTTATTTTGCATGGTACTATAGCAGATATCGTTGTAATGATTGTTGGTGCATCTATGTTTGCCGTTGGCTCTGTTATAGCAATCTTTAGATGCGTTAGAGTTTTAAGAAGCGATGAAAGAACTAAAACCGAGAAAAAAGACGCTAAAATAAACCTTATTTTAATGAGTATACTGCTGGCAGTAGCAATACTTGCCATAGTAGCATCGTTTATGTTGTGGGGTAGCTAGTTTTTTATTATTGAATAATAAAATATTAAAAATGTCGGACTTATTTATTAAGTCCGACATTTTTTTCTTTTTTATAATCTTAGTACTTATAATTTTAGACCTACTCATACATCCAATCCATGTAAACTCCGTAACCTCTAGTTGGATCGTTTACAAAAACATGGGTAACGGCACCGACTAACTTGCCGTTTTGGATAATAGGACTACCGCTCATGCCTTGAACTATACCGCCTGTAGCGTTAAGCAATCTTTTATCCGTAACCTTAAACACAATACCTTTCTCATTGGGAGTGCTTTGGCTTACTGTTTTAATAATTTCTATATCAAATCTTTCAGGTTTATCTTTTATTGTAACAACAATTTGTGCTTTACCTCTTTTAACTTCACCTCGTGTGGCAATAGGTACTAATTCACTATCAGGCAAATTGCAAAATCTACCGTAAACTCCAAATCGTGCATTTCCGCTTAAGCTTCCAACAGGATTATGTGTGGCTGTAAAAACTCCTCTAAGTTCGCCGGGATTGCCCTTTTTGCCTTTGTTATAGCCTACAATCCTACAATTAAAAGCATTTCCGCCATCGCACGGAATAATAATAGTACCGTCTGTAGACTGAATAGGATGACCTAAGCTTGCAAATTCGCCACTAGGCTTAATATAGGTAACAGTGCCGACACCCTCAGCATAATCTTTGATGTTAGCCCCTAATTTATAATATTCGGTGTATTTTTCTACAACAGGGTAGGCGGTTATTTTTTTCTCTTTTTCGCCACGCAGAATCTTTAATTCCATTTGCTTAGAGTTTTCGTTATATTTTTTTAAGATTTTGTCTACATCATCGCTACTTCCGATTTTTCTGCCGTTAATTTCGGTTATAATATCGCCTGCTTGAAGTCCCGATTTAGGAGTAACAAGTCCATATTGCGTTTCAATCTCTACCAAATTGCTAACAATAACACCACTACTTTTTACGCTAAGCCCTACTGCCATACCGCCAAGATACACATAACGAGAGGCATTAGCAGTAGTAGCAATCGCATTGGCATTATCATTGTTTGTCGCAGTAGCAAAAGCACTGCTAGTAAAAATAATAACTGCCAAAAAGCACATTAGCACTGTAAGTCCTATATATCTAATCCGCCTAATTTTCATAATCCATATTAGAATGTGTAGATAGGGGATAGGTTATGCATGGAAAAACAAAAAACCACTAGAAATATAATTCAATGTGGTTTTTGTATGCTATAAGAGCTATCGGTTACTTTTTAGTAGTTTACCTGTGCAAAAAAGCCTAGCCTGTAGTGAGAGAAGTGCCGAAGGCGCTTTTTTTTATAATGTAATAGACATTTTGTTATCCAGCAATATTTGGTATTATTACTTCTAAAGTAGAATTCCAATTAAATGTAATTCGCTGTTCGAAAGTTTCGCTATAAGAATGATTATATATAGAAACAAAAATATTAGTAATTAAAAATTCTTGTATATATTTTGGTATATTTTCTTCAGATTCTTCAGAATTTGTGTTAGAATAATCAGGATTAAGAATAGTAAATTCATGTACGGTAATTTCAAAAGCTAGTCTATCTCTGCGTTGCATTCCATTTGGAAAAGGATTAAATGCGATTTGTTCTTCTGTCCAGTGGTTTCCTCTAGTAGAACTAAAATATCTATCTAAATTAAGAATATGCCTACCTCTTTGAAACTCCATATAATCAAAAGGAAACATAGTAGCTAAAGAAATATCGGCTTTTGGTGCAAACAAATGACCACTTTCTCCGTTTCTAAGAATATGTCTAAAGATTCTTTCGCCGTCTTCAGTTACTTCTAATAATTGCCAAAAATTATCGTCCTCTTGAATGTGTTTGCCATCATGTGATATAACAGTTGTTTGATTAGTGTGTACACGGATAGGACTATCTAATTCTTCTGCATTCATAATGATTCTTGTTTCTATATTCCAAGACATATTTCTAGTGCCTCTGTCAATTTCAGCTTGTGTTGCTATTAGTACCTGGTTCCACTTGCTTACAGTAGTGATTTCTACACCTCCGCCGCCACCACGACTAATTCCTGGGCAAGCTACTAGAAACATCATAACAGCAACTAAAGTCAAAGCTAAAACAGTAACTAAAATGCGTTTTTTTAATTTTTTATTGTTCATTAAACGAATCTCCTTGTATTTTATATAGCTTAATTGCTACAAAAATTATAATAAAGGGTAGATTTACCCGACATTTGTACATATGATAATATCACAAAGATGAGATTTATGCAAGTGTTTTTTGCAAAAGCCGTGTTGAGTGATAGCAACACGGCTTTTTATACAATGTTCAATGCTTATTGTCCAACGCATAATTATTGTTTTTTACAAGCTAATAAATTATATTTTAAATAATCAATTTTTCATTGTGCATTAAGCGTTGTTTTTGTGCTTTAAATTACATTCCTACAGCTTTTTTAGCTTTACTTGCTAAGTTAGCAAAAGTTTTAGCATCAGATACGGCGATTTCTGCTAAAATTTTGCGGTTAAGCTCTACACCGGCTACTTTTAGTCCGTGCATAAATTTAGAATATGATAAGCCGTTTTCTCTAGCGGCAGCGTTGATACGGGCAATCCATAAACGACGAAAGTCTCTTTTTTTAAGACGACGACCAACATAGGCATACATTAGACTTTTCATTACCGCTTGGCGTGCAACACGGTAAGAGCGTGATTTAGAACCAAAATAGCCTTTAGAAAGGCGCATAATTTTTCTGCGTTTTTTTAACGCATTTACTGATCTTTTTATTCTCATGAGTTTGTTTTCTCCTAAATATTAAAATGTTAATGTTTTGAGACACCCCCAAGTGCGTCTCCTGCAGACTTAAAGAGTAATATTTTTAAAAATTGTAGGGGACGCACTCTTGGGCGTCCTAATAGAGATCCTAGTTATGAAGTATAGATTTAAGATTGCGTTCTTGTTTAGGCGATGCTAAATAAGCTGTTTGTCTTAGGTCTGCTTTTCTTTTACGGGTTTTTTTGGTTAAAATATGGCTTTTACCTTTTTGACCTCGCTTTAATTTACCGTTTCCAGTGATGCGGTAGCGTTTTTTTGCTCCGCTGTGTGATTTCATTTTTGGCATTACTTTTTATTTTCTCCTTTATTGGTTTGATTTATCTTGTTAATAGTAGTTTTAGCAACAGCTGGTTTTTCTATTGTAGACTTTATTATTGGTTTTTCTACAGATTTTTCAACTTGTATATCCTTTGATTTATTAGCTGGAGGCAGGGGAGTTGTACTCACTTTTTTAGGTGAGAGTATCATAACTATAGCACGACCTTCGGTAGAAGGCTTTTTATCTTGAATACTAATATCTTCTACGCAAGCAAAAAAATCCTGCATAACCTCTACACCTAAATTAGCGTGAGCTTGCTGACGACCTTTCATTCTAAGAAGCACTTTAACCTTGTTGCCGGCAACCAAAAACTTTTTAGCGTGTTTGGCTTTGGTTTCTAAATCGTGTTTTTCTATAGTCATTGAAAGCCAAACCTCTTTAAGCTCAGATATAACCTGGTTTTTTTTAGCCTCTTTATCTCGCTTGTTTTGCTCAAACTTATACTTGCCGTAATCCATAATTTTACAAACAGGCGGTTTAGCATTAGGCGAAATTTTTACAAGATCTAGGTTTTTTTTATCAGCAAGTGCGTTTGCATCTCTAGCACTCATAATGCCGATAAATTCTCCTTCGGCGTCCACAACTCGGACTTCCTTATCTCTTATTCGGTAGTTGGTTTCTAAATATTTATTCAAATAATTACTCCCTTTAAGGCACAAAAAAAGCGCCCTTTGTAACAAAAGAACGCACACATTTCTCAAGACATAAAATTTAGTTATTATACAATAAAAAGCATATAGATTTTACTAATTTTTATTGATAAAATAAATTTACGCCGTTACCGTCTAAACCATTCTAGAGCGGTGAGACACAATGAGTATCCGCTTGCAACTAAAACATAATATCACATTCAAAAATCTCTGTCAAGTGTTTTTTGGACATAATTTTAAGTAATTTCGCAAATTAGGCTATTTTATGCTGGCGGGGCATAAGGCTATCCTATCCCCATCGCTTTGATCCCGATACGCCTTTATAACGCCGTCATATTGCTTAATATATGTTGAGTTTTCAGTTCTGCTTTATTCGTGTGGGCTGGGCGTTTTCTCTGCAATAAGTGTCAACATACCGTCTTGTATCCTTGAATATGTGGTGATATCGTGCAGCCCTTGTAGTTTGGTTGTCACGACATAGTGCAACCCTTGCCCCCCATTTTGCCCGCTCTAAACGCAAGAAAAACCCCTACCACTATAGCAAGGGCTTTGTCAATATCAATAAGTTCGTTTTATTGGACATCAAAACAAAACCCCAAAAGTCTAATCTGGCTTTTGGGGTTATATACATTTCTAAAACCTGCCGTTAAACATATCAAGCACGCCTCGTCTTATGTTGTTTTGAGAAACTCTCTTGAATGCCCTTGCTCTCTTGCTTTTACTACTTCGTCATAAAGTTTTTGTGCTGCGTTTAACTTAGCCTGTTTTTTTGATTTGCCCTCGCCAACCAAAATCAAGCCCATTTCTAATATGGATGCTACACAAATCCAACCCTCTGCATAATGCCCTCTGTCTTCATAGTTCGGCATAGGAATGTTGCCTGATCGCCATAATTCTTGAAGATAATTAACGGGGTTATGATTGTCGCCTCGCTCGGCAGAGTTGCGTATAGTTGTTATGCCCGAAGTAATATAATTCTTCCATGGTTGTTCTAAATGCTCAATATCTAACAAATGATTTACTGTAATGGATAACTGCTCTTGGTCATAATCGCAGTCAAGTGCTACTGCACCCACGATGCTCTCTAGCAAATCTTCCTGTACGGATTGCTTTTCATATACCTGTTGAGCAATGTCGCCCTTGCCCAACAACATATATTCCTTTTTTGCAAGCCCTAGCCTCACAGCGTGTTTTGCTAAGTTTGCACCATTAACTATGGCGGCACGCATTTTAGATATGCCTCCCTCGGTAACAGTTGCGCCCCTATATCTTTGCAAGAGTGTTTTTGTTACATAAAGTCCTATAACCGAATCGCCCAGCGTTTCCATTATTTCATTACAGGGATTGCCGTGATTTTCTTCGCTATAAGAGCGACGAGTAAAGGCTTGTATCAAATGCCCTTTTTGATTAAATTTATAATCAATAATGTTTTCTATTTCTCTAATCTTGTTATTATCCATTTTGCACCTCCAAATAGTCGCACCATAAAAATCGCTCTCGCTTGTATGGCTTTTTGTGCTTAGGTCTAATGTATGACGGAGGCTTGCCCGTTCGGTTTTTTATGAATCTGCGTTCGTTCTGCAAATCCGTCTCGGGTCTTAAATGTGGCTTTATTTGCTCTAATACTTGGCGTTGCTGCCACTTGCTCTTGCATTTGAAGTAAGGATTATTCCTATACTCCTCTGCTCCTACTAGGTATTCTTCATAAGCTACCTGTCGTACCTCTAAGATTGCATCTCGGTGGTGTTTTTTTACTCTAGGCATAAATCGCACAATGCCTGCTGCCTCGCTAGCAGTCAAGGCTTGTACAAAGAATTTGCCCTCGTAATACTGATGTCTTCCAACATAACCACATTTTGCGGTCACTGCAAAAAACTTGTTTTCCATTTTGAAACTCCGTTTGTTATAAATTAAACGGGTGACAAATAACACTAGACCATCAATGCCAGTCTAGCCTCACTATAAAGAATAAATGTAAATCTCAAGAATTAGGTCGGCACAATAAGACAATTAAAACTCAAATTGTGGCGAAGTAACTTTTGCCATAAAAATTTATTCTAAACGGATTTGCCATCCATTCAGATACAGTTTACCATACCATGCCCACAAAGTCAAACGATTAAATAGCCTTTTTTATAAAAATAAAAACCCAAAGCAAATAAATTAAACATACCTTTCAAACCCACAAAAAACAAAAGCCCAAAAACCACTCTCGGTCTTTGGGTTTACCTGCTTATTTATACAACTTTTTACCAAAAAACATCAACACAATTTCAACTTTTCTTAAAAAACAACTCTAGTTATTCCTAAAAAACGCAAGCGTTTTTTTGGCTTTTCTGCTTAAAAATTACTCAATTGAAGTATTTATGTAATCAATTAAATACGACTAACTAATATCGCATAAAAAAGAGCTAGAATATTTGTTTTTTGATATTTCTAAAATCAAAATAGTATTTGTCTAAAAAATCAATTTGTGCTACAATATTTTTGTGTTAAAGATACAGAACTTATCTAAATCGTACGCGAAAAGTCAAGTTTTTGCGGTTAATGATTTGTCGCTGGAGCTAAAAGAAGGCGAGATTTTTGGTTTTTTAGGGCCAAACGGGGCAGGCAAAACAACTACTATCAAGGTGCTTACGGGCATTTTACCTTTTGAAGTAGGCGAGGTTAGCATAGCGAGCTATGACATCAAAAAAAATGCGTTAGAGGCTAAACGCAACATGGGCTTTGTTAGCGATAGTCATATACTTTACGATAGGCTAACGGGGCGAGAATATGTAGATTTTATGGCAGATGTTTATGGTGTATCGCTTGGCGATAGAAAGGAGCGAGCCGAAAAAATGCTTGATATCCTTAGTCTTAAAGATGCTTTTGATGCTAGTATAAAAACATACTCTCATGGTATGAAGCAAAAGATTGCTGTTATCGGGGCACTTATTCATAATCCTAAGCTGTGGGTTTTAGACGAACCGCTTACAGGTTTAGATCCTCAAAGTGCTTTTGCTTTAAAAGAGGTTATGCGTCAGCACGCTGATAAGGGTAATACAGTAATGTTTTCTACTCATATTTTAGAGGTTGCCGAAAAGCTTTGTGATAGGATAGGTATTATTGTTAAAGGCAAGCTGGTAAAAATCGGTTGTGTTGCTGAAATCAAACAAGCGTTTGATGATAAGAGTTTAGAAGAAATTTTCCTTTCGGTGGCTGGAAATGCTCCCACTGTAGATGTGTAGTAAGGGGGGGATATGAAACATTATTTATTTGTACTAAAATTACTAATTAAAAACAATTATTTGCCTACTCGGCAGAAGGGTGAGAAGAGGGATGCCCAAAAGCTAGCTATGCTGGCAACTTTTGGGATTGTGTATATTATTTTTGCTCCTATTATTGTGGGTTTTGTGTTTTTTGTAGCACCTGTAGTATATGCTTTTGGTATTGTAGCAGAGGTTACAGCAGTTCTATTAGGAATTTCCGCTGTTGTGGTATTGCTACTTGGCATAGTGTCGATTCTAAGCTATTTGTATTTTTCTAAAGATACAGAGTTTTTCTTGCAACTCCCGATAAAGCCGTCAACAATATTTTTTGCTAAATTCACTGTAATTTATGTTAGAGAAACTATAATTTCGACTGCCATTTTAGTGCCTACGCTTTTAACGCTTGGCATTGTAACGGGTGCTCCTTGGTTATTTTATTTATTATTACCGTTTGGAATTTTACTAGCTCCTGCATTACCGCTTATGCTAGGGGCACTAATTAGTATACCACTAATGTATGTGGTTAGCTTTTTTAAGAATAAAGGTGCTTGGACTTCGGTTATTATACTCATACTAGGTGGAGGTGCGTTTGCACTATACTTTATTGTTATACAAATGATTAGCGGTGGCGATATTTTCGACGGCGATAACATAGAACAAGGAATTCTAGCTTTTCAAGGCGCTTTTATTGCTTTAGCAAATATACTGTATCCGTATCTAGCCTTTAGTCGTTCTGCTTTTATGATTGATAATTTTGGCATTGGGGTCGGGTTATCTACTCTATTAAACTTTTTGATATTCTTTCTATCTGTAGCTATGTTATTTGTGCTTACTATGCTTGTTACAAATTTGGTATACAAAAGAAGTGCGGCGAGTCAGCTAGAGGGTAAAAAGCAACAAGCAAAAGGTAACGAAAAATTTACGGCAAACAGTGTTAGGACGGCTCTCATTAAAAAAGAATGGAAAGAGATTATCCGTCAGCCTGCATTTGCATTTCAGGTGCTTTCGCCGATTATAATTACACCGATTTTGATATTTGTTATGGGTTTTGTAGGAAGTGTGGGTTTTGGTGGCAGTGTAGAAAATGGTTATGGTAACGGTTACGGTAGTACAACCCCGTATTATAACGGCAATGGTTTATTAGATAGATTAGGTGATTATATGCCTCAATTTGCGTGGCTTGGGTTATTTATGATGCTAATAATGTTTGCTATAACGGTAAACACAGGGGCAATGACGGCAATCACCCGAGAGGGCAAATCTTTTAGTATAAGTAAACTAATGCCTGTGCCTTATAAAACACAAATTCAAGCAAAGGTATTTATAAATATGACTATATCTTTTGTGGCAAGTTTATTAGGGCTCATTGTTATAACTGTTTTGCAATTTGATATTATAAATTTGGCTTTTGGTATTGTTTTGTGTATGTTTTTGGGTTATTCTTTTACTTGTTATGCTACTTATAATGATTTAAGAAAGCCGAAATTAGATTGGGCGACTCCTAACCAAGCTATGAAGCAAAACTTTAATACAGTTCTTCCGATGCTTGTAGGTTGGGGCATAGGATTAGTGCTTATTTTAATTGCAATGGGTTCTATACTTTTAGCAGTATTTACTCCTTTGGCTTTGCAGGTAGCACAAATCATTGCTTGGACACTTATGATAGCCATAGCAGTAACTTTATCAATTTTGATGCACAAACTTCTCTACAAAAATACCGACAGGCTTTACGAAAGACTAGGGGAGAGTTAACAAAAAAGCCTAGCAAATAAATTTTGCTAGGCTTTTTTGTTCTTTATAGATTATTTTCTTACCAAATATTATTGTTGTCAGAAGAATCATTCCAATTTTGTTGCTGTGGTTGTCTTGATGCATTCATATGGTTAAGAATAGTCTGCTTCGTTAACAAAATTTTGAACAATAGGTTTATTGCTAGTAGTCGCATTGATTGTTAAAGCATTTTTATTTGCTCTTATGTCTGTTATAGAATGTAACGGTATTGCTCTTTTTGCTAAATATAAATTAGTATCATCTAAAGCAACTAAATCTCTAGGTAGAAAAATCGGCATAAATGCTCCTGCCATTAAAGCGCCACCCATTGCTACAAGACCGCCTGTTATTCCGCCCCCTATAGCGCCTCGTAAAAGAAAAATCCAAGAAGAGATTCCTCCTACAATTAGGGCAAGTCCCCCTAAAGCAATTAGAGCAACTTTAGGGATAGAAGTTTTGGCTTTAGTGCCAATAACTTGTCTGTGCATAAATGTTCTTCTTTGCTAGAAAAAATAATTTTTACTAGCCAATGTAATTATTTTATCATAGTTAGACATAGCATACAACTATTTTTTTTATTTAATCTCGTTTTATTAACTCCGATAGCGTAACATTTCGGTGTATGTATCTAGGAGATTTTGGTCTTATTCTAAAGAATTGTATTGCTTTTTTGGGGCAAAGTTGCAAGCACGCTTGACAGTGGTCGCATTTTGTAGACTTAAATTTTGGAATTGATTTGCCTTTTTTTTGTTGCATTATTATTGCATTTGGCGGACAAACTTTTCTACAGATTTCGCAACTGTTACAGTTGGGAGTTACTTTGTAACATTTGGCAAAAATAAAAGCACCTATTTTGAAAATTAAACTAACTAAAGCCGACAGTGGTCTAAATAACTTAATCTTATTTTCAGTTCTATTTTCGTATACTTTACATAAACTTTCTATGTTATCTTCTTGAATATCGCTTCTTTGTTTTTGAACCTCAGGACGGGGATGGCCGAATAGATGCACATAATTTTCTACTGAATCTACAGCGCTAGAATAGTGAACTTTTTGACCTTTTTTACATAGAATTTTAACAGCCTCTGCTGCTGTGCCTCTTTGAGATGAACCTTGTAACACAGCAATGGCTAGGTATCCTATATTAAACTCGTTATTTTTCAAAAATCGTTTTACTAGTTTTGGCAGTCCGAAACCATATGAAGGGAGTACAATAACGGCGAAGTCTAGTTCAATTTCATTGCTGTTTTTTGTGTCACAGCATAACTTTTCCGTGATAAAATCAATTGGTAATCCGCCAAAATATTGTGAGATTTGTTTAGCGGCGGCAAAACAATTTCCGGTACCTGTGTAGCAAAAAATACGACTTCTAAGTATTGTTTTTTTATTAAAATTTTCATCTATAATAGGCGGATTCATATCAAAATTGTATCACATCACGACAGCTCTTACAAGTTATTTTCTTTTGTCGAACTAAAAAAATGTCGCTTAGAAGCTAAATTTAGCCTTTTGAAAGACTATTTTTCAAAAAAATCCATATTTATAAGATTTTTCATCTGTTTTTAATAGACAATATCGACCACCTTTGATAAAATTAACTGGTAGATAAATTTGCCCTTTTTCGGCATATAATTTGGAGGAATTAAACAAATGGTAAATATCAGAAAAGCAAAAAACGCACTTAAATTTTCTAAACCCGCAGGTTGGTGGGGTAGCACATGGCGAGAAGGATTACCTTCTGGCAACGGTGTAATTGGCACATCTGTCTTAGGCGGTGCGGCTAACGATGTTGTTCTTATAAATCATAGCGATCTATGGTGGCAGGGGCATGTTGGTGTACTGCAAGATGTAGCAGATAAATTGCCTAATGTGCGCAAAAAAATTGAAGAGCATAAACCAAAAGAAGCCGAGCAAATTTTAAGCGAGGGGCTTATCCAAAAGGGTTTTCGTCCTCGTCCCGCTTTTCCACTGCCACTGTGCGATTTCAAAATTCATCAACACTTTGATAAAGCCGTAAAGGAATATGCTCGTGTTCTTAACATGGAAAATGGCGAAGTTTCTGTAACTATGAAGGATGCTACAACCAGATTCGAGCGTAGTATGTTTGTTAGTCGTGCTAAGCAAGATATTATTTGCTATGAGTTTACAAAAACGGGTCCTAAGCTTATAGATGTTACGCTGTCGCTAAATCAGCACGATACTTTCAATACTCGAACACTAGATGCCGTTAGCACCGTACCGAGTGGTGTAAATGTAAAATACGAAGAGCACTTTATGTATTACAGTGCCCGAAGCGATAACCAAACTGATTTTGGTGTTGTGGCTCATGTTAGACCTTTTGGCGGAACATCAAAAGTTATTCAAAACGGTATTCATATTAAGGGTGCCGAAAAGATTTTAGTTATACTTAAGCCTTTTATAGAATCTCAAAGAGAAAAAGCATGGAACGATGCTAAAAAGGAATTACCTGCTGTAGCAAAGCTTACCTATGATAAATTACTTAAAGAACACACAACAATTCACAATAAATTATTTAATAGTGCAGAGTTAGATTTAGAAGCTGATAATCGTGATGAATTTGCTGATGTATTGTTAGATACTGCTATGCAAAAAGGTGAAATGCCATTAGCTCTTATAGAAAAAATGTGGGCATATGGTAGATATTTGTTGCTAAGCGGTTCTAGTCCGTTATCTCGTCCATTGGCTCCTCACGGGCTTTGGTGTGGAGATTACAAAGCAGATAGTGCTAGCATTACAGCGGCAGGTAGCATTCAATCGACTTATGCTCACGCTTTTAGTGGCAATATGGCAGAATTTGCTAAAAGCATTTTTACTTATTATGAAAGCGTATTAGCGGACCTGCGCAAAAACGCATCTAGACTTTACCTTTGTAAAGGTATTTTTGTGCCTAGCGTTATGGCACATGGCACAGGTGTTTTGGGTAGCGTAGACCCTGGTGTTATTCACTTTACAGGTTGTGCAGGCTGGATTTGTCAATTGTATTACGATTATTACCGCTTTACCGAAGATAAAGCATTCCTTAAAAAACAAGCGCTTCCGTTTATGAAAGAAACAGCTGCCTTTTATGAGAATTTCTTTAAGGTTTTGGGCGATGGTATGTACGAAAGTGTGCCTAGCTTTTCGCCAAATACTAGTCCATCTAATTTTGTAGTTGCAGGCGAACCTATGCATATTGCCCGTAATGCAACAGTAGATTTTACAATTGCTAGAGAATTACTTAAAAACCTTATCGAAGGTAGCGAAATCGCTGGCGAAAATAAGGGTGATATAGCAAAATGGAAGGATATGCTTACTAAAATTCCGGGTTTTGTATTAGAAACAGACGGTACTGTAAGAGAATATCAAGACCCTAAATATAATGATAATCCATTATCGCCTAGTACGGCACTTATGTATCCGTGCCTAACCGGTATTGGTTACTATAATATGAAGCCCGAAAATAAAAAGGCATTCGAGCTTACTGCTAAGAAAAAACTTACATCTGCTAATCAAGAATTTACCAGCCCCGAACTTATGCGATACGCTAATATTTTTGCTAGATTCGGCGATGGTGAAACAGCACTAGAGATTATGACAAACGCTGTACGCAGTATGGCTATGAATAACCTTGTTTTTGCTAAAACTGATTGGAGGGGGATGGGTAGTGGCAAAGTAGACACTTGGGCAAGCTATACAGTAGAGCCTAATGCGTCTTTAACATCTGCTGTTCAAGAAATGATTGTGCAAAGTAGCGGAAATACAATTAAATTATTGCCAGCACTTCCAGGCAATATGGGTAAAGGCAGTATAGAGGGCTTTTTAACTAGAGCAGGTGTAGAGATTGTATTATTAGAATGGGATAGCCGAAAAGGTAATGTTACAGCCAAAATCAAAGCTAAAAAAGCAACTAAAATCAATATCCAATTACCAAAAGGCACAAAACGCTTTAATAACAACAAGCCAATAAACAAAGAAAAATTCGATTCCGAAACAGGTTTAGTTAGCGGATTAGAATTACAAAGCGGTAAAGTTATTTCACTAGATATAAGAATGTAGGATTTTTTAGTGCATAGTGCTTAGTTCATAGTTCATAGTGCATAGTGCATAGTGCATAGCGGTTGACTTATTACTTGTCTTTTGTAAATTAAAATTATAATAGTAAGGGACGCCGTTTTTGGTGTTCCGAAATAATTACTTCGAAATTTATATTATGAAGCATATGAAATATTCTGGCTGGGCAGAAATAAAGTCTATAAAAGAAAAATGGGAGAAAAAACCAACACTCTATGCTGTAAAAATGAATAATGGCTATTGTTTTTTTCAGTATGCGGGCGGAAGTTATAGTTACAAAGGTAAATGGTAGAATACAAACTCACAAATACTATATCGTGTATGAAACAGTTTTAGATATATTACCACGCAATCCCAAGAACTTAAGTTCTTCAAAATGTTTTTATGTAAAAGAATGTTTGTTTAATCCTGATTCTTTAAAAGATATAACTGAATTAAAAATGCTGACAAGCATAAAAAATCAATCAGGAGAGTGGGAACCAAGAAAAGTGCCTTTATTTAATTTAGGTTGCTATAAACTACCAAAAACAATAACTCCTCCACGCTTTAGTAGACATTATGATTGGAATCTTTATACAAATAAAATAAAACTTGAGAAATTTGATTGCTATCAAGGTGAGCTTTTTATATTTAGTGAAAAAGAAGAAAGCGAGGAGTATTTGAAATTATCACCGTATGCTGGTGAATTGCGAATTTGGTTAGAGCATTTAGAAAAAGGCTTTACTCTTAAAGATTGGAATTTAGATCGTATAAAAGAAAAAGCCGAAAAATATTATAACGAAAATCCTCATATGAGACCTACAGATGAAAAATATGATGATGTAAAACAAAATTATCCCGTAAAGGAATGGCGAGAGCCTTTAGAAAGCAATGAAGAAACAAAAGAATATTTAGAGTTTTGCGATAGGGTTGAAAGTGCGTTGAAGAATTTTACAAATGCTTTAGATATAAATTCCAAGCAAGTCCAAAAGCCGTTAGTAAACCTAGTTAAAGAATTAAATAAAATTAGCGATGAAACTGGATTTATAGGAACATTAGAACGAGAGGATTTATCTGATTATATTGCTAAGATATTAGCCTCGTTAAAGAAAAGCATACTAATAGAAACTTTAGATAGAAGTAGAGAATGGTAGAGGCGGTTTTTAATGTATAAAAATCAAAACATAATAGTTGTAGGGGAGGCATACTGGGCGTCTCGAATAATAGTTTGATAGTAATTTAAACATAGTATATAGGCGACATATTGTCGTCCGAGCCTTAAAAAATAAACATTATGTCAAATGTAAAACAAAAATGTCAATCGTGTAATGCGAAACTAAAGGTGGATAGCACTGTTAGAAGTGGTTTTTGCAAGCGTTGCGGAGCTAGCTTTTATAATGCTAATTTTGTTGAAAGCAACCTAAATCGTGATTCGTGGCAAACTCCGCAAAGTACAAATCAAGATTTTGGGCAAAATACAAATACTCAAAATATTGCTCAAAACACTTGGCAATCAACTAATACACAATCGCAAAATCAAAACACTTGGCAGACAAATAGTCCGCAATCCTCAAGCCAAAATTCGTGGCAAAATGTAGAAAATTCTAATTCAAATTCTAATCAACCAACTACTAATATTCAAGCTAATTGGCAGACTGTTAATCCACAAACTCATAGTCAACCTCCTCTGCAAACTTCGCAACCCGATAATCCAGAATTTTGGCAAACGGCATTTAATAATAATCTACCTACATTGCAAGCTATGGGTTATAGGAATAACACTTGGGACTCTCGAGTGTTTACAGTTCCGCTAAATAGTGCCATCGGTACTTGCCCGTTTTGTAAAAACCGTGCAGATTGGTATCTTCCTAAAGACTCTACAACAAAATTTATGTGTCCGTTTTGTTTAGCAGGTATCAATGTTAAAATGACATTATTTACAGATAAAATAAAATCTATCGAAATTTTTGATTTAGGTAGAGCAACTCATCTCTATAAATTAGGTGCTATTGACCCTTATTTATTTATAACCAACCCCAAGCATAAACGCTAGAAGTAGAGAGAGTGTTGCAATAAAAATATACCTCAAAGTAATCACAAAGTTAAACTTATTACTTAAAACAGTAGGGGAGTTCATTAAGAACTTTTTATAGCCTAATAAAAACCCCATTAACGCAATAGCGTTAATGGGGTTTTTATTTATAATAATTAGCTTAGTAGCATTATTGTTTTTTAAATAATGCTTTTATATCTGAGAAATATGCTAGTAGAACAGCAATAATGCTAAGTGGCAACCCTAAGAACCAAATAAGTTGGAAACTTAGACCTATAACATTAAAATTAGGTATACGATTTGTAACCGGAGGTAATGTTACTCCTGCGTCGTAAGCATTAAAATTAGCATGCATATACTCAGCAAAGAACCAAGTGTAATTTAAGTTTCTTGCAGCTTCTCTAATTCGCCAACGAATTTCGTTAGATTCTATAAGTTCTGCATTAGTGAAAGTTTGACCTGCTACACCTCTACCTATATTGGAATGTCCCATACCTTTATCGCCACCAGCTCTAATTTTTTGGTCCATACTCATATAGCTACCGTTATCTGCCCAGTCGGTCATAATGGCACCTCTAAAGCCCCATTCGCGTCTAGTAACTGTAGTAAGAAGATGGAAGCTACCACCTTCCCACATAGCACCTAGTCTAGAGTAACCACTCATAATGCCAAGGCTACCGTGTCCGGTTGCAGCGTAGCGGTTCATACCCATTCTAAACGGTACAAGATAAACCTCTCTTAATGCTTGCTCTGTTAAGAAAATGTATAAGCCGTTTCTATTAGATTCCTGAACATAAACAGCTAAGTGTTTAATATAGGTGTAAATACCCATATCCATCATTCCTCTTATATAATTAGAGGCTATTACACCGGTTAAAAAGCCGGATTCGCTATAATATTCAAAGTTTCTGCCGTTTAGTGGAGAGCGGTGTATATGAATACCTGGGCTAAGCATACCTGAAACGCCTCTAACCCTTGATTCTCTACCTTTTTCCCAACCTTGACGGCGAGCTAGCCTATAGCTAAAGGTTTGAGCAACTGTAGTAGCATTTGGCCAGCCAATACCCTTAGAACCACCAGAATGTCCATTATCTCTAAAGCTGTTCATCTGGTTAGTAGCATCCGGAACAAAGGTTCTCGGTCTTCCTATAAGAGCAAAACCTTTTTCGCCGAGTGCCCATGGACTTGCACTTCTTAACCAGCCATCGCCAATAAGATGTTGAGGATTGTTGGTGGTTTGACCTGCACCTACTGTTGACGGAGTTCCTATTGCCATAAGCCTTGTAAGATCATCCCAACGCGGATGCCAAGGAGCATTCCAATTTCCGTTATTATGAACTAACGCAAACGATAATTCGCCTAATCTGGTTCTATCTCTACCCATAGTTCTATCAGTTTCGTTTTGTCTACTATGCTCTATATACCAATTTCTAAGAGCATCGCCCTCTAATCCGTCAGGTGGTGTAATAGGAGTAAATGTGTTTCTCCAAATTTGTTCTTGCTGAGCATTTGGTGCAGTAACACCAACAGCAGAAATAAAAGGAGCATGGAGATTTGGATCAAAATTAACACCATTAACAGTAAACCCTGTACCGGTAGCTACATGAGGACTTTGCTCTTGTAGATTAACATAAGGATGAAGGTTATGGAAGTTTTCTCTCCAAAGAATTGCGTGTGATTGTCTGAACAGGTTGATATCTATCATTGCAGGAGTAATATCTCTAGACGGAGCTAAAACAGGGAAAGTTTCAGTAAAATTAGTACGAGTCATTTGTGCCATTCTCTGCACTTCTTCGCCACTTTCTAATACTGTATCGGCAATAGGAACACCGTCGCCACCTGTAGTTCTGCTACGGGCAGCATTGCCGCTAAAACGAGTTACTACAGAAGTACGCTCACTTGGACACTCTCTAAAATTTAGTGGGTCATAAGTAAATCGATGTCCGGTTGCTACTTGTAAATTTATAGTTGAAGAGTGCATTATGTCTCCGGTTGGGTCTTCAGATACTTGATGAGAGTTATGTCTTACAGTAACCTCAAAAATACCCGGCACTAATACAAACCCACCAAAATTTAGATATTCGCCAGCAATTGTTTGACCTGGTGCCAAGCCTGTTACATTATAAGTATCAAACGAAGCTAAGTCGTACACCAAGAACGGTAACCTTACTACTTCCCAATAGGGCAGATTAGGAGTTCCTCTAGGATGTAGTACCTGATATGTTTTACCAAAAGCAAGAAGGTTAGCAGAGGACATTTCTAAGCCTAACTCTGCTGTCCAAGGGGGATTAGAATAAAGTTGAACAACCTCCATACCAGGAACAGTACCAACATTTGTAACTCTTACATAAATAACCACCTCGTCGTTTGGCGAAATTGGCAGATTTTCTCCAGCTGTAATGTCGTCTATTTCTACGCCACCTATCTCAATACGGTTTACTTCCCACTCAAACTCAGCATAGCTAAGTCCAAATCCAAATGGGAACTGAACTACAGCATCAAAACCTGTTGGTTCTATTCTTTCGCCTGTTCTAAAGCAAGTTCTATATCTAGGGATTTTTGCTATAGAACGCTCTATTAGTCTTTCGTTATGAGTAATCGTATTAGCATTTCGTGTTGCATCTCCGATAGGTTGCCCTGTTATAGGATCTCGGTCTAATTGCGTTCCGATTCTATCGCTAAACCACTGTGGAATATGTCCGTATCTAAACTCATCCCAAACACCCATAGTATCTGCGGTTTCGTACCATTTGTAGCCTACAAAAATACCTTCGCTATAGTCAATATATGCTACACCTCGGTGATCCTCGCGATATCCACCGGCACCTTGAAAGTTCGAGTTAAATGAATGTATCCCATGGTCACTTGCAGTGCCGCTTCCTGCAGGATAGATGTTCATATCTCTTGTTATATTTCTAAAGTAGCGTTGTCCAAACTCAAGCGGTGCATGAGGATTATGAGTCGAAGCATTTCTAGCCGGAGCTGTTAACCATCCTATTGCAGTATCATGTTGGTTAGAGTCACCTGCATTATTCCAACTAGCTGCTGTACGCATATCAAAAGCAAATGTGCTTGCTGTTCTACCACTTGGGCTTACTACCGGCCATAGATATCTTCCTTGTGCTTCTGTTAAAGTTTCGTTAAACGGTATACGCTCACCCATAGAAACAGGGTGATTGGCAGTAGGAGTTGTAGCAGCTGGTATTCCGTCAGTATAAGCGGGAACACCACCTAAAATTTCTCTTCTTTCGCTAAAATCCCATAATAGTCTAGGAAGAGCAGAAGCCGAGCGAAGACCTGTTGCACCTACAAATAATGCAGCATCCAACCCCGGAATAGTTTCCAAAAAGCCTAGTTCCATAGTATTTGTAGAATTTATAATAACAATAGTATTAGTAAAGTTAGCACCTGCAAAACGAAGAAGCTCTTCTTCTTCTGTAGAAATCTCTAAGTAATGGCGATAAGGATCACAAATTGATAAATCCACATTTTCTATAAGTGGATGTACAGGACCTTTATACTGAACCTTTGGTGCATCTATACTTTCGCCTGCAATTCTGGTTATAACTACAATAGCTGTGTCTGAGAAGTTTGCCGCTTCTCTAAGCAAATTAGTGTACTCTTGCCCATAAGCACTATGATTCATATCCGGCTCTATAATGCGATAAAATTGGAAATCATAATATCTAAGTGCACCGGAAAAGCCGCCTCCTAAAGTTCGAGCGGCATTAGCTCCTGCAAGATTTGGTCTTCTGCCGGGTGCTACCGTGCGTGCATGATGAGGTCTAGCACCATAACCCAAATAAAAGTCTATAAGATCTTGGAATGGTTCTATACCTGCTAGTTCTAATGCACCTAAGGTGTTAGTTTGCGGAACATTTACAATACCAACCTCGGCATAATATCCATTGGCACCGTCTACACCTCTATAGGCATGTCCTGGAATAGTTGGGCCTCCTTCGTGAAAACCACCTACTCTTCTATAAACCTGGCCGGATCCAGAGCCACCGGGCACCCAAGAGGTTGCACCCCAACCCAGTACCGCTACCTGAGGCGTACCGGCACCTCTAGTCAAAGGTAGTACAGGTCTAGTTTGACCGGGTCTTGTTTCGTTTCTAAGTAGTACAGCACCCTCTAAAACTATTTGTTCAGCTAATTCGTCGGCAGTAAACTCAGGGTCTACAAATGTTCCGCCGTCTTCTACTCCGACAACTTCAAACCCTGCTAAATCTGCTATAACCTCGCCTTGGGTGTGATTTATAACCGCTGTAAGCATTGTTGCAAATAAAAATAGTCCTGCAAAAGTAAGTGCTACAGCTTTTAATATCTTTCTAATCAAAGATTGTTTCATTTTTTTTAATTTCTCCTTCTATTCTTAAAATTAGTTTAAGAATGATTTTTATTTTTGTTAAAAACTATCTTGACAAACAAGTAAATTCGATATTTAATAAAAATCGACTTTAATTTGTTTATAAGACAACTTTGCTATATTTTATCAAATATCGCTATCAAGCAACAGAGAGCTCTTCATTTTCTCTATTTAATAAAAATGCCAGTGCTGCCGCTCCAAGCAATAAAATGCCTGCAACTAATCCAAAGGCATTAAAGCTCATTAGAGATACTAGACTTAGCACCCCAGCCACTGCTAAAAATATTGGACTTATTAGTGATTTACGGAATAAATAACCAGTGCCTATAATAGCCAAAACACCTACAAGCATAAGAATTATATTGGATATAAGACCGAGCAAAAGAGGAGTTTCGCGTATTAAAACATCTAAATCAGTATTAAGTGAATCAATAGAACCCATAATACCACCAACAATTGCTAATACAATACCGGTTAAACCGGCACCCAGTGCCGCAAATAAGAAAATTTTCTTTTTATTCATAATATACCTCCTTTTCTAGACAAGGATTAAAGCACGCGGAAATACACAGCTTTTTTAATGCTTGTTAGATAATTTTTTATTAAAAATAATTTGCTTTTGTATGTATTGTCCACAATGGGTAAGTCAAAGGCTTTGCTTTGGATTTTGCTTAGCCATGACACAACACAAGTGTGAGTCAAGTATACTACATAAAATACCTCATTGTCAAATGCTAAATTACAAGTTTTTTAGCCGATTTTATTTATTTTTTCACTTTACAAATACTCAATATTTTTGTTATAATTTATAGAGGTGTTCCAATAAAACTCCCCCCTGCGCTGATGTAGCTCAGCAGGTAGAGCACTTCCTTGGTAAGGAAGAGGTTCGTGGGTTCAAATCCCATCATCAGCTCCAAAAAAAACTCCTGTTTATTAACCAAGTGGCAACAAACGGGAGTTTTTTTATCCCTATGTAAACAAATATTTTAATTTGATTTTCTGTATATTTTTTGCTATAATAACCATATGAGTTCAACTACTTATTCAAAACGACATGAAAATATTGTTTTAAGCGGGATAGAAGCAATTTCAGAGGTCTTGCTTGGTGACGACATGCTTGAGAAAGAAAGTCTATTGTTTTGTTTGGACAAATATTTAAACCCTTATTTTAGATATGACTTATCTTATAAAGATGATATATTTTTGCTTGTCGAACAGGTCATAGTTGGCAATAATTCTAAAGAGTGTAAAGAAGAAGCAATTCATTTATTAGCTACTTATGCCTGTCCTCCGTTTAATATTATTACAGAAAATCTTGATAAAATAGAGCTTGAATTTTTGTCAGACATTAACTACACTAATAGGCGGAATTTTCTTCTTGATGGCAAAAAATAAAAGGGGAAAAACGATATTAGATATTATTGTTGAGATAATTCAAGATACAGATGATACAGGTCATGATTGTATTTTGGAAATAGTTGACTAATTATGATGAAATAAATTATTGAAGTATAAATATAAAGCACTAAAAAGTATCTTTTTTATAAAGGTGCTTTTTTGATTGTAAAAAATATTTTTTTATTTTTTGCAACGAAACGATATTTTAATGTGTATTAGTGGTATGGAAGCATTTGCAAATGTTTTATTAGTATAAAATCTAAATCTAAAAAATCAAAAAATAAAACAAAAAAGAGGTAAAAAACAATGAAAAAGAGAGTTTTAATAACGATAATGATAACGGTACTAGCGATGATACTTAGTTTATCGTCTTTAGTTGGGTGTGCTGGTGATAATTGGACGGCTGATAGCGAGTGGAATAACTCAGCTCCGAGTGCAACACCTAATGCACCGCCTAATGACGGAAACGGCGGAAACGGTGGAGGGCAAACTCCGCCACAAGAAAATCCAAACCCTCATGACGGCATAACTACACCTAATCGTTTAGTAGTTTACACCGCTAACTTTACAATCCATACCAATAATTTTGGCGAAACTTTGCTATTTTTGCGTAGCACTATCAATAGAGATATGGGTGAGTGGTTTGATAGGCAAGATGTTCAATATCACGACCGTCACGCTGTGCTGGTTGCTCGAGTAGCATCAAGTAGACTGTATGACTTTATTGATGAAATTATTGACGAATTAGGTATGGGTGCTATTCGTCATCACGATATAAATGCAACTGATGTCTCGCTTGCTCACCGAGACCGTACCCTTGCTATTCAAGAAGAGGAAAGACATTTAGAATGGTTACATCAAGAAATGGAGCGGGCAATAGCTCAAAATCAAACATTTGCTCAAAGACAAACGATTCAAACTCAAATAAATCAGGCTCAAACTAGATTGAATACTTTAATTACGGCACAAAATACAGTTAATCAACAAATTCATTTTAGTGTTGTAACAATAACTCTTAGAGAAAGCTATCCGTCAACACCGGAACCTACTACCCCCGAATCTGAAAACGAAGAGGATGAAGAGCCGAGCCGTACGGCTATAGCCTTTAGTAACGCTTGGACAGTTATCTCCAGTATTTTGATTGGAATGCTGTATGTGCTAGCGGTGCTGTTGCCTCTTGGTGCGGTTGTTGTTCCTGCGGTTTTCCTGATTAAATATTTAATTAAAAAGGAGAGGGCAAAACAAAGAGAGCTAGCCATTGCCGAAGGCAGAGATCCTGATGCTCCGAAAGCTAGAAGAGGATATAAGCACCCGATACCACAGCATATAAATTATTATCAAAATCAATCATATCAACCTCAATCACAGAATTCTTCGGTATTTAATCAAACTTCGCCATCAACAGAAGAAAAAAACGAATCAGTCGAAGAAAAATCAGAATAAGAAAAACGAAAAAATAAAAATAAACTAACAAAAACACTATAGTAGCATATTTTTAACACTATAGTGTTTTTTGTAAAATAATAAATAAATTCATATAAAAATAATTGACATAAACTTTTAGAAATAATACACTAAAAGCACGGACTATCAACGATAAAAATTTGTATTATTATGAAAGTAAATATTAAAACAGAAGAAAAACAAAATCAGCAAGTTATATTAGTGTTAGATTTTAGCGGACATCATAAAGAGCTTATAGCAAGATGTGTTAGAGATTTACATGTGTTTAGTAAAATTTTACCTAGTACTACAACAGTTGGCGATATTAAAGAGATAAAGCCTATCGGAATTATTTTTGCAGGTAATCCGAGCGAAAAAACGAATAAAGAAATATCAAATTTGAATATTCCTATTCTATGTGTTTCTAGTCATAAGGAGTTAGAAAAGGCAAAAATTAAAAACTTTTTATTTAATCTTTGCGGTGCTGTAGGCGATTATAAGTTATCGAATTATATAGATGAGCAAGTAGAAGCTATTCGTACTGCTGTAGGCGATAAAAAAGTTTTACTTGGTCTTAGTGGTGGTGTAGACAGTAGTGTTACAGCGGCACTTATTGCTAAAGCTATCCCTAATCAGCTAGTATGTGTGTTTGTAGATACAGGTTTAATGCGTAAAAATGAGGGCGACGAGGTTGAAGAAGCGTTTGGTAACAGAAATCTTAATTTTATTAGAGTAAATGCCGAAAGCTATTTTTTAGAAAAGTTAGCGGGAGTAATCGACCCAGAGCAAAAACGCAAAGTAATAGGCGAAGCATTTATTAGAGTGTTTGAAGCTGAGGCAAATAAACTAAAAGATATTTCGTTTTTTGCTCAAGGCACGATTTATCCTGATATTGTAGAGTCTGGTATAGGTAAAGTTGCTACTATTAGATATATTAGCGATTTAGTGAAAGAAACTCACGACGGCGATACAATTAAAAGTCATCATAATGTTGGTGGATTGCCTAAAGATATGGATTTTGAGGGGCTTGTTGAACCGCTTAGCGGTTTATTTAAGGATGAAGTTAGGGCAATAGGTGTGCTACTTGGTTTGCCTGATTACCTTGTGCGAAGACAGCCGTTTCCGGGTCCAGGGTTAGGGGTTAGGATTATCGGCGAGATTACTAAAGAAAAATGTGATATTTTGCGAGAGGCCGATTTTATTTTGCGAGAAGAAATTGATAAAGAAAATAAAAAGCCTAGTCAATATTTTACTGTTTTAACTAATACTGATAGCGTTGGTATTAAAGGCGATAAGCGTACTTATAGTAGAGTTATTGCTCTTAGAGCAGTAGATACCGATGACTTTATGACATGTAGCTATACACAAATTTCTCACGATATACTTTGTCGTATTTCAAGTCGTATAACAACCGAAATAGAAAGCATTAGTCGTGTAGTATATGATATAACAAGTAAGCCTCCTGCTACAATAGAATGGGAATAGTTAAATAAAAAATGAAAAACACTAGGATTTATAGAAAAATAAAGAGAAAAACACATCATGCAAACAGAAGTAAATACAAATAAAAAAAAGACAAAATTTATTTTCGTAACTGGCGGTGTATTGTCGGGGTTAGGAAAAGGCATAGCAGCTGCAAGTTTAGGCAGGCTATTAAAGCAAAGAGGACTAAAGGTAGCCGCACAAAAGCTAGACCCTTATATGAATGTAGACCCAAGTAAAATGAGTCCATTTCAACACGGTGAAGTTTTTGTAACTGATGACGGAGCTGAAACAGATTTAGACTTAGGGCATTACGAGCGTTTTATTGATGAAAATCTAACTGAATTTTCTAGCTTAACTAGCGGTAAAGTCTATTGGGAAGTGCTTAAAAAAGAGCGTGCAGGCGGTTTTAACGGTGGCACTGTGCAAATTATACCCGATGTTACTAATGCGGTTAAGGATTTTATATATCAAAAAGCTGCGACTTCAGGTGCTGATGTTTTGATATCTGAGATAGGTGGTACGGTAGGCGATATAGAAAGTCAGCCGTATTTAGAAACTGCTAGACAAATTTATCTAAAAGAAGGTGCCGACAACTGTATTTTTATACACCTAACTTGGGTGCCTTATCTAAAATGTAGTGGGGAGCATAAATCTAAACCTAGTCAGCATTCGGTAAAAGAGCTTAGAAGCTTGGGTATTTCGCCTAACATTATTATAACAAGAGCCGACGAACCTCTGCAAGAGGGCATTAAAGAAAAAATTTCTAAATTTTGCAATGTAGACGAAGATTGCGTTATTGAAAACGAAACTGTTGGTACGCTTTACGAAGTTCCGTTGCGTTTATATGAGGGTGGGCTTTGCAAAGTGGTATGTAGAGAATTAAAAATAGAAGCTCCAGAACCTAATTTAACCGAATGGAGAGGCTTAGTTGCTAAAATTGCGGCTCATAAAACAAAAACTAAAATTGCTATTGTGGGCAAATATATAAAATTGCACGATGCTTATCTGTCTATAGTTGAAAGTCTTAAGCACGCTGGTTTTGAATTGGGTGTTTGTGTAGATATAGAATGGGTAGATAGCGAGGCCCTTAACGACAAAATCGCCGCTAAAATCTTTAAAGGCATAAATGGTATTATTGTGCCCGGTGGCTTTGGCGGTAGAGGCTTCGATGGCAAAATAGCTACGGCCAAATATGCTAGAGAAAATGATATTCCGTATTTAGGCATTAGCTTTGGACTTCAAGCAGCAGTTATAGATTTTGCTAAAAATGTAGCGGGACTAAAAGATGCTGATTCTATCGAGATAGACGAAAATACTTCTTGTGCCGTGATAGATTATATGGAAAGCGAAAAGGCTAACGGTAAAACTGATAGTACTCTTAGGCTTGGGGCATATCCGTGTGCTGTAGCAAAAGGCACTAAACTACACAAGGCTTATAATAAAGATGAAATATCAGAGCGTCATCGCCATAGGTTTGAGTTTAACAACATATATAGAAAAGTTCTATCAGAAAAGGGTATGGTTTTTAGTGGCATTTCGCCTGATGATACGCTAGTAGAAGCAATAGAACTATCTGACAAGAAATTTTTTGTAGGCGTTCAATTTCATCCGGAATTCAAAAGTCGTCCTAATCGCCCGCATCCATTGTTTTTAGAACTTCTAAGAGCAACAAGTAAGAGCAAATAAAAACAATTTAATAGCAATTTAATAGCAATAAAAAGAACGAAAGAATAGTTCTTTCGTTCTTTTTATATAAATTTTGTAAAAAATGCGTTTGACACCATTAAATCAAATCGGTTATACTAAAGGCTATGATAGATAACCGCATAATTAAATTAGCAAAAAACTTAGTAAATTACTCAGTACAAGCCAAAAAAGGCGATAAAGTTTTAATAGAAGCAAGTGGTATAGAGCCCGCTTTAATCACAGAATTAGTAAAAGAAGTCTACGCTGTAGGAGCTTTCCCATTTGTAGAAATTTATGATAGTAAAATTCAAAGAGCCATTTTAAACGGAATGACTAAAGAGCACGCTGATAGTATGGCTAAATACGCCGGTAGCCGTATGGAAGAAATGCAATGCTACATAGGCATTCGTGGAGGTAAAAACTCATTTGAGACTAGCGATGTAGAGCATAGCAAATTAGAAATCTATTCTAAATACTACGGTCATCCTGTTCATCAAAATAGAAGAGTGGCTAAAACCCGTTGGGTTGTGCTTAGATACCCTAACGAAAGTATGGCGCAATTAGCCGGTATGAGTACCGAAAAATTTACAAACTACTATTTTGATGTTTGTAATTTAGATTATTCTAAAATGGATAAGGCTATGGACGAAGCTAAGGTATTCTTAAAAAAAGTAGATAAAGTGAGAATACTAGCTCCCGATAAGCAAACGGATTTAACCTTTAGCATAAAAGATATTGGTGTAAAAAAATGCTCAGGTAGAATGAATATTCCTGATGGCGAAATTTTTTCGGCACCCGTTAAAAATAGCATAAATGGTACAATTAAATTTAATGCTCCAAGCATTCATAACGGTACAAAATTTGAGGATATTTTTCTAACCTTCAAAGATGGCAAGGTGGTAAAATCAAGTGCTAACTTTAGCGAAAAGCTAGAAAAGGTTTTAGATACCGATGCAGGCAGTCGCTTTGTGGGTGAATTTGCTCTTGGTGTAAATCCTTTTATTACAGAGCCTATGGGCGATATTTTATTTGATGAGAAAATCTCGGGTAGTATTCATATGGCTTTAGGTAACTGCTATGACGAAGCCCCTAATGGTAACGAGAGTGCAGTTCACTGGGATTTAGTGCACATTCAAACTCCTGAGTTTGGCGGTGGCGAAATTTATTTTGACGATAAGTTAGTGCGTAAAGACGGTATTTTTGTAGCAAAAGAATTGCTTTGCTTAAATCCGGAGAATCTTAAATAGTAAGTAAAATATGCGTATACTAATCGAATATTATAAATATGATACTTTAATTGAAGGCAAAGATGTCGGTAGAAAAGAACTTCAAAAAATGTTTAATAAGGCTATTAAATTAAGGAATAACAATTATGATGGCTTTGCAGAATTGTTTTGTGAGTTATTTGATTTTAAGGTTCTTAAAGTTATTCATGAAAAAGTTTGCTATGAAGAATGGGATTATATTTTAGATATTGATACGGACTTAATTTTATCTTCATACTAAAAAACAAAAAATGTTAAATAACGAATTTCAAAAAAATTCAAAAAACACACAAGAAGAGGCGACGATGGGTGAAACATCGTCGCCCCCTTTAGAAAACACATCAGTAGATTTATCATCTGCGAATCTTGTATCGCAGGGTATAAATAAAAAACAATTCACAATAGATACACTCCTTATAATGCTGGGATGTTTGCTTATGGCCTTTAGTGCTGTTGCGTTTTTTATACCATATAATGTAGTTTCGGGTGGTTTTTCTGGCTTTGCTATAGCACTTTTTTGGCTTTACGAAAACACAGGTATGGCTTGGCTAACACCAGGTATTGTAACAATTATTATGAATATTCCACTTTTTATTATAGCAATAAAAATTAAAGGTAGGAGTTTCGGAGTTTTTAGTTTAATTGGGTTAGTTACTTTTTCGATATTTTTGGATGTGTTTATAAGGCTAGATTTGCCGTATCATTTAGCACAAATAACCGATGGAAATGAATTACTTTCCACTCTTTATGGAGGAGCAACATCAGGTATTGGTTGGGGATTGCTTGTGCGTCGTGGCGGATCTACCGGCGGTAGCGATATGCTAAGTAATATTCTTCATACTAAATATCCACTTTTTAACTATGGTACAATTCTACTTATGATAGACGGTTTTGTTGTTCTTTTTAGTGGTATTGTTAATGCAATTTTAGGTGGCGGTATTATATATGGTATTCGTCCGATGTTATTTGCTTTTATAGCGATTTTCCTTACGGCTATGATAGCTGATTATATTATAGTAGGTAAAAACCGAGCCGTAACATACTTTATAATTTGCGATAAGCCTCAAGAAATGGCAGAGGCGATTATGCAAAATATTCGGCGTGGTGTAACGGCATTAACCGCTAGGGGAGTGTATAATAATACCGATAGAGAAGTATTAGTGTGTGTGGTTAAACGCAGTCAAGCGATTCATCTAAAACGACTTGTATTTGAAGTAGATAAAAAAGCCTTTATATTTGCTAATGCCACAAGCGAAGTGTATGGACAAGGTTTTTTAACAGACTTAAAGTAAAAGTTATTGAATATTATAATAACGAGTAATGGATATTAAATATTTAATGAAGAATGTCGGATTTATTATTTGTGATTAAGAATAGCAAAATTATAGATACATCTTTTTAGTACATTGCTCTTTCGCAATAATTATTTGGCAACTTTAACTCCGCTGAATATGGGATGATTACCAATCGCCCGAGCAATAAAAAGTATTGTTTAATTTTTTGCAACGAAGTGGCATTTTAAAGTGTATTATATTTAGAAGACTATAAGGAGATATAATTATATGAAAATTCTACAAAACAAAACAGCTAAAAATATATCCGATTTTTTGATAATACTATTTTTAGCATTTGCTTTTTTTGGTGCAATGCATTTATCTACTGCCATAACGGTAGAAGCTAATATGGGACCGCCACCGCCTGTTGGCGATAATAGCGGTATTGTTTTTACTCGGCACGATGCCATACAGGTTGATTCGCAAGTTTTAGATATAGAATTTATTAGTCCAAGCCGTGCTTATATAACCGCTACATATACAATGACTAATTCAAGTAACAAAGCTGTTAGCGTGCAGTCAATGTTTTTATCTCCTGTATATTACATGAGATGGCAGGATAATGCTAGGGAATATACTATAAAGGCAGGAGGTAATCCGCTAGATTATATTGTTGAAGTATTTTTTTATGAAGGACAAAATGTTGGTGGAGCAGATGCCCTGTTGAATTGGCAAGAAATCTTAGCAAACAATCCATCAATAGAAGAAATTGAAAAAGAATACTCTTGGATGTTAGATTATTATTTTCTTAGTGCCGTAACATTTGAGATAGATTTTTTGCCTAATCAAACTCAAGATGTTGTTGTTAGATATTTGTACACTTCTTACTTCAATCACTGGCGAAATGTAAGGGTTTTGCGTTATCTTTTAACACCTGCGAGATACTGGAAATATTACGGCGATTTGACTATAAATATCTCGCTGTACGAGGGGCATATTGTATCATCTACACTAGATTTAGTTAGACAAAGTCGTAGAGTATATGTTTATAATAGTAATGGGTTGCCTAGTAACGAACTTAGAATAGAAATTAGCCCTATGCCTAGAGGATTTGTGTTTTTAAGGAGTGGTAGTCCTACGCTGTTTATTCTTTTTATTTTACTTACTGTAGTATTGGCGGTGGCACTTGTTTTTGTTGTGATACTACTAATTAAAAAACGATTACAGAAAAAAATAACTATAGCTAGTTTTGTTTGGTGGTTAGTGTTTTTATTTTTTTCTGCTTTAGGTATTACATTCATTTCGTTATTAGTGTTTTCAATTTTTTTATCTGGGTTTCATTGGATAATTGCTATTTGGTTAATAATTTCAATTTGTTTCTTAGGTTTTAGTGGTTTACTTTTAATCCCAACACTTATTGTAAATAAAAGAAATAAAAATACCGCTTAAATCGTGCTACTTTAGTACACTGTTCATCCAAATGATTGATAAGTAATTAGAAGAATTTTAACTGTAGGGGCGACACTTTGTCGAAGAGCCTAGAAAAAAGTGAAATGTAAACAATGGCAAAAAAGAGAAAAAAAATTAAAAAAATGAAAAAGGCTCCTAATTGGATGTTTTGGATTTTAAGAACACTCTTAAGGCCAATATTAAAATGCAAATATAATTATTCTTTTGATAGAAGCACCTCTAAAGGGATTAAACGCCCTTGCCTTATTGTGTGTAATCATCAAGCGGGCTTTGATCAGTTTGCTGTTGGGCTAGGTGTTAAATTTGGTATAAATTTTGTGGCTAGCGACACGATTTTCAGACACGGACTTCAAAGCTATGCTATGCTAAAACTAACTCGACCTATCCCGATTACAAAAGGAACTGCTGACCCAGTCGCTATAAAAAGTATGATGGAGGTAGCAAAAATCGGTGGAGCAGTTGGAATTTTTCCTGAGGGTAATCGCTGTTTTTACGGCGAAACTATGACGGTTGGCAAGGGTACGGGTAGACTCGCTAAAAAACTTGCTGTTCCGCTTGTTATTATGCGACTTAGTGGTGTTTATTTAACTAAGCCAAGATGGAAAATTAAACCTAATAAAGGCAAATCAACAGGTAAAGTTGTACGAATTTTAAGTGTAGAAGAATTAGAAAAATTAACTGCTTTAGAAGTTCAAGAAATCATCGAAAAAGAACTATACATAAATGAATTTGAATATAACAAAGAACAAAAAATCAAATTTATAGGCAAAGCAAGAGCCGAGCATTTGGAAAGTGTTTTGTTTTATTGCCCAAATTGTCATACATTTGATGGCTTAAAATCTGAAAAACACAGTTTTTTTTGTTTAAAATGTAACATGAAAACCGAAATAGACGAATATGGTTTTTTTACTACTTATGTAGGGGCATTCAGTGAACGCCCGCAAATTCCGGAAACTATATTAGAATGGTCTAAACAACAAATAGAATATATCAAAAATTTTGATTTTTCTGCATTTATTGATAAACCGATTTTTAGTGACAATAATATAGAATTTTCTAAAGCAATAAAAGCGAAAAAACAAACCGATACACAAAAGGGAAGCATCGCATTTTATGGCGATAGAATAAGAGTATGCGAACAAGATATTTATTTTAGCGATATAAAAGCGTTATCAATACAAGAAGTACGCAAGCTAACTATTTATACTACCACCGATGCTCTTGTTATTGATGCTCCTCTAAAATACAACCTAATGAAATATATGATTTGTGCTTATCATATAAAGCATACGCAAGAAAAAAAATTAGAATATTATGGATATTAAATTATTGTTATAAAAGGAGAATTATAAAAATGCAATCCATTATAAATTCAAATATTTTTTCAGATGCTTATTGGGAAGCGATGGGTGCCGGACGCTTTATGTGGGGAGTTATTATAGTGTTAATGATTGGCACTATGCTTATTCTAGCTAACATTTTGCGTCGAAAGGTCAAGATTTTTCGTCGTGCCTTAATGCCGACGGCAGTTATAGCAGGACTGATTTTTTTAATTATTAAAGAAATTGTTTTTGCTACAACTAATGTGCAAGGTATATATATAGACCGAATATACGAATATGTATCTGGTGAGAGAGTATATACAAATACTCTTAATTTTGGCGATTTGTTTGAAGGTGTATTGCAAGGTATTATAATTCATGCACTTCCTATAGCATTTATAGCATTAGGGCTAAGAGATAAAAAGAACTTTTCTAAAGAAAAAGAGGGAGAGATTAAACTTACGGGCAAGCGAGCAGGACCTCTTAGAAGCGGTTCGGTGCTGGTAAGTACATATATGGTGCAAGCATTAGTGGGGCTAACGGTTACGATAGTTCTATTTAGTTTTATTGGAGATTTATTGCCAGGTGCCGGGTTATTTTTGCCGATAGGCTTTGGGCAAGGACCTCCGCAAGCATTTGCTATGGGCGATATTTGGAATGACCGATTAAGAGATGGGTACTATGCTCATGTTAATTACCGAAATTTTGCTCTTACTATAGCGGCATTTGGTTTTTTATTTTCATCTATACCAGGGGTCATAATGGTAAACCGCATCGCTAAGAAAAAAGGTATTACTAGAGCAAAAGACGAATTTCAAACGGTAGGCGATACTACACCGGAGCAATTTGAGAGTCCTGACGAAGTTCCGTTAAGTGAGAGTATAGACAAATTTACTTTGCAAGTTTGTATAGTATTGGCTACATACTTAATTACTATAGGGCTTATTTTTATGATAGATATTATATTTAGAGCATCGAGCATTGAATTTTTAATAGGTCTTATCCCTACCTTTTGGGGCTTTGCATTTATGATAGCAATGCTTGTAGCGTTTGTTGTTAAGGCGATAATAAATAAACTACGAAAAAAAGGTATAATGAATCGTAAGTATACCAATACCTATATGATGAATCGAATAGCAGGACTAGCATTTGATGTTTCTATTGTATGTGCCTTAGCACTTATTTCGGTGGTTGCTTTGGGACTTTTATGGGTGCCTGTACTGCTTATGGCAGTAATTGGCGGTGTTGTTACAGCACTTTGGGTAAGATTTGTTACAAAAAGAATTTATCCTGAATATAAAGACGAAGCATTTTTAGCAATGTATGGATTGCTTACAGGCACTATAGCATGTGGTACGATTTTATCTAGAGAGATTGACCCTCAATTTAAGTCGCCCGCTACAGAGGATATGGTTATAGGTTCGGCAGGAGCTGTCGCATTATCATTTCCACTAATTATTCTAGTGCCAATGGCAGCAGACGGGAATAATTTCATATGGATTTTTGTGGTGCTAGCCACATATTTAGCATTACTTACTTGCTATATTCTAAATGTTCATCATAAAATTTTTAAGAAAAAAGGAACAATTTTGGTAGATGATGTACTAGATGCAGAAAACAGCGACGAAGTAGATATAAATGCTGATTTGATAGGGATAGATAATTATAATAAAAGCGACAAATTAAATGAATAAAAAACTAATCCTCAATTCATACTAGTATTGTGGTAGCGAAACTACACCTACCTAATGCTACAAAGAGGAGGTTTTTAGAATATGTGGAAAAAAGTTTTGAATATTATAGCTTTTACAATATTGATACTAGGCGGACTTAACTGGATGCTGGTAGGAATTTTTAATCTTAATTTAATTTCAACTGTCTTTATGGGATACCGCTCTCCAGGTTCTATTACCATGTATGTTTTAGTGGGTCTTTCTGCACTTTGGCTAATTATTAGTTCAATTGCTTCTAACGGCAGAATTCAATTTGTAGAAGATAGACATCATCACCATGGCAATGCATAAAACAAGTATAAATATATAAAAAAATGTCTAAGATTATAGAGTAGTCTTAGACATTTTTAATGAATTTAATTGGTCTCACACTTTTGGCGATTGCCTCAATAATAGCGTTTTTTGGATTTGGAAGACGATTTTTTACTAGATTAGCCATAAAGCCATGGCTAATGTTTTTGTTTATTTTGATTTTTACTATAGGGGCAATTGTGCCTGTAATTAAACTTAGTGAAGTAGTTTTGGTTAGTGTTAGCGGTTTTATTGTGCCGATTATCTTTGCAAGTGTTCTTTTTTATACAACTTCTGCTAAAGAAAAAGCGTTTCACTTGGCACTTAGCATTTTAATTATATCCGCTAGTACTCTAGCACTTTTAGTTGCGATACATCCTACAAATGTTTCATTTTATATAATATCAGCAGTAGCTGTAGGATTAACGGCAGCAATTGCTAGCTACATAATCACAAAAAACCGTACTACAATTCTTATTGCAACAAGCATAGGGATTGTTTTAGGTGATGCGATTTATAATATACTAATGAGGTTTTTAACCGAACGCCCTATAGCGTTAGGCGGTGGCGGAACTTTCGATGCAATTATTTTAGCTTCGATTGCAGCATTAGTATTGTTAGAAATAGTAGAATTTGTAAAAAGTAAACAAACACAAAAAAGACAACAATTTTCAAAAAATCGACACTTTAAGGCTATAAACTTTGAAGCAGGAGAGGATATAGCACTAAAAGAAGCAAGAGAAAAGCTAGAGAAAGAAATCTTCGCTCCATTTGAATAATATATCTATTTTATCAATTCTATAACAATTTCTCCGGCCATAATAAGACCTGCTACACTTGGCACAAACGAAACACTACCGGGGATTTGTCGTCTAACACAACAAGTTCTAGCGGTATCAGGAGGGCAAATGCAGTTGTGTTTGCAGCTTGTCTTAACTGTTTCAATCGGCACAATAGGTACTTCTTTAGAGTAAACAACTTTTAAATTATCAATCCCTCTAGCCCTAAGCTCTTTTCGCATAACTTTAGCTAGGGGGCAAAGAGTAGTTTCAAAAATATCGGCAACTTCAAAGCTACTAGCGTCTAACTTATTGCCAGCCCCCATACAGCTAATAATTGGCACATTATTAGCTTTGGACCGTTCAATCAGCTCTAACTTACAACTAACGGTATCAATCGCATCTAATATATAATCATATGTTGATATATCAATTACATTGGCAGTTTCTTTAGTATAAAAAAGACTAAAAATTTCAACCTTAGCATTAGGATTTATTGCTAAAATCCTTTCTTTAGCGACTTCAGTTTTATATTTGCCAATAGTATCGTGAGTAGCGTGTAATTGACGATTGATATTTGTTAAGCACACTTTATCATCATCTACTAATGCAATACTGCCAATGCCAGCCCTAGCCAATGCCTCAACAGCATATCCACCAACTCCTCCTATGCCAAAAACAATAACCTTAGCTTTTGCCAGCTTTTCTTGGTTTTTTGCTCCCCATAATATTTCACTTCTAGAAAATTGATTCATATTTTCTTAACCCAAATGTATTATAAAATAAGATATTAGCATATAGCAAGCTAAAAATTAAGATAGTTTTGCTAGCATGATTTGCGATAGTCAAGCTGTCGTCTGTTTAATATCTGATTTTAATAATAAAGGGTTGTTACTAGTTAAAGTAACAACCCTTTATTATTATTTGGGCAGAAATTTTTGAAAACAGATTTTGAGTTTAATTTCTGCCATAAGAGGAGAAAGTAAGTCAATATATGTCCTAAGGGACAAGCGTAATCAATAATAACTACCAGTGGTACAAGGCAAGTCGCTAGCTGAATTCTCAAACTTAACAGTTCTACGACTTTACAATGTTTGATTCAACAAAACGATTGTTGCCTTGCAATTATATTATGTGTGGGATTATAAAATAATATACACAAAAAAATCATATAATATTTATGTGAGCAGTCGCCAAATTATCTCAAAAAATAAGCTAGTTATATCGGTATGTATAGTTTGTGCTTTACTTATTGGCGTATTAGTGTTTGTGCATTTTAGGTTTCCTAAAAGGTATTGCGATATTATTACTATGGCATCGGAGACCCACAACATAGAGCCTAGTCTTATTTATGCTGTAATTTTATCTGAAAGCGGTTTTGATAGATATGCTGTTAGTAGTGCCGGAGCTATGGGCTTGATGCAAATTATGCCGTCTACTGCTGAATATATAGCGAGAGAGCGAGGGATCGAGTTTAGTGAGGAAATGCTGTTTGACCCAGCTATAAATATAGATTTTGGCACATATTATTTGGCAAGGATGTTTAGACGGTTTGGTAATCAAAAAGAAGCCCTTGCCGCTTATAATGCAGGCGAGGGCAATGTGTCCGCTTGGCGGGCATCCGATTTAGATAGAATTCCTTTTAGAGAAACTCGAGATTATGTTAGAAGAGTTACTTTTGCTAGGAGAATATATCGGTTTTTAGGAGTGTGATAGGTATTGAACATATTTTTAACTACAAACTATAAATTTTAGTTCAATATATAAATCAATAATTTGTAATTTGATTTAATCCCTAATAATAATTCTTTCCATAAAGGTGTCAATATAGCTACGCTTGTCGCTAGGACCTCTTGCATAGATAACTACATAATCGATTTGATAAAGTCGTACAAAAGTTCCTTGCGATGTAAATCGGCGCATACGGTATGTGCCGATATCAGTAGAAATAGACGACCTTCTAACATTGTAGCTATTATCAATCGAACGGAATCTTGTTGTAGCATCTGCTATAGTTTCGTACTCAAAAAAGTCTAAATAAGTGTATTCGGCTAAATATATTCTAAGAGGTATTAAAAATTCTTCGTAATCTAGTTCTAAATAATCGGCGGCATCTATAACTTGCTCTCTAGTAACATTGTTTGGGCGTCTCATATCTGCACATCCTATTAAACTAATTGCTGTAATAGCCACTAAAATTAGTACAAAGGATAAAATAGTTTTTTTCTTCATCGGTGGTATTTTATATAGAATTTGACATATTGTCAACAAGAATTTTCTGATTGTGATATTAAATTTTATATGTTAAAATAATCATATGCAAAATAATGGGCAAGCAAGCAAGAATATAAGATTAGCTGGCATTGTAGAGGAAAGTATAGTCGATGGTGATGGGTTGCGTTTTACAATTTTTGTGCAAGGCTGTCCTCATAAATGTATAGGTTGTCATAATCCGCATACTCACGATTTTGATGCTGGAAAGGATTATGAAGTGGGGGAATTATGCGAAAAAATTTTTAGTAACCCTCTTTTAAGCGGAGTAACTTTTTCTGGCGGAGAGCCTTTTTGTCAACCGAAATCTCTTATTGCTATTGCACAAAAAGCAAAAGAAAAAGGACTAAATATTTGGTGTTATACAGGCTATACGCAAGAAGAAATTTTGAAAAATGCAAAAACCGATAGCGACATTGCCGAATTGCTAAATTTGATTGATGTATTAGTAGATGGTCCTTTTATAGAAGAACAAAAAGACCTTACCTTAAAGTTTAGAGGTAGCAAAAATCAAAGGATAATACAGCTCTAAAGTTGTTGTTTAGTTTTTGATAATATGGTATCATAATAATGAGGTGGATGAAATTAGTATTCCACTTTTTTTGGAGTAAAAATCTGCTTGATAAAAATAAGCAGTAAGGAATAGGGGAAAATAGGAGAAAAATAAAAAACAATGACAAATTTAGGACACACATTTAAGACGACAATTGGTGGCAGGGAAGTAACTGTAGAAATTGGTAAGTACGCTGAGCAAGCTAGTAGTTGCTTTATGCGTTGTGGCGATACGGTGGTTATGGTAAATGCTACAATGAGCGAGGAGCCTCGTCCTGGTATGGATTATTTTCCGCTAGGTGTAGACTTTGAGGAGAAAATGTATTCTGTGGGTAAAATCCCTGGCGGGTTTAAGAAAAGAGAAGGGCGTGCCGGAGATAAAGCTATTTTAACTAGCCGTCTTATAGATAGACCAATAAGACCACTTTTTCCGGACGGATTTTTTAACGATGTTTCGGTTGTAGCAACTGCTCTTTCGGTAGACCCGGATATTCCGCCTGAGGTTTTTGGTATGATAGGTAGTAGTGTTGTGTTATCTATTAGCGATATTCCATTTAATGGTCCGACAGGCTCTGTTGTTGTTGGCTTGGTTGACGGCGAGTTTGTAATCAATCCTGACACAAAACAGCGTGAAAAATCACTACTTCATTTAGTTGTAAGTGGTACTAAAGAGGCTATTATGATGGTTGAAGCAGGCAGTAACGAGATTAGCGAAGAGCAAATGTTAGCCGGTATTTTGTTTGGTCATGAGGAAATTAAAAAACAAGTGGCATTTATAGAAGAAATTGTTAAAGCAATTGGTAAGCCAAAACGCAAAATTGATTTCTATAGTGTGCCGGAAGGTATTGAAAAACAAGTTAGAGATTTTGCTGAAAAATTATTTGCTAAAGTTTTTGCCGAAACTGATAGACAAAAGCGTCAAGAAGCGGAAGCAACTGCCGAAAAAGAAGTATATGCTTATTTTAGTGATAAATTGCCGGATAATAAAAGAGAAATTGGCGATGTGATGTACGACATCAAAAAAGAAATTGTAAGAGCCAAAATTACAAATGAAGGCTTTAGACCTGATGGCAGAAAGTTAACAGAAATCCGTCCGATTTGGTGCGAAACGGGACTTCTTCCGAGAGTTCATGGTAGTGCTGTATTCACTAGAGGGCAAACTCAAGCATTGACTACCTGTACTTTAGGTATGGCATTAGAAGCTCAACGCTTAGATACGCTAGATCCAACAGAAACATCAAAACGCTATATGCATCATTATAATTTTCCAGGATATTCTACGGGCGAAGCTAAGCCTATGCGTGCACCCGGTCGTAGAGAAATCGGACACGGTGCCCTAGCCGAGAGGGCATTAGAGGCAGTAATTCCTAGTGAAACTGATTTTCCATATGCAATCCGTACCGTAACAGAGGTTATCAGTTCTAATGGTAGTACTTCTCAAGCCAGTGTTTGTGGTAGCACCCTTGCACTTATGGATGCGGGTGTTCCGATTAAGGCTCCTGTTGCAGGTATTGCTATGGGGCTTATTAAAGATGAAAAGACTAAGAATGTGGCGATTTTATCAGACATTCAAGGTTTAGAAGACTTTTTGGGCGATATGGACTTTAAGGTAGCGGGTACTAAGGACGGTATTACTGCTATTCAAATGGATATTAAAATTAGTGGGATTGACGAGCAAATTCTTAAAACTGCACTAGCTCAAGCAAAAGAAGGCAGAATGCACATTTTAGGAGAAATGCTTAAAGTATTGCCGGCTCCGAAAGAGGAAATGAGCAAATATGCCCCCAAGATTATAATGTTCCAAATAGACCCAGAGAAAATCGGCGAGGTTATCGGCAAAAGTGGTAAAACAATTAACGCAATTATCGAAGAAACGGGCGTTAAAATGGATATTGAGGATGATGGTAGAGTATTTATCGCAACTGCTGATAGTGCTATGGCAGAGAGAGCTAAAAAAATCGTGTTAAGTATTGTAGAAGAGCCTGAGCCTGGTATGATTTTTGAAGGTAAGGTTGTTAGGGTTTTAGAGTTTGGTGCGTTTGTAAATATTTCTCCAGGTAGAGACGGCATGGTGCATATTTCTAAATTAGACCCGAAAAAGAGAGTCGAAAAAGTAACTGATATAGTAAACATAGGTGACATGGTAGAAGTAGCAGTTATCAAAGTAGACGAAAAAGGCAGAATTGATTTAAGACTTAATAAAAAAATATAATTATTTATGTGCGGGTGGCAGATTGTCACCCGCACTTTAGAAAATGTGAAAGGCTTATTAAATATAAATAAACCAACGGCTTTAACTAGTAGTGATGTTGTGTCTAAGGTGCGTAAAATCCTTGGCACTAGAGCAGTAGGTCATATGGGTACATTAGATCCACAAGGTACGGGAGTGCTACTAATAGGAGTTGGAAAGGGTTGCAGATTATTCGACTTTTTTTTGAGTAAAGATAAAGAATATGAGGCGGAATTTGCTTTTGGTTACACTACAGATACGCTCGATAAAGATGGCACTATTATTGCTACTACAGATGTAATTCCCGATAAAGCATCAATTTTAGGTGCTTTAGAAATGTTATGCGGACAAGTTGAGCAACTTCCACCAATATACAGTGCAAAAAGCATTGATGGCAAAAGAGCATATGAAATAGCACGAAAAGGTGAAATTCCACAACTCAAAACTGCTTCAGTGCGAATAGACAGTATAAAATTATTAGAACAAACCGCTCAATATACTTACAAGTTTTTAATCGCTTGTTCGTCTGGAACATATATCCGTAGTATCTGTAGAGATTTAGCCGCCAGTTTAAGTTCGTTAGCTTGTATGACGAGTATACACCGTACGAAAGCAGGAGAGTATACAGATAAAACAGCAGTTACACTAGAGCAATTATCAGAATTAAAGCAATCGGCAGTAATTCCTATAGAAATTGCATTACGAAATTTGCCCCGAATTGATTTTGTCGATTCCGACTATCAACGCATCTTAAACGGCATAAAAATCGACTGCGACACCACTCATAAGCAATTTACAGTATATTCTAAAAATGAATTATTCGGTATCGGCACAACACAAAACAACAAACTAAAAATCACGTCATTCTTAAAAGATTAACATATGTTCAGTATAAGTTTAATAAGATATAAAAAAAAAGCTCCTAAACCTGTTGTTTTAGCACTAGGTTTTTTTGAATGTTTGCATATAGGTCATAGAGAACTTATGGCTAAAACTGAAGAATTAGCTAAGCAACACGGAGCAGTATCAGCTATTACTTTATTTAGTAGCTTTGATTCAAATGCTCCTGAAATATTTACTTGGCAAGAAAGAATGGGAGAGTTGTATAATTTAGCATGGGGTATGATTGTGAATGTGGATTTTGACGAAAAATTTAAAAAACTATCAGGTGATGATTTTTTACAATTATTAACTAGTAAACTTGATATTAAAGGCTTTGTTTGTGGACATGATTATAAATTTGGTCATAATGCAACTTGTGGAATAAAAAAATTACAAGAATTTGCAAATAAAAATAATATGTCTTTAGATGTAATAGAACCTGTAAAACTTAACGGAGTAAGAGTGTCCAGTACGCTTATTCGCAGTTATTTATTATTAGGAGAAGTAGATAAAGTATCAGAATATTTAGGAAAAAATTTTTATATGGATGGTACTGTAATTAAGGGTGTAAAGAGAGGTCGTAAATTAGGCTTTCCAACAGCAAATATAATGCCTGATAAAGATAAATTAATTCCTAAAGCAGGAGTTTATAAAACGATAACAACGATATACGATAAAAAGAGCACTTATAGGCACAATTCAATAACACATATAGGTGCTAGACCTACATTTAATGAAAACGAAGTTACTATAGAAACTCATATTTTAGATTTCAAAAAAAAAATTTATGATAAATATATTTCAGTATCATTTATTGATTATATCCGACCGATAATCAAGTTTGACTCTAAAGAAGAGCTAATAACACAACTAAATCAGGATATTGAGTATTGTTCTAACTAACTGCTTGTCCGCATATATATAGATTTATGACTAAATATGACGGAGTTCATAAGCCTATTGAGGTTGATGTTGAATTATCTAATTCGTTGAAAAATATAGAGCCGCATGCTAAGAATGTTTTTATAAAGAATTTTTTAATTCGATGTGCTATTGCAGTTGTTGCTTTAGGGATGATTTTTGGAATTTCTAGAGCGAATTTCTCATTTTCTTATGCTTTTTCAAATGGAATTAGGCAAGCTATTACTATGGAGTTTTTTTCCTCGCCCTCAATAGTAGATAGAGATGATTTTTTAATTGACCTACTTCGTCCTAGCGATATTTATGCAGAGTAGCAATAGGATCAAATGTAAAAAGTCAAAAAGAACGATAAGAAATCTAAAAGAAAAATTTTGGATATCGCCACTGTTCATTATTTTGGCTGTTGTGATGATTATAATGGGGTTTAGTAGATATCTCATTTTTAACGGCATTGTGTTGCTTGTGCATGAATTTGCTCATGCCGAAATGGCTCGGCGAAAGGGCTATCAGCTGAACAGTTTTAAGCTAATGCCATATGGAGCGGCTTTAAGTGGCGACTTTGAAGGAATAAAACCCAGCGACGAAATTTTTATAGCGTTAGCTGGTCCTGTAGCTAATATTATTTTAGGGTTAGGTTTTGTCGCACTTTGGTGGGTGGCACCCAGTGCTTACCCATACACAATAAATTTAGTAAATATCTCATTTTATTTTGCATTATTTAATTTATTACCGCTTTATCCATTAGACGGCGGTAGGGTATTATTAGCAGGATTATCTATAAAATTTCCTCGCCAAAAGGTATATAAAAAGTTAAGAATTATCGGCTTTATAATGGCGGGAATTTTTGCGGTGTTAGGATTTTTACTTTTTTATTTTAGTTATAATATTTCGCTTGCCATTATTGCAATTTTCTTTTTTATTTCTAGTGCTATTCCAGATAAAAAAACTCAGTATACAAGGTTATATTCTATGATAGATAGGGGCGAAAAACTAAAAAAAGGACTCGTTATAAAACAAGTTTTGGTAAGTAATGATGCCACAATTTTATCGCTAATTAAAATGCTTAATGCAAATTATTTTTATTGTTTTACTATTGTAGATAAAAATTTCAAAAAGCTAGGCGAGATTGACGAGTTAGAATTAGAAAAAATAGCTACGAGAGGAAATATACGAGAAGGGATAGGGAAGGCAATGTTTAATGTATAAAGATTGATCTATTAAGTAAAAAATTCTCAAGCAAAAGCCACTTATAAAAATTATAAGTGGCTTTTGCTTGAAACATATTGAAATCATTTTTGGTGACCCATCCGCGGCTCGAACGCGGGACACCGTGATTAAAAGTCACGTGCTCTACCAGCTGAGCTAATGGGTCGTGTTTCTGGTATGTAACTTCTATAATAGAAGTTTGGCAGGGGTAGCTGGATTTGAACCAACGAATACCGGAATCAAAATCCGGTGCCTTACCGCTTGGCGATACCCCTATGTGAAAACGAGAAATTATAAATGAGAACAAAAAAGTCGGATTTATAATTGTAAAGCACAACTATGAACTACAAATCATTTAATTATTATAAATTATCTTTAATTTGTAACTTGTCAGTTGTCGTTTATATGGGGTGAATGAAGGGAATCGAACCCTCGGCCTCCAGTGCCACAAACTGGCGCTCTAACCAACTGAGCTACATCCACCATAAAGCAACCCCTTATTATATGGGGTGGCACGCCCGTGTGGATTCGAACCACAGACCCCCGCCTTAGAAGGGCGGTGCTCTATCCAGCTGAGCTACGAGCGCATAGATACTATTTGCACCAATAGGGTGCGTTGGAGCGGGTGATGGGAATCGGACCCACGCAGCCAGCTTGGAAGGCTGGAACTCTACCATTGAGCTACACCCGCATAATAATTTACTACTTAATATTGAGTATAAATAAGTAATTTTTATGCAAATTCATTAAAAACTAATGACTTTTTACATAAAAAATTGGTGTACCTAGTATTTCTAGGCACAACCAACTTATTTTATCACTTTAGTTTGCTCCTTGTCAACTATCATTTTTTATTTTTTTGAAAAAATTTTAATTTAATTAGCAACTTTTTTATTTATCCAATATTCAATCCTGCTACAAAGCTAAGCAGCCACATAAAACCACAAATGCTTAGTGAGATAGCGAAGAACATCCAGCCGGCTTTTGTACGCCGTTCATGCTGGATACGGGTAAGCAGTGATTCTATTATCATATGATTATCAGGTGGGTCGAGTAGGGAAGCAGTAGTGAAGTTATCTTTCGTAGTAGCATTCAGTGAATGTTCTTTATTTTGAAGTAGTTTATTCTCAATAGGTGGTGCAAATGGGTCAAGTGGCTTTCCAAACGAGTCTACTAGGTTAGGGTCTAATGGTTCTTGATTACCGTTTATTCTCATATCATATGGCTCAAAAAACGGATTTATACTTGTGCTACCAGCCTGCGGTGGAGGATGCGAATAGTTTCCTCTATTGTTTGGTGGAACTTGTGGTGGATAGCCATAAGGAGGCTTTTGATGCGGATTATATTGATTCGTTCTAGAATATTCATATAAGCCTTGTGCTTTCATAGTTTCGTGAACCTCTTTTGGCACAAGCACAGGTTCTACTGCTTCGGGCAGAGGTTCATCTACACTTGCCCATTTTTTATATAAAAACATAATTCCCACAATAGCTCCGCCAAGCACAACAAGTAATCCTATCATTATAAAAAATCCCGATAAAGTGTTATCAATAAGCAACCATTGCATAAGTCCGCTGTAAAAAATCTTATTAAAATCTCTTACATACAATCCTAGAATCATAAGTAACATCGCTAAAAAATTTGATACAGCATGAATAACAATGCCTACAATTAGCTTACCGCTAAACATAACGGCAAAAGCCATAATCACACCTAATATAAACTGAAAAAAAACTTGGCTGGGATTCATATGAAAAATCATAAATGCAAAGCTAGATAGCATAACGGCTTTGATTGGAGTTGTTTGCCTTCTAAGTCCGCTAAGTAATGCTCCTCTAAAGATAAGCTCTTCACTAATGGGGGCAACAAGCACCATCATTATAAAAGCAACAATAACCTCGTATGTGGTTGTAATTCCTAATCCTGTGCCAGTAAATGAAGTAATGGCACTAAAAAATGCAGTATACCACATTGTCGGCATTAAAAAAGCCGGTAAAGCAATGAGTCCTATAACTACAGCAAGAAGAATAAATATTATATAGCGTTTTGTGGATAGTTTTTGTCCGTTATGCGGGCGGTGTACTACATCCCAAATAAGTACGCGACGACGGCGAGCGATTAGTGAGTAGTATAGCCCGATATAAATTAGATGGATTAAAAGGCTAAGCGAGAGTAGCATAATAGTAGGTACGCTATCTAAAAAGCCGGCTATAATAACAACAACTATTTGCATAGCCAAAAAGGTGGCAATAGTAAAAAATAAAAGTGCCGTACCTTCTTCAAAGCGTATTAGCTTATTTTTAGGGGGAGTGTCCCGATTTGATTTTATTTGAAACAGCATAGTTTTTTAATGAAGAATAATGAGTGAGGAATTAGGAGTTTAAGATTTATGAAATAGTGGTTGAGTTTACAATCTTGGGTCGACAGGCTCGCTCTCTAGTGCTAGCACGGCAAAGGCACATTGATGTACTTTGTAAAGCGGAGCATTTTCGGTAAAGCGTTTTAATCCCTCTAATCCTAAGCTAAATTCTCTAAGTGCTAAACTTCGTTTTTTATTAAGTCCTCTTTGCTTTAGGCGGTTTAGATGTTGTGGTAAGGTGTATTCGGGACCATATATAATCCGTAGATATTCTTTGCCTCTACACTTAACGGCGGGCTGAATTAGCTTTGTGCCGTTTTTAGCTACAAACTCGAACGGCTTTACTACCATACCTTCTCCGCCAGACTTTGTTAATTCTAGCCACCAGTTTATGCCTTTTTCGATACTCTTTATATTGTTTGTATCTACAACGATATAATCAGTTGCTATAAATAAACTATCATCCACACAGTATTTTTTAATCGTTTCCATATGCCAAAGATGGCTTTTATTGTGATGAACTGCTTTTTCTGATGCTAAAATATGAAACGGTGCTATGCGAATGTCATTTATATTGGTAACCTGCCAGCAATATTCCCGATAAGCATCGGTATATTTTTCTATAGCGACGGCTTTTTGTTTATAATTCTCTAGCACTTTAGATAAGTCAACATTTTTTCCGCTAGTTATATTACTTACTTCTGCTTGTTCGTATCCTCTTTCTACTGCTAAACTTAATGCCGATACCGCCTTTGTTAATCCTTCTTTGCCAGATATCCCCACAGGAGCATATTGTTTTTCTATAAGTGCTTGTGCCTTAACTGACCACGGCATAAGCTCGGCATCTAAGCAAACCCAATCGGTATTTAAGTCTTGCCAAAAGTTTGTTTTAATAAGCTGGTTGGATAATTTTTTTATAAGTGTTTCCTCTAACAGTTCGTCCTCAAAAAAGCATCTTCCAGTTCTAGTATAAATTACTCCTTGTTTATTGTCTAGCACACCAAACCGCTTTTTAGCAGTTTCGCTGTCTTTTGTTAAAATTATAACAGCACGGGAGCCCATATGTTTTTTCTCGCAAACAACTTTTTTCACACCATTTTTGCGATAGTATTCAAAAGCTTCGGTAGGATATTCTAAATAATCCTCTTGTGTGCTAGTCTCGCAAGGACTCATTGTTGGCGGTAGATAAATCAGCCACTTAGGGTCTACGGCAAAACGGCTCATAACCTCTAGTGCAGATGTGGAATTTTCTTCGGCAATTGTAATATTAGGAATTAAAAAAGTATCGACAATCATTCTACCGCTTACATCGTCTATCCTTAAAACATCATCCGCAATATCGTCATTATTACTGCTACTTTTAATACACGCATCAAGCGGTTTACTTGGCTCGCTATAAACCTTTTTTGCTTCTATCGATACTATTTCTCTTTCGGGATAGCGTAGAGCAGTTAATTTACCGCCAAAAACGCAACCCGTATCTATACAATAAGTATTGTTAATAATATATGGCTCTATCTGCGGAGTATGTCCATACACAACTGTTGCTTTACCTCTATAATCCATCGCCCAGTCTAGTCTAACAGGCAAACCATATTCATCCCTTTCGCCGTTTACATCGCCATAAAGACAAAAATGCCTAACTCTAGCAGAGCCTCTGCCTTGATATTTTTCTATAATGCCTGCGTGACTAACAACCAGCTTTCCGCTATCTAGCACAAAATGACTTCTTAAACTGCCAATAAAATCTTTTGCTTTTAGCTTAAAATCCTCGCCTTCACTTTCTATTTCTTTTATAGTATCAGCTAAACCGTGCGACTGTGTAACATTACTTCCACGCAAATATTTATTGAGTTTTTCGTCATGATTGCCGTTTATACAAATTGCATTGCCACTTTCTACCATATCCATAATCAGTTTTAATACCTCAATATTTTTAGGTCCTCTATCCATAATATCGCCTAAAAATACTGCTGTTCTGCCATTTTTATGAAAATAACCGTCCGTCCGCTTTTTTGTGTAACCTAATTGTTTTAGTAATTCTTTTAATTCGTCAAAACATTCGTGTACATCACCGATAATATCAAAAGGACCTGTTAAATGCTTTTTATCGTTCCATAATTTTGTGCGAACAATCTCAACATTTTCTATATCATTTACGCTATTTAGCACATAAATGTATCTAAAGCCTTCTCGTTTAAGATTTTTCAGACTTCGTTTTAGCTCTAAAAAATGCTTAGTAATTACTCTATTATCAAACCCTCTGTCGTTACGGTTTTTGTTGCGCTCTTGCAATTCCTTTTCGGGTAAGTTAAGCACAATCGCAACAGCGTGGCAATCATACTCCTTTGCTTTGTCTATTATCTGTTCTCTTGCGTACTTCTGAACACTTGTAGCATCAATTACCGTCAGTTTCATATTCTTTAGTCGTTGATTAGCTACAAAGTAAAGCGTATCAAAAGCGTCTTTACTAATTTCTAAATTATTCTCATCATCGCAAATAAGGCTTCTAAAATAATCACTCGAAAGCACTTCGGTAGGCAAAAAATGCTTAGAGGCAAATGTTGTTTTACCGCTAGAGCTGGCACCGATAAGAGCTACTAAACAAAATTCGGGAATTTCAATTATTTTTTTGCTGTTTGCTTCGTTTTTATTATCCATTATCGACACCCTCTTTAGTAAAAATTACCATTTGAGTAGGTGTGTTTTGATGTTCGTCTGAAGTGTCTATGTCTGATAAACTAGACGAATAGCCGTAACTAACGCATATCTTATCTACCCATATCTTAAACTCTTCTCTAGTCCACTCAAAACGATGGTCGGTATGTCTTAATCCTTCCATATGCTCATAATTGATATTATATTCCGCATTAGGTGTTGTTAAAATAACAGTAGGAGGAGAGGTAAATTCAAACAATATTCTTTCAAAAGCGTTAAGCCTTGCTAAATCCATATGTTCTATAACCTCAATAACACAAGCCACATCGTAGTCGCTAAACCGCTTATCTTTATAAATAAGAGAGCCTTGAAAAAGAGTGATTTTTTCTTTGATTCGCTCGGGCAATATGTCTATTTTTTTCTTAGCTCGCTCTAACGACTGAATACAAACATCTACACCTGTAATTCTTTCAAGTTGCTTTTGTTTAAGTAATTTATCTATCAGTTTACCCTCACCACAGCCTAAATCTATAACCGATTTGGCTTTGCTTTCTAAAACCGCTTTTGATACAACTTCCATTCTTAAATCATTAAGGCGAATTATTTGCGGACTTTCTTTTTCTTCTTCTAAATTATTGTTGCTTTCTAAATTATCTTCGCACTCTAATTCTTTTAAGGCTCGGTTTATAAGACTTTTTTTGCGTCTTAAATAACGGGCGGTTATAATATTTTTTTCGGGATGATTAGCTAGCCACCACTCGCCATGATGAATTAGCTTTTCTACCTCGCCACTGCCAATCCAATAATGCTTTTGATTATCAAACACAGGTAATAACACATAAAGATGATTAAGTAATTCACTTAATTTTATATTGCCTTTTAAGTATAAGTTTATATATTTGCTTTCGCCCCACTCGGTAAATTTATCGTCTAAAATGAATGTGTCGTACTCCACCTTGTAACCTAAAGGAGCAAAAATCCGTTCTAAAATCTTTTTATCACCAGAGCAGGGGAGCATCATGATACTAGACTCTAAATCAATTTTTTGCTCTACTAAATCTGGCATTTTATCGCACTTACCGCTCATTGCAGTGCCAAAGATTTTACTGATTGCAGTACTCATAAAGGATGAGCTGACATAAGGGCGGTCGTTTACATAATCAAATAATCCACCGTCTTTACTGCCTAATTTGCCTCTGGCTAAATCAATCGGATTTATATCTAAAAGTAATGCTACCGTGGTTTCGGTTTCACTCGCTTTTGGATAAAACACATACGCTAACCCAAAACTCATCTCAAACTGCTGTGGCCTAGATGGATTTTTATGAAGCAAATATCCTAAATTTGTAGAATTTTGCCCTTTGTAAGTTATTGTTAGTAGCATATGGTATCAAGTCCGCTAGTTAGTATTCTTATTATCTTTATTGCGTTTGCTGTCAATGAGAAATTAGAAATGAGGCGAATGAGAAATTTCGGACTTATTTCTATTTAAACTTGTAGAAAAGAAGTAAATCAATAAATTCTTATTTTTTATTACCTACGCAGTATAATCCGCTCAAGCCTCTAGCGGGGGCAATTTCTAGCGAAAAATCTTTCCCAAGTATTGCTCCAGCATTAGATAGCTTTCTAACAACCGTGGTTTCGGCTAGCATTGGAGTGTTATTTTGTTCGGATAAATGCCCTAGTATCAGCTGTTTAACCTTACCTTTGGTAACTAACTTTTCTGCAATAATTGCCGTAGCATCGTTGGATAAATGACCTTCATTAGATAAAACTCGTCGTTTTAAGTGTATAGGATAACTGCCAAGTCGCAACATATTTATATCGTGATTAGCCTCTAAAAAAACTAAATCGCTTTCATAAAGATTGTTTACTAAATCGTCATTTGCTTCGCCCAAATCGGTTAAAAAACTAATTTTACTATCGCCACTTTCTAGCGTAAAACCAACGCAAGGAGTATCGTGGCTAAGATTAAACGGTGTAACTAAAATATCTCCAATGCTAAACGACTCTAAACTAAACTCATTATACAGGATGTCCATTTTTTTATTCAATCGGCTACCGCCATAAGAATACACATTTGCCTCGGTATATTTTTGTATACTTTTAAGATTAGAAATATGGTCGGAGTGAGTATGAGTAATCAGCACATTTAAGGGTTGTTCGTCTTGCCCCAAAACTTTTAGCGAGCGTTTAACGGTATTAAAATTAACGCCAGCATCTATAAGTAGTCTAGTTTTATTACTTCCTACAAATATACAATTACCTCTACTAGAACTGGATATAGAACAAATCTTTAGTGCCATAAAGAAAAGTATAGCAAAAACCCCTCGTCACTGCAAGGGGAATTTGAGTAAAGAATAAACTTTTACATGATTTACCGCATATTGTGCGTTGATATAATTTACGCAGTTCGTATTGCTTCAATCGGTTTTTTGCGGGCGGTTTTGTATACGGGCAAAAAGCTACTGATAGCGGCTACTATCACGCTTACACCAAGAACTAAACCGATTTGTCTTATGCCGAAGGTTAGTATTTGTACAACTAAATTGCCAGCTATTGCGTTTGTAATAATAGCAGCTATTACTCCTGCTGCAATGCTAGCTATAGCAAAGCTGATAAGAGCTATTATAAGTGCCTCTAAAAAGAATATCCAAAACACATCGCTAGATTTAGCGCCAATGGCTCTAAGTATACCTATTTGCTTTTTCTTGTAGCTTATACTAATTATAATAAAATTCATTAAGAGGAGGCTGGCAAAAAGTGCAAAAACTAAACCAATCCATAAAAATATTCTGGCTAGAGTTTCTATAATGCCATTAAGCTCCTCTAGCGTTGCCGCAACCGAATCTCTAAGATGGTATCTTGTAACCTCTGTTCTTGTATGTCCCCAACTATCAGTTATAGTTTCATCGGTTTCAACAAATGAAAATCTAATTAAAGCCATTCTATCTGCATTACTTGTAGGCGCTTGAGTTATCATTGCCGATATATTGCCACCACCGCCAACAGTGTTTTCAATTAGCTCAAAAAGCCTGTCTCTTACAAGACCGAAAGTCGTGTGATTTATATTAGAACTCCATTCCCACCAAGAAGTAGCTTCTACAACTACACCCACAATAGATAGTTGTTGATGCATACTATTACCGCCATGAGCGGGACTAACAAAAGCGTTTACATTAAAGCTATTAGCATTAAAAAAATGATTTACTAAATCTATAGCAAAATCTTGCCAAACAGTAGTATTTGCCATAGCGGTTTCTATAAAGTTTCGTTGAGCCGAGTTAAATTCCTGCCAATTTAGAAGATTCCCCCAGTAATCTAAAACAGCATTATTGTTCATCCAATTAGCTTCAAAGGCGACAAATTCTGCACTTTGAAAAAAATCATTTTCCCAATTTTGCCACCACATCTCATCCCATGCTTGACCACCTCTATCCCAGTCCCACCATTGATTATGAAGTAAATTTCGTATTGCATTTAGGCTAACTAATATCTCGTTATCGTTATTAAGCTCTGTTTGATTAGGATTAGCAAAAGCTACTACAGTATTTTCTCTAGCTAAACCATAATTTACTGTAGCTATTGCCGAAAAGTTTGTGCTACCCCACATAGTAGGATGATTTAGAGAAACATCCATCCAACCCATATTGCCATAAAAATGTATGACAGGACCGCTTTCGACATAAATTTCCTCCATAAAGCCATTCATAACAAACATAGCACCATGATAAGAATATTCTACAAGATTGCTTATTTCTTGAATAATCATCCAATCCCATATTCCCCATTCGCCTTGTTGAGAATCTCTTAGATGAGCATACTGCTCGTGGGGGAAGGCTGTGTTTATAATGCCCACAACCGTAAAAAATTCGCTTCCTACTCTGATTTTTCGTCCGATTAAATCTTGCTGAGTATTTATATCTCTTCTAATATCAAGATTATTGTCCATTTCGGCTAGATTAAATTGTCTAAAGGCACTAAAAAGCCAGTAGCTTATCATAATTTCGTCGCTAGAGGTGGGGACTCTACCTGTAATTGGCATTCCTCTAAACGATTGATTGCCTAGCGACCCACTAATTGCGTTTGGATTTATTTCGATTATTCCGCCAAAGCCTCCACCGCTCCAGCCGGACATATTAAAGTACGGTCCCGGTGCAACATGAGTATGTCCCCTTAAGGCATAAAGGTTTTGTCTATAATCTAAATGTATTCCCATAGGGCGAAGGAGTCTATCAAACTCTTGATTAGGAAAACGGTTTTCTATATATTCTGCACTTTGCTCGCTCATAAGAGTTGGCGAAACTCTAACATGATCGTTTCCAAAAAATCCTCCGTCCCATCTAGTGCCTGTGCCTCTAACAAAGCTAAAGGTGTTTACGCCGGCGGCTTGCATACTGCTGTTTGTTGCAGTATATCGGTTATAAGCTGCCATCGTGTCGGCAAGCCCAAAAAGCCCAAAAGCAACGGCACAAAGGAATATTGTTAGCACTAACCTAAAAGGTTTTACTTTTAGAGAGGAGCCAGCAATTTTTAGTGAGTGGCGTAGGGGCAGGCGGGATTTTATAAGCTTAAAATCGTCTCGGCTGTATACCTTTAGGTTTTGTTCTTCTCGTGTTGTTCCCTTAAAGCTCTCCTTAGTGCCTTCGTTATCTATTCTTGCCAGTCGCCTAAAATCATTGTTAGCTTTTTCTTCTTTAGATAAAATTAAATCAGCTTCGGCATTTTCTAAAAATTTTATAACCTCTTCTTTTTCTTTAGCATTAAATTTATGGCCCTTTTTAACATGCAAAATATTTCCATCAATAACGCTAAGACCGTCGGAGATTTGCTGACTGCCCGCTTTATATTTTTTAATATCCGAAATTACTTTTCCGTCTGCAAATTCGATAACTCTGTCGCCATAATATTCGGCATAATCACGGTCGTGGCTAACGATAATAACCAGTTTAGTTTTAGATAATTTCTGTAGAGTTTCAAAAACTTGCTTACCGGTGTTGCTGTCTAAACTACCCGTAGGTTCATCCGCTAAAATAATTTGCGGGTCTTTTATTAAGGCACGGGCAATAGCCACTCTTTGTTTTTGACCGCCCGAAAGTTCATTTGGTTTACGGTTTTGATGTCCGCCCAAATCAACTTGCTGTAGTATTGCTTCAATAGACTGATAATCCGCTTTTTTGCCTTGAAGCTCCAGTGCCAGTCCGATATTTTTACCAACAGTAAATTCGGTTAAAATATTGAATTCTTGAAAAATAAAACCCAGATATGTATTTCGGTAGCTGTCAAAATCGCTTTGAGTAAAGTTTTCGCTACTTTTACCCTTTATAACAACATCGCCACCTGTTATGGTATCTAGTCCGCCGACTAGGTTGAGTAGGGTAGACTTTCCGCTACCGCTTTTGCCCAGTATAAAAACCATACCAGTTTCTTCAAAAGCTAAGTTTACACCCATCAGTGCATTTACAGGTACTCCGTTTTTCGGATAGTACACCTTTGTGAGATTCCTTACCTCTAACATTTTTATTCTCCTTATGTAACTCCTATATTATAAAGACACATCAAAGCATCATTTTGTTGCAAAAATAATAATTTTTTATAGAAATTATGTAATTTATTATAGAGATACTATCATAATGCAAATGATTTGTCAAGATTTATTTATATAAATAATGTCGAATTATACATTTTTGAAGTTAGAGAAAAATAGGGAATAAAAAGTATTAAAAATCTATTTTTAACACACTTTACAAACAAGTTTTATTTGGTTATACTATATACATGATTGTTGGGAGATAAAACAAATGATAGAAAATGAAGAGTTGTTAAAATTTAAAGAAGAATTAGGGCTAGATGATGAAGACCTAGAGTTTAGCAAAGAAGGCTTAGATGAAGCACAGAATTTTTTTGGTGATATGATGGGTAAAGCGGTGGATGTTATGAATCGCTATGCCGAGTTAGAGTGGCTATTGTCTGCTCCGGAAGTTATGGCTGACAAGCGGTATTGGCACAGGATTGCCCTAGAGCATAAAAAGCTAGAGCCAATAAAAGATATATTCACTAATATGAGTATAGACAAATTTAGTGATGCTGGGGATTTAAAGTCGCTTACAGATTTCTTTTTTAATCTTCAAAAAGCAATTTGGGCATTAGAAGAAGTTAAGTCTGAGTGCATGGAGTTAGAAATAAAGACAAATAGCTTTGTGGCTAGCGAGTTAGAAACTACACTATTTTTTGCGTATAAAGAATTTGCTAATAAAAATCAATACGCTTTTAGCCAAAGTGCGTCAATTAAGTTTTCAGCTATGATGATTGAAGGTATGGGGGTAGGTCAAGCACTACTTCCCGAATGTGGCATTCATAAATTTGTTTTTGATAACGGAATAAAAGCCGAGATAGAAGTTTTAGTTTATCCTGCTGTAAAAATCCCTAAATTAGACATTAAAGATGGCGATTTGCGTATTGATACCTTTAGAGCTAGCGGGGCAGGTGGTCAGCATATAAACAAAACCGATAGTGCGGTTAGGATTACTCATATTCCAACGGGTATTGTAGCAACTTGTCAAGACGAGCGGAGTCAGATAAAAAATCGCAGTAAGGCTATGGATGATTTAAGGAAGAAATTGCTAGAAAAAGATAGAAAATTAAACGAAAAAACGACGCTGGAGGCTAAAAAACAAGCACAAAAAGCAGTAGCAAATAAAACTCTTGTGCGTACTTACGACTTTAGTAAAAAGGTTGCTATTAACGGCACAGGCGAGATGATTTGTACGATTGTAGGAGAAGGGGAGATAAAGTTTAGTTAGATTTATTGAATAGTGAGTATTTACTATAGAATGGTGTATAACTTATTAAAAAATTAACTGTTTTTAGAAATTTTTGTACAAAAAAAAATTAGGATGGTAAAAATTATGAAAAAGAAAATATTATCTATGATATTAGTTTGCGTATTCGTTTTGTTTATAGCGACCTCAATTATGGCGTGTCAGTCTGTAAGTGATGAATGCGAGCATATAATAGGGGGAAATTGGATAGAAAAAACAGCTCCAACCTGTTTAGAGGCAGGAGTAGAGGTTAGTGTTTGCTCTCGAGATGGTTGTGAGCATTATATAACCCGCTCTGGTCAAGCGGCTCTTGGGCATACTTTAGCATGGACAGAAACAACAGCTCCGACTTGCTTAGAAAATGCAATAGAAACAGGTGTTTGTAGTCGTGATGGCTGTAATCACTCTGAAACTCGTGTCGGTCGAGTGGCTCTTGGGCACGATTTTGGTTCTTGGGTACAAACTACACCGCCTTCAGCATCAGAGTACGGTGAAGAAACCCGCCATTGCCAGCGTGAATGTTGTGATTTTTATGAAACTCGCTCTGTACCGCCTGTTTTGGGCACACCTAGATTTGTAATTGCAGCAGCAGGATATGGTCATAGCTTAGCAATAGACGAGTTAGGCGGTTTATGGGCATGGGGTAGCAATAGCAACGGGCAACTGGGAGATGGTACAACCATAAGAAGATACACACCTATTAGAGTAAATACTAATGGAAGAATGAATAACGCTAGAATAATTTTTGTAGAGGCTAACGGCAATCATACCTTAGCCATAGACGAGTTTGGGAATTTATGGGCATGGGGAGCAAATACAAACGGTCAACTAGGCGACGGTACAACAATTCAAAGAACTACACCTGTCAGAATTAACGAAAACGGCAGAATGAATAATACTTCTGTTGCGTATATAGCAATGGGTAGCGGACATAGCTTAGCTATAGACGGGCATGGAAATTTATGGGCTTTTGGTATAAATGCTTTGGGGCAGTTAGGTGTTGGTCAGACAAGTGCTCAACTTAACCGTAGTTTAACGCCTATTAGAGTTAACGAAAACGGCAGAATGAATAATGCTTCTGTTAGGTCTATATCGGCAGAAAATACATTCAGTTTAGCTATAGACGAAAATGGTCGCTTATGGAAATGGGGAAGAATTTCTTATGGTCCCGCTTTTGGAACTAATTATGTATTTATAGATAGTAATTATCCGCAGTGGTTTAATACCGATGGCAATATGGATAATAACGCTATTGTAGAAGTATCTGCAGGAAACCGTAATGCGATAGCAACAGATATTTATGGCAATTTATGGGTTTGGGGAGATAATACCGACGCAAGGTTAGGTAACGGTGCTATTAACTCAGGTGTGGCTGTCGGAGTAAGAGTGCCTATAACACTCAAAACAAACGCAAGAGTTAGGACAACAAGCTGGCAATCGGGCTTAGTAGCAACAGGAACTAACCACAGCTTTGTTATAGACGAAGACGGCAATTTGTGGGGATGGGGAGGTAACGGCAACGGTCAAGTGGGTAATACTACTACATCCTTTGCAAATGCTCCTGTTTTAATAAACACCAACACAAGAATGAATAACGCTTCAGTTGTTTTTGTAGCCACAGGCACCCAGCATAGCTTGGCTATAGACGAGCACGGAAACCTATGGACATGGGGACAAAATCGAAATGCTCAGCTAGGCGATGGAACTGTAGCACAAAGCCCGATACCATTATTGATAAATTTGTAATGAAGATTTTTGAATTTATTGTTGGTTTTTCAAAAGTAGTTAATTGCATTGTTCCATTGACTATAAAAAAACAAGTGGCTAGCCACTTGTTTTTTTGTTTTTAATATAGATTATTGGGTAAAGTCTGCAAGTGAAGGGATTCTTATGGCGGAAATAAGAGTTTTTGAATTTGAGAACCTAATGCCATCTCCAATTGCTGTAATGCTTAGTCTTAGTTGTTCATTGCCTTCAAAAACACCCTCTTCATAAAGTTCTATAAGCCTGTCAAAGTCAAGAAGGTTTATGCGATCGGCGTTTCGGTACCTTATAGTTGTTGTTTCAACAGAGAAAAATGGGTTGTCATTGTTCATGTGTCCTATTTCAACTCTGAAAAGTTCTGAATTGTTGCACATTACAAGTGATATAATTGCCCCAGCAGTAGAGAGTATAATTGGAGTGTGTAGTTGCTGTATTTGTTGACCATTGTCATTTTCGTTGCCTGGACTATCTTGACCTACATTGCTTGTGTCAAAGCAACCGACTAAGCTAATTGTTATTACTGCAAGAATAACAATCATAATCATAAGTTTCTTTAGACTATAAATGCTTTGATGATTTGATATTGTTTTGTTTTGTTTTGTTTTGTTTTGTTTTCATACACAACCATTATAATATTAAAAAGGTCAAAGTGTCAAATAGTTTTTTTGTAAAATTTACAAGTTTGTCGTATCTGGATTGCTTCGTCGATTAACATAATACAATAAAATAGAGAACAACTCCTCGCAACGACGGCAAAATATATTCGTATCGGCTAATATTATGCCGTCGTTGCGAGGAGTAGTTTAGGTTCTGAAAAGAACAAGAAACTTGACGAAGCAATCCAGACAGAACAAGTTTGTAAATATTCTATTTAAGTTAAAAATCAATTTTGATGCGTTAATCTTGTACTCATACAAAAAATACTTGATAATAAAACATCTCTCGCTTATAATAGAATTAGGCGAGGGATTTTTATATTAAATTCTCATTGAGTAAAAAGTAATGAAAATAAGCACAACTAACACAATTCTATCTGCCCAGTCGGGGGTGTATAAAACCGAGCGATTTGTAAAGGCTACAAAAGTTTTTGTAGGGCTGGATTTTGTGCTAGAAAAAATTGCAGGGGAAGTGCTGGCTAGCGGACTTATGCAAAACGCAAACAAGGATAATTGCTTTTGTATAAATTTTGATATTGAGAGTCTTTATAGCGAGAAGTTATATTTTTGCTTTAATAACGGCGATTTTGTGTTTAATTTTCATACTAGCGAGGATAAGTTTATTCGTCGTGGAGATATGCGGTTTAGTGGTTTGATTGCTAGCAAAGAATTTAATATCTCGATAAACCCCGTAAAAAATTCTCCAACTCCTAAAGCCGATTTAATTAAATTGTATCGCATTAGCAGTAGCGATTATGCTCATTTTCCGCTACTTGACCCAACTCAACGCAAAATCGTTACTACCGAGGATGAACATATGCTGGTACAAGGTGTGGCGGGTAGCGGTAAAACTAATTTATGTATAGATAAAATTTTGTACGCTAGTCTTAGGGGTTATGCAGGCAAGAGTATTTATTCTACTTACAGTAGGGGGCTTCTTAATGATACAAAACTAAAGGTGTCGGCTTTTAGTGGCGATATTAAGAGATTGGTTAGTGAGATTGAGAAAGGAATAGTTAAAGTAATCGGCGATGTAGCAACAGCGATAGAAAAGAAATTCGGTTTTTTAGTTGCGTGTGATAATTTAGTTGAGGCTAAGGATAGGTTAGTGGCAATAGCTAAATATTTAGACGAAAGGGTGGATTATTATTTAATAGAGGATTTATACAGGTTGCATCTAAGTAAAAATCCCGATATTGCTTTTGAGGATTATTTTGTAAAAACATATACTAAGGATATAAAAAATCATCAGCTTTCGGCTAAATTGAGTAAGATTAGCTATCTTAGCTACGAGGTATTGTATAAAGAGATTTATGGATTAGTATTTGGAGCATCCGAGCCGACTAGACCGCTAGTTACTTTAACTCAAAATGAATATACAGAGCGTCGAAAAGGCAGTTTTAGTAATTTTGAATGCGAAACAATCTATAGCGTGGCGATGGATTATAAGGCTCATTTACAAAAAACGGGCTTAGTTGATAACAATATAATGAGTAGGGCTTTGATTGAGATTGCTGGTAAAATACCCACTTATTCGCTTTGTGTGCTAGACGAGGTACAGGATTTTACGGAAGTTAATTTGGTGTTTTTCAAAAAAATCAGCCGTAAAATGTTCTGTGTTGGCGATGCTCTTCAAATGATAAATCCGTCTTATTTTTCGTTTAGTTACCTAAAGCGGTTATTGTACGAAAAAGATATTTCTTCAAGTGCGGAGTTGGTGTCGAATTACCGCTCCAGTAAAAAAATAGCCGATATAAGCGAAAAATTAGGCACGCTTAACGCTAAATATTTTGGTGTTCATAGGTTTTTACTTAGAAGTAAAGCAATAGACGATTATGCCGAAAGTGAGGCGATTTTTATAGAGGGTAGCGATTTTTTAACAAAGCTAGCTAGCGAAAAAATGTCTAATTATACTGTTGTGGTTAGTAATAACGAGGAAAAGATTAGGCTAAGAAAGTTATTAGAAAAACCCGAAATTCTTACAGTTAGCGAGGCTAAAGGACTAGAGAGAGATACGATAATTTTAAGCGATGTTTTGTCTAGCAACTTAAATCGGTGGGAAGCCTTTAGAAGAGCCGAAATAGATAAAAAAACAGCAGACGAAAATTCGGTTTATAGGTATTATTTTAATCTTTTATATGTTGGTATTAGTAGAGCAAAGCATAAGTTATTAGTGCTAGAAAGCAAAAAATCGCCATTATTTGAAGACTTTTTTAATGAGAATTTTAGTAGAGTAGCCACCGAAAAGGCGATAGAAAATCTACTTAAAGAAGCAAATCAGCTAGAGTTAGAGCAAGACGAGCTAATCGAAAGGGTAGCACAGTTTATAGGTTTGGGTCAGTACGATAATGCTAGGTTTAGTGCCAGAAACATTTTGGTGGTGGGCGAGCGGGAAGCACAGCTAAACCGCATTGATGTTGCCGAAAAGTTTATTTCTAAAGGACTTCATAAAGAAGCCGGTATTGCGTATTTGCGGTATGCTCTATATAGCGATGCTAAGGAACAATTTATTTTAGCAAATGATGAGGTGCTTGTAAAACTAGCCGAAACCTGCTTGGGTAGCGGTGGTAGTATGGGACTAGAGGTGCTGGATGCCCTTATACAACTAGACGGCAATAACGAAGCACAAGGTATAATAATAGACTTAGTAAAACAGGATTTAGTAGCGATGAAAGAAACAGCAAAGAATTTATCGCAAAATGCGTATCGTACACAAATGAGAAATTAGAAATGACAAATGAGAAATTTCGGATTTAATCTATTTCAGTAAAGTGCATTTTAATTCAGATATAATAAAATCAACATTTCTCATTTGTCATTTCTAATTTCTCATTGAAGTAAAAATCAAAAACCAAGAAGGTAGTAACAATATGGATAATAATCAACTAAAAGATTTAATAGACAGCTTTAAGGGCTATAGGGACTTGCTTGCTCCCGTACAAAAAAACCTTGTGGAATTTATGTCTACATACGACGATATGAAGGACAATATCGACAAGCTGCAAAACTCCTTTGGGGGCGAGGTTAAAAAGGGTTTAGAAGATATTTTTTCTAGGATGAGTGCCGGGGCAGAAAAAGCTACGGCGTTGGCTTCTCAAGTGGACAAGCTAGCGAGTGCGGCTAATAATTATTCGTCTAAAATCAACTCAGCACTTTCGGCATTGGAAAAAATTGAGCAAAGACTTTCGGCTGTTACCGATATAGAAAACCGTGCCGAAAAAGCATTAGGACAATTAGACGAAATGCTGGCTCAAAAATCTAAAAACTATAACCTTAAAGAATTGCAAGTTGCAATCGATAAATATAACGAAGAGGTTAAAAAAGTGGCGGGCTTTGTTAATAACGATGTTGGTGGCATTATACTTGAAAGCCACGAAAATCTTGGCAAGCTAAAGGGCGGTATAGATGATATTATAAAAGCAAAAGCGGACGATAAAGAAACCCTGCAAAGTTTATTAAATAGCTTTAGTGCTAGTGAGCAGTATCTAAAAACTATTACCGAAAACCGTGATGTAAACGAAGCGTATATGTTCGAAATTTTAGACAAATGGGCAACAAATAGAAAGGTAAAAATAAAGAAATAAAATTCAATTAGAAATGATAAATGACAAATGAGAAATTGTTGAGTAATTAACTAATAAAGAATTATTCACAATAAACCAAACCCAGCTTATTGGATTGCTTCGCCTAGATTCCTAGTTTATATAATACTTGTTATGGCTTGCAACGACGATAACAGTTATTAACTTGCTCGTCGTTGCGAGGAGTTGCTAAGGTTTTAATTTAATTAGTTAATCGACGAAGCAATCCAGCAGACTATGTTTACAGAAGTATTTTATTAACAATTTTTAAAATGCAACAAACAAATTCACAAAAAGTATTTGAAGCGATACTAAAAGACGACTGTAGTCAAATTGAAAATCTGCTGAAAAACGACAGCGATGTTTTGTCGTATGCTTTTGGACGCTTTCCTGTGTTATCACTTTGTTATTTGTTTGAAGCAACCTCTATAATCAAAAAATATAGCGATAAATTATTTAATTTAACTTACTATAAAAAAGCTACAGAACCTAACGAGGCTTATAAAAAATTCAAATCAATAGCAGGTGTTCATCTTAGGAAATACCCCTCCACCTCTATAGTAACTCCGCCTGAGATGTTGGCACTGCTAGAAGAAACTCCATACTTAGCCAGCAATATAAAAAATCTAAAACCCAGTCAAAAGGCAAGAGATAATATTTTAAGTGTGTGCCATCGCCGTAATCAATCTGCTAATTTTACTCACGATAAATTTACCGCTAAAGCTCCATCGCTAAAATTTTTCCAAAAAATTGCCTTAATTGTCGCTGGTGTTTTCTTACTAACCTCTTTATCTCTTGGGATTGTAGCACTAGGGATAGTATCCGACACAATGGGACTTGGCACAGCATCTAATCCTTTTCGCATTCATACGCATGAAGATTTTTTGAGGATACCTGAAAGAAGCACTAGTCATTTTTTATTGCAAAACGACATAATCTTACCTGAAAACTTTTTTATTGAAAATCTTTCCGCTAGAATAGATGGTGGCGGTTATACAATCTATACTAGCGGTAGCCGTCCCATTATAGGTACTCTTAGTGGGCATTTAACTAACACTACAGTTGTGGTTAACGCTCCTACTATTATTCATATTTCTTCGGACTTATCCTTTATAGCTAACGAAGTTTCTACTAGTGGCAGAATTGCTGATGTTGATTTATATGCTGATATGTACATCAGTATTAGCAATGCAAGCGAAGGAGTTATGATAGCGGGTTTTGCCATAGAAAATAGAGGTTTTATAGAAAGAGTTACTACTAGTGGCAAAATAGATATTTTTTCTCGTGGCACACATAGAGTTAGCGTTGGTGGGATTGTAGCCGATAATTCGTTTGTTGGGCAAGGTCCCCTAAGACAAAACGGGAGAATAATTGAAAGCGATAATAATATGGATATTATTGTTGATAAGCGAGAAGCAAACGCTAGTACTGTTGTTGAAATTGGCGGCATTTCGGCAATAAATAAAGGTGATATAATAAGAGGTGGTAATGCTGCAACTCTTTCGTTTATAGGAAGCACAGGGTTTGCATATTTAGCAGGGATTGTTGCTTATAGCGAAATGGGAATGCAAATAAATAACGGTCATTTTGGGCGATTAGAAACAACATTATCAGGGAATGCAGGTGCATTATTAGGTGGTATAGCGGCAGTTAGTTGGAGGGGACATTTTGAAAATAATTTTTCTTTAGGAACAGTAAGCTATAATTCTCGTTATAACGAGGAGGGCGATATTAGACTTTTTAGTGGCGGAATTATAGCATCAACTTACGGAAGATATGTTGCACTTATTGACGGCACTACTCGTTGGGAATTTTTTGCTATTCAGCACGGGCAACCACCTCCACAAGATATATTTAATTATTATGTTTTTCAACCTCCAAGCACTGTGTTTGGCATTACTTTAGTGCACGGTATAAACACTACAACCACTCCGAACACGTCTGCTTCCGCTAGATTTACAGATTCGCCAGACGATTTTTTTAATCTTGTAGGAACAACAGAAGCTGCAATAAGAGAAACAGAATCAAGAGGTATATTTTGGGAAAGATAAAATCAAATTACAAATGCTTGCTTATTATTAAATTATAAAGTCAAATCCCTCGATTCCCCGAATATTATAAAATAAAAAATGAAAAACTTTTTTGGAACAAAACTAAAAAAAAATTGGTGGTTTATAATAATGCTGGCTATAGCTTTAGCATTAGTGATTTTTAATATTATCTATGGCATTATTTTTGGAGTTTCTGTAAATAATATAACTCCCGAAACTGCCGCTTTTAATGCTGAATTTCATCGTAATATGCTTATCTTGGCGATTGTACTAAATGGTGCATATTTGTTGATGTTGGGCGTTATGATTGTTATTAAAAAGGTGAGGAAGAAGTAGTTTTATTTAAAATTGAATAACTAAAATTTAAAAATGTCGGACTTATAATTAGATAAATCCGACATTTTTGAGTAAGTGAAATCAATGATAGTTATGATTTTTGTATTGTAAACATTCCACAAACTGCCATTGCAAAAACGGTTTCTAGCGAGGTATCGGGTACTTCCATAAGTCCGTCTACCTTACTTTCGTAGCTTGTTGTTTCGTTTTTTTTAGTTGGAGCAACAATTAGTGGAACATTATGCTCGGCACACCGCTTTTTTAACAGTTCAATTTGGTTAGAGTAGGTAAACGAGTGGTAGGTTGTACGGATAACGGCTGAAACTTGAGATAAGTTTATGCGGTTATAGTTTATATCAGGATAAGGATGCATTATAACAATGCCAGATTTTAGGGTGGTTAAGGTTTTATATAAAGGTAAATTATATTGACATAAATAATCCTTTTGTAAGTGGTTGTTAGACTTAAATCTAGTATAAGTTTTATTAAACGGTTGCCAATTTTGAATAGTTTCTCCTTCAAATATCTCTCCGCCAAAGCACACAAAAGTGCCGACATATCTATTAGATAAAATTAGATTTACAGCATCTCTAAAGTTAGTTGCTCCGTTACTTCTAGGGTCTGTTAGGGGATGGTTAGAAGCCACCATCACAATAGGAATATTTAGCCCTCGTGTAATTAAAGCAATAAAAGCAGAAGTATAGGCAAGCGTATCTGTGCCGTGAGTAATGATAACTCCGCAAAAATCATCAAAATTAACGCCTTTAACATAATCTAATAAAATTTGCCAGTCGCTAACTGTTAAGTTTTCACTTAAAATATTAAGTGGGGAAGCAATTTCAAAATTGTCTTTACTAACAGGCGACAAACTAAACAAAAGGTCGTGAGTTGTTTTACTTAGTGCCCTCACGCCCTTTTTTTCGGAAGTACCAATAGTTCCGCCTGTTTTTATAAGTAGTATTTTTTTATTTTGTGATATTTTTTCTATTAAATCTTTTACTGCCTTTGAATTTGTTGATTTTTTTGAGTTGTACTCCATATATAGCTGTAATGCAGTTAAAATATTTTTTCGCACTGAATTCCCATATTTTTTAAGTATATTGAATGCGAGAGTTTCTAAAATTTTACTTCCAACATTTCGTGTAAAAGGTTTTCCAGTTACCATATTTTTTGTGGCCATTATAAAAGCCTCAGCATATGCGACTTTGTAGTTAGTTTTGTTACTAATAATTTTCGCAACTTCAGTATGTGCAAGATTATTGTCATCTAAAGTTTTTTCTACATTTTGCCAAATAATTTCTAATTTTGTCATAACTGTATTTTTAACTGTTTTTATAATAAAAAATTACCTCAACTCGCCTTTGGCTCTTGGATAGATAGCAGTATCTCTGATGTTGCCGATGCCTGTGATATACATTAGCATTCTCTCTAGTCCTAGACCAAAACCACTGTGGGGGACAGTGCCGAATTTGCGTAGGTCTAAATAGTTGTCATAATCGCTCAAATTCATACCTCTATCAAGTATTGCTTGCTTTAGCTTTTCGTAGTCGGCTTCTCTTTCGCTACAGCCGATAATCTCACCTACACCAGGCACTAATAAATCGGTTGCCGAAACCGTCTTGCCGTCGGGATTTTGCTTCATATAAAAACTCTTCAAATCCTTAGGATAATGTACAACAAACACAGGGCACTTAAATACCTCGTCAGTTAAATAACGCTCGTGCTCAGATTGCAAATCACAACCCCACTCAACGGGATAAACAAATTCTTTCCCGCTTTTTTTAAGAATATCAATCGCTTTAGTATAATCTAATTTTTCAAATTCGCTGTCGACCACATTTTGTAATTTAGCAATCAATCCCTTTTCGTAAAATCTTTCAAAAAGAGCCAGCTCATCAGGACATTTTTCCAGCACAAATTTTACGATGTATTTAATCATTGCTGTAGCAATCTCGATAATATCGTCAATTTCGGCAAAAGCAACCTCAGGCTCTATTTGCCAAAACTCGGCCGCATGGCGAGATGTATTAGAATTTTCGGCTCTAAATGTGGGTCCAAAGGTATAAATTTTACCATAAGCTAGTGCCATAACCTCGCCCTCTAGCTGACCAGAAACCGTAAGTCCCGCTTGGCAACCAAAAAAGTCGTTAGCGTAATAGTCTGCTTCACTCTTAAACTTATTTTTAGCGTCGTAGCCGATAGTGGTAACCTTAAAAATTTCGCCCGCACCCTCGCAATCGCTACCTGTAATTATGGGCGTATGCACATACATATAATCATTATCCCAAAAATAACGGTGAATTGCTTCTGATAATGCGTGCCTTATTCTAAACATTGCGCTAAAGGTGTTAGTACGCACACGCAAATGAGGCATAGTACGCAAAAACTCTAGCGTATGAGGCTTTTTTTGAATAGGATATTCGGGTGGGCAACTACCCAAAATCTCAACTTTTTCAGCATTGATTTCTAAAACATCAGAATTATTTTGAGCCTCGACGCATTTGCCTGTAACCTTTACGCTAGTGCAAAGAGGTAGAAGCTCATTAAAATTCTTAATTATTTCTTTATCTAAAATCACCTGCATATGTTTAAAGCTACTGCCGTCATTTATTTCTAAAAACGCAACTGTTTTGCTATCACGGCTTGTACGTACCCAACCGCAAACGGTAACGGATTTATTTAGCCACTTTTTCTTATTTAATAAAACATCTTTTATAAATGTGTGCTTCATTCTTTTATTATAACGCTAAAATAGGATTTTAAGCAAGCACTAAATAATCTTATAATTTGTCAAGAAGTGGCAAAAATTTGCATTTAGATATATTGTATAATTGTGCAGTATGTGTCTAAAGGAATATTACAAAAAATCGATTTCGATGTTTTCCAATAAGGAAACTTTTTTTTGCGATTGCGGTGAGGATCATTCGCTGGCAACTCAAAAAATAATTTTTGAAAGCGGTGCAATAGAAAAAATAGGGGAGTTTTTAAGTAGTATTGCTCCGCCACTTTCTTCGGTTTTAATAATTAGCGACAGCATTATTTATGAAAAAACTAATCGAGCTTTTGAGAAAAAAATCGGTAGATTAGGCTATAGGATTAGCTCGTTTACTTTTGAAGGATCTCCGCTAGCGAGTGTGGAAGTGGCTAACGAGATAGTAATTCCTGAGGATTGTTTGCTTATTATCGGCATTGGCGGCGGTACTATAGCTGACATTTCAAAATATATAGCAAATAAAAAACAGCTAAAAAGTGTATTTATTTTAACTAGTCCAAATGCGTTGGGGGTGTTATCTCCCACAAGCGTTTTATTTGATAACGGTATAGAAAAACAGTCTAGCGTTATGCCTTTTAATATTGTGCTTTGTGATACTAATTTTCTTTCATCAGTTCCGTCAGAAGTTTTAGCTTGTAGCTATGGCGAAATTATTAGTAAAGCAATCAGCGTTTTTGACTATAAAGCTAGCGGTGTTTTAAACGATGAGCATTTTTGCAGTGATATTCACTTGGTAGCGTATAGTATTATAGACGATACGCTTAGAAGTGTTATGAGTGATAAAGACATTATAAAACTTACCGAAAACTCGCTAAAGCTATCTAGTTTATGTCAGTTAGTTAAAAGCGATAAAATTATAAGTGGTGGCGAAGTTGCTGTGGCTAGCACGGCACATACTTTAATGCGGTATGAAGAGAGGCAAGCCCGCCTAAAAGGGGAGAGAGAAATTTTGTTGGCAAAAACATTAGCTTCGCTTTATCAAGGTTTTTTGTCTGCAAAAAGCAATTTTTTTTCGCCTCCGCCTGATAATAACAAGCGTTTAGAATGTATGGAAGAATTTTTAGGTCTAAAGCAAACCGACACAATAAAGCTTATTAGGCGGATTTTGCCAATAAAAAAATCAAAGCTAGCACAATATATGCTAAATGAATACCGTGATGAGTTGTTACTAGAGGCTAGCTTAAATACCGCTAGAGTTGCCAAAGGAACTAAGATTTTTAAGCGCTTTTATTTAGATGACGGCTTTTCGTTAGAAGGATTTTTAGATAATAGTACAGTGGCATTATCGATTGCTTTCGCTCCCGATTTAAGTGATAATTACTTGCTTTTAAGCTATATGAAGGATATGGGACTACTTGACGAATATTTATTAAAGTAATAAAGATTTTCTAGCATTAAGAAAAAATGATTGTTGGATTTAATAATAGACGCTATAAAGTAAAAAAAACAAAAAATAATAAAAAAGTGTTTGACATACTTTTTTAGGTTTGGTATTCTTATTTGGTTGTCCTTGGCGACAATCTTTTTTATTCTTTGCGGGGGATTAGCTCAGTTGGTAGAGCACCTGCTTTGCAAGCAGGGGGTCAGCGGTTCGAGCCCGCTATCCTCCACCATTCGGTCATAAAACGAACCATTATGACAAGTAAAGTCCGTTATGTTATAGCGGACTTTTGCTTTTGTGTTATCATAAAGCCATATTTTATTAACAAAGGTTTCGATAAGGTCTTGTCGATTCTTTTCTTCTGTATAATCAAGATGTTTGAAACGCTTAACATATCTGCGAAGTTCGGGTAGGGTAGCGTCAAGCAGTCCGCTCTTTTCGATAAGGATTTGTTCTTGTAAGTCTTTTTGCTCAATTTGAACTTGTTCTAGTTTTTCAAGGAGCAGGTCTGTTCCTTTGCCCGACATAACAGCTGTCAAAAGATTTTCGGTGGCTTTCTTGTTTTCTTCAAATAACTTTTCAAGCCTTAATATATTGCCGCTTTTCATTTCTTCTTGTAGCATTTCAAATAAAGCTTTAGAAACATTTTCTATAACTTCGTCATCAAGAAGCTTCAAGATATCATCTATAATTGCATCCTCAATAATGGATTATACCTAAATATTTGGACAAATGTTACGAAACAAAGTATCAGATGGTTAATACAAACAGCTGTTGGGGGTACCCCCAACAGCTGTTTGTATTTCGGGGCATGAATTTTTGTTGTTTGAAAAGTTTAATTGTGACCAATACAAGAGTTCCTTTTTATTAGGACTTAAGAATCCACAAGCAGAATGTTTTTTTCTTGTGTTGTAATAGCCGCTAATATATTCAAATAGGCTGGCATACATTTGTTCCTTTGTAGCGTAGTGGCGGCGATAAACTTCGTTACGCTTAAGAAACTTAAAGAATGCTTCAACGACAGCGTTGTCAAACGGGCAACCTTTTTTTGAGTAAGATGCAACCGTGTTGTATTCATCAAAAAGTTTACGTGTTTCATCTGCCGTATATTGACTGCCTCTGTCCATGTGGAAAATTACATTTTGCGGGCAACCACGAGAACGATATGCAGCTTTGATTGTGTTACGCACAAGCTCTCCATCAATTTTAGAAGAAATTTTGTAAGCAATAATTTTTCTGGCAAATAAGTCCATAACGACACAAAGATAATACCAACGGTTTTCAGCCCAAATGTAAGTGATGTCGGATATCCATTTTTGATTCGGGTATTCTGCATCAAAGCATCTATCTAGGATATTTGGTAAAATTTCATCGTTGATTGGTGTCTTTTTAGGCTTAGGCGGCTTAACAGTAGACATTTTCGGCAAATTTAGTTTATTCATAAGGCGGACAACTCTACCAACGCTTATGAAAATGCCATATTCTTCTAACTTGGATTATACCTAAATATTTGGACAAATATAATAATAGGTGCAATGCTTGTTTTTTATATGCAAAATCAGATAAGAAACAACAAGATAATAAGAAAAGTAGTTGATTAAAATACAAATGAAGAATATAATAAAATAAACTCGTACAAAAGTGCGTTCAAGGATTTGAAACACCTTTTGTAGTGGATAACAAAATTATGAGAAGAATATTTAGAAAAGTAATTATACTTGGAACAGCAGTTGTAATGCTGTTTTCTATTTTTACATTTGTGGGTTGTAGCCAGCCACGCAAGGTATATGGTGATGTGTTTATTTATTATATACTCAACCGTAATGAAATTGCTCTTGTAGGGGTGCAACCTAGCGCAAAGCCCGATGACGGGATATTTAGAATACCTGCCGAAGTAAACGGACGGCGGGTGGTATCGTTTGCACATATGACATCGGGTGCGTGGGGCACTTTTGGCACATTTTTTTCTATTCCGTTTTTTGCACGAAAAACGATTGTAGAGGCGGGTATTCCTTTAAGTGCTAGAGCTATAGGGAGCTTTAGGGGGATTATAGAGTTTGAGTGTCCAAATGCAGAAAATATGACTTTTCCTGAAACTAGAAGATTGTTTATTGTTCCGGATGGCAGTATAGAAAATTATCGAGCGGCTATCCGTAGACAACCGGAACTTGCGGAGCGTCTATTTGGCGCACATGCAATTCAAGAACGCTCCAGTATGCAGGACTGGTATGTAGATGGAAGTGGTATATTACTAGGTTATTTTGGCATGGAAACCGAGCATTTAGTTTTGCCTAATCATATTCGTGAAATTAGGGGGTTTTCTTTTAATGGAGTAAGAGAACCGGGTCCTACAACATTGATTTTGAACGAAGGGTTAGAAAGAATAGGGTATAGATCTTTATGGTTTACGGGTGGTTTATCTGAAATACGCATACCTCAGTCAGTTCACTATATTGAACTTAGTATGAATTTTGAAGGAACTGGAACTGCGGGAATAACAGCTGGTAGAATTTATATTTACCGTAACACAGAAATAAATTATTCGCTTTTCGTTTCATTTTTTATGGAGCGTGTAATATTTTATGATTAAAAATACAATTCAAACAATAAGGATTAAAAACAAATGAAAACAACAAATATAAAAACGAACAGAAGAACAAAAATAATCACAAAAATTGCTATAGCAATACTTATGGCATTATTATTGGCTAGTAGCGTACTGCTAATACAGGCGAATCGTATACGAGAAAGCGTAAATGGTAGTCAGTACTTGGTGCAACTACCGCCTACTTTTGAGCATACACGCTATCGTGCAAATGCCACTTCATTTAACCAGTTTGCAAATCTAAACTTTCAAATTAATAGTAATAATTTTGGATACATAAACGGTAGTGCAATCGGCAACTTGGTAGACCCTAGATACGGTGTTACTCTACAGCATCAAGCAAACGCTATTCGTCGTAATAGACGAAGTAACGGAACTATTAGCGGACCCGCTATAGCAGAGCGACCTAATATAACCGTTATGGTTTATGGTCAGGGCGGTACGGTAAGTCATTGGAGTAATAATGGCAATGCCGATATGACGATAAATAGTCAAGCTATAAATCTATGTGATAACGATGATTGTGCCCATCACAATGGTGGAGCTTGTGAAGTAAACGACTCTTTTAGATTTGCAGGTAATTCTCGGTCTATGATAGAGATATTAAGAGAAGAAGCGGGAGGACCTCAGATGTCAAGAGTATATATAGCTAGGTCTAATATATTAACCAGCTTCGCTAATCCATATTGCGAATTTGCCGGAGATAGAAACAACGCCAGAAGAAATGTTTTTCAATGGGATTATAGTAATTTTAGAGTGGAATTGAATACTCCAATTGAGGGTGAACACCAACCACTTCTTGCCCTTTATCAATTAGGAATTGACGCACTTTCCTATGAACAATATAATCCAAACTATCTGTTTGGTGATAGAAGTGGTCTTCCTAATCATCACCGTATGAGAACACATGTTCGCAATCGAGTTCAAAACCCCAACCTACATAACATTATTATTTTTGATACCGATGACAATCAGCAATATCACGAGTATGTATATAATCAGTTGGCGGCAATGCTTATACAAATCTCTTACGACTACCTGCGTCAAATAGGACAAGTTCCTAAGTTTAATTTTGTAACGCACTCGACAGGCGGTAACTGGGCTAAGATGTTTGCCAATCGCTTTCCGTTAAATGTAGCACAGCTTATTACACTTGATGCTCCGTTTAGAGGTACGGAGCTAGGTAGATTGTTATACGAAGTTTATCCGCTTCCTCGTACAGGGCTATTAGGTATTCCTTTTAGAAATGCAATGCGTCCTCTTGTAAGAATGGTTACTGTGCCTAGCGGTTTTAATAATATAGATAATAGACGAAACGATAGTCGTAAAAGAACTTTACAGTATCAATGGTTTAATGCAACGGCGGTAAACCCAAGCTTATTACTTACGGCTGTATCTACTAATACGCATATAGACTATGTATTTGATATGGTAGGGGTTGATTATCTTAGAGCTTTATCTTATATTTCTTTAGGTTTATCACTTGCATTACCTGCTTTATTGATAGCTGCTAGCATACCGATAATTGGACCTATCTTAATAACATTATTACCTACACTTATAATTTTAGGAGCTATTGAATTAAGTCTTTTGACTCGTGCTTTAGAGCCAATAATTAGCTATTTTACCAACAATATGAGTGGTAATGTTATTCAAGATAGCATCTTTATTGGGGAATTCTCGGCTCGGGCAGATGGTTCTAGAAATGTAAGAAGACCTCCTCCGATATTGTATCAAAATAATAGTGCTAGCTTTGGTAGGAAAGTAGATAATTTAGCAAACCCTCATAATGTAATTGCTCATGACAGTAGAGCCCATGATATAATAACAAATTACATAGATATGGGGCGTGATTTTTATGTTAGAAATGATTTTAATCACGGGTTAGAAATTATGGGAGTAAGAGCAAAAGCATCTATTCCTATGGCGGGTAGAGTAGAAGTTCCGTCTACTATAAATGGTCAAACTGTGAGTCGTATATCGGATAGAGTTTTTTATAATTACCCTCATATCATGGAGCTTTTTGTGCCTGCTTCTGTTAGGACTATTGGTAATAATGCGTTTAGAGAGCATGTGTTGTTAGAATGGGAAAATAATTTCATGTTTTTAGAGAATACCTTTTTGCAAGTTTTAAGGCAAAGAGGACACTTTAGTATACCTGCTAGGGTTGCGGGTCGAGAAATTAGATATATAGCGAGTTCAGCTTTTAAGGATAGCAATGTTAGTAGTGTTTTTATTCCGGACACCGTTGTAAGTATAGGAAGTGATGCTTTTTATAATTCCGCTATTTGGAACAATACTCCCATTGGTCAAGCTGTAATTGTAGGTAATTGGATAGTAGGTGTTAGACTTGTTATAGGGCAAAGCAGTATTGTATTACCTGCCCGTGCAGGCTTTGTTGCAGATGATGTATTTCCAAGAGGATTGACAATTTTTACTAATAGTCCTAATCAACTAAATATAGTTGGTATTCCGTCTTATGTTGAGGTTATAACAGACTCTGTATTATCGTCTAGTTTATCCTTTGTGGAGTCCATATCGGCTGATTCAGTATCTAGTGACAGTGGCATTCCCTTTAGGCTAGGCAATTATTTTTGTCATTGGGAACAGGTTGGTAATCGTTGGTATGCTAGATGGTATACTAATGAACCTCCACTACCGCCACCATTACCACCGTCACTTGACGAAGAGGAAAAATATTGGATGTTTGAAAAACATACTCCCTTTAGAGTTGAGGGTAATGCACTTATTATACGAAACGGTGTTGGGGATATAGCTCCTTGTTGGTATAATCCTAACGCTATCAATTTATGGGGTTATTCTGTGGATATATCTGAGATACGGACTATCATAATCCCATCTAGTGTTTCAATTATATGGTGCGAGGCTTTTAGGGGTTCACGCTTAGAGGTAATAATTTTCTTAGAGGGTAGTAATTTATTTTCTATTGGCTCATATGCTTTTGCAGAGACTAATTATTTGCAAGCAATTACAATTCCTTCTAGCGTAACACAGATAAACTGCTATGCTTTTCATAGGTCGGCTGTGCGTTTTATATATGTAGAAGGTGAGTATGTGTCGTTTAGTAATTTGGGAATTATGTCAAATAATCCTATAGTTATTTTGCAAACGCATCAACAAGCTGCATTATTAAGACAAACCAATAATTGGATACAGCTTTGGCAGATTCAGGTATTGTCTAGCACTTTGCCGTTTGTTTTAATAACTGATACCTGTGTTTATGAAAATGTTACTTTGGCTAGATTGATAGAAGATTATCAGTTTACAAATGTTATTTCGTTTAGTGCTGGATATTTTTGGCATAACTTTAATCCTGGTAATAGAGATTTTCAAGATTTGATAATTTACTATCTTAGTAATTTTAAGCCGGTGTTTTTTGTTCAGTCATATGAAATGAAAGAAGTAATATTTCATTTGCGAGAGGCACTTGATTTGCAAAATATATTCATCTATATGGATTTTAAGTATGGTAGCGGTATCGCTTTTCCTAGAGGAGTGTATATTGTCAGACCGCCTATGTATCATACTGGAGTGCAAAAGGCACTTGAATTTTTAGCGGGCTTATGTGATTACGAATATTATCAACATCTTACAGCGTTATTTATTATTCCGAATTGCCCATATTTGCGTTATGGAATAAAAAGCACTATGATTTATCATGGTTGGCATTACGAATATAATGTGTATTGGTCTGTTAAAACTTTTAGAATATTACAATCGTGTTGTTTGGACTTGCCTGTAGAGGCATTGCTTTATTTGATATTAGATGATTTTTCTCGTTTCTGGGAGATATTAGGTTATCATTATTGTTTCTCTACAATAAAAATGTGCTGTTGGGATTTTATAGATTCGCTATCTAATAATGCTCCGAATTTTCCATTCCCGATTACTTTCAACCACGATGAGATTAACCATGTAGTAGTTTTTGGGTTAGAAGATTTAAGTTTCATTTCTAATCATCAAGACTTATTTCATCTTAAAACTACTAATGGCAGAACAATAGATTATTTTCATTTCTTTATTCAGCACACACCAATAGAAAATCACCACTTCTTAGCGAGGAAACTTTTATTATTTTATAATGTGTATTTTAGTGAGTATGCAAGTTTAAACGGATGGGCATCAGGTTTATTAAATCAGATGGAATTATATTTATATTTTCATTATTACTTTGAACATTGTTGTGGTTCGTATTATGAAAGTCGTTACTTAGTTGGTTTTTTTAACCCTACAAAATTATTATACTTTAGGATATGGACTAACCCTTGCTGTTGCGATATGTGACAATAAACGATAACATTTTCTAAAAAATCAGCTCTGTGTTTTTTGCACAGGTTTTTCGGAGAGCCTGTGCCTCTTATCGTAATAGCATTGATAAAAAGTGATTCAGAATGCGGGTAAACTAGGTTAAAAAGATAAGCAGGATAAGGGTGTGAATCACTTCGTGCTCTACACCCCATAAGAGAACAACGAGGATACCTCGTTTTCATTCTGAATTTAGGTTTTTGATTGATATACAAAGGGAGAAGTTATCTGTTAGCAAGTATATATTCTGCTTAGGGATTATAAATTAAATTTTTAATAATTAGAATCATTGTTTTCATAAATATTTTATAAAGCATAAATTTTACCGAAATTTTTCTCTTAGAGATTTGTTTCGGATTTTTAAATTATTTAATAAAATTGATAAGTTGTCATAACTTGTACAATATTATTGAAAAAAAGTTGTGTTATTTAAAATTATATGCTATAATTTAACTGTCCTAATAAAGGATAATACACAATTATCTAACATAAAAATGAGTAAAATTAAAGAAACAAAAGAATATATAAAATTTGAACAGCAGACTTTAGCTATTGATGCTTTATATGATGAATTGGTTACTAAAAACCAAAAGAATATCTTTTTCATTAGTGAAAGTGGTTTGGGTAGCACTACCTGCATTTCGGCTCTTTTAGATAGGTTATGTGAGGGTTGGTCATTTTTTGTTATTGAAGGAGCTCCATTAGCTATCATAGATTATGCTAATTTTAATATTAAAAAAAGTAAAAGAATTTCATTTTCTCCAGAATTTGGTTTATGTTTAGGTGTGATACAATTAAATATGGGGTTAAGTTTTTCTGAAACAGATTGTTTATTTAATGATCTTCAAAAACTATTCTTGCAACAGGTTCTTAAATCTAACGAAGAATATTCGTTGATTATAGTTGATGGATATAATAAACTTAGTCGTGATGTGCAACTTTATATAAATACGATAATGTACTTAACTAAAAATAAACCCAAAATTCATTTTTTAGTAGCTGGAGAAGAAATAGATAAACAATTGCTAGAGATTGATGATAATTCGACAGTATATTTAAAAGCACCAAAAAATGACGATAACTTTAAGAAATTTGCAGTTGATTCATGTGAAAATAAAACGATTGACATAGATAAAATTTACAAGTTAACTAAAGGCAATCTTAGCTTCGCAAAAAAACTGCTTACAGATTGTAGTTCAACAAATTTAATACTTGATGATATAATTTTGAGTAGAATATCAAAATGTTTAAGTGCTGATGAAAACTTAATGAACATAGCAAATGACATTTTGACACTGGGCTCGTTTTTTAAACAAGGATTTACTCAACAACAGGTGTGGGATATTTTTGAGCATAACCACAAGGCTGACCATCTAAATAAAGTGTTTTATAAGTTTCACAAACTGGATTTACTTGATAGGCATGATGGGGATATATACAAATTTTCACTAAATGAATTTAAAGAATATTTTCGGAATGGGGGTCAAGGTCAAGATTTAAGAGAATTTTATTATAAAACACTTTATGATTACTTCACAAGAAAATATGATTATGATTATGAAGTAAGAGCGTATTATTTAGACGAATATTTGGAACACACAAAATGTGTTGATGAACAATTTGTTTCTCTTTTTTTCTTAATGGTAAATGAGATGATCTACTCTAGAAAAATCAAGTCAATTAAGCAAATTAAAAATTTATCACTCTTCAGAAAACTGCTTAAGCAACTACCGACCGAATTAATGAACTTGTTCGAAATCATAATTGACTCTCAATCTAATGCAACTGTTTTGAAGTTCGAAAGTTATCTCCAAAGTCTTAACAATTTAGTGTTTGAGAATATAATAATTGATTCAGAAATTATTCGCTTAAAAATCGAATTTTTGAGTAAAATAACCCGTTCTACTGCCAAAGTTGAAAACACATCAAAAGTACTATTAAATTTCTTGCCAAAAATAACTAATAGCAGACCTTACTTTGAATATGCTCACTGGATAAGGATTTCTAGTACACTAATCTCACATATTACAAACAGGGCAAATTTGCAAAATGAATTTGATAATCTGATTATTAAATATTCCAAAGTTCTTGATTATTACAAAAGCACAAATTTTGAGTTTTCTCAATTTTACCGAAACTTGTTAAATAAGAAAGCTGTACTATATGCTTTTCCAGATATTGCTTGTCAAAAAATCACTAATGCAACAACATATTTTAATAAACGCAACCCTTATGAATATTACAAATGCATCATAAACTTACTAGGAACTCAAATTGTTTTGGGAAGAAATAGTGATGCTGCATTTACCTTGGAAAAAATAAAGATATTTATAAAAAGCAATCCAGGAATCACATTTCCTCAGATAAGAAAACTAGAAAGTAACAAATTGTTATTGATGTACATTAATGGAGTAAATAAGGATATATCAAAATCTTATAAGGAATTAGCAACACAATATCCAGAATCAAATATAATTGAAATGAACTATATAAGCATTTTATTATCCTCAGGAGTCAAAGAAGGGTTTAATAGACTAAATGCTCTAATTAGAAAAAATGCAATAGAATTTAACGAGGACAATTTCTATAAATATTTTTTGAATGACTTAAAGTTAGCCTATGAAATTTGTATAAATGACTATAAAAACGCAAACAAAACTCTTGATTACTTAAGAACAGTTGAGCTTCCTAGATTTTATGGTGAAGACTATTATTGTAAGAAAAGACTTGAAGCATTTGAAATAATTTTAAGTGAGCGGCAATCTTTTGATTTTGCAGCATTTAAAAATGGCATATATGATGTTATGGCTAAAAGAAATTATTTTGGCAAAGACGAAGCATGGAAGTTTTTTGCTAGAGGTTTTATATTAAGTGACTATCAATTTTTTATTTAGCAACTGACAAGGCTAAAATATATTCAAATAAATTCGTATAGCTTAACCCTACTTTATGAAAGTTCTCATAAAATGACGAATTTTTACTTAAATATGGAGTTGTTGAAATGTCAATGATAACGGGTTCACCGTGTTCGTTGATTCGAAAATCAACGCGGCCATAATTTTGGATTTTTAAAAGTTTAGCAACGAGAATAGCAATTTTTTTCATTTTACTTGATAATAATCTATTTTCAATAAATTTATATTTATAACTATTTGAATTTGAAGTGTTTACATCAAGAATTTTTTTTTCTGATATAATTTGCATAGGCTCTAATGGAAAAATTGACTCTTTAGATATGAACAAAGGAACTTCATATTCATCACCACATATATACTCCTGATAGAGCATGTCATCATTATTTATATGCGTGATTGATTGTGTATCTAAGTATGAAGCAAAATCAATTGTCTCAGATACTCCAATGCTTCCACTTTCAGCAACCGGTTTAATAATGAATTTTGTGATGGGTTTGCGATGCTGCCATGATTTTTTATTTAATAGAAAAGTTTCAGGCAGATGCAAGTTGTGAACACTTAAAAATTGTGTATATACATACTTGTTTCTGCATAACGATTGTGAAAAAGCATTCGAGCCAGTATATATTATTTTTAACAAGTCACAAAAAGATGGAATAAGAGATTTCTTACCTTGCTTTCTTCCATTTCGTGCCATATTAAAAACAAGAACTTTATTCAAATCAAATTTACCATCTAGTATATCTTTAATAAAGTCTAACTCATTAAAATAGTAAGTAGAAAATAGTTTGATTGGACGAAGTCCCTGAATCGAAATTTCGTCAAATTCGCTTTCAGAAAAGAACTCTACTTCATCAGCAGTATCTAAATCAAATTTAGAATATTTGACTGTATCACTTCTAGTGTTTGCTATCACTACAAGTGTAGATTCTTTATAATTATCATAAAAAGATGCTATACATTTTTTTATTCTTTCTGTAAGTTCCATATTTTTTTCTCGCAATATTTTTAATGAAAAAATTGATAATTACTGTTTAGGAAACTTATCTAATTCTCTTTGCTCCAAAGCTTTACCAAATAAAGAAGAAACCGCAAATCGAAAAATTTCAAAAAGTATTTCAATTGTAATTGCTGTTGTACTATTTATCATATTATTGTTTCTCCTCTAAAGTTAGATAATTGTGTATTATCCTTTATTGATATGAAAGAGGGGAATGATGTGCGAAAAAAAGAAAATTGTACAAAGAAATACTTTTGTCGAAAAAAGGTAATATATGCTTGTTTTTTAATTAAAGCAATGTTATAATTAAGGGGATTAAACAAAGGATAACTGTAGATTATGCATATAAAATCTTATAATTTCTCCATAAAACATATTGTGTCGGCGGCTGATAAAGACTTTATAAAGGCAACAAAAATATATGCTAAAGAAACCCCTGTATCA
>Ga0131853_10000202_pt1 | contig 105095 bp, 104 predicted proteins | sample TergutLab28metaG_FD_92764 | JGI IMG/M metagenome (GOLD analysis project Ga0131853, IMG submission 92764) | Labiotermes labralis P1 segment gut microbial communities from Petit-Saut dam, French Guiana - Lab288 P1 (version 2) (version 2) | ecosystem: Host-associated > Arthropoda: Insects >...
ATATAATGCCGAAACTGAAGCGGCTGTTTTGGAAACAAAAAAAATATTGGCAGAGCAACTGCCTACAAAAATGTTCGCAAGCCTTGACGAGTTCTATGCCGACTTGGAGGCTGAAAATGATGAAATTTAGCACCACATCGCAATATCGCAAAGACATAAAACGAATACAAAAGCAGGGACTTGATTTATCCCTGCTTAATATTGTGTTGGAAATACTTCTCGCCGGCAAACCATTGCCGCCACAATATAAAGACCACGCATTAATGGGTAATTATATAGGCTTGCGTGAGTGTCATATTCGTCCAGATTGGTTGCTTGTTTACTCTGTAAATAACGATAAACTTGTGCTTACTGCGACACGCACAGGTTCTCACGCCGAATTATTTTAATTACAAGGGCGGACTTATGTGCCACAACGAAGCATGGACGTGCGCAAAATTTATTAAATGCATAAGGGGACACTTTGTGATAAAAACGATTGTAGAGGATTATGAGTTTGAAATTGCCGTTACAAAAGTGAATTATCCTTGTAGAATGGGATTTGAAGTTGGCGATAAATTTTATTGCCAATATGAATGTCCGACTGGGTTTTGCCCTAAAACAATGCCTGTTTTATATGTGTTATGCGAAATAATCAGATGCGGTGGGGATTATAAACTAAGGGGTAGCAAGCAAAGCGATGAGATAGATTTCATATGTGCGGATAGTTGTATTGAATTTCATTTGATAGCAAAAAAACTTGAAGTTTGATTTCCATTAGTAAGTATTAGTAACGTTATTTCCACCCTTAGCAGCATGTATTATAGAGCTTTCTCTTAGAAATGCTGTATTTTGTAATAACTACCATAAAAACACAAAGGGTACTTCCGTTTTGGAAGTGCCCTTTTTCATAGAAAGTTTTATAATAATATATAGACACTACCATAACAACGGCTACCACACAGGCAGCTTATGTCGTTAAAGAGTAACACATCCATATGAGCTTATATGTCTATACATCAGTATATGCCTTTACAAGTAAATTATAGCTTTTTTTGTAAAGGGTCAATTTCCACTGAAAATTTCCTAAGAACCGTTCGTATTACATGCGTCACCTTTTCCATATAAAATGCATTCAACCAATATAACCCATTTTATAAGGAAAGGAAGTGCTAAAATGCCTATGGCGCCACGTATCGACCCAGAATTTAAACAGCTAATCCCCCCATTATCCAACGAAGAATATCAGCAGCTGGAGCAAAACATCCTAACCCATCGCAAATGCCGGGACGCAGTCGTTTTATGGAATGGCCTAATCATCGATGGCCACAGCCGTTTCTACATCTGTGTAAAACACGGCATCCAATTTGAATTTAAAGAAATATCTTTCTCATCCAGAGAGGACGCAAAGCTTTGGATTGTGGAAAATCAATTGGGAAGGCGCAATCTAACCGATGCCATGCGGATTGAGCTGGCCCTGTGTAAAGTGGATATGCTGCGGGAGAAGGCAAAGGCTAATCTAACCCTCTCAGGAGGGGATAGGAAAAGCAAAAAATCGGGTTTCCCCAAACCGTCAAAAGCGGTCGACGAGCCAATAAATGTCGAAGAGGTTATTGCAAAAGAGGCTGGTATTGGGAAGGGCACATTGTACAGATACATGCGGATAAAAGAAGACGGGGGCCCGGGGCTACTGGAAAAGGTTAAAACCGGTGAAATAAAAATCGGCTCCGCATACCTAATGTTGGCTAAAGAAGTTGAAAAGCGGTTAAAACAAGCCGATAAATGGTATGCGTATATAGTTGAGCGAGTGCCTTTTGAAGACAATGAAGAAGGCAATCGTATGATCTACAAACGCCTTGAGGATTTAGCCGGACAGCTGCGAGCTTTGTTAAAAAAATTGGACGGGCTAAACGAAGTGAAGTTATGCGAAGCGAAAGGAGACGCTCATGATGACAAAAACTGATTTTACGATGCTAAAGATTGATCCGGATTTTCAAAAATTGATCCCACCCCTTGAACCCGAAGAATTTAGACAACTAGAGCAGAATATCTTATCCGATAAGCAATGCCGAGACGGGATTTTAGTGTGGAAGGACACTATCGTTGACGGACATAACCGCTACGAAATATGCCAGAAGCATAGTATTCCTTTTGAAGTATCCAAAATTAGTTTTTCGTCTAAAAAAGATGCGCTAATATGGATTGCTGAAAACCAACTGGGGCGGCGCAACCTGACAAAGGCAGCGCGGATTGAGCTGGCTTTTTACAAAGGGGAGATGTTGCGTCAAAAAGCGAAGGAAAACCAATCGGCAGCTGGTGGCGATATGCGGGATGCAAAGGAGCTTGCTGGCGAGCCTGTTCATGTACGTAAATCGATAGCTGCATCTGCAGGTGTAGGCGAGGGCACAGTGCAGAAGTATATGAAAATTATGGGCAAAGGTACGCCGGAATTAATTGAACAGGTGAGGGAAGGGAAGGTTAAGATCGGTACGGCTTATAATCAGCTGAAAATGGAGACGAAGACGGTTAAAGTGATTTTTGATGATAGTGATAAGATTAATACGGACAGTGTGCTTGGTCGTAAAATTGTCATGGGTTATATCGATAGTGCTGTTAAGTTGTATCGTTTTATAGATGAGACGGTTTCGGTTGCGGAAGATATGAGGGGGCTGGAGAAGGTTCGGAAGCGGTTGGAGAAGCAGCTGGAGGTGATTGAAGGGTTGGTGGGGTAAGGGAGTATGGTTAAGGGCGCATATTGCGCCCTTTTCTTTCGTTGGCGCAATTGGCACATTGTATGGAAAATTATTATTGATATCATTGCTTTTATCGTTATATTTAAGGCGTTTAGTTTAGATACTCGACCAAACAATTGTATTAGACCATCTGCTAACCCTCGTGCCAAAAGTGAGTGTTCGTATCGTGCGAACCGAGATTTCCACATAAAATTCGCTTATGTCAGTATTGGCCAAATTCAAGGTGGTTAAGTCTATAGCCATCACTTCGCCTATTGCTGTTGGCCCGTCAACATTTATTACGAAAATTTCATCTTCGGTAACTATTCGCGCCTCATACGAACGTATAAAACGCCCGGCAGCCATATCGCCGGTGCCGGTTGCTACCCAGGACACTATATTGTTTTCAACGGCGAGGATGGGTGTTGAGGGTCTTGTTAGTTCGATATAGATTGGCCAAGCGGATATTGGGACTACCAATACTATTAACAAGATTATGATAATGAGTTTGAATTTTCTTTTCTTCATAAATTGTCTCTCTAAATTTTCATGCTTTGGATTTCGGTGTTTGTTTTGATAATAAAAAGAATGTACGATTCAAATCTCAAAAATTTCTCAAGTTTTTAATAATGAAATATGGGTGTATCATTTTGTATGTGGAATAAGAGGATGGATCTTGCTTGACACAATCCCGGAAAAACATAAGCCCTTCACCATGTCAATATAGGAAATGTTTAATTAGATTTATGCCATATAATAAAACTACCACGGGAAAGGAGAGCAGCTAACCATTATGCAAAAATTCATTAAATCATCCATTGACTACATTGAACAAAACCTAAAAACCGATATAACAGCGGATGAACTTGCGGAAATGGCAAATTATTCTGTCGGGCATTTTTGCCGCTTGTTTGCTCAAACGATGGATTCGACTGTGGCGAGTTATATTTTAAAAAGGCGTTTAGACCATGCTCTTGCCGAAATTTCATCAGGTAAAAAAGCTGTTGGCGTGGTGCTGGAGTATGGTTTTGATACTTATGCGGGATTTTATAAAGCATTTGTAAAAATGTATGGTTGTTCTCCAAAGAAATATTTAAGCATTATTAAAAAATCGGAGGTATTAATTATGTACAGCAAAAAAGACATACAAATCATTCTTGGAAATTGGGATATTCCAAAAGAGTTAAAAATCGAAGATGCTTCTGCGAAAAATTGGAAAACTGGAGAAGTTGAATGGCAGACGTGGAAAATTGGAGATGATTATTATCTCAAAACTAACGAACGTTCAAAAATGATCAAAAATATAAACATAGCAAAGGCATTGAAAAGAGAAGGTTTATCGTCGGAATTTTTGCCAATTCCTACAATGGGAGGCAGCGATTATCTTGATGGAGAGCATATCTTTTTACTCACAAAAAAAGTCGGTGAGCCGCTTAATAATCGTCCATTGTCCGATGATGAGATTATGCAAATGGAACATAACGAAAGCCGTGCAAAATACCCATACACACTTGGGCAAACGATCGCCAGACTTCATCGCGCCCTAAAATCTGTGCAAGATGATGTAAAGCCATATGAAGCCAATTTGTACAAGCAAGGTTTGGAATCCTTGCCGATAGTTAAAGCAGGGCTTCTTAAACATCATATTGAAATTGATGATATTTTCTTCGACGATTACACAAAAACTTTTGGCGAACTGTACGAAAAGTTGCCCAAGCAGCTTATTCATGGTAATCCAACCGGAGACTCTATGATATATGAAAATGGCGAAATTGTGGGGCTTAAAGGATATGAAGTATACAATGTATCTCATGTAAGGCTCTTTGACGTGATATGGTGCGGAGGCGAAATAAACGTTCAACCGATTGAATCTTATTTGAAAATGTTTCAAGATATTTTGAAAGGATATGACAGCTTAAATCCGTTGACCCTGGAAGAAAGGCAATCGGTTTATTACGTGCTGTGTGCGGCGGGGATGAATTGTATTGCATACTGTGGTGATGCATTGGATGTATCAAGGCGTAATCTAAATGCGCTGGCTTTTCTCGCGAAAAACAAAGAACAATTTTACAATCTGCTTTAACCTGACATTTTTCACCGGCTCTATTGACAGCTCAGTTAGTCTATGCTAACATAAACAAAAGTTAGTCATAACTAACCAACATCATAGAGAGAGGTGTCCCAATGAATGATATTACGTTCGCATTTTTATTGACTATTATCGCAGGGTCAGCCACGGGATTGGGCGGTCTTGCAATTTTATTCTCGAAAAGGACAAGTAAAACATTTTTATCTATCTGTCTGAGCTTTTCCGCAGGAGTTATGCTTTATATTTCATTTGGCGAAATATTGCTAGAAGCCTTTGAAGACCTTGAGTATGCTCTCGGTGATGGCATTGGATATTTGGTTGCCACTGTGGCATTTTTTGCCGGTATACTCCTTGTAGCCGCCATCGATAAATTTGTCCCTCACAACGAGGAAGTTGCCGAACTTTCTGAGTACACACAGGGAAATAGCGGAGAAGCGGTTATCCAAAACGATAAACAAGAATTAAAACGCACAGGGGTTATGGCTGCAATCGCCATCGCAATACATAACCTGCCTGAAGGTATCGTTGTTTTTATGGCGGTGCTTCATGATCCCGCGTTAGGTTTGGCCATTGCTCTTGCCATAATACTGCATAATATTCCGGAAGGTATTGCCACGGCGGCTCCTATATACTACTCCACCGGGAGTAAGGCAAAAGCGTTTTTGTTTGCTTTTGGCACAGGATATGTCCAGCCCGTAGGCGCATTCATCGCGTGGTTTTTGATGCGTAATGTTTTTGACGATATGGAGGCCGCTTTTGGGATTGCCTTTGCTGTAGTAGCCGGGATTATGGTGTATGTGGCCATTCATCAATTGCTGCCTGCGGCTCAAAAGTTTGGAAAACACCATGTGGTTATGAAGTGGCTGTTTACGGGGATGGCAGTCATGGCCGTTAGTTTAGTTGCCCTTGAGTTTATTTTTTAATCTATCAATTTTTTATTGCACTCCTATTGACCACGTGGTCAAACTATGTCATAATGACGTCGTTGACCATGTGGTCAATTTGCATTTGGCAAAAGCCAAAATGAGGAGATGATCTTTGATGAGCGAAGTGATCATGGAAGTAACAGATGTCACCAAAGAGTACATAATGGGGGAAGTCACCGTTTATGCCCTGCGCGGGGTCAGTTTCAATCTCTACGAAGGAGAGTTTGTAGTGGTACTTGGCCCAAGCGGTTCCGGTAAAAGCACTTTGCTTAACATTATCGGAGGCATAGACAAAGCCACATCCGGCACCATCCTATTTGAAAACAAAAATATCGGGGCCGCGTCGGACAAAGACCTTACGGCTTACCGCCGTCATGCGGTAGGTTTTGTATTCCAGTTTTATAATCTTATCCCCAACCTTACCGCCAAAGAAAATATTGCCTTAGGCGCCGAAATGTCAATGGCCCCAATCCCCCCGGACGAACTGCTTAAGGCAGTGGATTTGTCGGATCGGGCCAATAATTTTCCTACCCAGTTATCCGGCGGCCAGCAGCAACGCGTAGCTATCGCCCGTGCAGTCAGTAAAAATCCGCAGATTTTATTGTGCGACGAGCCCACAGGCGCCTTAGACTTTACCACTGGCATTCAGGTGCTGCGTATATTGAAGGATTTTAACAAGCAATATAAGAAAACCGTAATTATCATTACTCACAATGCCTCCATTGGCGAAATGGGCGACCGAGTCTTTTACGTCAAAGATGGACTGATAGATAAAATCGTAGTCAACGAAAATCCGATTTCACCGGAAGATGTAAGCTGGTAACCGAAGATGTGGATTGGCAGCGGAACACGATAAGATTAACGCTATAAGGTTATCACGTATGCGACCATCACTATCATTTTAGAGGCAGGTGACTATGCTATTTAAAAAAGCCTATCGGGCCATGTGGGCCCACAAAAAATCATACTTGGCCTGTGTTTTCCTTATATTGGTCGGCACGATGATGCTGACAGCCATGGGTACAGCCGTAAACGGCCTCATTGGCGCCAAAGAATCCTTTTATGAAAACTACCGGCTGGCGGATGTACAAGCGGTTGTAAGCGCTGTTCCTATCAGTGAAGTTGACCGCCTGCGAAGCATCCCCGGCGTGCTGGATGTTTCTCACCGTACCGTTATTGAGGTCAGGGCAGAGGTAGAAGGCAGCGACGACATTATTATTTTGCGGCTAATGTCCTTTGTACCCGACGATCAGGAGCGGATTAACGATTTCCATATCATGGGCCTTGAGCCCACAGTGCAAAACGACATTGCGTTAAGCTATATGTTTAAAAACACTCATGGGCTGGAAATAGGGGATCCCGTCACCCTGTTTACCCAGGGCAGGGCCATGGATTTTGAAATCACCGGCGCATTTTTAAGCCCGGAATATATTTATGTAGCCAGAGGCGGTACCGACATGCTGCCGGACAATACCGGCTTTGGCCTGGCTTATATCACCGATGAAGGTATGAGCAATCTGACAGGTCAAGTGGGGATCGCTAATCAATTGCTGTTTACATTACTGGACGGATACCTTTTTGAAGATGTCCGGGCCGCCTTGCAGGATACTTTGCAGCCATATGGTCTCATTTCTCTTTCCGAGCGAAGCGACCAATTGAGTTATGCCTTTTTGGATATGCAGATTACCGGGATGCAGTCTGCGGCTACATCAATGCCTTTGGTATTTGTGGCTATGGCTGTGGTCGTGCTGTACCTAATGCTGAAACGTATCATAGAGCAGGAGCGGACCCAAATCGGAACCCTAAAAGCCTTCGGCTATTCTAACCGGGGTATGCTGCTGCATTACATGGCTTACGGCAGTATCACAGGCTTTGTGGGAGGGATTTTGGGATTTGCATACGGCGTGGCCATGGCCGGATTTTATCTTCAGATGTTTTTGGAGTTTTATACCATGCCGGAACTGGCCCAGCAGCCGGTGAGCCTCATCTATTTAGTCGCTTCATTGGGTATCGCCGTTGGAGGCGGATTGCTGGGCTCCTTTATGGGTGCAACCAAGGCGCTCAAACTGACGCCCTCCGAAGCCATGCGGCCGGAAAGCCCAAAGCCGATTAAACATGACCTAGTCGGAAAGGTCAAAGGCCTCAAATTTATTTTAACTTCCAGAGGTCAAATGGCTTTGCGGGGCATTTTTCGTAATCCTCTCCGCTCAGGGTTCATATCATTGGGGGTCACCTTCTCATTTGCCTTGCTGTGCGTCTTTGGGGATATGTCCGGTATGATCGATACACTGCTGTACTCTCAGTTTGAGTATATCCGTCTGTATAATGTGCGGGTTACCCTAAACCAGCCCATCCCCTATAACCAGGCGGTAGAATCTGCTTTTGGAATCCCGCATATCACTCAGGCAGAAGGAGTATGGGAACTGCCCGTGACATTAACAAATCGACATTTGCGGGAAAACACACTGATCACGGGGATTCCCGCGGATGGGGAGCTGTTTATTGTATTTGATACCAATCAGCGGGTAGCCTATCCGCCCCCCACCGATGGGCTGATTATCACTAACGGTCTGGCGGATCAGCTAAATGCCCGGGGAGGGGATATATTGTATATCTCCACTCATCTCAGCGAAAACGATATACCTGTACCGGTTGCACGGGTCATTGAACAAAATGTGGGCAGCGGCGCTTTTATGGAATTATCCGCACTGTCGGCTTTAGTGGAGCATCCTCAGGTTGCAACCGCCATTATCTTTAATACGGATAATCTGGCTTTTGTCACCGATTATTTTAAGGAAGTCCCCTTTGCCGCAACGGTGGATTCCAAAGATGCGACTTTGCAACAGTATAGGGATATGATGCAGCCTTTTACCGCCATGTATTTTGCCATGTTTCTGATGGGGGTGGCCGTTGCCTTTGCGATTATCTATAACACCGCCACCATATCCCTATCGGAGCGAAAGCGGGAGTTTGCCACTTTGCGGGTGCTGGGATTAACCGTAGACGAAGTGTGTGAGATTATGCGCTTCGAATATTGGGTGCTTGCTACCATCGGCGTCATCATAGGCTTTCCTATGGCTTCCGGATTAATGGTTGCTATGAATACGATGCTTGATACCTCCATGATGAGTATGCCTTCCACACTGACTTCGACGGCATATATCATGGCAGTGTTTGGCTGTATCGCGGCAGTGATGCTTTCCAATTTTTCTGCCAAACGAAAGATAAAGAAATTTGACATGGTTGAAGTGTTGAAAGAAAGAGAATAGAAAAGAGGACAGAAAGCGAGGGAATATCATGAAAAAACCCATTAAATTTGCAATCATCGGACTGGCGGTTTTGGCTTCAATCATAGGCGGCATTTACTATATGATGATGCCTGTCCCTGTGCGAATGACCCCGGTCATGGCTCAAGTAGCGGAATTAAGCTTTACGGAGCAAGGGGTTGTGGTGGCGGAAAATACCGTGTTAGTTTTTCCGGTGGCCCAAGGTGAAATAGACGGCCTATATGTACGGGAAGGGCAGCAAGTACAGGCTGGTGAAGCTTTGCTTAGTGTGGACGATACCGCCCTTTGGCTGCAATTGGAACAGGTGCAAAGCAGTATCCGAAACTTGGAAGCCCAGTTGGCAAATTTAGATGTAGAGCAGGAGCGTATGCGTCAGGATCTGCAATCCACAAGAGCTTCTCTTCAAGGGGAGTTACGGGCCCTTGATGCTCAAGCCGCCGATAACCGGCGCACAACCGCCAATCAAAACGAGGCCATTTACGAGCAAACTCGAATCCAAAATGTGCTTATCGAGCAAAATCAAAATGATGTGGACTTGGCCCGTGACAATTTTACGAGAGTTGAATCATTGTTTAACAATGGGGTAGCCACACGCAGTGAGCTTGACGCTGTCTATTCCGCGCTTAGCAGGGCGGAATCTCAGCTGGAAGCCAGCCAGCATCAGCTGAGTATCATACAAGCAGGGGGCGTCCGGGACAGTGGGGAATATTTTGCGGGGGCACGGGCTTCCCTTACTGCCAGGATTGCCGGTATTACCCAGCAGCTTGGACAGGATTTTACCACCCAAACCGCGGCCCAAATCAATGCCTTAATTGATATCGAGCGGGTCAATGCGGCCCAGTTGGAGCGGGAAATAGAAAATGCAACCATCACTGCGCCGGTAAGCGGCATACTAACCGCACTCCAGGCGCAAACAACCAATTTTGTAAACGCCGCCGCGCCGGTAGCGGAAATCACGGTACCGGGAAATATGTCCGTTGAGACCTATGTTTCCACCCAAGATATAAGCAGTATCCATGTGGGGGATACGGTGGGATTGACCCTTCGTCAAAGGTTGGGAGATATTGAGTTTGATGGCCGAGTCACCGAAATCGACAGCACTGCCGTGGTACGCTTTACCGCCTTAGGCGTAGAAGAGCGCAAGGTCAGTGTGCGTATCGAGCCAAACTTGCCCGCCGGTGTGCAGCTTGGTATAGGATACGCGGTAGGCGCGACTTTCTATGTGTTTAGAGAAGAAGATCAGATTATTGTCCCTCGCACAGCTTTATTTAAGGATAATGGGGCGGATATGATCTGGGTTGTACGTGGCAGCGACAGCGGCCAGGTCCATGCCGCGCCTGTAGTTACAGGTATGGAACTGAGGACGGAAACCATCGTAGAAAGCGGATTAAATGTGGGAGACTTTGTGATCAATGATGCCAATAATCAGAATATTAGTGAAGGTGTGAGAGTTATAAATGAGCGCTAATCCTGGAGTTGCCGCCGAGCATAAGGAAGATATACTACACGCGGCGATAGCCGAATTTGGCCGAGTGGGTTACGGGGCCGCCTCCACAAATGAAATTGTTAAACATGCGAAGGTGTCCAAAGGTTTGCTTTTCCATTACTTTAAAAACAAAGAGCAACTGTACACCGCTTGCCAGTTATATGTAATGGAACAATACGGACAATTTATGGCAACACATTTTGAGTTTCCAAGCACAGATTTTTTTGACCGGATACTTCATGGTTTACGGGCAAAGATGGAGTTTGGCCGAAAGAACCCGGAATTTTTGACGATTACCAACCGGGCTTGGTATATGGAAAGCGAAAAAGATTTGCTTAACCGGCCGGAGATCAAGGATTTTATTGTTAAATCCATGGAACAGTATACGGCGGCCTTTTTCGATGGGATAGACACCACCCGGTTACGCGGGGGGGTGGAGTTAGGAAAATTAATGGATTATACACGGCTGGCTATGGAGGCCAGCTGGGTGCGGTTTTCCAATCGACATAATAATGATACGGAGGCTATGGTAGGGGATATTGACAGTTATTTTAAGGAGGCTGAGGAGATTATTTCGCTTTTGCGGGATGGGGCTTATGGGTGAGGTGTTTGAGAAGTTGATTGACGCAACAGGTGTGGTGCCGGGAAACCGTGAGCTAAAACTTCTTGAATCTGCGGTTCTTGGATGCAGAGAGAGCTTGTCGCCCTAGAGTGAGGCATTGCTGACGGAAGTCATGACTATGATTATATTGTCTCATGAATTAATAGCATATTGAATAAAAACAATGATCAAGTATCGATAAAAAGAGCGTTATACTTATATTGGGTAAGTATTCGCTCTTTTATACATTACAAATTGCTCGGTGTAGTTGATGAAATTGAAATATGGCTGGATCATGAGCTGCCGGATGCGTTATCGCTACGCATCTTTAATCTTGCCCGGGGTACTGCGAACAACCACCAACGGTATAAAAATAACCAACACCAACACATTAACCACAGCCGCCGTTATAAACATACCGGGCTTACCCCACAGCCCAACCAACAGACCGCCGGTTACACTGCCGAGTATCCGCGCTATCCCAAATGCAAGCACACCATGTAAAGCCTGTCCGGAAGCCTTCATTTCGGGGGGTACTGATTCCCCGATATAAACCGTAACCGTTATCGTCAGTACAATAAAGGAAAAACCGTGAAGGCAATTGACAAGCAACAGCATATACGGGGTGGTTACCACCGAAGCCAGCCCCCAGCGCACAGCCATAACTGCGATAGATACCAAAAGTGTTTTTTCCGGTCCACCCAGCATTGTTATCACACGCTTGGAAAAAAAGGCGAAAGGCAACTGCAGCATACTGGCGCAAAAGACCGCCAGGCCAAGCAGCGCTGTGGTACCCCCAAGTTCGCGGAAGTAAACGGCAAAAAAATTGTAATGCATGGTCAGGGTAAAATTAGCGGCAAAGCTTATGGCGAGAACAATTAAGAGCTTTTTATTGCGCAAGAGTACTATGTAAGGCGCCTTCACCTTTTCCTGTTGATGGCCGTGTACTCGGGGCAAAAAGTACGCAGTGCCGATGGCAAAGACCATCATAAGCCCGAATAACGGAAACATGCGCATGGGGACCCCGCTGATAACAACACCGGCAATCAACCCCATAACCGAAAAACCGATGGATCCAACCATACGAATGCGCCCAAAATCCCATGACCGTTTTTGGCAAAGCTCTACCGTAATGGTGTCTGCTATCGGGTTGATGGCAGTCATAAAGCAGTTGAGCAGTGCGATAGTGACCATGATATACCAAAAGCTGGGATGCAGCGGGATCAGCACCGAAGCAATGAGCGTAAATATCAATAGCAGGATCAGTACTGAGTTTTTATACCGTGCCCGGTCAGCGCGTAGTCCCCACAAGGGCTGCATTAAAATCAAAGAAGCAGGGCCGACAGCCAATATGATGCCAAGCTGATGACTGGTCATGCCAACATGTTCGGTGAGAAAAATAGGCAAAAAGTTTGACAAAATCGAGCCGCCCATAAAGTATACGAGATAAAATGAAGTGACAATGATTAAGCTGCGGTTAATGCGCGTCGGCATAAGATACACCTGCTGTCTATGTATATTTTATTATGACGTATAGACGACTGGCGAGTATTATATTCTTTTCCGGACAAGGATACAAGGGCCGCGGAAAGAAATCCGGCGGCCTTTAAGTGTATAATGGATTTAGTCGAAATCAGTTTTGTTGGTATAAGCAGAGAGGGCGGGGTATTATGAAAATCACAGCAAAAGAATGCGATCATATCAGAGAGTTGGCCAAAAGACAGGTAGAAATCGCATCGCTTCCTGTGATGGAAGAACGGCGGAGAAAGTGGTACATATTAAGTAACGGAGAAACAAGCGAGCCTCTTGTTTCCATAGAATATAATGGCCTAAGGGATCAATTTTTTCCCAACTGCGTATGCAAATCTGAATTTGCACAGGATATAGAACGGCAGTTTAACACGCTGTTTAGTTATTACCAATTAAATGACGACAGGGTTATTCCCGGGTATTTTTCCGTGCCTATCCGCAACGACTTTGTACCTTTTGGCATAAATGTGGAGTTGTCTTCTCATATCGAAGAGAGTATGGGATACGCCTTTAATTATCCCATCCAAGATCTGGAGCGGGACTTCCATTTGTTGAAAAAATCCACTGCAACAGTTGACAGCGGATTAAAAAGAGCCATGGCTCGCAAAGCTGAAATTGAAGAAGTCATCGGAGACATCATGCCGGTGAAAATTGAATCTCAACCCTTTAATGTTAACTTGGGATATACATTTTGCACTTTGATGGGCATGGAAAACATGTTTGTCATGATGTATGACTACCCGGAGCTGTTTCACAAAGCCATGTCCATGCTGACTGAGGATCTGCTGGAGCTTATGGATGCCATAGAATCCCAGGGCGCGATTTTGCCCAATAATGACGGGACTCATTTGTTTCAGGGTTCATTTGGTTACACCAATGACCTGCCTTCTGCCGACGAAATACAAGGGGACGTTAAATTCTCCGATCTTTGGGGTTACTGCAATTTTCAGGAAACCACAGGAATGAATCCCCAAATGTTTGACGAGTTTTTCTTTTCTTATATGAAAAAAATAGCCGATCGATTTGGTCTGCTTTCTTACGGCTGCTGCGAACCGGTGGACGGATTGTGGGATTTATGCCTTTCGAGGCTTAAAAATCTACGCAAGCTTTCGGTTTCGCCCTGGTGTAACGAGGAATTTATTGCAGAAAGAATCCGGGGTAAAAAGATCGTTTATCATCGTAAGCCCTTTGCAAATTTTATCAGTGTTGATGAGATGTTTGATGAAGATGCGTTTAGCGAGCATATAGCTAAAAGCGTAAAGATAGCGGCGGGCTGCCCTTTAGAAGTGACTTTTAGGGAGGAGCTTACGCTCCGGGGTGAGCCCTGGCGGTTAAAGCGTGCGGTGGAGCTGGTTAAGGAGCAGTTTGTTGAGTATTGGAGAGGGTGAGCTTTGGCAGGATGGCACGAGAATGAAAAGTAGAATTGCCATATCACCGAATAAAGTTTACCATCGCGCCGGTAAGTTCCTCCGGTAGCTCGACATTGCTTTGATGTTTGCACTTAATAAGGTAAGCCATGTTATTGGCCAATGTCTTCAGTATCCGGAGCCCTTCTTCATCCGCATACACATCTTCCGGCTTATATCCGTGGATGCCATTCCAATAACAGGAGGACACAACGGGCATTTGGGAAATCGTAAAATACTTGTTTAGTTGATCAAAGGTGGCACTGTTTCCTCCACGCCTGCAACTGACAATACTCGCTCCAAATTTAAGTCTTTTTGCTTCTTTTTCCGTACAGTAAAATAAACGGTCAAAAAATGATGTCGCCGCCCCCGAAGCGGAAGCAAAATGTACGGGTGATCCCAGGATAATGCCGTCTGATTCTCTCAATGCCTGCGCTACTGTGTTTACCATGTCGTTATCAAATACACAATTTCCAGCCTTGCCCAGCTGTTTGCACACTCTGCAAGCAGTACATCCTATGACCGGTTTATTTCCGACTTGAAATATTTGGGAATCGACGCCGTTTGCCGCTAACTGTTCTTTAATAATGCTCAGGCCGGTAAATGTGCATCCGTTGGCATTGGGGCTTCCGTTGACTAACACTACTTTCATTATGCTGCCTCCTCGTAAATTGTTTTTGATATAATGATATTGTAATACCCTGTGGTAACCACAGGTCAAGTGTTTTTTGGGAGGAGAAATTATTTTGTATACGATGAAGCAAATATGTAAAGAGCTGAATATTACATATGAAACCCTAAGATTTTATTGTGATGAGGGCTTGGTTCCGAATGTTAAAAGAGATAGAAATAACTGGCGTGTTTTTGATGAAAGAAATCTAAATTGGCTGAAGAGTTTATTGTGCTTAAAGCGCTGTGGCATGAGTATAAATGATATGAAAAAGTATATGAACTTATGTTTGCAGGGGATTTCAACCGTTGGCGAAAGGAAAGCTATTTTAAACGCACAAAAAGAAATGCTTGTAAGGCAGATCAGTGAGATTCAAGAAAGTATAGAGTTTATTGATGGGAAGCAAGCGTTTTTTGATGATATATTGCTGGGGAAAATTGAGTATACGAGTAATTTGATCCCATAAAAAATGCCCCCACACACCACGCACTACTGCGGAGAAGTGTGGGGGCTTATCAATGTTTTCCGAGTGAGGCAGTTAGAACGACAACTCCTTACCTATATGCTGCACTATCTCTTCAACAGGAATACTGATTTGCCTCATAGAATCTCTTTCTCTTAAAGTAACTATACCATCCTCCAATGTATTATTATCTACGGTCACTGCAAAGGGCGTACCTATTGCATCACCACGGCGATAGCGTTTTCCTATACTGCCCGAATCGTCATATGATGCCATAAAGTGCTTTCTTAGTATCCCATGGATTTCTCTTGCCTTGGCTCCGTGCTTGTTTTTGGCTAATGGTAAAATATTCACTTTATATGGAGCTAAAAAAGGCTTCAGCCTTAACACAAGGCGCGTTTCATTATCATCTAATGTTTCTTCTTCTAACGCTTCAAATAACAATGCCAAGAATGTTCGTCCCACTCCGTAGGTTGATTCAACAATATAAGGGACATATCGCTCGTTCGTTTGATCATCAAAATAAGTGAGACTTTTACCCGAGTACTCCTGATGCATACGTAAGTCAAAATCGGTACGATTATGTGTTCCGTTGATCTCGCCCCAACCAAATGGAAAGGCATACTCAATATCACAAGCGGCTTTAGCGTAATGAGCCAGCTTTTCATGGTCGTGAAATCTTAAATGGGATTCATCAATCCCCAAAAATTTATAAAATGCTATGCCATTTTGTTTATATTCAGCATAGAGGTTTTCATCTTCTCCCTGCTTGCAGAATAGCTGATATTCCATTTGCTCAAACTCAATTGTACGAAATATGAAATTACCGGGGGTTATCTCATTTCTAAAGGCTTTGCCTATTTGTCCGATACCAAAAGGTATTTTTGCCCTGGTAGTCCGTAAAACATTCAGAAAATTGACATATTCGCCTTGCGCATTTTCCGGACGCAAAAAAATAGTCGTTGAATTGTCCTGGGTAACCCCTCGCTGAGTGGAAAACATAAGGTTAAACTGGCGGATATCTGTAAAGTCCGACATAGCACATTTTGGACAAGCTAAATTATTTTTCTTGATATAATCGGACATTTCTGATTGCGTCATTGTATCGGCGATTACGCTTTTATCAAATTCATTAATCAGGTTGTCGGCGCGATGCCTTGTTTTACAATTTTTACAGTCTAATAACGGGTCAGTAAAGCCCTTTAAATGACCGCTTGCCTCCCAAACTCGTGGATTCATCAAAATATCCGAATCCAGCTCATAGCTATTATCTTTGTTTTGGATAAAAAAGTGTCTCCAAGCCTCCTTAATATTGTTTTTCAAACGAGAGCCAATGGGTCCATAATCCCATGTGTTGGCCAAGCCACCGTAAATTTCGCTGCCTTGAAAAACAAGACCATATTGATTACAGTAACTGATCATTGCTTCCATTGATACATTTGATGTTTTACCCATTTTTAACAACCTCCTAATATTCGTCCATATTTATAATACGGATTTGTATAAAATAAAAAACGCCCTAAGCTACTTGTTTATAGCTTAGGACGAATGATTATCCGCGGTTCCACCTAGATTCAGAAGAAATCTTCTGCACTTTACGGCACGAGTGCAATACTTTATGCCTTTTCCCTATAACGGAGGAAATCCGATGGCGTCTACTCAAGATAAACTTTTTCAAGCCATGACTCAAAAGCGCCTTCTACACTGCCTTCATAAAGATTCGCACCAACCATCTTCTCTCTGAAATCAGACAATATATACTGTTCTTCATCAATGTCTTTAAGATTCAATTGTACGCAGTTTAGCATATGTTGCTGAAAAGCGCAATAACTTTAATGCCATGCGTCACCTTCAATGCTTCGCTACCCCACCACCACTTCATATCCACTCAAATCCCCATACAAAGTCTCTATCCGACCAACATCCCCATCCTGATGATATAATCCCCAACCATCCGCACAACAGAAAAACGCCGTAAACTCTTCCTGCTTTATCGCCGGGCGAAAGGTCAACACTTTATTAACTCCGTCACAATAAAATCCCGTCAATGCCAGCAGCACCCCATAACTTGCCAAAGACCTGGCATAGTGATGGCCGCATTCAACCTCATTCCATGGGCTGCGCTCTATACCGTCATGACGATTGCGGCAGGCCTCTACAATTTTTAACCCTTCCTCCACACAGCCTTCATAAATAAGATGGGACGCCACCTGATACTCTACGCCGGTCCATACCTCATCACTGTATACAAATGGAATCTCCGGCCGCCCCCCATAAGGCCAGCTGCATAGCAGCAACCCGCTGTTTTGGTTGAGTGCATACATACGCTGCACATTATTAAAATCGCTGAAATCGTCCATAAAATTGTACTTGAAGATAGATTGCACAGCACTTTTAACATGCCCGGCATCCATTAAATGACCCAGATTACATACATGAGCTTGCTGCTGACCCAAGAGCTGATCGGCCAAACAGCCTTTGCCGTATTGATATTTATAGGCATTGACATCGTCAATTTTTTGCTCGTAATACTCTCCGTTAAATGTCAGCTCATCTAATTTTTTGGAACCTTTTTCCCAGGTCTCTTTGTACCGTTTGGCACCGGCTTCATCTCCAAGATAGCGGCTTATTTCCTCACCTGCACGCAGGGCGGCAAAAAAGATGGAGTTAAGCATACTGCTTGCACCAAAAAACTCAATATCGTAGGTGTTATGCTGTTCGCCGTCCATGAGGCCGTCAGCGTCGGTATCCCAATGGGTAAAGGCATATTCTAAAGCCAGTTTGGCATTGGGCCATAAGGATTTTAAAAATGCATCGTCACCGCATAATTGCCAGTCTCTGTATAAACGGACCACCGCACCCAGCTGCCCGTCGGTAGCTGCCTTCATACCATGGGCCTGATCTCCAAAATAATTGCGGGCGCGGAAATTCATATGGCCGTCTTCGCTTGTTTCGTACAAGAACTCTGTTTGCCGCATAGAACGTTCCAGCTCCGGAAACAAAAAGGCCATGGTTTGAGTATAATTCCATACATGGGTGCAGTTGCCGTCGCAGCAGCCGGCTGTGTCATGGCAGCCTTCCCATGCGAAAAATGTTCCGTCTTCTACGCGAAAGCAGGTGGTGCTACGGATCACCGTGATATTGGCTGATACCGCGTCTAGCACATAATCCGGCAGGGTGCCGGACATGAGGGCATCGGAAAAGCGGCGGCTTTCCTCTTCTAAACGGGGCAGGTTTTTGATTAAGTAGTTGGCGCTTTCCAGAGGATTACCAAATTTCGCGTAATAATTGCGGACAATAAGGCCGTTATCCGGTGTACAGCAATCGTCACCGGGTGCGCAACAAGACGTGGTATTATTGTTGGGAGTACAGCAATTATCGCCCGGAGGGCAGCAAACATCCCCGTCGCTTTTAAACCAGGATTTTACCCGGTTTGGCCGGTACCAGCTGATAATAAACTCAAACTCCGCCTCTGCTCCCGGGGCAAGCTCCTTTTTTATACAAAGAGAAGCCATCGGGATCAGGCTGTCATGTAAGGCATTGCCTTTGCCTTTTAATGTACGTCCCGGGGTCAGTTCCCCGTCGGAAGTAAAGTCGTTCCAAAAATCCTGTATTCCGTCCCACCACGCGGCTTCATTCCAGTCATCTAAATAGCTGACGCCGTCTTTTTCGGTGGTTAAAAAGGCCATCTCAAAATAATCGATGTCGGATTCTTTTTTGCCGCCGGGTAAAAAGTGGATGCCCCGGTGATCGCCACGCTCTACATATTTATTAATGGATTTTCCGTCGTAGCCGGGTTTGGTCCACGCGTCTGCCCCGCTGAGATTGCATAGATTGGACATTGAGCCTGCAACACTCACTGTTTGGGGGGTGCTTGAGGTGTTTTTAATTTTGTATCGCAGCACGGCGGCAGGAAGAGAAGAATCGTCGGTGTTTAAAGGGATCAGTGGCGTAAACGCCATCAGCTCTGCTTCGATGGGCATTTTTTCGTCTGTCAGTGTATAGTTGACAAAAGGATAGTTGCCGGACATTTCGGAATGGCGAAATCGGGCAAGGCCTCCTACATCCCAGGCATGAGCCCCGTGGGAGCGGTCAAAAGGTGGAGACAGCTGAGATTCCAAAGCTTTGGCATGGATTTGGCCATCGAGAGACTCGGTTCGTACGGCAAAAAATGTGTATGGACTGTTAAAGCCCTTGTTGGGTTTGTTGAAGAGTTCAAAATCGCAAAGTCTTGCATTTTGGTCTAGGGAGATGTTTCCTGTGCCGATACCTCCAAGTAAAAAGCGGGCGGCGGCAGCATTTTTGTCAAATGTTCTCATGGGTAAGGCTCCTTTCGAGGGTGCTTTTTGTGTGATATAGTGAATTCACTATAAAAGCAAATCGTCTTTGGATTATTCTACCACATTTTTAAAAGTTACCCCATTTAAAGTTACTTCAATCTGTGTTTAACTGTGTTCAAAATTCGTGTTATACTTATGCTGTTTTATAATGATGCTGATGCGAACTTGAAATTCAAGTTCGCACTTGGAGGTGTAATCTTAAACATGAATTTTGAAAAAGGATTTGTACTGGATTTTAACATGCAGACTGGGCTTTCTCAAAACGCCCAATCCACTAAACGCGCGCTTTCTCAAATGAAGGGCATGTACGTGGATGATGCCGCTTTTGAAAAGCTGGTAGCTGCAGGAGACCCTTTGGTTTACGAATTTTACGAAATAGGGGCTCCGGAAGATGCCGGTGATATCGCTCCGGGGACATCTATCGTATTCCCGGGTAAGGTAGGCAATGAGTATTTTATGACCAAAGGTCATTTTCATACGATCGTAGATACGGCGGAAGTATACTACTGTCTATCCGGAGAAGGATATATGCTGACAGAAAATCTTGCGGGAGATTGTGTCGCCCATAAGTTATATGCCGGTGCCATGGTATATGTGCCCAAAGGCTATGCCCATCGCAGCATTAATACAGGGGATGTGCCTTTAGTAACTTTTTTCGCTTTCCGAGGCGACGCGGGTCACGATTACGGGACCATAGAAGAAAAAGGCTTTCGCAAGCTGATTATAGAAGAAAACGGCAAAGCAGTAATTGTAGATAATCCGAAATGGGGGTAAAGAATGCCCAAAGTACTTATAACGCCCAGATCTTTTGCGGGATACAGCAATGAACCTTACGAAAAATTAGCTGCCGCAGGGATTACTGTTATCCAAAATCCCGTAGGCGGCATTTTGGATAAGGATCAGATGATTGAGCATACCAAAGATGTTGACGGCATTATTTTAGGGATCGATCCCATGGATGCCGATGTATTAAAAACCGCATCCCAATTAAAAGTAATTTCCAAATACGGTGTGGGAACAGACAATATTGATTTGGAATATTGCAAAAAGCATGGCATTGAGGTAACGATTACGAAAAATGCCAACAGCGAGGCCGTGGCTGATTATGCCTTTGCGTTGATGCTGGCTGTGGCCCGCAAAGTAGTAGAGATAGACAAAGGCTGCCGCCAAGGAGATTGGGGCAAAAAAGTAGCGGTGGATGTGTTTGGCAAAAAAATCGGTGTCATTGGTTTAGGTGCCATTGGCCGGGGGGTGGTAGCCCGTGCCAAAGGCTTTAGTATGGAAGTATACGGCTACGATGTTTTTAAGGATGACGCGTATGTTCAGGCCAATAACATCCGCTTTGCAGAGCCTCAGGAGATGATCAACACATGTGACTTTATTAGCCTGCATCTGCCCTTAACCCCGGAAACGAAACACCTCATTAATGCGGAAAGCCTTAAAACAGCAAAAAACAATCTGATTATCATTAACACGGCTCGGGGCGGTATCATTAATGAAACCGATTTATATGAAGCCCTTAAAAGCGGTGTGATTTTAGGTGCCGGGGTCGATGTATTTGAAAGCGAGCCTGCCAAAGATTCCAAACTGCTGGCACTGGATAATGTCGTGGTGGGATCCCATTGCGGGGCGTCTACGGTGGGAGCCGTCGATACGATGAGTCTTATGGCGGCAGACAATATCATTGAAGCGTTTAAAAAAAGGGAAATAATCTAGGAAAGGGGAATGAGCTAAGGTGTTTTTATTGGATAAAGCGGTACAACCAACTATATATTTTATTGGGGTGACCACCGGAGCATCTTCCATCATGAAGGTGTTTCCAAAATGGGCCGATGCCCTGGGGCTTAAAGATGCTGTGATTAAAGGGATAGACTTGCCCCTTCACGCACCTGACGAGCAATACCGGCAAGTGGTGGAGTTTATAAAAAATGATCCGCTGTCTTTAGGGGCTTTAGTAACCACCCATAAAATCGATTTATTTAAAGCCTGCCAAGATATGTTTGACTATATTGATCCTTATGCGGATGCCTTGGGCGAAGTATCCTCTCTATCCAAATTGGATGGAGCCTTCCGCGCTCATGCAAAAGATCCTATCTCCAGCGGCCTGGCTTTAGAGCATTTTGTGCCTAAAAATTTTTGGAAAGATCACGGCGGCGAGGTACTGCTTTTAGGAGCGGGAGGCAGCGCTTTGGCCATGTCTCTTTATTTTGCGGAAGAAAGGCATGGAGATAATGTCCCAAAGAAAATCATTATAGCCAACCGCAGCACCCCAAGGCTTGAATCGGCAAAGGAGCATCTGGCAGGTATCGCCCATAGGATTCATATGGAATACAAGCATGGCCCGGAGCCTGTGTACAACGACGGATTTGTGGCTGAGCTTCCACCATATTCCCTTATCGTAAATGCCACGGGACTGGGAAAGGATGCACCGGGTTCTCCCACAACGGATGGGGTAGATTATCCTGCAAACAGTCTTGTATGGGAGATCAATTATCGCGGTCACCTGATATTTATGGATCAGGCTCTTGCCCAAAAAGACAGCAAACAGCTGACCGTAGAGGATGGCTGGGTTTATTTTATCCATGGCTGGACACAGGTGATATCGGAAGTGTTTCATATTCCCATCCAAGGAGAAGTTTTAGAACGGTTAAGCGAACTGGCAAAGCAATAATAAAAGCGATATAAAGCAGTCTAAAAAGGAAGGGTGGGAAGCGATGAAATACATACTTGCCCATGATTTAGGTACTTCCGGCAATAAAGCCACTTTGTTTACAGAACATGGCGAGATGATAGCCAGCGAGGTGTTTTCCTACGATACCCACTATTTTAACGATACCTGGGTAGAGCAAAACGCCGAGGATTGGTGGATGGCGGTTTGCCGGACCAGTAAAAATTTGCTGCAGCGGGGCGGCATCGACCCCCATGATGTGGCTGTGGTCAGTTTTTCCGGCCAGATGATGGGTTGCTTGTGTGTGGATGAACGGGGTAACCCCCTGCGTCCGTCTATTATATGGGCAGATCAGCGAGCCCAGGAGCAGGTTAAGCAAATAGAGGCCCATATTTCCCAGCGGGACTTTTACCATATCGTAGGACATCGCAACACGGCATCTTACGGGATACAAAAATTAATGTGGGTGCGGGACCATGAACCGGAGATTTACGCCAAAACGTATAAGACTCTTAACGCCAAAGATTTTGTGATTTTTCGCCTGACCGGAAAATTTTATACGGATTATTCCGACGGCAACAGCAACGGATGCTTTGATTTGAATCACTTTAAATGGTCGGAGGATATCCTGAAATATGCGGGAATTGACCCGGATAAAATGCCGGAAGTGGTCCCCTCCACTTATGTGGCAGGCGAAGTACGGGAAGAAGCGGCGGCCGCTTGCGGCTTGGCAGCGGGTACCCCCGTGGTACTTGGGGGCGGGGACGGTGTGACCGCCAATGTGGGCGCGGGTTCTATCAGTCCGGGTAAGACTTACTGCTCTATGGGTACTTCCGCCTGGATTACCACCACTTCCAAAAAACCTATCTATGATGAGGAAATGCGTACGGTCACATGGGCCCATGCGGTGCCGGGATTATATGCCCCCAACGGTACCATGCAGTATGCCGGAGGGGCGTACAATTGGCTTAAAAATACTGTTTGCACCATGGAAGTATATCAGGCTGCGGAGTCCGGAAGATCCCCCTACGAGTATATGAATGAGGAGATCGAAGGCAGTGTGCCCGGGTCCAACGGCGTTATATTTTTGCCTTACATGCTTGGGGAGCGGGCGCCACGTTGGGATCCCTATGCCAAAGGAGCCTATATCGGCCTAAAGCCGGAAACTACTCGAGGGGATCTGCTGCGAAGCGTCATGGAAGGGGCCACGATGAATCTGGCCATTGTGCTGGAAGTATTGCGCAGCCAAGTGCCTATTGATGAAATTATGGTGCTGGGAGGCGGCGCCAAAGGGGCCGTATGGCGACAGATGATGGCGGATATTTATAATGCAAAAATTACCGTTCCCGCAGTATTGGAAGAAGCAGGGGCCATGGGTGCCGCGGTTATTGGCGGTGTCGGTGTCGGGTTGTTTAAAGATTTTACAGCGATTGAGCGTTTTATAGAGGTAAAGTCGGCCCATCTTCCAAACCCGGAAGCGGTAAAGGCGTATGGTCCTGTAAAAGAGCAGTTTGACGCATACTATTTTGCACTAAAAGATGCATTTGAATTGAACTCAAAAAGATAAAGGAGCTGAACAAATGAGAGCACTGGTTGTAGAAAAAGACGGGTCCATGGCCATTCAAGAAGTACAGAAGCCAACATGCGGGCCAAAACAGGCTTTGGTAAAGACCATTGCCTGCGGAATGTGCGGGACAGATGTTAAAATCATCCATTGTTGCTTTAAAGGCTTTCCCGAATCTGTGTATCCGGTGATTTTAGGTCATGAAGGAGTAGGGGAAGTCATTGAAGTTGGAGCCGATGTCAAAGGGTTTAAAATTGGAGATCATGTATTGCTTCCCTTTGTAGATGCCTATCCGGGTATGGGTTCGGCCTACGGGGCTTTAAGCGAGTACGCCATTGTTCATGATGTCCAGGCGTATCCACAGGGTGAAGCCCCTGATGTAGCTTATGCGCAAACAGTACTCCCTAAGGATATCGATCCGGTGGATGGAATCATATTTGTGACCTTCCGTGAGGTGTTAAGCACCATCCGTTATTTTGGCATTAAGCCGGAGGATTCCGTTGTAGTGTTTGGCTGCGGGCCTGTAGGGCTGACTTATATTAAATTTTTGAATTTGCTGGGCTGTAAAGGCATCATCGCTGTGGATATCGTGGATGAAAAATGTGAAGAAGCCATAAAATACGGTGCATCAAAGGCGATCAATTCAAGTAAGGCGGATATTACCGCTGAGGTACGGGCTATGTATCCGGGAGGCGTTAATCATGTATTGGATGCGGTAGGGTTACCATTGGTAGCCAATCAGGCGATGCCGATTTTAAAAGACCGGGGCAATGTCCTTTGTTACGGGGTTTTGGCAAAGGAAGAGATCACGATCGACTTTAGCCAAGCCTCATATAACTGGAATTTTATTTGCCAGCAGATGCCTGAGAAAAAGGAAGAGGCGGCTGCCCACGCACAAGTATTGGAATGGATAAGGTCCGGGCAGCTGGTGATGAAGGATTTTATATCGGATTATTTTGAGTTCGATAAAACCGTGGAAGCGTATGAGCAATTACTGGACGGTAAAGTGATGAAAAAGGGGATTATTACGTTTTAGGCTTTTGATTTAAAAGTGTAGAGTTAGCATTGAGCAGTTGAGTAATTTATTTTGTCCGGCAAAAAGCCCGCAGCTGATTTAGCGTCAGCCACGGGCTTTTATAGTGAATCAATCATTTGCTTTAAGCATTTTTATCCGCCGGAGGCGGGGTCAATTGCGGCGTTTGGATAGTCAGTACATCACTTTTGCGGATAGGAATGCGTACGCCGCGGTTAGTGCCAAATTCAACCACAAAACAATCGTGGCCCACATCGGCTACACGGCCAAACAAGCCACCGCTACACAGTACATTATCGCCTACTTTAATAGTGGACTGCATCTCTTTCATTTTTTTATCGCGCTGGCGCTGGGGCCGTATGGTCAGGAAATAAAAGACCGCAATGACGCCGCCCCATAGTACAAATATCCCTATGGGATTATCGAAGAGACCAAATGCCTGAGGCGGTGGCGCAGCGGCCGCAGCCTGCTGGACGCCTTCGACTACTTCCACAACCGCTTCCGTTGCTACCGCTGTCCCTTGTTCCGCACCTAATATAGGGTTTAATTGTTCGGTTAATAAAAATAACATCCTTTGCAGCATGTCATTACTCCTCTCATATGTGGGTCAAATCACCTTGCAGATTATATCCTAGTATTGTCCCACATGGCAAGTCGTTGGGCTTTAAATGATTGGAAAGCGCCAACTTCCAAGGCGTTTCGCACATCGGCCATGAGATGATTATAGAAATATAAATTATGCAAAACACATAAGCGCATGGCCAGCATTTCCTTGGCTTTAAAAAGATGGCGGATATAAGCTCTGGAAAATGTCCGGCATACCTGGCAGCCGCAAAGGGGATCCATCGGGGTGTCATCTTTTTCGTAGCGGGCGTTGTAGAGATTGATTTTGCCTTGGCTGGTATACACATGGCCGTGACGGCCGTTGCGGGCCGGAAGTACGCAGTCGAAAAAGTCTATGCCCCGGTCGATGCATTCGAGCAGATTTTCCGGGGTGCCTACCCCCATTAAATAGGTGGGCTTATTTTGAGGCAGATAGGGTACGACGGCCTCAAGTATCCGGTACATTTCGGCAGGAGGTTCTCCTACGGCCAGCCCGCCTATGGCGTAACCGTCCAGGTTAAAATTGACAATCTCCTTAGCGTGTTCTATGCGTATATCCTCGTATACGCCCCCTTGGTTAATGGCAAACAGCAGCTGGTGTTTATTCAGGGTTTTGTCCTGTTGATTAAGGGCGGTCAAATGCGCCTGACTGCGAAGCAGCCATCGTGTGGTACGGGCCACGGAATCCTGTATATATTTTCGCTCTGCAGGATACGGCGGGCATTCGTCAAAGGCCATTGCAATGGTGGCCGCCAGATTTGACTGTATCTCCATACTTTCTTCCGGGCCCATAAAAATTTTGCGGCCGTCAATATGGGAAGAGAAATAGACCCCCTCTTCTTTGATCTTGCGTAAACCGGTCAGTGAAAAGACCTGAAACCCACCGGAATCCGTCAAAAGCGGGCCGTCCCAGGCCATAAAGGAGCCAAGGCCGCCTATATCTCGGATAAGTTCATCGCCGGGGCGCAAATGCAGGTGATATGTGTTGGAAAGGGCCACTTGGCAGCCGATATTTTGTAAATCCAATGCGGATAGGGCCCCTTTAATGGCCCCGGCGGTGGCTACATTCATAAAAACCGGCGTTTGGATGTCGCCGTGAACGGTGTGAAGGACAGCGCGTTTTGCCCTGCCTTCTGTTTTTATTATTGTATACATGAGGGCTATTATATCATGGGTATGAGGTTTTTTACAGGTGATGCAACTTTTTGGGGGTGGGTTGCGTATTTAGGGTTAGGGATGCGTATATAAAAACTGTAATTGCGTTTCTAAGGATGTTTCTGTAAAATAGCTTCAACAGCTTCAGAAGGGAAGATGATCAATTTGACAAGTGCAATGTCCGGTGTGCCTCGTTACACCCGAGGTGAAGAACGTTTTAACATGATAACCCATATCGTAGGCGGTGGCCTGGGTGTGGTAGCGCTTTTGTTTTGCGTGATTGTAGCGGCCTACAACAGAAATATGTGGGGGATAGCCAGTGGATTGGTTTACGGATTTTCTGTGATACTTCTGTTTACCATGTCCAGCATCTATCATGGGCTGCATATAGGCCTGCCAAAGCGGGTCTTTAGGATATTGGACCATTGTACTATTTATATATTGATTGCAGGGACATATACCCCCATACTGTTAACCCATTTTAGGGAAGCATACCCGACAGAAGCGTGGATGGTTTTTTCGATCATATGGGGTTTAGCGATTATTGGGATTACCCTTAATGCCATTGATTTAAAGCGGTTTATCGTTTTTTCCGTCATATGTTATTTGGGAATGGGTTGGGCGGCTATTATTAAGATCAACCATTTGATAGAAGTGTTGGGTATGCCTTTTTTTATACTCATCTTGATAGGGGGCATATTATACACCGTCGGCGTGTTGTTTTACGCATTAGGAAGACGCAAAAAATATATGCATTCGATTTTTCATCTGTTTGTGATTGCGGCATCGATCTTGCATTCTGTAGCTATAGCGATATTTGTAATGCGGTAGGAGAACCTCCTACCGCATTTTTATTTTATATACCCTCACAAATCACGGGATTAGGCACATGCCACAAATTATTTAACTTATTGAGTTCAGCCAAATCACATTTCGGTTTACGATCGTAGGTCAGGATACCGTTTATCTCCTGTTCCACATCTGTCAGCTGGGTATAGCAGTAGCCAAACAATATTTTTGACGCAAACACAGCCTCCATTATCCGCCTATAATCCTCAATGTATTCTGCCTCCGAGGCCACGGTAGTATAGCCCCAGCCCGCATCTTCGCCTACCTTAAAGCCGATGCCGCCAAACTCTGTCAGCAGTATTGGCTCGCCTTGGTGACGGTAGCCCTCGACATAATTATTACGGTCGCTGTGCTTTGAGGCTAAAATCTTCTCTTTGGTAGATATAGCCTCCTTATAATAATCGTACTTTCCGGTTTCGGATTTTTGCCCATGTCTGTAGTTGTGGAGGGCGCAGATGTCCGTGATAGTCATTTCCCAGCCATCATTACTTACAACCAAGCGCGTACGATCCAGGGATTTAATCAGATAGTAAAGTCCCAGGGTATGGTCTGCCTGCTGTTTTATATAACTGAGATTAGACACACCCCATGCCTCATTAATCGGCACCCAGCTAACAATGCAGGGATGATTGTAATCACGTTCAATAATTTCAATCCACTCCCGGGTGAGGCGGGCTACGGCCTTTTCGTTAAAGGAAGGTGCTGCGGGGCATTCTCCCCATACTAAATAGCCAAGCTTATCTGCCCAATACAGGAAACGGGGGTCTTCCACTTTCTGATGTTTTCGTGCGCCGTTGAAACCGGCCGCTTTGGATAGCTCAATATCCAGCTTTAGCGCATCATCACTGGGAGCGGTGAGAAGCCCTTCGGGCCAGTAACCTTGATCCAGTACCAGCTTTTGGTAGTAGGGACGGTTGTTTAGCATGACCATGCCGTCTTCTGTATGCACTTTGCGCATACCAAAATATGAAGTGATTGTATCCAGCACCTTGGCCCCGTCACAAACTGTAATAGTGATGTCAAAAAGATTGGGATGCTCCGGGCTCCACAGCCAGCCCCTATGATGCATGGCCGTGCGAAATATTTTCAGGTTAAATAGATTGATAAGGGTTTTGGTATAAGGCTCAACTGTCGTTACCAGTTGGTGGGCAACCTTTTCTCCCTTGAAGGATATATCAAATTCTACTTGTTTTCCCGCGTAGTCGCCGACAAGCTCCCATTCGATTTGGATATCGCCGGAATCCACTTCCGGTGTGAAGCGTATCCATTTAATATGGGTCTCATCTACGGCTTCCAGCCATACGGTTTGCCAAATGCCTGTCGTGCGGGTGTACCAGATGCCTGCGGATTGTTCAATCCAAAATTGCTTGCCTCGGGGGATAGTCTCATCTGTGGAAGGGTCGTGTACCCACACGGCTAGGGACTCTTTCCCTCCGTTTAAATAATTGGTGATGTCGAAAGAAAAGGCAGTGTGGCCGCCTTCGTGGACGCCCACCAGTTCTCCGTTAACATACACCTTGGCTAGATAATCTACCGCGCCAAAATGCAAGATAATGTTTTTACCTTTCATCGTATCCGGAATTTCAAACGCGCGATGGTACCAGCAGTAATCGTGAAAGCCGGGGTCGGCTATACCGCTTAGCTTCGTTTGATAAGCAAAAGGAACCTCAATTTTTTTGCTGAAATTGGGATTCTTTTGCCATCCTTCCTTTAATCCTTTGTTGTTGTCGTCAAATTCAAATGCCCACTGGCCGTTTAAATTGAGCCATTGGTCTCTCACCAATTGGGGCCTTGGGTATTCCGGTCTGTACATTTGCATCGCTCCTTCCAATTTTCGCTGAACTGAAAAAAATTTGTGCATTTCTTCTTTGCTTTACGCCTCTTCCGCCGGAACCGGTTTAATAATAATCTTCCCGGCCCACAAGCCTTTCCTATAATATATCCAGCTTGCCCCGCCGGTGAGCCCCCATCCGATTGGGATAGACCAAGCCAAAGCCTCCGGCCCCATCCCCGCCAAATACACCAGCGCATACGCCGAAACGGTACGAATCGTTAGGCTGGCCACAGGAAACACCATGGCAATCACCGCGTCTCCCGCACCGCGAAAAAAGCCGTTAAATCCAAATAAAAAGGCAAACAAAAAATAAAAAAGGACGATAATACGCAGATAATCCTGCCCGGTCCGCAAGATTTCCGTCATATTAGGATCCCCATGATCTATAAACATGTAAATGGTCCAAGGCCCCGCAAATACCAGTATTGCAGAGATAGCCGCAGACATCAGCACCATAAAAATCATGGCGGTTTGCAGCCCTTTTTTCGCGCGATCTTCGAAACCTGCCCCCATGTTTTGCGCGACAAAGGTTGATAAAGCCAGGCTTAATGTGCTGATTGGCAAAATAGCCATTTGATCGATTCTGGCGGCGGCTGTAATGCCCGCGATGGCTGCGGCGCCAAAGGAGTTGATGAGGCGGGTAATGATCAAGCTGGCCAAAGAGACCATAGAAAGCTGCAATGCGGCAGGGGCTCCGTATTTGAGTATGGAGCCAAACAGTTTTTTATCGAAGACAAGCTTCTTTACCTGAAGTAAAAGTACTTTGCGGCGGGTATAGCCGTAACAAAGCAGTGCTGCCGTCGCTTGAGAAATAACGGTGCCGATGGCAACCGCTCCGATCCCAAGGCCCAAAACCACAACAAATAAAATATTAAGCACCCCGTTAAGGGTTATAGAAAATATGAGTATGTAAAGAGGGCTGCGAGAATTGCCCAATGCGCGCAAATACGCCGTATACATATTAAAGAAGATGGGAAAAACAAGTCCTCCCATTTGAATACGCATATAAATCTGAGCTTCTCTAAAAATATCGTCGGGGGTATTAAGCATACGCAGTAAAGCCGGGGTAAAAATGACTCCTAAAGCAGTAATAATCAAAGAAAAAGCAGCAAGAAATAGGATGCTTGTAGATACTGCAAGCTCCAAATTTTCGTGCTGCTTTGCACCGTAAAATTGCGATATAACCACGGATGCACCGGTGGTAAGACCGATAAGTATCGCGGTAAGAAAGCCAAAGGCGGCTATGGATACCCCAACTGCCGCCAGCGCGTTGCCACCAAGAAAACGTCCGACGACTACGGCGTCCACTATGCCGTATAATTGTTGAAACAAGCTGCCGATCAGCATCGGTAAGGCAAATACCACCATTTGTTTTGCGATATTGCCTTTTGTAAAATCTTCCATAGTTACAGCTTCTTAAAAAAGTTATAGATCAGTTCTGCAGAATCCGGCAAACTTTCATGCCCGTGGTTCGGATAAATCTCGCAGGATTTTTTGGCGGTAATCCGATTATATGCCGCAAATTGCGTAGACGGCGGGCAAATATTATCCTGGAGTGTGATAAACATGTAGGTTTCCCCTTTTATCCTGGGGACCAAATTGGCTATGTCTATGTATCCCAGCATATTAAACATTTCATCTATCCGTAGATGCCGCGGATCCAAACTGCGAATGTAATAGGACAGCTCATCATATGCATCTTTGAACAAATCCATTTCCCAGGTTCGCTTATAGTCGGACAGAAACGGAAAAATTGGCGCGTTCATTTTAACCCGTGGCTCTAAAGCGGCACAGACTAACGTCAGTGCGCCCCCCTGAGACCCGCCGGTAGCGCCTACACGGTTTTCGTCTACAAAATCCATGTTCATTAAAATCCGTGCTGTCTGCGCAGCATCCAAATAAACATTGCGAAAAAACAATTTTTCGGGATCGTTTCCAAAAAGCCCGCGGATAATATGCCCTCGTAAAGTGTTTCCCGGTACGACCAGATTATCTTCGGATAATCCCATCTGGCCCCGTACATCCATGGCCAATACCGCATATCCGGCATAGGCATAAGGCAGCTTATCCATCCACCCGCCCGAATGCCAGGAATATCCATGAAACATAGCTATGGCCGGGATTTTTGCGGGCGATCCGTTAAAAGCGCTTTCGGGGCATAAAAATTTACAGGCTACCTTCGCGCCCCCTGCGCCGGTAAAGTATAGATACTGGCACCGTACCCCGGGAGCGGAAAATTCCGCAGGTTCTAGGGTGAAGTCGGTTCCTAAGCTGTCAAGTTCTGTTAGAGCCTTGTCCCAGTAGGCATCAAAGTCTTTGGGTCGTGGGCTTGAACCTTGGTAGCTTTGCAGTTTTTCTAATGGAAAATCAAGTGCTGGCATGATATCGCCTCCTTATTTATCTGTGTTTTTAACTACGCTTCCGCAAACGCACAAACAAAACCACCAAAACCGCTATAACACAAATAAAGGCAGACACCATTTGACTAATAGGCATGGCCCCTAACAGCAGCTGGTCTGTACGCAAACCTTCTATAAAAAACCTGGCAAAGCCGTATCCCAACAGATACAGCCAAAAGACCTCGCCGTTAAATTTCTTTCGACGGCGATATAAAGTTAAGAGTATAAACAGTCCCAGGCACCACAAGGACTCATATAAAAATGTGGGATGTACCTGTATGTATTCCACACCTTGGTAAATAACGGAATGAGTCAAAAGCTCCGGCGTGACTACCTGAGCTTGTTCCCGCATGATGCGCATGGCGAAGACGTTGTCCGTGAAACCGCCGTAGGCTTCCCGGTTAAAAAAATTGCCCCATCGTCCGATGGCTTGGCCCAGGGCAAAGGTTGGCATACCCGTATCTAAAACCAGCCATATATTAAGCTTACGTATTTTAGCAAATATGCAGCCGGCGACAATGGCGCCTATAATCCCGCCGTAGATGGCAAGGCCTCCGTCCCGGATACCCGTGATGATACGCAGGGGGTCGTCCCGAAAGGTTTCCCAGGTGAAGGCGACATAAAATAACCTGAGTCCCACAAAGGCCGCTAAAACACCGACAACCAGTAGATCCGTGTAGTCTTCTTTGCGCTGACCGGTCCGCTTGGCTTCTATTAAAGCCGCAAAATACGCGGCTAATATGCCTGTGATAATGAGTATGGCATACCAGTAAATTTGAAATCCGAAAATTGAAAAGGCTACTCTATTTACGTTGAATAATTCTATCCCCAGATGGGGAAACCAAATTTCAGGTGCTCGTTCCATGGATTTCCTCCTTTTATTGATCAGGCTGTATCACTGATAAGGCGCAGCTTTTTTCATTTAGATAGGTGTGTAGTTGCGTTTCTACATCTTCTAATTTCACTTGATGGAAGGCTTCCATCATTTCGGCTATATTCAAGCCTTTGGTAAATAAATCCGCTTGAATGCCGGATAGGGTTTCTATGGAATTAAACCCACGTATATATCGTCCGATATGTTTGTTTTTTATGATTTTAAATCGGTTAGGGTCCAAGCCTTGCCGTTTTGTGTTTTCTATGGCTTGTAAAATATGTTGTTGTACTGTTTTAGGTTGATGGCTTACGCCGGCTGCCATAAAAATCCCGTAATCGGTTCCACCAATATACTCTACAGAAAATTGGTTGTCAATCATTCCCAGGTTGTAGAGCTGAGAATATACATGGGAGCTTTCTCCGGCGATCATGTCTGCTAGTATATTGGAGGCGGTCATAATAATAGGGTTGGTAGTCTCTTTATACAAAGCTTTGAAGCCACATTGAAACAACGGGATGGAGACGGGCATGGATTTTTCTGTCAAATGAGCAGAAGCACAGGTGGGTTCGTTTTCGTGACTCCGATTTTGGAGGGGTGTGATTGAAATGGGATTGTAGATGGGATTGTCGGATGATGTAGACATCTTATCGGGCTGATTCTGAAATTGGTAATGATTAGCTAAATCTGTGCCTATCAGTCTTATAATTTGCGCAGGCTCGAAATCCCCTATGCAGATAAGCGCCATATTACCTGGCTTATAAAAATGATTATAGCAGTCCTGCAGCTGGATCGGCTGGATGGACTGTACCGATTGGCGGGTACCTAAAATATCCTGACGAAGGGGAGAGTCGTGAAACAATGCATTGTGCAAACCTGTATACATCTGCCAATAGGGATTATCCGCATACATATCAATTTCCGATAAGATAATACCTTTTTCCTCTGCAACATTCTCATCCGTAAAGTGAGGGATTTGCATGAGCCGAAAAAGTAACTTTAGATTTTCGAAAAAATTAATAGTGGTACTAAAATGATAGACCGTATGAGAAAAGTGGGTATACGCGTTGACTACTGCCCCTTGGCGGGAAAATTCGTCGAATATATTAAGCTCGGGGTCCTCAAAAAGCTTATGCTCTAAAAAGTGAGCGATCCCCGGAGGGGTTTTTATCTGAGTGCCGTCAGGTCTGGTGTAGTTATAATCCATCCCTCCATACCCAACCACAATGGCGGCATGCTTTGAATGATATCCTTTTTTAGGAATGACAAAGCACGTCATGCCATTACACAGCATTTGTTTTACGATCATTGCATCATCACCACCGTATCGATATTAAGCCCGCAAGTCACTTTGGAGATATCCTCCGGCGTAGTTTCTTGTATTTGGGCCAACAGCTGATCTACAGTTAATGTATCTCCAATCAACGACTGGGAGGCGTAAAAATCCAGGCAGGCAGAGGGGTTATCTAAGGTAGACTGCCATTGCTTGGATAGGGATTGTTTTGCGTTATGAAGATCCTCCGGGCTAAAATGCCCTTGTTTTATTCCGTTGACCTCATCTTCTGCCAATTGCAAGACATATTCCAGCTTATCCGGTTCGGTACCGGCTTGGATACACATGAGGGACTTAAACCGGTATATGGATGAGAAAATCGCGTAGCAAAGGCTTTTCTTTTCCCGTATATTGGCAAAGAGTTTGGCGTTTGGCCCGCCGCCTAAAATCTCATTGGCCAGTTGAAAATGGATAAATTCATGGCCTATAGGGGGAATTTCGCCACGCAAGCCTATGCAGAGATTTCCTTGGGTTGTGTTGTGGTTGATACGAATGGTTTGGGGAGTGGATCGTGCCGGATGTAAAGTGGCTTTTGGGATTGGTTTTTTAGGGCTTGTGAAAGGGCCAAACCGTGATAATATCTCTTGTTTTAGCCAGGTTTCATCCCATTTTCCGAAGGCGATAAAATCAATGGGTGAGTCGGCCCATATGTTGTGGTAGTGATGGAGTAGACCTTCGGCGGTTATTGTGGGAAGGTCTTCGGCGTATCCGTCGCCGTAGAGGCCAAAAGGCTCTCCCTCACACATAAGTTCCAGGCATTTGTAATTGGCGTATTCACCTTTATTATTGATGCGTCCTTCGATGCGGGTTTTTAGATTTTCAATTTCGCTTGTTACATAATGGGGGTTAAAGCCATTGCCCTCAATGCGGGGGTTTTTGATTATTGCCTGCAAAAAATCTAATCCATGGCCTTTAAACGTATTGTCGCCCTCGATATATTCCAGGAAAAATTGTAAAATCTGCTGTTCGCCTTTTTTGACGATTTGGGCATTAAAAATGCTGCCTTGTAACGCCTCCGCGGCTAAACGGATATCGCACAATGAGAGATGCTTGGCCGTTCCTCGGGATAGGAGTGAAGGGATTAGGGCGGTTTGTGTGACTTCTTCATGGATAAGAGGCCTGCGGATTAATATGCACATGATATTGGTGGTGAATTTTTCGGTTGGGATGATGTGTAAGCGTACATTGTCTGCAAGGGTAATGAGTTTGATTGTGGCTCCTCCTTTGCGTGGCATCTTTGCATTGTATCGGAAGTATGGTTGTATGGTATTATCCCCTGTCTATGGTGTAAGTATGCTTGCTGTATGGCAGGGGGAGGGATATAATGGAGGAAATTGCAAAGGAGCGGATGAAAATGAAATATACTGCCATTATTTTTGACTTAGACGGCGTAATCTGCCACACAGATCAGTACCATTATCGGGCCTGGAAAGCCGTGGCTGATGAGCTTGCCATATATTTTGATGAAAACATAAATAACCGCTTGCGGGGAGTCAGCCGGATGGAAAGTTTTGAAATCGTATTGGAGCGGTATCCGGGGGTTATGTCGGAGGAGGAGAAGGTGAAATGGGCCGAAAAGAAAAATGCCGTATATGTTGGCCTGTTAAAAAATCTGGTGCCTGCCGATGTAAGCCGGGAAGTAAGAGATACCCTGGATGCGCTAAAAGCCTCCGGTTTAAAGCTGGCTATAGGCTCTTCCAGTAAAAATGCTCAGCTGATACTCAACCAAGTCGGATTGTTGGATTTTTTTGATGCCATTGCAGACGGTACGCATATAAGCAACTCTAAACCGGATCCGGAGGTGTTTTTGAAGGCGGCGGCTGATTTGAGTGTAGCTCCTAACGACTGCCTGGTGGTAGAGGATGCGGAAAGCGGTGTGGAAGCGGCGATCAACGCGGGCATGGATTCCGCCGCTATTGGAGATGCGGTAAATTGTGGGAAAGGGACGTATAATTTAGAAAAATTTTCGGATTTGATAGGGATTGTGGGGGGGCTGATGGCGGTAATCTGCGAAAGTGATCGGGTTTCCCCAAAGCGTCAAAAGCGGTCTGCGTCCACCAATTGAATTGCATGTAAACTCCCCATGTACAGTCACATTAGACGGGCATATTTTAATAGCCCGTCTTTATTTATTCGACAAAAATTTGATTTAAACTCTTGCAAATCTGAAAAAATGTAATATAATTGTAACATTCAAGACTTGACAAATCCCTTCCAGAAAAGTCAAGTCTCATAAGGAGGTTTTATCCATGGCATCAAGATATGCCAGCTACATATTAGCAGTCATTATAGTATTGATATCAGGGCAATATGTACATTCCAGAGTCAGCAGCATGAACGCCGCAAGGCAAGCGGAAGAAGCAATGTACACGCGGCATCGGCTCACTCTGGTAACCAATCAAGTATTTTACGCCGATACAGAAATTATAGCCGCGGTTCAATTAAACGACATGCAAGGGGAGCCTGTCAAAGCAGATTTGAGTGTACGGCTGTTAGGCAATGATGACGATATCACTTTCCCTTTTCATACGGATTATGATGGCAGCGGCAGCATGGTTATTCCTCTGCAAAAAGTGGATATGCAAGATATAGAAAGGGGCTGGCATACTCTTTTCATAACCGTAGAATCCGACCTGAGTACAGAACATTTTTATAAAGACATCAACATCATCCAAGCCGAAGGACAAAACCTGATCATACAATTTGACAAAGGGCTATATAAACCCGGCGACGATGTATTATTCCGCATACTGGCGGTAAACAGTGCGACCGCTCATCCTTTAAGCGGTGGATTATATACGATTTCCATTTTTGACGGCAATGATAACCGGGTGTATCACGAACATGCGCAAACATCGGATTTTGGTATTATGAGCGGCAGATTTCGTCTGGCCGAAGAAGTAAACAGCGGCTTTTATCGGCTAGAAGTAGCCTATGGCGGCACTTTACAAGCCCAGGCCCAGTTTGAAGTAACCCCCTATGTGCTTCCCCGATTTGAAATCATCCTGGAAACGGATAAGGACGAATACAATGTGGGCGAAACCATCAACCTGACCGGAAATGTCCGATATTTCTTTGACGAACCGGTCAACCAAGGTATTGTCAATCTGTATATCAACGGTGAGCGTGAGCTGACCAACACTCCCCTGGACGAATACGGCAGATTTAGTCTCAGTTATGTCACTCACAGAGCGGCCCTTTATCAAATCTGGGTAGAAGTCATCGATAATTCCAATTACAGAGTGGAAAGCACCCTATCCATCCGTGTGGCAGAAGACGCTTTTGAAATCGAATTGCTGCCGGAACATGGCTATTTGGTGCAAGGTATGCCCAACACTATATATGTCTTTACCCATAGAGCCGACGGATCCCCGATAAACACTTTCATGCAGATCTCCGGCGGGACCTTTAGCCGTCAGGTAGCCACCGACGATAACGGGATGGGTATGTTTGTATTGGAAGATGTGCTGGCCCACAATCTCATTGACGTACGGGCTGAGGACATGGAGGGCAATCTTGTCACGGGGGGATTTGCGTTTGACGGCTTTGTGCGCAATGTAACCCTTAGCACCAATAAGCCGCGCTATGCAATGGGTGAGACCATTTATCTCAGCCTCAACAGCCGGGAGCGGGACGGGACATTTCATATATATGCCTATAGAAATGATCGCCTGTTACAAATTATATCTACGCAGCATGACCGTGTAGAGCTTAATTTAGGGGATATCTATGGACTGATAGATATATATGCAGTATGGATAGGCACCGACAATAATTTTAGCCATGACTTCTATGCCCGCAAAACGGTGTTTGTGGATCCCGGCAGCTTTATGCAATTGTCTGTACAAAGCGATAGGCCGGAATACAGACCGGGAGAATTTGTTAATCTCAGTATCGGTGTTACCGATGACAGGGGTAATCCATTGGAAGCCGCGCTACTGGTAAGTATAGTGGATGAAGCCATGCTGAGCCTTGCCGCCAACGATCTTTCGATAGACAATATTAGGCTGGCTTTGGAAGATATACGTTTTAGCGAAAACCTTGACGCGGCCACCCTGTACGCATCCCTTATCGCAGGGGCATCGGAGCAGGCGATTACCCGGATACTGCTGCGGCAGGGCAGTACGCAACCCCTTATTCAAACCGTAAGGCTGATCAATGAGCCGCCCCGTATCCAGGAACGGTCCGGGGTATCCCAGATGTTAATTAACTTTTTGAGAGTCTATGTATTAATACTGGCAGGGATTATATTTTTTGTTTTGCGTCATCACCAAAAAGTGAAGTCTGCGGCATCTCTAACCTTGCAGTCAGGGACTTCTGCGGCTGCTCAAAGTGATGCTGCCGACGCTTCTCAAAGTAGAGATAAAGCAACCACATGGGTGGTGATTATTGCGATTGTCTTGTTTATATTTGCGCTGTTCTTTTTAACTTCCTGTGGTGCGGGCCCAGACCGAAACGAAGCATCGACGGCCACCGCTGAGGAAGCGATGGATATGCCTGCCATGGATATGGCCCCTCCCGCCGCTCCGGTAGCTCCGGCCCCGGCTCCCGCTCAAGCGGTTCCGGCTCCGGCAGAAGGGCCGCCGCGGGCTTCCGCTCAAGCCCCTGTGGAGGAGGACGACTCTGCCCCCCATGAGCCGGCCGATCAGGCTCCGGTGACCGGTGGGGAAATAGAAACACAAACCGCAAGAGTACGCCGTCTGTTTTTAGAAACCATGCTGTTTGTACCGGAACTGATTGCCCGTGACGGACAGGCAAGTTTGGATTTTATGCTGGCCGATAATATCACCACGTGGAACATACAAGTCGTAGGCAATACCAGGGACGGCCTGATTGGCCATACGGAAAGCAGTATACGAGCCTTCCAGCCCTTCTTTGTAGATTTCGAACTGCCTCGCAACAGCATACGCTACGATCAAGTGAGCATCCCTGTCACCGTATTTAACTATACCGAGCAAGAACAGACAGTCATCCTTACGATCGCCGAAATGGATTGGTTTACCCTCCATACGGACCCGGTGCAGACCCTGACCGTGCCGTCCAATCAGTCGCAAATGGTATATATCCCCATTACCATCATGCAATTTGGCGACTTTGTATTTCGGGCCTATGCGGACACCCACGGCTTTGCCGACGCTGCGGAAAGAGGCCTAAGGGTCAATCCCGAAGGGTTTAGAATCAATCAGGTAGTATCCAGCGGCACCATAGAAAGCAGTACCTGGCAGCATTTGCTGTTTATTCAAGAAAGTATACCGGACACCCGAAGCGCCCATATCAGTTTCTATCCGTCTGCCATGGCCCAGCTGGTCGAAGGGATGGAAAATATATTTAGGATGCCCACGGGCTGTTTTGAACAGATTTCGTCCACATTGTATCCGAATATTTTAGCCCTGCGGTATATGCAAAACAATAATATCGACAATCCCGTACTGACCCAAACCGCATTGGGTTATATATCGTCCGGATATCAGCGATTGTTGACCTACGAAGTGGCTCAGGAAAGAGGCGGCTTCTCCCTCTACGGCCATGCCCCCGCCGAAACGGTGCTGACAGCTTACGGGCTTATGCAGTTAAAAGATTTGACCAGTGTCTACACCATTGACGAAAGAGTACTGGACAGAATGGCGGCATTTTTGTTTGACAATCAAAATAGGGACGGTTCTTTCGGGCTGACCGGCAGAGGTATGAACAGGCTGTCCAACAGCGACCGCCTTGCATTTAATGCATATATCATATGGGCTTTGTCCGAAACTTTCCCGGAGGATTCACGGCTTTTGGCTTCGATTGATTATTTGACTGCCAATCTGGGTATCGTGGACGATAATTATACTCTGGCGCTGATTGCCAATGTACTGGTAAACACAGGGGATCCATTGGCACAGGAAGTCATCAACCAGCTGCACGACAATATCACCAGAAGCGGGGATACCGCCTTTGTATCCACGGATTCCCGAGATTATTTCGGCGCCCGGGGGCGTACCCAGGATCTGCAGGCCACAGCCCTTACATCGTTGGCATTATCTAACCACGGCGCCCACCCCGCCACCAACGAGCTGTTGATCAATTACATTATTTCCGAAAGAGATCCTTGGGGTACATGGCACAGTACCCAGGCAACGATACTGAGTTTAAAAGCCCTCACCAGCCACGACCCAAAAGCCCCGCCGGAAGACGGTCAGATTACGGTCACCATCGGGGACGAGCAGCGTGTGATAGATATCAGCGGAGATAACACGTTGGACTTTTATCAAGTCTCCTTTAGTGGGCTGGAAAGAGAAAATATTGTAGACATCCAATTTCCCAATTTGGGCAGGATGGTATATAAAATTGTGATAGAGTACTTTGCGCCATATGATTCCGTAGAATTAAACCAAGGCTTTGAAGTCATTTCCTCTATGCAAACCGAGCTTTCGGTACATGAATGGGTAGAGCAGGAGATTAGGGTGGTCAATCGTTCCGGAAATTTAGTAAACAACGCCATGGTGGCGGTATCCATCCCTCAAGGATTTAGAGTAGAGGTCAGCAGTTTGGCCGCTTTACAGCATAGGGGCCTTATCGAAAGATACGAAATGCGATTTGACACGATTAACCTGTATTTACGGGATACGGAAGCGGGAGAGATTATAGATTTGATGATCGCCTACAGGCCCAGCTATCCCGTGGTGATAACCGGCGGTCATGCCCGGGTGTTTGATTACTATAATCCCTCAGTAGAAGGGTTTTTGAGACCTGTGGAGATTACCGTGCGGTAACAAATAGGCAGTGATATCGTTTGTAAATAAAAACCTGCTTGGCAGAGGTGAGAACTTGAAAGCTCTCACCTCTGCCAAGCAGGTTTTTGTCATTCCATTCACATAAAGTTCACACAAAATTTACACAAAAACGAAAAATCCCCATGAAAAAATCCTTGACATATTGCCATAGAAATGGTATCTTATACTAGTGTTAGCACTCAACTCGATAGAGTGCTAACAACTCAATCGCGGATGGAGGTGCCACATGACTCTCAATGACAGGAAAACAAAAATTCTGGAAGCCATCATCATGGACTACATTGCCACTGCAGAGCCTATTGGCTCCCGCACGATTGCCAAAAAATATGATCTTGGCGTGAGTTCGGCCACTATTCGCAATGAGATGAGCGACCTTGAAGACATGGGGCTTATTATCCAGCCGCATACTTCCTCGGGACGGGTACCCTCAGATTTAGGGTACCGCTTGTATGTGGACAATTTAATGAGGCATCGTCCCCTAACAGATGACGAAACCATGTTTCTTCAACGCATGATCAGGGCCAATATTCACCATGTGGACTATCTGATGCAAGAGACAGCCAAGGCCATTGCCTATCTCACCAGATATGCAACCGTTGTATCAGCACCTAAGGAAAAAGAAATTGCCATTAAACATGTACAGCTTATGCCTATGGATGAGCGGTCTATATTGGTGATTTGGGTGACAGACACTAAAATGGTGAAAAACCAAACCGTACTGGTCCAAAACCCACCGGACTACGATACCCTAACCGCCTTATCAAAAGTCCTCAACAATCGGTTGCAAAACCAGACGGTTGAGGCCATAAATCGCGAGATGGTATCGGATTTACTGACAGATTTTGGCGCGGATGCCCATCTGCTTATGCCTATATTAGGCGTATTGGCCGATGCTTTAAAAGCAGAAAGTCAAGTGTATACCAGCGGGGTCAACAACTTTTTGGCCTTTCCGGAATTTGCCGACCGCAATAAAATGCAGACGGTATTCCAGGCCTTAGAGGACGGAGATATGCTGGTCACTTTATTTGGCCGCAAACCTGCCGATGATGTTCAAATCATCATAGGGGCAGAAAATCAGATGGAATCTTTGCAAAATTGCAGTGTGGTGCGTGCCGATTTTACCGTGGGAAACCAGGGAGGTACCATTGGTATAGTTGGTCCTACCCGTATGGATTACGCTCAAACGGTATCGGTAATGAAAGGGATGCTCCACAATATAAATATGGTGCTTGAAGCTTTGCATGTATAAATGAAAGGCGGAAATAGTATGGCGGAAGAAAAAACCGAAAATTCGAAGCAAAACGAACAGGAGATTAACACATTTATCAAAGAAATGTTTGGCGAAGCAGCCGAGATGGTCAATGACTTTGCTTCCGACGTTGCAGACTTGATAGATGAAGGATCAAATGAAGAATCAAGTGAGGAATTAAGTACAGATTCAAATGAAACAATAGAGCAGGAAAATGATAAAGCCTATCAGGAACTTTTAGACCGCTACCAACGCTCTTTGGCAGAGTTTGATAATTTTCGCAAACGAACTTTAAAAGAAAAAGCAGGAGCCTATGACAGCGGTGTTCAAGATACTGTGGAGAAATTGCTTCCCATCATAGATAATTTTGAACGGGCCTTGGCGGCTTCGGAAGATAAAGAAGACACTTTTTATCAAGGGATAGCCATGATTTCTCGTCAGTTAACGGGCTGTTTGGCGGATTTAGGTGTGGAAACCATTGGGGGCCGCGGAGTGGCCTTTGATCCAAATCTGCACTATGCCGTAGCCCATGTAGAAGACCCTGAATATGGCGCAAACGAAGTAATAGATGAATTACAAAAAGGATACACCTATAAAGGAAAAGTCATCCGGCCCAGCATGGTTAGGGTGGCTAATTAAGAATTTATGAACGCAGGTTCTATTAATAAAATTAAACGGAGGAATCTATTATGTCAAAAATAATCGGTATTGACTTAGGAACAACCAATTCTTGTGTAGCGGTAATGGAAGGCGGGCAGCCCGTCGTTATCCCAAACAGTGAAGGAATGCGCACCACCCCTTCGATCGTAGGCTTTACCAAAGCCAATGAGCGCCTGGTCGGAGAAACCGCCAAGCGTCAAGCAATCACTAATCCGGAAAACACGATCTCATCTATTAAACGGAAGATGGGTACAGACTATAAAGTGACCATTAACGGCAAGGAGTATTCGCCTCAGGAAATTTCCAGCATGATTCTGCAAAAGTTAAAAGCGGACGCGGAAAGCTATTTGGGCGAAACCGTCACCAAAGCGGTTATTACCGTACCGGCCTATTTTACGGACAGTCAGCGTCAGGCAACCAAAGATGCCGGACGTATTGCGGGCCTTGAAGTAGAGCGTATTATCAACGAACCGACGGCCGCAGCTCTTTCCTATGGATTGGACAACGAAAAAGAGCAAAAAATCATGGTTTATGACCTGGGCGGCGGTACCTTTGATGTATCCATTATTGATATTGGCGATGGAGTTATTGAAGTGTTGGCCACCAGCGGTAACAATAATCTGGGCGGCGATGACTTTGACAACCGAATCTTTAATTATCTGGTAGACGAATTTAAAAAACTCGAAAACATCGATCTAAGCATAGATAAAATGGCGGCCCAGCGTTTGATAGAAGCGGCAGAAAAAGCTAAAAAAGAACTTTCTACCGTGACTACCACCAATATTAATCTGCCGTTTATAACAATGAATCAAGACGGCCCAAAACATATGGACATTAATCTGACCAGAGCCAAGTTTGACGAGCTGACCCATGATTTAGTAGAAGCGACCATGGGACCGGTACGCACAGCTTTACAAGATTCCGGATTGTCCGCATCAGATCTTTCGAAGGTGCTATTGGTAGGAGGTTCTACCAGGATACCGGCGGTTCAGGAAGCGGTCAAAAAATTAACCGGCGCAGAGCCGTTTAAAGGCATCAATCCCGACGAATGTGTGGCTTTAGGCGCAAGTATCCAAGGGGGCAAATTGTCCGGCGAAGAAGGTGCCGGAGGTATCCTTCTCCTTGACGTAACGCCGTTGTCTTTGGGTATCGAGACCCTTGGCGGTGTAGCGACCAAGTTGATTGAGCGTAATACGACGATCCCAACCAACAAAAAGCAGATATTCTCCACAGCCGAAAGCAATCAGACGGCGGTAGATATCCATGTTGTCCAGGGAGAGCGTCAATTAGCAAGAGATAACAAGACTTTAGGACAATTTCGCTTAGACGGCATTGCGCCGGCTCCGCGTGGTGTGCCGCAAATTGAGGTTATGTTTGATATAGATGCCAACGGTATCGTTAATGTATCTGCCAAAGATTTGGGTACCGGTAAAGAGCAGACAATCACTATCACTGCCAGCACCAATATGTCAGATGATGAAATAGACCAGGCCGTAAGGGATGCGGAAATTTACGCGGAGCAAGATCGTATCCGTAAAGATGCGATTGACGCTAAAAATGAGGCCGATTCCCTCCTGTTCCAAACAGAAAAGTTGATGGAAGATATGGGCGATAAGGTTGATGCCGCGGACAAATCCGATTTGGAAAGCGAAATGGCCAAGCTGCGTCAAGTCAGCGAACCATTGGCGGCCGACACAATGAATGAGTCGGATACATCCATGTTAAAATCGGCTATCGAAGCGTACACCAAGGTGTTAAACGACTTCTCCACAAAGCTGTATCAACAAGCAGCCCAAGCAGGGCCGGGGCCGGGAGAAGGCGGACCGGGTTTTGACGGAGGCTTTGAAGGAGCCCCGGGTTTTGATGAAAACATCGTAGACGGAGAATTTACAGAAAATTAATTGAATAAATACGGAGAGCTGAAAAATGGCGGATAAAAGAGATTATTACGAAACCCTGGGTGTAAGCAAATCGGCTACGGAAAGCGAGTTAAAGAGCGCCTACCGAAAGCTGGCCAAAAAGCATCACCCCGATGCCAATCCAGGTGACGATAAGGCCGAGGCCAAATTTAAAGAAATAAGTGAAGCCTACGCTGTCTTAAGCGATCCGGACAAAAGAGCGGCATATGACCAATACGGTCATGCCGCTTTTGACAGCGCCGGTGCAGGCGGCGGTGGCGGTGGCGGCTATTACGGCAATGTTAATTTTGACATGCATGATATTTTTAACAGCTTCTTTGGTGATGACAGTTTTGATTTATTTGGGGGCAGGGGACGCAGACGAAATGGTCCCCGCCGAGGCGCTGATCTGCAGATGCGCATGCAAATTAAATTTGAAGAAGCGGTATTTGGCGCAACGAAAGAAGTACAGTTTTCGGCCAATGAGACATGTGAGCCTTGTAAAGGTTCCGGTGCTAAGCCGGGGACTCAAACAGAAACCTGTAAAGAATGCGGCGGCAGCGGTCAGGTACGCATGATGCAGCAAAATTTTCTGGGTATGATTACGGTGACAACCTGCCCGACCTGTAAGGGCGAAGGCAAGATCATAAAAGATCCATGTGCATCCTGTCGCGGCACCGGTAAAGTCAGGGCTAATAAGACCCTGCAAATAACGGTACCGAAGGGTATAGACAATGGCCAAAGCATTCGTCTGGCCGGCAAAGGAGAGCCCGGCGAAAGAGGCGGGCCAAACGGTGATCTTTTGATTACCATGCAGATACTGCCTCATAAAATATTTACGCGGCAGGGGACTAATTTGTACTTAGATGTGCCGATCACATTTGTGCAGGCGACTTTAGGGGATGAAATTTCTGTACCTTTACTTGACGGTAGTGAGGCGAAATATCAGATAAAGGCAGGCACCCAGCCCGGAGCCGTTGTGCACTTAAAAGGTAAGGGTGTACCGAGTTTACGAAATAACAAAAATGTTGGGGATTTGGTGGTTACATTAAATGTGACTGTGCCTACCCAATTGACGGAAAAGCAAAAAGAGCAGCTTAGGGCCTTTAATGAGGTCATGGGTGATGATTATAACAATCATAAAAAAAACTGGTTTGAAAAGATTAAGCAGTCGTTTAAATAGGGGAGTTTTAAAGAGATTGTAGAAGCTGATGCGTTGGATAAGGCTTCTTTGGAGAGAATAAGTTTTCACTAATAAAATGAGTTCCAAGGGTGATTATCAGCCCCTTGGAACTCTTTTTTTTAGTGAATTCATTCGAAATCAATCCAGCCTAAGGTGTGAAAATTTACTGAATGTTTTGCTGATGTCCAAAAAAACTGTCAATCGAAACATCAAATATCTTCGCCAATTTTAGTAAAGTGTCGCTTGTGGCTCCTCTTTTACCGCTTTCGATTAAGCCGACAAATCCGGGTGACTGCCCCAATGATTTTGATAGTTGATCAATGGTCATATGGTGAGCAAGCCGCTCTTTGCGTATGTTTTCTCCAATGAGAGTACGCAGTTGTTCTTTGCTCAAGACTATTCCCCCTTTGTAAAATAGGCTATGTCATTACAAAAACAAAAAAAGGCCAACAAAAAGCGTGTAGAGACGATGACAAATGTCATCATCACCTACACGCTGAATTATCTTCAGCAGTACTAAAGCTGCTAATAATACTCATAGTACCACCAACTTGAAGAAATAGTGGGAACATGGTATACTAAGCGTCGCTGTAGTGGCAGGGTGGTACCCTGTGTTGGTAGGTGATGGCTCACTATCCCTACTTCGTCATGAGGTGTTTGCTGCACTTCATGATCGCTACAGTATCTTATTTTGATATGTGCCTTGTTGACCTTGGATTTATTCTAGCACAGTATTTCTTAAACTGCAACGTCTGGGTTTAATCTTCGCAATCCACCCCTGGATCATTGGCTTCCTCAATACATTCCCTACCGTAACAAGTTTTTGTACGATACTGAATAGGTATTTTTACCGCGATATCTTGGGTCACCGTAAACCGGATAACATCCTTTGGTCTTTTGCAGCGTCTGAAGCCGGGATGTACCTTAACATCCCCTAAACATTCAACTTCCGGCTTTTGCGGCATAACAATGGGCTTAATAGAAACCGGTATGGAAACTCTAAGCTCCTTACACACATGCCTTTCGCAAGCCATGATTTCAAAACAAGTTCTATTGCCCGGGTCTCCGTCGAGAGGGATTTCATCGAAGAGCTCTGCTTTTTCATGATAAGACATGACCTAACTCCTTTCATGGATCATCTTCATGGATCAAATTGCAATCAATATACGCTTCATTAAGAATTGTATCCATAGAAATCTCAATGGGTATTTCTATACATACATTTTGGGACAGCACAAAATGGCATCGTCCCTTACGGTCGGTGTTTTCGCAATTGCATGATTGTTTTTTTAAAACAGGATCTCCACAACAGTAGGTAGCAGCGTCCTTGAGATTTACCTTTGGCTTTACGGAAACAGGTATGGAGATATTGGCATTTTTACGTGCTACTAAAGTGTTTGTTTTCCCATCATAGCATTCCATATAAAACACCCTTCATTTTGCGTAATAGATAATTGGCTGCATTTTATACTATGTGTACAAACTTAATTGTGATACAAAGCTGAAAATAAAAATAGGCTCGACAGGTGCAAACTACGCTTCAGTAAAGTGCGAAAAAAAGTGCGAAAAAAAGTGCGAAAAAACCGACTTGATTCAAGTCGGTTTTTTCGCACTTTTATTGAAGTTTAAGTTCGCACTTGATAAAATCAATATAAACATCCTCTACAGCAATTCCAATGAGAAAGAAGGCCAAAATGCAGCTTACCGATAATGCTAAAGTAATTAACATAATGGAGCGCACCCTAAATCTTGTTAGCCCTAGAATAATAGATCACGGCAAACGGGTAGCATACAGGCTTTTTAAAGCACTGCATCCCTTGGGGGTTTACGATGATGACCGGTTGCGAGATATCTGTATACTTGGTTTGTTACACGATATAGGCGCATATAAAACGGAAGATGTCGACAGTATTTTAGGCTTAGATACTAAAAATACCTGGGATCATTCCGTATATGGTTATCTCTTCTTAAAGTATTTTTCGCCCATTGAGTCATTGGCACCGGTGGTGCTATTTCATCATGCCGATGATTACCAAATGGCCCATTTAAGTGAAAAACATCAAAGACTTGCCCGGCTTTTAAAACACGTGGATCGTGCAGACATATATCAGCACCTTCATAGTAATGGTGTATGCGTGGATTGTCACGGCATAGATGAAGATGCTGAATTTAACCGAATATTCCGGCAGGTCAGCTTTAGTTCGGAAGTTGTAGAAGCATACCTTAAAATGATCGTATACTCCATTGATTTTCGCAGCCCTCAGACAATGATCCATACCTTTGCCGCCACCCATGTGGCAGAAGCCCTGGCCGGCCTGTCCGGTGTGGATGAAGGTGAGATTAAATCATTAACAGCAGGGGCACTGATGCATGATATTGGCAAGATGGGTACGCCGCTTCACATATTGGAGTCGATTAACAAAAAACTGTCCCCCGCAGATATGGAAATCATGAAGCAGCATGTGGTTCTTTCAGAGGAAATATTATCGGGGTGTGTGAACGATAAAATATTAAATATTGCCGTCAATCATCACGAAAAATTAAACGGAAAGGGATATCCAAAAGGTTTGGACGAATGTGCGCTCCCTTATTTAGATCGCCTTATGGCAGTCGCGGATGTCTTTAGCGCGATATCCGTGGCACGCAGTTATCAAGATGCCTTTCCCAAGGAAAAAGCCATAAGTATTTTAAGTAACTTCAGAGATAATCACATGCTTGACCAATCCGTCATAGCCTTGGCAATTGACCACTATGATGAAATCATCCAGTCGCTGAATATAAAATCCAAACCGGTGATTGCCGCTTATGAGGCTATGACGGAAGAAAGTCGTTGGATTCATGATAAAATTGTGAATGGGCAATACGATATTGTCTAGAGGGTGTTTACCGCGCCGCAAGCACCTCAGTCCAAGCCCGCTCAAAAGCCGCCGTAAACTCCCCTAAATGTATAAACGCCTCGCTGCGATAATAAACTTCATCGGATGGCCAATATACCGGATTATTTCGCAATTCTTCCGGCAGCATGTTAAAAGCTCCCGAGTTGGTGGTAGAAAACCCGGTGTACAATGTATTGCGCAGTGCAATTTCGGGGTCGTTTAAAAAATTAATGAAAGCTTCCGCCCCGGCTTTATTTCTGGCACCCCGTGGGATAACCATGGCGTCAAACCAAACATTGCTTCCCTCCCGGGGCACCGCATAATTTAACTCATCGTTTAGCTGCATGGTAAACATGGCGTCGCCGGAATACACTACCGCTAAAGCGGCTTCACGGCCGATCATCATATGCTTCACTTCATCTCCCACAAAAGCCCGCACCAACGGACGCTGCTCAATTAAAGAATCCCGCGCGGCGGCAAGTTCATCCGGGTTGGAGGTATTCAGTGAAAAGCCCAGCCGCTTAAGAGCCACGGCAAAGCTGTCCCTCATGCTGTCATACATAAAGATTTGCCCGGCGTAATGAGGGTTCCACAGTATATCCCAGCTGTCCACCACATGATCTACCATTGTTGTATTGTATAAAATCCCCACAGTGCCCCATTTATAGGGTACGGAATACAAATTGTTTGGATCATAAGCCAAATTAATAAAACGCTCGTCAATATAACGGTAATTGGGTATGTTATCGAAGTCCAGCTGGTACAGCAGACCTTCCCTAATCATACGCTCAATCATATAATCCGACGGAAACAGCAAATCAAAATTGGAACCTCCGCTGGTAACACGGGTGTACATTTCCTCATTGGAAGCATAAGTCGTATAAATGACCCTGATTCCTGTCTGTTCGGTAAACTCGGCCAATATGCTCTCATCCATGAAATTACCCCAGTTAAACACTCGGATCGTATCATCGGAATCATCTCCGCATCCGGCCAGTGCCAGCAGCATAATTGCCGCGCACAACATTAAAATTTTACTCTTCATTAAATTGTCTCCTTTCTTTACGGGTATCCCTCCTATTAATAAGGTATAGGAGAACCATTACCGTCACAAAAATTAATGTGGATAAGGCGTTTATACGGGGATTAACCCCACGCCGCGCCATGGAAAAAATTAAAATGGACAAATTGCTGACACCGGATCCTGTGGTAAAAAAGCTGACGATAAAATCGTCTACAGACAGGGTAAAGGCCAGCAACGCCCCCGTCACAATACCCGGACGTATCTCCGGCAAAATCACTTTTACAAAAGCGTACATGGGGGATGCGCCCAAATCTAAAGCGGCTTCAAAAAGATTTCCGTCTAACCGGCGCAGCCGTGGCATAACCGATAGGATAACATAGGGCACATTAAATGAAATATGGGCCAACAGTAAAGTGACATAACCCATACTGCCAAAGCCTGCGGTGCGGATCGCAAAGAGAAATAAAAGCATCAACGACACACCGGTGACAATTTCGGGGTTAAAAACAGGCAAATTAGTGATGCCTATGACCACACTTTTGGTTTTCCGGCCCAGGGTATCAATGCCTAAAGCGGCTATGGTGCCGATGATTGTAGCGATTAAAGAAGAAAGCAGCGCAATGGTTATGGTATTGGTCAAAGCCAGCATAATGTTGGGATCCCGAAACAATTCTTGATACCAGCGTAAGGAGAACCCACCCCAATGAGCCCGGGACGGAGATTCATTAAAGGAAAATACCATCAGCACCAAAATAGGCGCGTATAAAAAGAAGAGCATCATCCCGAGATAAATTTTTTTGATCAATACAGCGCCTCCTTTCTGTACCGCACAGACGATTGGTTTGTTGGTTTAAACCGAAATATCAAGGCTGTACTTCAGTCGTCGGCTGAAATTTTGCTTTTCCCGGCTGACGGTCAAGGAGCTTAAAAAGGCCCATCATAAACAAAATCAACACAATCAAAATGGCAGAGATCGCCGAACCAAACCGCCAGTCTCCAACTCTGATAAACTGCTGTTCGATCAAGTTTCCAATCAAAATAAACTGTCCGCCGCCCAGCAAGTTAGAAATAACAAAAGTGGTTACACCCGGCATAAAAACCATGGTTACACCGGATATAATGCCGGGCATACTCAAAGGAAATACCACACGCAAAAACACCCGCAAATTGTCGGCACCTAAATCCTGGGCCGCTTCAATTAAAGAATTATCCATGTCCCTAAGTACCGTATAAATAGGCAGCACCATAAAAGGCAAAAAATTATAAACCATACCAAGCACTACGGCGGTATCGGTAAATAAAAGATCCACTGTGGGAAGCCCAATAAAAGAGAGTAGGGCGTTTAATACCCCGTTTTGCTCTAAGATAGTGAGCCAGGCATATGTGCGTAGCAAAAAGTTCATCCACATGGGAACCAAAAATAAAAACAATAAAAAGGATTTATGGCTATAGTATTTAGCCATGATATAGGCTAAGGGATAGCCTAATACAAAACAAACGGCTGTACTGATCAGTGCAAGCCAAATAGAACGGAGCAGCACCGCTACAAAAATCCGCTGGAAAAAGGGCTGGCCCGGGAAAGAAGGCTCAAAAAAACGCCAGTAATGATATAGCGTAAAGACGGTACGGCCATCGGGGCCTACATCGGTCACGCTAAAATACAAAACCAGCAGAAGCGGCACTGTAATAAAAATAGTCATCCAGACGATATAAGGATAGACGAAAATTCTTTTTGCCAATAGACTATCACTTCCTCATAACATGAATCAGCTCCGGCGCAATGGTAAGTCCTACCTCTGCGCCTACGGGAGACTGTACGGTACTATGTATCTTCCATAAAAACTGATTTGCATCCACCAACATTTCATAATGCACGCCTCTAAATGTGCATTGCTGTACTCTGCCGCTCATGGCACCTTGTTCGGCTGCCACAATGGCTATGTCTTCCGGTCGCACGACTACATCGACGGCTTCATCCCGAGCAAATCCCTTGTCTACACATTGGAAGTTGACTTCGGCAAATTGCACATGAAAATCCGAATGCATCACGCCTGTAATCAGATTGCTTTCGCCGATAAACTGGGCGACAAAGGCATTTTTAGGTTCGTTATAAATGTCCTCGGGTCTGCCGATCTGCAAAATATGGCCTGTATTCATTACAGCGACGGTATCGGACATACTTAAAGCTTCATCCTGATCATGGGTCACGTACACAAAAGTAATGCCGAGTTTTTGCTGCATATTTTTAAGCTCGATCTGCATCTCCTTACGAAGCTTTAGATCCAAAGCGCCTAAGGGTTCGTCTAAAAGCAGTACTTCCGGCTCATTAACCAAGGCACGGGCAATAGCGACCCGCTGTTGCTGCCCTCCGGAAAGTGAGGAGATAGGCCTTTCTTGAAATCCTCGTAAGTTTACCAAATTTAACATGTCATCCACTTTTTGACGAATCACATGTTTTGACGCTTTCTTAATGTGCAGGCCAAAGGCGATGTTATCTGCCACGTTCATGTTGGGAAACAGGGCATATCGCTGAAACACCGTATTAACCCTGCGTTTATGGGGCGGAACATGTGTAACGCTCTCGCCCCTAAACTTAACATCGCCGGTAGTAGGTGATTCAAAACCGCCGATAATCCGCAGTGTGGTGGTTTTTCCGCAGCCGCTTGGCCCAAGTAAAGTCAAAAATTCGTTATGGTCTATATATAAGCTGATATCATCCAGTACGGTAGCCCGCCCAAATGTTTTAGTCACATTGATTAATTCAATGCAATGCTCCATGTTATTCATGGGACTTACGTGGAAACCGCAGTTGGCTTTGATTTTTTAGTGATTTTCTTCCCTTGGCCTGTACCGGCGGCAGCGGCATTTTCTCCACCGCTTAACATATACCAGAATGAGCCGGACAAGAGCACGGATGAATAGGTTCCAAAGAACAAACCGATCATGATAGGCAGTGCAAAATCTCTGATAGACGGTACACCTACTATAAACAGGCTAAGTACCATCAACAAGGTAGTAGCCGATGTGAGTATGGATCTGCGCAGGGTTTGGGATACGCTGACATTAACCAAAGTCCCGTTATCCACCCGCATAAGGCTTCTGTTTTCACGCAGACGATCAAAGATAACGATGGTGGCATTAATAGAATAGCCCATAATGGTCAAAAGTACCGCAATAAACGCATAATTGAGCGGTATCCGCAGTATTGCAAACACGGCGATGGTCATAAACGCATCATGAAGCAAGGTCATTACGGTACTGGCACCCATACGTATATCTTTAAAGCGATAGGTGATATAGATCAGCATCAATATACATGCTATCACAACCGCCATGACAGCTGCCCGTTGCATATCTGCACTCACTGTCGGGCTTACATCCGCGTAAGCAAACGCGTCATGGGTCAGATTATATCGGGTGCTAATCGCGTCAATCAGTGCCACACGGGCATCTCCGTCGATGGAGTGCATACGGATCATTGCCTGATCGTCCCCGCCGATACTTTGAATCTGAGCAGATTGGCCTGTGACTTCATATACAATAGCGGCAAGATCTGCATTGTGGAAAGGCTGGCCTATATCGATCTGAAAGGATGTACCGCCGGAAAATTCCACGTCCAGATTAAATAGTCCGCGTCCTTGAGAAAAATTAAACAGCATGCTGGCTACGCCCGCAAACAGTATCACAGCGGAAAAAATCAAATAGCGCTTACGCCATTCTACGACTTTTAATTGAATGCCCGGTTTTTGTTCCCCATCCGGATCGGGTGCGCCAAACCATTTAGGATTTCTTAGTCCCATGGAAACCAACGCGTTTATAAGCAATTTAGTAAGCACCAGTGCGGAGAACATAGAAACGATAATACCTAGGCCCAATGTAATGGCAAAACCCTGTATAGGCCCTGTTCCCTGCCAAAAAAGCGCACCTGCCGCCATTAATGTCGTGATATTACAATCCACAACCGCCGGGAATGCCCGCTTAAAACCTGTATTTAAAGCGGAACGCAGGGTGCGGCCCGTGGCAATTTCCTCCCGGATACGTTCAAAGATGATTACATTGGCATCCAGAGCCATTCCTATAGACAAAATCATACCGGCTATACCGGGCAAAGTCAGTGTGATTCCAAAAGTACTGATGACCAAAAGCATTAAAAAGGCGTAAGTTAAAAGGGCGATACTGGCTGCAAGGCCGGATACTTTGTATACGACAAGTAAGCTGATAATCATCAGGATGACACCGATGATTCCGGCAATAATACTGGTTTCTAATGCATCGGCACCCAATTGGGCACCCACGCTGTTCATACTGACAACGGTCAGGCCAAAAGGCAATGCACCTTGGTTAATGGCATTGGCCAGATTGTCCGCGTCTTCGGCGGTAAACCCAGTTATACCACCGTCTATAATGGCGTTTCCGCCGGAAATAACCGCATTAACCACCGGGGCGCTCACCAATTGATCATCCATAAAGATATGGATGGGCTGGCCTAAATTATCCCGTGTGGCTTGTTCAAAAAGCCGAGCACCTTCGCTGGTAAAGTCAAGGCCAACAACGATACGGCCGGCACCGGTAGGGCCGGTGTCCATGGTCCTTCTGGCGCGAGAAACATCTGCGCCGGTCAGCAGTATATTTCCTTCTTGATCTGTAAATGTAAGCAGTGCGGTACGGCCTATTTCAGCTACGGCACTTTCCGGATCTTCTACACCCGGTATATTGACACGTATCTGCCGGGTACCCTCGCGGCCTGTAGTGGCTTCCGTATAGTTACGTTCGTCTAAACGACGGCGCAGGAGATTATTGGCAGCGTTCATATCTTCCGATGAAGGATTTTCGATATCCGCTTCGTAGAGAATGGTAACACCGCCGCGCAGGTCAAGCCCTAAGCTGATGTTTCCAACCCCCAAAATGTGATTAGGTCCTATCCCAAAGAAGGATAAAAACCCTAAACCTACAGTAAATACGCATAACAGCGCAAAGATTAAAATGCCTCTATTTTTCATTGTTTCCTCCTATAATATTTCAAATTTTCGCCCGTTTTTGGTGTGAAAATTAGAATGGTTTTTGGTATATGGCAAACCAGATTAATCAACATTTACTTAACTAAGCCATTATATTGGCATAATCGTCTAGCGTCAAGCAAAGGGTATAGAACCTAAAAAATTTACAAATACTTTATAGACAAACCATGATTAATCGACATGAGAATAAAATTATTTTTTTGACAGAAAATATATATGTAGGGATGCACTGGTTAAATGCCATCCAAAGGAGGAACCCTTTTTGAAAGCAACGGGAATAGTTAGAAGGATAGACGATTTAGGCAGGGTAGTTATACCAAAAGAGATAAGGCGAACTTTGCGGATCCGCGAAGGTGATCCGCTGGAGATTTTTACGGATCGCGAAGGCGAGATTATACTAAAAAAATATTCGCCTATAGGGGAATTAGGCGCATTTGCTAAAGAATATGCCGAAAGCTTGTCTCAATCCTCGGGCCACATCACTTGTATTGTGGATAAGGATCAAATTATCGCCGTTTCCGGCGGGGCAAAAAAGGAATTTTTGGAAAAACACATATCGGCAGATTTGGAGCGGGCCATCAATCAGCGCAATCCGGTTTCCGCCACCAGAAATGAATCCGCCTTTGTGCCTATCCTAGAAGATGACAACCCGGAGACATACAGCAACGAATACATTGCTCCGATTATGGCGGAAGGGGATGTATTGGGCGCAATTGTATTTTTGTCTCCCGATAAAAAGATGGGGGAGGTCGAAGGGAAGCTGGCTTTAACTGCGGCCGGGTTTTTGGGAAAACAGATGGAACAGTAAGGCAAATAAAGGTGTCAGGGATATGATAAATTCATTATACTTGATACCTTTTTTCTTTTGGGATAAGATTGTATAGTGAAACCGCGAATGCCGTAGGATAAGTTGTTGAAAAGAAAAGAGGGGGATATGCGAGAAGAAGAATGTTTTGTAGCATTGTGCGATACGGTGGATACCTTACTTGGTGAAAATGGCTGCCCATGGGACAAAGCACAAACCCATGAAAGCTTGCGTTCCGATCTGTTGGAAGAAAGCTACGAAGTAGTTGATGCTATCGATCAAAAGGACATGACAGGCCTTTGTGAAGAATTAGGTGACTTGCTGTTGCATGTGGTCATGCACTCTAGGATAGCCGAGCGAGAAGGGTACTTTAACTTGTCAGATGTAGTGAGGCAAGTGACAGAAAAACTGGTACGGCGGCATAGTCATATTTTTGGAGATGATGAAGCCATATCTCCCGAGGAAGCGGAAAAAACCTGGGAAGCCAACAAAATTAAAGAAAAGGCGCTTTTTACTCCCTTGGAAAATATGAAAGCAGTGCCTAAAGCGTTACCTGCTTTAGATCGGACTCAAAAAGTAATAAGGCGATCCGAAAAGGAATTTAATGGAAATTTTGACGAACTGCGAATACTGTTAGATAAACTAGAAAAAAGCACGATTAAAATGGAAAACATGGAAAACATAGGGAGAATTTTATTTTTTATAGCAACGATTTCTACAAAAATGCAAATTAATGCTGAATTATCCTTGACAAATGCAACACAAGAGTTTATAAATAGTTTTGAGTAATTTTTATGATAAGCCGAGGAGGAGCAAGTAATGAACAAAACAGAATTGATTTCTGCTATCGCTGCAAAGTCTGGCCTTACCAAAAAGGATTCAGAAAAAGCGCTTAAAGCTTTTGAAGAAGCCGTTACCGAGACATTAGTGTCCGGTGGTAAAGTACAATTAGTGGGTTTTGGAACTTTTGATGTAGCAGAACGCGCTGCAAGAGAAGGAAGAAATCCACAGACAGGCGAGCCTATGTCAATTTCCGCTTCTAAAGCCCCCCGCTTTAAGGTAGGAAAGGCCTTACGCGATGCCGTTAACGGTCGCTAATGGCGAAAAGCCTAGCAGCATAATAAAACCCCATCTTCAGTCATTTGACCAAAGATGGGGTTTTATTATGTGTTGTAGTCTAGGATAAAAGCGCATTGCCTGCGCTTTCAAGCCTCTTGTCTTGAGCGACAGTTTTTTTAACTAAGGCACGGACTTGTTTATGCATAGTTAATATTACGACTGTACAATCGGAAACTTCATGTTTGAGTTCGGCCTGGCCTTTAACTAAGGCTTCCAGTATTATGCTGTGCTTTTCTAAAATTACACTGTGTTTGTCCAGGATTTCAGTGTGTTTTTCTAATATTGAGGTGTGTTTGTCCAGGGTTTCACTATGCTTTTCTAATATTGCGCTATGCTTGTCCAGGGTTTCACTGTGCTTTTCTAATATTACGCTGTGCTTGTCCAGGGTTTCACTGTGCTTTTCTAATATTACGCTGTGCTTGTCCAGGGTTTCACTGTGCTTGTCCAATATTGCGCTTTGCTTGTCCAGGGTTTCACTGTGCTTGTCCAATATTGCGCTTTGCTTCTCCAGCATAATGCTGTGCTTGTCCAAGGTTGCGCCTTGCTTTTCCAGCATGATGCTGTGCTTGTCCAAGGTTGCGCCTTGCTTCTCCAACATTGCACTATGCTTTTCCAATAGTGCATCATGTTTATTCAGAAAGGCTAAGATTTTTTCTTCATTACTCATAAAGGATCCTCCCTTCGGTGCAGATGCCTTATGATAGCAAAGCGCAGATAGCTTGTGAAGAGCTAATCCGTCACGTGTTTCGTTAAACATCCCGTATATTACATGGCGATATACATTTCTAAATAGAAGAAGGCTTTCCGGAGATATTCCGAAAAGCCTTTATTTTACTAGCGGAAGAGGGATTTGAACCCCCGCCCCTGCGGGTATGAACCGCATGCTCTCGCCAACTGAGCTATTCCGCCAAAAATGCCGAAAGGTGCGATACCTTCCGGCACATGATGGGCACAACAGGACTTGAACCTATGACATCCTGCTTGTAAGGCAGGCGCTCTCCCAGCTGAGCTATGCGCCCATGATTTTGAAGAAAAGTCTGGGTGACAAGATTTGAACTTGCGACCTCTAGACCCCCAGTCTAGCGCGCTACCAAGCTACGCCACACCCAGACATCACGTCCAAGGGGGGTCTTTCCCTCGAATGCTTGGCAATTGTACCATGCCCAAATAATTTTTGTCAATAACCTTTCTAAAGAAAGTTTCCAAAATTTATGGGGAACGGAAAATGTGCCGAAAATACAGGAGAATCGGGCTATCAAACGCGCCTATGTAAATGCCAAACCATTTATGCGCAGCATTTACATAGGGCTTGATTGCTTGATTTCAATTCATATTTATCCGTCGGACAAAGTGGGATTTGGATTAATATTCGGTACTATCTCTATCCAAATATCCGTGGCTATGCAGCCACTCCAAAGTATTTTCCATAGCGCCGCCTAAAAAAACATGGCCGGTATTGTAGCGGGGTAAATATCTGTCATGTACCAAAATATTAACGCCAAGATCTCTTCTAATCGGCGGCGGGTCGTGACTGAGGGTTCCGCCGGTCATAACATACCACTCATTGGTCGTTGAGACGATCAAATCTGCTCTTATCGCCTCCAGTAATGATAAAATTTCACTGCTTTCCGTAATATCAAACCTGCCCGAACCCTCAAACATACCGGGACTCCGATAGTTTACGATGACTGTTTCTATGACTTCCGGCCTTCTAAATGCGGGGTGAGGGGATAGTGCCATCGCTGGATTGCTCATCAAATCAGCCAATCCCACATAGGCGGCAAAGCTTCTGGATAATACATATTGGCGATACATGGTGGTGCCGTCTCTCATTAAATAAGTGACGGGTAGATGCAGGGTATCTGCCCATTCGGAACGGGTTATTGCCCGCCAGCGTATGCTTTGCAGATAATGGCGGTTTTCTATAATCCGCCGGTGTACTTCCAATGCATGTGCAATAGCTTCCGGATCATCTGCGTAAATATAAGGGCGCCGGTCTGCAGACATTGCGCGCCATTGATTGTGTAGAGCGACACCTTGGACTTCTGATGCCTGAGGCACACGGTTTACATAAAAAGGCATACCGAAATGGGTTATCCCCAGTACCGTTATATACAACACCGTCATGACTATACTATACGGAAACAGTGCCTTGACTTTGTGTCTGACATCAAAGGTTTTTTCCGCGATCATTTGGGCTATAAAGTAGGCAATAAAAAATCCTAATACAAAGCCTGCGTACAAACCCACATGGCTATGGCTGATATGCATTAAAAAAGGCCCTGTGATTACCATACCAACGGTAGCCACTAAAAAGACACAGACTTTTTTGACTGCGTTAAATACAACAGAATCCCCTGCGCGTTCCTGCTTGCGTTTGTGGCTGCAGGTGTAAGCCGCCACAATCAATGCGATCATTATACCAATATAGGCCATGAAGTACTGGAATAAGGCCGGGGTCCCTTCGGGAAAGTGGAAACGCCAGCCCAGGGCTCTGTTGTTAATTGCGCTTTCCCACATCGCGGGATTGGTATAGGCCAGTACAGCTGCGCCACGTAAATCCATATGAGTATTGTCATAGCCAAAGACATATACAGAGGCTATCACTTGCCCGAGCATAAACAAACCGGCGGGAATGAGCGGCAAAGCGCCGGACAAAAGTATGGCCACTACCCGGTTGCCTGATATGGATACCGCCAATAAAAACACACTAAAATAGAATATAAGAGCCACAGACATCCTGGCAAAAAATCCTGCCACAACGGGGATCGTATTGATAATATCCCCCTCTGTCATGATCCGGGGAAACAATGTCCGCGGGAAAAAGATATAAGAAGACCACAGGGGAGTTACACCATCTAAATCCATAACCACAGGACCCGGATAATAAACCGGTATAAGGATAACCAGACAAAAAATCACCATAGGTAGTAGCAATAAGATGAAGGCCGCCGCCATATTGGTCCAAAACATCTGCTTCTTATTTATGGGAAAAGCGTGAAAGGCAGTGGCCGCATTCGTATTAAAATGATACGGGTACAATGCCATTGCGGTGCAAAAAGGTGCTATCAGCATACTGAACATTAAAACGGGGTGAGACATAGACAGCAAATCGATCATGGCTCGGGCCAAATGTTGGGGAGCCTGGACAATGTCTGCAGTACTGTACACCGGCACTGCCACAAATAACAGATATACAAGTGTAAATACCACGCCAATGGCCCAAAAGCGTTTGAGCTGCTCCTTTAGCAGTGGAATATTAATAAGGGATTTCATCTGCACCCTCCGTTTCGTATATGAAGATTTCTTCTAATGTCAGCGGCAAACGATCATATACCAAAGGATTTAAGCTTTTTATCCCCTGGGATACTGCTTCTTCTTTTCCGCGGACGACTATCAGTTTGATGCTGCCACGGCTTTCTTCATGAAGGATTTCGAGGCCCAAGTCTCCGGAAATATCAGGACATGGCTGATCTGAAGGAAAGGCTACTTGTATTTTGTGGACATCGGATTTTAGGTCGTCCAAATCCCGTTCTATAACCATGCGGCCATTTTTGATTATGCCAATGGCATCGCAAATGCCGTCCATTTCTTTGAGATTGTGTGAAGATACTAAAACAGTCATTTGCCGGTCGGCCACATCTTCAATGATTTCTTTAAAAACTTGTTTGCGGACGATAGGATCCAAGCCGTCGATCGGTTCGTCCAGCAAAAGCACTTTGGGCATTGTGGCCATGGTAAAAATAAAGGCTGTCTGTTTTTGCATCCCTTTTGAAAATTTGCCGACTTTACGTTTTTCGTCTAAGTTAAATAGGGTTAGCAGATGACGATACCGGCTTTCGTTCCAGTTTTTATACATGGTGGCGTAAAATTTGCGCAGCATCTTCATATTATATTGAGGAAAAAAGTAAAGGTCATCGGGTATGTATCCCACTAAAGCCTTTAAATCTGCATTGTCATATACCGGTATGTTATCAATGCGCACATGACCGCTGTCCTGCCGGTAGACACCTGCCAAATGTTTAATTGCAGTGGTTTTACCGGAACCGTTAACGCCTACAAGACCGTAAATAGAACCTGCTCTTATATTGAGGTTAAGCTGGCGCAAGGCTTTATAACCATCAAATTGCTTGACTAGATTTTCAATTTCAACCATCTGTTGATTCATCTGGTTTTGTCCCTCCCTGATTTTCTATTTTGTTTATAAACCCGATGATATCGTTTTTAGTTTCCCCGCGAAACATTAATTCTTGTACATCGGTATGGATGCGGTTATACAAAAAAGCGACTTCCTTTTGATCCTTTTGATTTGGGGGCGCGGCAATAAAGCTGCCTTGGCCGAGAACCGTATAGAAATAGCCTTGGCTTTCAAGCTCCCGATACGCTTTTTGTACAGTGTTTGGGTTAACTGTAAGTGTTTTAGCCATATCTCGGACAGAAGGCACCTTTTCGTCCTGCTTTAATATTCCGGTGACGATAAGGCGTTTAAAATTATCCATCACTTGCTCGTAAATGGCTTTGCGGCTTTTTAGGTCTATTTGAAACAAATCTTCACCTCCCTGCGTGTATTATATGCATTAGTACAGTTGGTGTCAATAGTGTAACGAAATAAAATTTTGTTTTTTTAAACCCATGCAACCAATTAAAAATTTTTGTGTTTATATAGTGACAAGAAATGACGGTGTAGCAAATCAACATGAAAATGATATTGGTATTAAAAAACAAAATCTTAGGAGGCTATTATGTTTCAAATAATTTCTGACGGCGGCTGCGATTTTACCGAGGTTGAGGTGCAAAAGCACAATTTAGATATCGTGCCATTTTATATTACCTTTGATCAAGTATCCCATCTCAAAGAGGGGATAGATATAACCAAAGAGGATTATTTCAAGCGGCTTGTAGATGAAAAAAACCTTTTTCCAAAAACATCTCAGCCTAATCCTCAGGATTATATAGATGTATACACTCCGCATCTGAAGGCCGGAAAGGATATTCTCGCTTTAACCATATCTTCTAAGCTCAGCGGGTCTAACGCCAGCGCCACCATTGCCGCCGATATGTTAAAAGATGAGTATCCGGATCGGACAATTACCGTTATCGATTCTTTAAATGTGAGCATAGGCCAAGGGCTTATTTTAAGAGAGATCATAAGAATGCGTGATGCAGGCTATTCACTAAATGAAACGGCGGGGCTTGCAAAAAAAATACTTAAGACCACAAGGATATATTTTACGCTGGAAAGCCTCGAGTATCTCAAAAGAGGCGGCAGAGTAGGCCCTACCACCGCATTGGTAGGCGGTATTTTGGGGCTGCGGCCGATACTGCAGCTGGACGAGGGCCAGGTTTCTCAGCTTGACAGTATGCGGGGCAAAAAGAAATCCCTTAAACTCATAGAAGAGGCTATTGTGGAAGCGGTAAAAGAGGATAAGCAAAAGGTAAATTTAAGCATCGGCCATATTCTGAGAAAAGAAGACGCCACCGAGTTTAAAGCCAATCTGGAAGAGTCCCTGAATATGGAAATAGACAATCCCGTTATTGAGGTTGGTGTAACCATCGGTACCCATGCCGGGCCGGGTGCGCTGGCATTTGCATACTGCATGAAGTACGATGCATTAGCCAGCTAAAGTTGGAATCTAAGACAATCTGATTAAGTATAAATTTTAGAGGGTGTCCCCATAAATTTCCTGTAAACACCCTCGAAAAGGAGACGTGCTGAAACATGAACACTTGGTATATAGTCGCACAGATTTTAGGTTTGATTACAATCTGTTTTGAATTTACTTCCTATCAAATCAAGGATAAAACAAAATATTTTCTGGTAACCGGTATCGGAAGTTTCTTTTGGATGACCATGTTTGTGGCCATCGGTTTTGCAACCGGGATGGATACCCAACTTTCCCTGATTGTTGCTTCGACCTACAGCACCATCCGCAATTTAGTGTTTTTCAGGATCTTTTCCAAAAACACCCCCGAAAGCAAAGAAGCCGGACTTATTTTTCTGCTGGTCATGATAGCGGTAGCCCTGATAGCCGGTACGATTACGGTCGTTAACGCACCGGTAGAGGTGAGATGGCTTCACATATTAGGGATGATTGCAGCTTTAAGCTTTGTAATTGGCCAGTATTTACCGGGAGTTCATTATGTTCGCATAACCGTTGTCATTTATGCTATGATTGTACTACTGACACAGACACCGTTAAATATTTTATACGGAGATTTCCGTTGGAATATCATGGGTATTTTGATTGAATCGGCTAAAATGATTTCTGTACTTGTATTTTATGTGCGCTACGCATATGAACCTAAAAAGCCGCAATTGCAATTTGCAAGGCCGTAGAGTATTGACTGATGCGCATTGAGGTGGAAAATTTGGAAGACGATAAAATTCTTGACATGTTCTTCGAACGCCGGGAGGCGGCAATAGAAGAAGCGCAGCTAAAGTATGGCCGGCGTCTATTTCGTTCTGCCATGAATATCCTGGGCAACAGTCAAGACGCGGAGGAATGTGTGAGCGATACATTATTGAAAGCGTGGGAAGTTATCCCTCCAAGCCGTCCTACCATGTTTGGCGCGTTTTTGGCTAAAATTTCCCGTAATTTAGCTATTAACAAATGGAAAGCCAAAAGTGCGGCACGCCGGGGTGGAGGCGAAATAAATCTCATGTTAAGCGAATTGGAAGGGTGCATACCATCCACCCAAATCCACGAGCCGGAACAAGCATATGAAGCGTCTCTACTCACCCAATCCATAAACACATGCCTGGCGTCTATGGATCAGACAGCCCGAGTGGTTTTTGTACTTCGCTACTTTCATGGAGAAAGCATAAGAAGTATCAGCGAGCGCTTTGATATGTCGGAAAGTAAAGTAAAGTCTTTATTATTTAGAGCCAGGAAAAAACTAAGCGCCCACTTAGAAAAGGAGGGAGTCGTACTGTGAACATGACTCTTGAACGCCTGTTAGACTGTATTGGCGGTATTGAAGAACTGTTTTTGGAAGAAGCTGAAACAGTAAACTTAACCAGTATCAAACGTACAAAACGCAAACAGATAGTTAAGTACAGCGCAGCAGGGCTGGCGGTTTCCGTCGGTGTAGCCATGGCCTATTATTGGATGGTTAAGCCTAAAAAAGCGGCATAATCATCTCGGTTTTATAAGGGACCAGGTTTAAAATCAGTTTTAATAGGTTAAATGGTTGACAAATGTGAAAATATTAGCGAAGATTAATAAAAAATAAAACCCATATTCATGGATGAAGATGAATATGGGTTTTTGATCATCCGGGAGGGCTACTATGAAAACTGAGATACAAGCCTATCTGCGCCGCATTGGTTTTGAAGGGATTCCACAAAAAGATTTTGCCACTTTAAGCCGCCTGCAAAGCCAGCACCTTAAAACCGTGCCTTATGAAAATCTGGACATTATGCGTGATATTCCACTGTCTTTAGAGATAGAGGATATGTATGAGAAAATAGTGGTACGCCATCGCGGAGGCTATTGCTTTGAACTCAATGGCCTGTTTGCCTGGCTGTTGCGGGAGCTTGGTTTTAATGTCACAGAGTATATGGCCCGGTTTTTACGGGATGAGACGGAGATACCCATGCGCAGGCATCGCGTGATGCGGGTGACTTGCGCAGAAGGGGATTATTTATGTGATGTCGGTGTCGGCTCTATGGTCCCCCGTATTCCTTTGCCGTTGGTTATGGGGCATGTCAGTGAGCAGGGCCAGGAACGATACAAGCTGGAAAAAGAGCCTTTTTTGGGCAATGTATTATATGAGTGGAAAAACGACGAGTGGCGCAGATTATACTCCTTTACAGAGGAAGAGCAGCTTAATATCGACTATGTGATGCCGTCTTTTTATTGCGAAACCCATCCCAAATCATATTTTAGGACGATGGATATGGTTCATCTCTTTACAGAGGATGGACGCAAGTCTGTGGCCGGAAGCGAATTAAAGATTTTTACTCCCGATGGGGTGGAAGTGATCATACCCGGCACGGAAGAAGTTTATGAGGAATTGCTTATGCGGCATTTTGGGATTAAGCTTTAATAAATTGAAGATGTTATACTAATATCATTTTCGATCATTCCAAAAATTTCCTGAAAACGCCCTCTAGATCTTGTTGGAGGGTGTTTGCTATGTGAACTAAACATTACATAGACTTTATATAGCAGACTATTGTAGTACCCTCACCATCCATGCTGTCTAAAACAATTTTACCGTTATGATGCTCTACAATATGCTTAACGATTGAAAGCCCAAGTCCTGTGCCGCCAGTACGTTTTGAACGAGAATTGTCCGCACGATAAAATCGTTCAAATATGCGGCTTTGGTGTTCTTGCGGGATGCCGATGCCTGTGTCAGCCACAGCAATTTTGCACCAGCTATTTTCCGAAAGCAAGCTGACTGTGACAGAGCCGCCTTCTTGATTGTATTTAATTCCATTGTCGATTAGATTGTATAAAAGCTCATCAATTAGGCGGCTGTTTGCGGTGAGTGTTAGTGGACACCCTTCAAGTTTTAGAATGACTCCCTTCTCCGTTGCTTTGTCTTGCAGTGCAGTTATTACGGATCCGGCCAACTCATAGACATCGAAAGTATCGAATTCCTGTTCTATCTTATTTTCATCAAATTTTGATAATCGGATTATGTCATCAATGATGTTGATGAGGCGCTGGGTTTGGCCTGTTATTTTGGCAGCAAAGCCAACAAAATCCTCAGCTTTGGCCATCCCATTTGCCATCATCTCGGATAGTGCAGAAATGGTTGTAAGCGGTGTTTTCAGCTCATGAGATACATTTGCCGAAAATTCGCGGCGAAGGCTTTCTGCCTTATGTTGTTCGGTCTTGTTAATGAAAAATATGACAGCCCCTCGGCAGTTTCCGTCACTGTAGACAGGGTTGAGGTATATGTTATAGAAATTGTCATTTCGCAGCAAGGTCATTTCAAGATGAAAGCCCTTTAGGCATTTGTCAACGGCTTGGTTAAATTCTGCATCGCGATAAATATGCAAAACATTTTTGTGGATTATTTCACTTTCTTTATTGATGTTAAAAATGTTCAATACACTATTGTTAGTGGCTAAGATAAGCCCATTTTGGTCAAGCAATATAAGGCCTTCCTGCATGTTAGCCGTAATGGCGTCGATGGTGTCGGCGCGATTTTTAAGTGCGTGCATTTGTCGTTTGATTTCTTGTTTTTGGTTGTTAATTTTACGTAGATAAGGCCAAAGTTCTTCGTAAAAATCGTTGTCCTTATAGCTCGTGTAGCTATCGTCAGCGCTTTCTAAATCGATTGTACCAAGAGGCTTGATTATGTTGCGTGTCAAAGTGTAGGCGACGATGTGTACAAATAGTAAAACAATTGCAGTCACTGCTATAAGGGCAGGCAAGACGGCAGTGAACACTTCGGCAAGATTGTTTAATGTACGAGATAGACGCAAAACACTGCCGTCCTGCAGTTTGACGGCATAGTAAAATGTCGTACCGTCTAAAACGCCGGAGTTGCGTATGGCCTCACCACTGCCGTTTTGCAGAGCCTGTCTGACTTCTTCACGGTCGGCACGGCTTCCCATAAGTTCTGCCGGGGCATGGCTATCCATCAATACTTGGCCGTCTGATGCTATGATAGTAACGCGAGCAGTTTCGGTTAAGAGATTGTCGCCGCCATGGTTTACAAGCTCGGCCATCAAATAAGCCTGACTCCTAAGCGCAGCCATTTCCTGTGATTGTGTTGCGCTCCAAAAAAATAAGCTAAACGAAGCCGCCAAAAACAGAACACAAAACAGTATGAGCAACAGAAAATTAATGTAAATACGTTTTTGCACGGTTTATTCTCCCAGCTTATAACCCACATTACGGAGTGTTTTGATATTTTCACCGCTTCCCCCCAATTTTAGCCTGAGTGACCTTATATGAGCGTCTACCGTACGGCTCTCGCCCTCATAATCGTAACCCCATACTGTTTCCATAATTCTGTCGCGGCTTAATGCAATGCCTTTGTTCATCATAAAATAATAGAGTAGCTCGTATTCTTTAAAAGTGAGTATCACTGGTTGGCCATCCACCGTAACCGTACGGCGCACGTGATCAAGATGAATGTTTTGATGGGTTAAGTCTTGCGAGTCAACTACAGGAGGAGCGCTTCTGCGCAGCACTGCTTTGATACGCGATATGAGCTCCATAACACTGAAAGGTTTGGTTAAATAGTCATCCGCCCCTAGGTCCAATCCTTTTATCCTATCGAGTTCGCTGCCTTTAGCCGTCAGCATAATAACAGGAATGGTGCTGTAATGTGAGCTTTGCTGCAGCCTTTTTAATATGGTTAACCCATCATCTCCTGGTAACATAATGTCAAGTGCAATTAAATCGGGTGGGGTCATCTCTTTTTGCAAGGCTGCAAAAAATGCTTCTCCGCTCTCAAACCCTAAGGCGTCAAATCCGGATGATTGCAAAGCATAAAGCACTATCTCACGGATGTTGTCATCATCTTCTACAAGAAAAATCTTTGCCATATGCCTCAGCCCTATCCTTTTTTTACTTGTTGGCCGGTGATTGAAAATATAACCCATTCTGCAATATTGCAGGCATGGTCACCTATACGTTCGAAATATTTAGCGATCATCAAAAAGTCGATACATTGCTCACTGTTGGCATTATCAGAGCGTATCAATTCAAATAATTTAAACTTCACCTCGTCGAAGAGGTTATCAACCACATCATCGTATTCTATGACTTCTTGTGCAAGCTGTAAATCTTTTTTTACAAAAGCATCAATGCTGTTAGTAACCATTTTTACAGTTGCTGCGGCCATCTGAGGTATACGTTCCGGCTTCTGGAGGTAAGGTGATTTTGCCATCATAATAACAAGTTCTGATATATCGGCAGCTTGGTCACTTATGCGCTCCATATCTGTAATCATTTTTAAAGCAGCAGAAATAAGGCGTAAATCTCCAGCCACAGGTTGCTGTTGCAAAAGCAACTTCATGCACAGGGTCTCGATATCTTTTTCCAGTTGGTCTACATCGCCTTCAAAGGCAATAGCCTTTTTTGCCAGCTCCACATCCTGTTCTTTAAGCGCTTGGGTGGCGAGGGAGATGGTCTTTTCTATGAGGGCACCCATTTTTACCATCATATCATTTAATGTTGCCAATTGCTCGTCAAATTTACTACGCATCAACCGAACCTCCCTGTAATATAATCTTCGCAACGTTTGTCTTTGGGCGTTGAGAAAATCTGCTCAGATTTACCGAATTCTACTAACTCGCCCATCAGAAAAAAGCCGGTGTTGTCAGAAATTCTGGTAGCCTGCTGCATATTATGTGTGACGATTACAACGGTGTACATTTGCTTTAGTTTTGTTATCAATTCTTCTATTTTTGCGGTGGAAATAGGATCTAAAGCCGATGTGGGCTCATCCATAAGCAACACTTCGGGCTCAACAGATAAAGCCCGGGCGATACACAGCCGTTGCTGTTGTCCTCCTGATAGGCTTAACGCACTTTTCTTCAACCTATCTCTAGTTTCTTCCCATATCGCAGCATTTTTCAGAGCATTTTCGACTATCTCATCCAGTCTATGCTTTGATTTAATGCCATGGTTACGTGGGCCATACGCTATATTATCGTAAACACTCATAGGGAAAGGATTAGGTTTTTGAAAAACCATACCCACTCGTTTACGTAAAACATTGACATCTATATCTTTATGGATATCAATGCCGTTAAGTAAAATCTCCCCTTCAATTCGACAGCCGTCTATAAGATCGTTCATGCGGTTTAAACTTCTAATCAGTGTGGATTTTCCGCAGCCGGATGGGCCGATAAGTGCCGTGATTTCGTGCTTCTTTACAGGAAGATTCACATTATGAAGCGCCTGGAAATCTGAATAAAACAGATTCACATTCCTAACTTCAAAAGTGTTCATAAAGTCATATCCTTTCTATACCTTCTTTAACTTTTTTGCCAGATAATTGGCAATTAAATTAAGACAAAGAACTAATGACATTAGAATGATTGCTGTTGCGTAGGCTCTTTCCATGTCACCATGCTCTACAGTTATCAAATACATAAAAACAGATAGAGTGGCTCCAGAGCTTCTTAAACTGTTTGGCATGTCAAGCAATGTGCCGGCCGTTAGCAGAAGTGCTGCGGTTTCTCCAACCAAACGCCCTATAGAAAGAATGATGGAAGCGAGAATACCGTTTATGGCAGCGGGCAACACCACTTTACGGATAGTATAAAATTTACCTACCCCAAGGGCATAACTCCCCATTCTGTAGGACATAGGGATGGATTTTAAGGCGTCTTCTGTAGAGCGGATTATTATAGGCAGTATCATTATAGCTACTGTAAATATGCCCGCTTGCAAAGACCAAGTCCACCCCAAAACAATAACGTAAAATAAAAATCCGAAGAGCCCGTATATTATCGAAGGAATACCGCTTAATGTCTCTATGGAAGCACGGACAAGCCTAACCAGTTTGGCATTGCCGTTAGCATATTCGTTAAGGTAAATGGCTGCGCCAATCCCTAAAGGGACAGAAATAGAAAGTGTTAAAGCCACGATGATAGAGGTTGATACGATCATAGGCATAAGGCTAAATCCGCGGGGTGCATCTAAAGAGAATACAAAGTCAAAAGTCAAGTGTTGTATTCCGTTGATAACAATCAAAAGGAGTATGGAAATTAATATTGTTATGGAAACGCCGATACCAAAATATATTTTAATGTAATTTAAGGCGTTGTTAAATTTACGTCTGGTAGACATTTTGCGATCTTCCTTTCACAATTAAGAGTCTTTTGCGTAATTGGTTTGATTTCTGTTCAATATAGTAAGCGCTAAATTGAGACAAATTATAATAGTAAAAAGAACAACCCCAATCCCAAATAAAGTGCTTCTATGGAGGCCGGAAGCATAGGACATTTCTAAGGCAATGCCGGTAGTCAGTGTCCTAACCGGGGCTAAAAAAGTGCTGGCCTGGAAAAATTGTCCAATACTTGCGGGCATACGGGAAACATTGCCGGCAACCATAATAACGGCCATAGTCTCTCCGACAGCACGGCCAATGCCTAATATGTATGCCCCGTTTATACCGCCTTTGGCGGCAGGGACAACGATGTTAAATATAGCCTCTGTTTTTGTTGCGCCCAGGGAAACGGCGCCTTCATAAAAATGGTCTGGGACAGCGCGCAAGGCCGCCTCACCTAAGTTTATAACAGTGGGAAGAATCATCATAGTCAATATGACGATAGCAGCCAGTAACGAGTTACCTGTGCCACCAAAGTTATTGCGGATAAACGGCAAAACAACAGCCACACCAAAAAAACCATACAAAACTGAAGGAATACCGCCTAAAAGTTCCACCATGGTTTTAATGGGTCGATATATTTTTTTAGGGCAAAAAAAGGCTAAATAAATCGCTCCCCACTTTCCAATATGAGAGCCAAAAATAAATGCAAATATAGTTGTTGCAAAAGTTGCATAAAGCATTGGCATCATACCAAACTGCGGATTGGTACCGTGTGTCGGAGCCCATGTAGTGCCTAATATAAAATTCATTAAACCAACTTCCAGGATAGCCGGGACACCGCTAGTAAATATAAAGAAAATTATAACAAACAGCGTTAATGCGGAAACGAGGCTACACACCAAGAATATTATCTTGGTGATAGCCTCGGTAACCTTAACGCTTCCACTGTTTTTTAGTGATATATCACTTCTCGATGTATCAACCTGTTTATCAGTAGCAGCATTCATCTGATTGATCTCCCTTAAATAGTGTATTATGCAGCAGGAACGTATTCTTCTGCCTCCACAACAGCCTGACCGGCTGGAGACATGACCCAGTCCAAAAATGTTTGGGTTTGCTCATTTACACCGGCTAATTGAAAAGCCATATGAAAACCTATGGCAAACGGATAAGTACCGTCGGCGGCAGCGGCACCGGAGAAAGGGATACCGTCTACAGAAACCGCAGAAACACCACGACCTGCAATCAGCCCGTATGTAACATAGCCAATGGCATTTACGTTTTGCTCAACGGATGTTAAAACACCGTTGGATCCGGTACCTATCAAGCTGTAAGCAACCTCATCAGCGATATCTGCCATGCTTTCAAAACCACCCCTGGCACCGGAACCGGATTCACGGGAAACTACAATTATTTCTGCATCATTTCCACCGACTTCTGCCCAATTTGTTATTTCCCCTAAGAAAATTCCACGGATATCGTCAAAAGAAATGTCGGAAACCGGGTTAGACTCGTGGGTGATTACGGCTAAACCATCAATAGCAAAAGTTATGAAATCAAGGGTTGTCAGTTCGTCGGCGTTTAGATTACGCGAAGCAAGGCCTATATCGGCAACGCCTTCTATTGCCGCTGTCATACCGGCCCCGGTCCCCATACTTTGTACTTCTATGTTGTATTGTGGATAAGACGCCATGAAAACATCCGCTAATGCTTGCGCAACAGGGGCAACGGTTGTAGACCCGGCTACCACTATGTCACCGCCTACGTTGACTGGCTCTTCCGCGGCAGGTTCGGCTGTCGCCTCAGGTGTCGCTGCAGGGGCTGGAGTAGCTGCAGCCGTTGTAGTTTCCGGTGCCTGTGCTGGGGCATGGGTTTCGCCATGACTGCCGCAGCCCATGAGCGATAAAACTAATATTGACAACATGGTCATTGCTAAAATCTTAACGATACTCTTTTTCATTTTTTTCCTCCTGAATTCAATAATTCACTTTAGTTATTTTAATCTTACCTCAGAAATATACCTTAGCTGTGTGAAAACCAAATACGCTTTGTGTGAAATCTATGTAAAAATGTCATATCGCTGTAAGTGAAGTCAGCCAGACGCACGCCAACTTTACAAACAATCCCTGTAACAGGTATAATGATCTGATGAAGGGATTTTTTCATGAGTATAATGAACTCATTTATTATTTTTACTTTTTTTCGATTTAAAATCATTCGCTATAAATTTTAGGAGGCACATAATGTATCAAAAAGTAGATACCAGCCACGACTTTGCCGGACGGGAAGAGCCGATACTGGACTTTTGGAAAGAAAATAAAATCTTTGAGCGCAGTATTTCGGAAAAGCCTCAAAATGCTCCAATATATACCTTTTATGACGGGCCACCTACAGCAAACGGAATGCCCCATATCGGCCATATCATCACCCGGGCGGTTAAAGATGCGATCCCCCGTTATCGGGCCATGAAAGGCTGCAAAGTACTACGTAAAGCCGGTTGGGATACCCATGGCCTGCCTGTAGAACTTGAAGTAGAAAAAAAGCTGGGCATAAGCGGCAAACCGGAGATTGAAACTTACGGTATAGAGCCTTTTATCCAAAAATGTAAAGAAAGTGTGTGGCTGTACGAAGGCCTGTGGAAAGAAATGAGTGAGCGGGTCGCCTATTGGGCGGATATGGAAAACCCTTATGTGACCTATCACAATGATTATATCGAGTCCGTATGGTGGGCTATTTCTGAAATATGGAAACAGGGGCTTATTTATAAAGGCCACCGGGTGGTTCCGTATTGCCCCCGCTGTGGTACGCCCCTGTCCAGCCATGAGGTTTCTCAGGGATATAAAGATGTAACGGAAACCTCTTTAATGGTGAAGTTTCAAGTCAAAGGCGAAGAAAATGCCTTCTTTTTAGCCTGGACCACCACCCCATGGACATTGCCTTCAAATATCGCCCTTTGTGTGAACCCTAAGGAAGAATATATCAGAGCAAAAAAAGGCGACGAAACATTTATACTGGCCAAGGCTTTAGCAGAAGATGTGCTGGGAGAAGGATATAGCGTAGAGGAGACCATGCTGGGCCAAGATTTGATTGGCATAGCCTACGAACCTTTGCTGCCTTTCGTACGGTCACTGCTTGACTCTGAAGAAAAGTACTGTACCGTTACCGCGGATGCTTATGTTACCCTTACCGACGGTACAGGTATCGTCCATATGGCTCCGGCTTTTGGTGAGGACGATGCCAGGATATGCAGACAGTACGGCCTGCCTTTTGCCAATCCCGTAGATGAGCAGGGCTGTTTTGTAGAGGCGATTACACCTTGGGCGGGACTTTTTGTAAAAGATGCAGACCCAAAAATTATAGACTATTTAAAAGAAAGCGGCCAGCTGTTTAAGGCCTTCGAATACAGCCATAATTATCCGTTTTGCTGGCGCTGCGATACGGCCCTTTTGTATTATGCCCGCAATGCGTGGTTTATTAAAATGACTGAGGTGCGCGACCAACTAATAGCCAATAACAATACCGTTAACTGGCTTCCCGACAATATCCGTACCGGACGTTTTGGTAATTTCTTAGAAAATGTCATAGACTGGAGTTTTAGCCGCGAACGTTATTGGGGTACGCCGTTGCCCATTTGGATATGTTCTTCCTGCGACCATAAGCACTGTGTAAGCAGTGTGGCGGAACTGAAGGCCATGGGGCAGGATGTACCCGATGGTATAGAACTGCATAAACCCTATATAGACGCGGTGGTGCTGACCTGTCCGGAATGCGGAGACAATATGCGCCGTGTACCGGAAGTAATAGACTGCTGGTTTGATGCGGGATCTATGCCTTTTGCCCAGTGGCACTATCCCTTTGAAAATCAAGAGCTTTTTGAGGAAAATTTCCCGGCAGACTTTATATCGGAATCGGTGGATCAAACCCGGGGATGGTTCTATACTTTGCTGGCGATTTCCACCCTGTTGTTTAAGCGTTCGTCTTTTAAAAATGTCATCGTAACAGGCCATGTACAGGATGCGGAAGGGAAAAAGCTAAGTAAATCCCTGGGCAATTACGTGGATCCTATGGAAATTTTAGGCCGCCATGGTGCGGATGCGGTACGCTGGTACTTTTACACCAACTCTGCCTTGTGGCTTAACACCCGCTTTTCCGACGAAGCGGTGATAGAGGCCCAAAGAAAGTTTATGGGCACGATGTGGAATACCTATGCGTTTTACGTACTGTATGCCAATATCGACGGTTTTAACCCGGGAGCATATACCCTGGACTACGATAAATTGCCTGTGATGGATCGGTGGGTGCTTTCGCGGCTCCATTCCCTGACTAAAAAGGTGGACGAATGTCTGGAACGTTACGAATTGACGGAACCCAGCCGTGCCATGACCCAATTTGCCGACGAGTTAAGTAACTGGTATATCCGCCGCTGTCGCGGACGCTTTTGGGCAGCCGATATGGAACAGGATAAAATCAACGCATATATGACTTTGCATCATGTGCTGATGACGGTAGCAAAGCTGTCTGCGCCACTGGTTCCTTTTATGGCGGAGCAGATGTACCGTAATTTAATCACCGGCTTGGAAGGTCAACCGGAGAGTGTGCATTTATGTGATTTTCCGGCAGCGGAGGTCAGTTGGATTGATCCGGTGCTGGAGCAGACAATGGAGCAAACACTGGATATAGTCGTATTGGGCCGGGCGGCACGTAATGCGGCCAATATCAAAAATCGCCAGCCTTTGGCCGAAATGATTGTAGGAATTAAAGATGCTGTGCCAAGTAACGGGGCGGCAACGGAAATCATAGCCGAAGAGCTGAATGTAAAAGCCGTGCGATTTGTGCCGAGTCAAGAGATTGAGGCATATACAGCGTACAGCTTTAAGCCGCAGCTACGGACATTGGGCCCTAAATACGGAAAATTGGTACCTAAAATTACCCAGGCCCTTAATGCAGATGCCAACGCAAATATGGCTCAGCTTAAAAAAGGTGTGCTGCATCTGGATGTAGAAGGCACGGCAGTAGAGCTGACCGAAGATGATGTATTAGTAGAGGTTGGCCAGCGGGAAGGTTTTGCCGTACAGGTAGATCGTGACCTGAGCGTAGTATTGGATATACAGTTGACAGAGGAATTGATAGAGGAAGGTTATGTTCGCGAATTGGTAAGCAAATTGCAAACCATGCGTAAAGAGGCCGGTTTTGATGTGATGGACCGGATAGTGGTGCGATATGGAGAAAATCCGCGGCTTGCCAGTGTTTTTGAACAAAATCGGGAGATGATTTCTGCCGAGGTATTGGCTGATGATATATCTCAAGGCGATGTAAATGATGCCGATGGATACGGCAAAGAGTGGCAGATTAATGACCAGAGGTTGGGGATGTGGGTTAAGAGGAATTCGTAGGAATTCCCCGAATCTACTTTTTTGTCAATGGTTTATCATATGACTATATTTATTCCTCATTTTATTAAAAACTTCCTTGCCGTCAATAGTAGGCACGCCCGATTCAAGCTGCGCTTCGGCTTCCCCCAGCTTTTGATATATTTCAATCAGGGCTATTTGCCGTTCATATGTGGTTGCGCTCATTATCACTAAATCACTGTACCCGTTTTTAGTAATAAATATAGGCTCATGTTGGCTGTGACACAGTTCGGAAATTGCATTAGTATCCCGCAAATCAGATATAGGGCGTATTGTTGGCATCATGATATGCACCACCTTTCCATGTGCATTATAATGCCATAATTTTGCACATGGGTCAATGCCGTCTAAATCAAATCCTTCATTGCTGATTAAAAAACCGACAATATTCACGTCGGTTTTTTTACACTCTTATAGCGATTTCATTCCGTTCACAGTCCAGATGAGAAATCCATGTTGAATATATTCCATGTTTCTTGATTTTATTGAGTCCGCAGTCCTTTCCATGCTATAATTGATTTGAAAATGACCAAATTTAGAAAAATAGTGTGGAGGTGTAATGTTGTCCTTTTACGTAGGGGTACATGCTTTGATTATAAATGCGAAAAATGAAATTTTAATTACCAAACGTTCAAAACATGATAATTACTTTCCTAGTCATTGGGATCTTCCCGGCGGGTCGGTAGATATGGGTGAAACAGTTGAAGAAGCGATGGTTAGAGAAGTCAATGAAGAAATAGGCATTACAATCACACCCATTGAACCCATATTTGTATACTCGGATCTTACATGGGTACCTGACAGGCAGTTGACACAAATTATTTATAGATGCGTTTACAATGGCGGAAGTATAGTTTTAGATTTTAATGAACACGATGAGTATCAGTGGGTATCTTATAATGACATTCGGAATTTTAAATGTATAGCTTTTCTTGAAAGCCTGTTGGAAAAATATAAACTCAAGTATTGAATATTTCTGGATCAGTGCATATGTATTTAATTTTCTTCGCCGTTAGGCACGAAAGCTCCTGACAGGGCACACTGCACTGGTCAAGACCGGTGTATAAGAGTGTACAGGTTGATCTTCCTGCTGATTTTAACCAGGTAGTTTTGTTTGTTTTTAAAAGGAGGTGCAGGAAAATGGATTGGATTGATTATATGGTCATGGCAGCCCAGCATTCAAAAGGAAATGCAGGGCATTGGTTTAGGTACCTTCGCAAGTTTATCGAGAAGTGTGGTATGTCATTTACGATGGATGATGTCGAAGCACTATACAACAATGAATCCTTAACACCATTCCAACGTGTTTCCATTAAAGCTGCATTTAGAGATAATTCACCAACAAGAGAATATATAATCCGGCTGAATGATAAAAATAGACGCAACATTGTAGCTATTGTGAAAGATAGGATTGAGGAAGCAAGACGATGAAGCGACCGATGAGCATAAGCTATAGAGGTAATAATGTTATAGACTTTTTACCCATATTCAAGAGGTTAAATAGCGAATTGATCGCTATTGGTCAATCACTTGAATTAATATGTGTTGGCGGGTACGTAATGCAGTTTCATGGATATAGGGGTACAGTAGACGTTGATGCATTCTTTGAAAGCAGTGTAGCCATTGATATTGCAATAAGGAAAGTAGGGGACGAGTTTAATATAAATAGTCCTGATGAGCTGTGGTTAAATAATTCTGTGGCAAGCAAAAATTCGACACCTCCGCCTCAATATCGAGAGCTTGTACATGAATATTCGCATCTTGTAGTAATGAAAGTTAAATTAAAATACCTGCTGGGAATGAAGTTAGATAGCGAAAGAGTACAAGATATTCGTGATGTTGCGATAATACTTAAGGATAACGATTACAAACAGCCCTTTGAGTTATTTGCAGAGTTAAAAAATATGGGCTTCAACATCGACATAGCTGTTTTACTGGATGCCTACGAGCAAGCCTACGGTATGGCATGGTTGGAACAATTTTATATAGACAATGAATCTGAGCTGCAAAAATTGTTCTAAAAAGATATACAGTCAATTTTGGTTTATTCTTCGTTTTAGTAAAAGCTTCCTTGTCGTCAAGAGTTGGAAATAAGCTTCTGAGCCGTTTTTAATTTATTCACTGTAACATTTTACGTGCGAATATACTTGATTATATTTTTGCTGATTACACCCGCTTGCTCCAATCTGCGGGGCTGGCTTGAAATCTCTCCGGGCTTGTTTGCGATTGCACTGACACCGTTTAACTCTCCGGGGACACATAACATGCCGCATGACAGATAAAAATTATGTATGATGTTTAGGACAATGGATTGGCCTCCGCCGGCGCCTCGCCCTACCGAGATGGCCCCGCCGAGCTTACCTTGAAGCAATCGGTTTTTATCCGCATAAGTCCTGTCAAACAGAGCCTTTAACTGAGCCGGAACATTTCGCCAATACACAGGAGCGGAGATAATAACGGCATCGCAGGCTTTAAATACTTCAAAAATTTCATTCATATCGTCGTTGATAAAACATTTTTGGCGCTCACAACAAGTCTCGCAGCCGGTACACATTTCTATCTTTTTTTCGGAAAGTAAAACGCGTTTTATATCCCAATGTGCTTCTGCAAAAGGTGTCAAGGCGGCGTCTAATAGTATTTCAGAATTGCTGTTTATTCTCGGTGATCCTGATATTCCAAGTACGAGCATTGTGGTGTCTCCTTTTTTGGTAAAACAAGATAAACATCAAACAAATATTTCCCCCTGCAAATAAAGCACTGCCTTACCCGCAATCTTTACCCGATCATGGCGATTTTCGCAAAAAAGTGTACCGCCCCGCTTGGAAAGCTGCCGGGCAACCATTTTATCCTTATTGAGCCGCTGGGCCCAAAAAGGAATCAACGAGCAATGGGCGGAGCCGGTCACCGGATCTTCCGGTACCCCTGCGGCAGGTGCAAAAAATCTCGAAACAAAATCCACCGTATTCCCCTTTGCCGTAACGATCACCGCAAAGCAGTCAAGCTGCTTTAGCAATTCAAAGTTTGGATTTAAATCCCTCACCTGCTGTTCGTTATCCACCAGCAGAAGTAAGTCCCTGGACAAATGAGCATCCAGTACAGGCATACCAATGGCTTGGCTCATTTGCGGCGTAAGCGCTACCGGCTTAGGCATCCTGGAAGGGAAATCCATTTCGTAGATATCTTCTGTTCTTTCTACGGTCAGTAGTCCGCTTTTTGTGTTAAACTGCATAAAAGTTTTGTTTTGATCAACAAAGTGAGAAACAACAAAAGCACTGGCCAATGTGGCATGACCGCATAAATCCACTTCCAATGCAGGGGTAAACCATCGTAAATCGTAATGATTTTCCCGCTTGACCACAAAAGCAGTTTCCGAAAGATTGTTTTCGAACGCGATGTTTTGCATGATATCATCGTCTAACCATTCTTCCAGCAGACATACGCCTGCTTGATTGCCTTTAAATCGTTGGTCGGTAAAAGCGTCAACAACAAAATATTTCATGTGGTTGCCCCCTTATAGAAGAAAAATCCCGGCATCGTCACAAATTTCTTCCATCTCTTCCGGCCATATGGCCGCTTGCACTTCGCCGATATGGGCTTTGCCCAGCAAAAACATACATATCCTGGACTGCCCCAAGCCTCCGCCGATGGTAAGTGGCAGCTCATCATTTAATATCGCTTGATGAAAAGGCAATTGCAACCGTTCTTCACAGCCGGCTTTTTTTACTTGATTCCTGAGGGTCTCCGCATCCACTCTAATGCCCATAGAACTGACTTCAAAAGGACAATCCAATAAGGGATAGTAAAATAATATATCCCCGTTAAAAGCCCAGTCGTCATAATCGGGAGCGCGGCTGTCATGACGCTCTTCGTCACCCACCTTATCCCCGATTTGCATAAGAAATACGGCACCGTAGGCCTTCGTTATCGCTTTTTCCCGTTCTTTAGGCGTTAAATCAGGGTAAGCTTTGATCACTTCTTCTGTGGTAAGGAAGGTGATCGTTTCCGGCAATGTAGGCGCCCATCCGTACTTCTTACAGACTAACTCTTCCACATGTTTAAACACGCCAAAAATGGTGTTAACTATTTTTTTTAGGGTGTCTATATTACGCTCTTCCGGGGTGATGACCAGCTCCCAATCCCATTGGTCTACATAAATGGAATGGAGATTGCCCAACTCCTCGTCCCGGCGGATTGCGTTCATATCCGTATACAATCCCTCGCCGGGAGCAAAGCCATACTGCTTAAGTGCCGCCCGTTTCCATTTGGCCAAGGAGTGGACGACCTCCACATCCTTGCCAACATAGGGTACATGAAAACTGACCGGTTGTTCTTCACCGCTCAAATTATCGTTGAGTCCCGTCTCGGGATAGACAAACATGGGAGCGGATACTCGGGTTAAGTTTAAAGATCTAGCCAAAGTGGCTTCAAACAGATCTTTAATGTATTTAATGGCCTCTTCGGTTTCTCTAATGCTTAATGTTGATTTGTAATTATCCGGAATCGTCATTTTTTTCGAACCTCCTTGAAATTTAAAAATGATATAAAAAGCCCCTCAAAAACAGTAACTATTTTTGAGGGACGAGAATTTTCCCGCGGTGCCACCCACATTGGCGCAAAGCGCCCGCTTTATTTTGAAATTGTATTTACGTGAAGTGTTGCTCATTCTACTACTTCCTTAATAGCGCTTTCAGCCGATGACGCTAAATCTCTGATAATATCATTGTAAGGTTTCCACAAAGATGAGGGCTTCACAAAATCATTTTACCATGATATCAAAAAAAATAAAAGCGCCAGTCTATCCCTATTTGGTTAATAGACTGGCGTCGTAGATATTTATATATGTTCATGTTAACTTTTACCGGCTGTCAATGCCGGCAACAAACTATCTAAATGCCTTGGCTGGCTGTAAATAATTTTTCGAATGCTTGCCTCCGAAAGGCAGTAGACATCCATTAACTCGTATATAGTGGTACCGCTTTGATATGCTTCTATAATATTACGGTTGCGTAGGCTAAGATTAAGGCGTGCGCCGCTCTTTTGCCCCCAACCGGCTTTTTTTGTCTCTTTTTTGGGAATATATAATAACTCCCCGCATAGATACTGCTGGACTTCATGCAGTAGGCTAGGGGGCAGCACTTCCCTTGCGTTTACATACTTCAAAAATAGAAACCTCCCTCGATGGCGTCGTCAGTTTACAAGTGATGGGATCAGATACGTGGATTCTCATTAAAGCACCTCCTTCTATAAGTCTATGTGAAAAACGATTATCTCAAAACTCAAAGGAAAGGGGACAAATGTCCCCTTTCCAGTCCTTTTTAGGTTAGGACAAAAACCACCCTTTAAATTCCAAAATTGACCAGCTCCTTTCAGGGGTTGGACTCGCCTTTCGGCTGTACTGCTATTGTAGCGGATTTTGTTTGGCACTGCAATATAAAAAATGAGTATAGGGGTTTTTTATTATAGTGAAATAATTTGAAATCAGCCTTGCCAAGTGCGAATGTGAACGGTCAATAGAAATGAGCCAATTTCGGCAAATAAGATTGAGCCACCCAAGGCTGTCATTTTTTTAGAGTTTAATATAGGATAAATTCATATGGATAACTGATAAATATTCATATAGCTGACAAGGTTTTGCGAATTGTGGCGGATTCGATAGCCTCCGCCTGTGAAGTCGCACAGCCTGTTCATTTGTTCGGCTGTTATGCCATCTTGCTGGCCGAAGTCATATTCTTTAAACGTCTTTATCCGTGGAAAATGTGCATTTTTTATCCGCCTTTCCTTTAATTGATTCTGCTTGTATCCGAATCTATACCGCCAGCACGTTCAGTTAAAGAGAAATAAGGGGTTGGAAAAATAACACACATTTGCGCACTCAATACGGCGGATTCAATATCTACTTCGAGCCGTCGTACTTTTGCGGTGTTGAGTTTTATTGCATACGCTCCGTAAAGGGGTTTAAGATGCATTAAGCAGATTCACCGATTCCTCACGGCAACATACTGATGTTTTCTTGCTTTACCCTCTTTGATTTCATTTCTCCGCAACTTTATTATACTTTTGGCACACTCAACTGCCGCAATATTGGGATTAACGAAAAGAACTGAACCCTCGCAAGCAGGTACAAAATCTTTGCCGAAAATCTTTTCCAACGGCAAGGCACATCTATTACAGGTTCGGCAAGGCTTTTTGTTTGCCCATGCAATATCTTTATCTTCACTTGATAAAGCATCAGATTCGTATGCACCGATAAAAGGATTGATATGCCAATCTCCCAGCGATAAATTATGATATTCGGCGGCACCATGTAGTCTGATAAAACAGATGGTGAAAGTCTTGTAACTGACCTTCCAAGCGTTGGCAGCAGACCATAGGGGGTTCATTCTGTTCTCCCTCAAATAAAATGCGAAATTGAGTGCATTTTTCAATGCGTCACCACTGAGGACGCTTGTTGCAATATCCTCAAATTTGGGCTTGTCGTTTTTCTTTTCAGCCATTTTATACCTCTCTTGATGATACAATGTGATGGTTTGCTTTCTTAATCTTTGTATGCTCTCTTTCATTTTACTGGATACCAGCAGTAAACAACATTTTCCCCTTCACCGGGTATGGTCGAGAAAGAGCCGGAGATAACACCGTTCCAAGTATGCCCCAACTTTGGAGCAACGGCGTGGTCATCAAAAGCATCGCCTTTTGCATACTCGAAAATCAACCAGCGGGAAGCGTCTATCCGTTCTACATATGGCTTGTGTTTAATAAAAGCTTCTATGTCGGAAATGTCCGATTCCGCAAGACAAATGGTGTAACGCCAGCCGCCACGCATTTGAGAATCCAAGTCATGGGAGCCAAAGCCCAAGATGGGGGAATCGGGTTTTCTGAACTTGTATAATAAATCCATGCGACCGTCATTTCTTGCATCGCTTATAAACCCATCAACGCTGGCATCACCGCACATTATTTGCGTAAAGCCCATAATTCTAAACTTGTTCTTGTTGATGATACTCGTCTTAAAGCCGCATTTATCCACACTATCGGGAATATCCTCTGACACTTCCGCCGACAAAACATAGTCTTTTATCGGCGTTAAGTAATCAATCTGGATTTGATAGCTCGGCTTTTGAAAGCTGTTAAAATCTAAAACCTCAACCAAATCAAGGTGCATACCGCCAAAACTATCAATATCGCTTAAAGGCGGGTCGCAGCGGGATAAGTTGCCATCATAGTCGTATTGGTACTTGTCACTCTCGTTAATCCAGTCCTGCATACCGAGAGCAATTTCAAAGCCGTTATCATCGCCCATAACATGAGCCGCATATTGCCCGCCAAGAAACCTTTTCTTTGTAAAGTTCTGCGGCACTTCCAGCACATCGGGAATCGAAACCCATGCTTCATCCCCAAAACTGTTTCCCGTTGCATTTAGATACGGAATCTTAAAGACCCGCAAATCCGGCTTGACTTCAAGCAGATTTTTTTGAGTTGCAAAGTCTGTTATCGCCTGCCACGCCTTTTCTTCGGAATTTTCCCCATTGAAATAGACCGATGCAACAGTCATTGGCGGCACATATACAACCCGCACATTTTCCAGCTTGTTCAGTACATCAGCCGCTTTCAACAAATCATTCATGGTAGCACTCTCCTTAACATTTTTTTGGACTAAGGAGAGAGAGCGAGATAATTCAAGCACAGAATCGCCACCAATAAAGTCAAGGCTCAAGTCAAGTCCGACTAACCCTTCTAACTCATTTACAAATCCATCCAAGATTACTCTGATGGTTGATAAAGCGGTGATTTCTAAGTCTAACCCCTGTATGCTTTTCTTGAAAATCTCTACCACAGTAGCCGCACCGGGATTATTCAGAATAATACATATCTGCTTTATCGGGATTTGTAGCTTGCGTAGGATAATGACCTGTTGCAAGCGTTTAAGGTTAGCTTCATCATAGACCCTGTAGGAATATCCGTCCTTCCTCATACTTTTTATAAGGCCGTTTTGCTCGTAATAACGGAGCATCCTTGTGGAGATGTCATATTCCCTTGAAACTGTGCTTACCGTTTGCAATTCCATGTTTGTGCCCTCCTTTCTTAATCATCTATAAAGAGTGTAAACTGCGACATCGTGTTCAAGTCAAGAGGAAATTTCAAAACAACAAAATTAATTGTATGGCTTCATGGGTAGAGCAAAGATTTATCATCTGCTTGCCGTGAATCCTGTATATCATCAACAAAAACAGTATCGTCCACGACTTGGTAAACAATAAGATACTTTTTGCAAGACACCATATATCGGTATTTTCCACTCCTTAGATATGGCCTGTTGAATACAGGATTGCGATATGGCATACGTTCAAGCGAACGCATATCTGAAACAAGGTCATTTAATAGCCCTTCGGCGGCTGCTTCACTTACTCTCGCCAAAAACTCAAAATGGTCATACATCCTATCATTAACGGCAGGGTCAACAACGACGGAATATACCTTATCTACATTATCCATTTTTGCTTGCCCCTTGTTTTATGGCTTGGTGCATATTTTTTTGAAACTCGTCAATGGAGTATCCTTGTGTACCCATAAATCGTGACATTTCAGCAGACATAAGGCGTTCTGCCGTTGCCAAATTTTCCTCACGGCGGCCATAGGTTTCAATATCCATAAGAACCATATCTCCCTCGCCATTGCGTGTGAGGAACACAGGAACTCTGTTTGTGCGGCATATTTCCGCTACATTATTGTAATTTTTTCGCAACTCACTTGATGGCTTAATTACTGGTTGCATTTGCTCAACTCCTTTGTCTCAATAATATACCCTTATTATGCCCCAAATAAGGTGCAAAAATCAACTCAAATTTTGAGATATAAGTTTCGTATTTTCCCTGTATCAAAAAAATTCCTCTTCACAAGAACCCAATAAGGATTGAGGATAGCATTAACAAATTCTTCTTCGGTCTGACCTTCGCACAAAATATATAAACGCTTCATCGAACAACCCTCCCCCCAAAGAGATTTTTGTTCCACAACTCGCCAAGTGAATAATCATCTCCAAGCCACGCCGTCAGCTTTTCAGTATCAAGTCGCTTAAACTCTGAACCGTTTACAGTTCTGTCCACAACGACAACATCTTCTGCTTCAAAGTGGTCAAGAAGCTCTGCGGATTGAGTTGCCAATATTATTCACCGTAGTCTAATTCAGCAAAGATGCTGTCCGTTGCTTCCTTGCCGTTATACAAAAGGGGGTTAATACCTTTTCGTTGAACATAAAATGATAGTTCACGAGCAAGCACTCTACCCAACATTTCAAATGCGGAAATGAAATTAGACTTGCCCGCTCCATTCGCACCGACAAGCACGTTGATGTTTTTCAAATCTACCTCGCACTCCTTGATAGACTTGAAACCTTTAATCATAATTTTGTTTAGATGCTCCTGTCTTTCTTCGTTCATTGCTGCCCCTCCTGCATAAAAATTTGCTCGGTAACGGCAAGCTGATCAAGCAATCCCAAAAATTCAGTTTCGTTGTTCTTGATTTGGACGTTTAGGTCAGTTATTTCTTTGCTGAGTGCCACTATGTCAATCTGTTCTTCTCCCTCGAAAGTGTCTACATAGCGTGGGACGTTGAGGTTGTAATTGTTAGCCACGATTTCATCATAGCTTGCACACCTTGACAAAAACCAACGTCACTGCAGTTCCTTCACAAGGGATTTAAACAAGTCACCTCGTTGTTCGAAATTATCAAACATATCCCAACTGGCGCAAGCCGGTGATAAAAGGACCGCGTCTCCGGGCTGTGCTTTGGCATAAGCCAATCGTACCGCGTCTTTTAGGGAATCAACTTTGCTGTACTGCTCGTAGCCACAGACTTTGCATGTCTCTATAATCTGATCTGCCACATCGCCTAGGACAATCAAATGTTTTACCTTGCCTTCAAAGCGCTTTACCCAATCCTCAAAAGAGGATCCTTTATCGTAACCGCCGCCAATAAGTACTACAGGCCGGCGCATAGCTTCCAGCCCTTTGATGGCCGAGTCTGTGTTGGTTGCTTTGGAGTCGTTATAAAATTCTACATCGTTTATTGTCGTTACATATTCAATGCGGTGAGCCACTCCGCTAAAAGTCAGTAACCCTTTGGCAATAGTCTCTGGGGGGACACCGGCGCATAAACATAAGGCGGTGGCAGCCAAGGCGTTTTCCGGTAAAATTTTAGTTTGGCGTACATCTGCCACTTCAAATTCTTTACCAAATAACCGGGCTCTGATCATGCCATCATCTAAAAACACACCATTTTCGAGCTGTGTTTTAGCGCTAAAAAATACGGTGTTGCATGGAGGGCGCATCCCCCGGCAAATCAGATTGTCGTAGCCGAGTATCGCAAAATCCTCCGGGGATTGATTGGCAAATATTCGCTCCTTTGTGTATTGATAGATATCCATGGTTTTATGCCGGTCCAAATGATCGGGAGTTAAATTAAGCACCGCGCTGATTTTAGGGGCAAAGTCATGGGTGGTTTCCAGCTGAAAACTGCTGACTTCCGCTACTACCCAGCTGTCAGGTGTAAGGGTCTCTAATTGCTCTGTAAAAGGGATACCGATATTACCGACTATGGTGGTTTTATGATTGTGCTGCTCCATAATTTCCCCCACTAAAGTGGTGACGGTGGTTTTGCCGTTTGTACCGGTGATGGCAATGATTGGACATGGGCAAAGTCGATAGGCAAGTTCAATTTCGCCCCATACGGGTATCCCCAATCCTCTGGCCTTTTCTAAAAAAGGCAAATCAAAGGGGATGCCGGGGCTTATTACTATCAGATCGAAAATTTCTATAATATCATCCGGGCTTTTGCCTAAGTATAGGCTAATGTTTTCGTTTTCTGAAGGAAAATTCCAATCGATTTTCTCTTTTAGGTCCTGGGCCACTACTTTGGCACCTAGCCCAACCAACAGCCGCGCTGCCGATTGGCCGCTGCGGGCCATGCCGCATACCAGTACTGTTTTGTCTGAAAAATTCATATGATCACTCCACCGTAAAGCCTCTACAGATGTAAAACCTGCGCTCAAATCATTATATAGTAAACCGATTGAATTTGCACGATTCATGTGCGATAATGCAAAAACGAAACGTTTGCTATTATAGCGTAATGGAAATGTGAGGTGTAACAAATGGTAGTTATTGAAAATAAAAAATGTAATGGCTGTGCCAGCTGCAGGGATGATTGTGTTTTTAACGCCATAAAGATCGAAAATGGCAAGGCGCAACAAAGCGGCCGGTGTATTCTATGCGGGCATTGTGTAGCCATATGCCCTAACCGGGCGGTTTCAATACCGGAATATGAAATGTCCGAAGTGGAGGAACAGGATCAATACAAACCCGTATTCGACATAAAAGATTTGCTGCATACTATAAAGTTTCGCCGCAGTATCCGGCAGTTTACCGGACAATCGGTAGAACTCGAAAAGTGTGAAAATATTGTGCAGGCTGGGAGGTATACGGCCACGGGAGTTAACCGGCAGTCCTGTAAATTCGTGGTAGTGCAAAATGATTTGAAAAAGCTGAAAGATGCAGTATGGACCGGCGTTGAAGAAACCCTAAAAAATCCAGGGGACGTTAAAGAGGATACATTAAAATCCATGCAAGACTTAGATAACCGGCGTAAGCAGGGTATAGACTTTTTGTTTCGCAATGCTCCCATGGCCATATACATAGCCGCCGATAGCGTAGTGGACGCCGCCCTGGCCGCTCAAAATATGGAATTGGCAGCGGTTTCTCAAGGGCTGGGTGTTTTCTATAACGGTTATCTTGTGGGAGTGACTAATGCGATCCCCGCTGCGTCTGCTATGCTGGATTTGCAAGGGAAACAGCTGGTGGTATGTATGATGATCGGTTACCCAAATGTGAAGTATCAGCGCTCTGCGCCCCGTAGAAAAGCTGATGTGGTTTGGAAATAATTTGTGATACGAGTCAGGAGGACTATTATGAAAAAAATTGTTTTTATCGGTGCAGGCAGCTTAGTGTTTACCAGAAATTTGGTAAGGGACGTATTGACATATCCCGCATTGGCTGACAGTGAAATTGTTTTGGTGGATATTGATGAAGAAAAACTAGCCCTTGTTAAAACCGTGGTAGAACGTATTGTAGCAAAGGGCAATTATCCCGCTAAAATAACCGCTACCACCGACAGAAGACAAGCCCTAAAAAACGCAGATGGCGTGGTCATCACCGTTGCGGTAGGCAAACAGGATTCTGCCCACAATGACGTGGCTATTCCCATGAAATATGGGGTGGATATTTGTGTTGGTGATACCCGCGGCCCGGCAGGTATATTTAGGATGTTACGTACTTTACCGCTACTTTTGGATATATGCGCCGACATTAGCGAACTGGCCCCCAAAGCCATTGTCATCAGCTATACCAATCCAATGGCCATGCTGTGCAGGGCGTTGCAAGAAAAAACTGATTTGCAAATCACCGGCCTGTGCCACAGCGTACAAGGCACGGTAGAAATGCTGGCCCGCTGGATTGGCGCGCCGGTAGAAGAAATCGCCTATATTTGCGCGGGCATAAACCATCAAGCCCATTACACCAAGTTTGAGTGGAACGGAAAAGACGCCTATCCGCTTTTGCGGGAAGCAATGAAAAATCCGGAAATATATAACGAAGAGCAAGTGCGAAACGAAATGTTTTTGCAGTTTGGATATTATGTGACAGAATCAAGCGGCCATGCCTCCGAGTACACCGCATGGTTTAGAAAACGTAAGGATTTGCTTGAGCAATTTTGTACCCACGGCACAGGGTGGAATCCGGGACTTCATGAAATGGGCAAAGATTTTAGCGCGCCAAGGGATTGGCGGGGAGAACTTGCAAAATGGCTTGACGAGGATATCGATTTAAACCGAGGCATAGAATATGCTTCCAGCATATTTAACGCCTGTTTTGGCGACCGGATTCCATTTATATTTCACGGCAATGTGCGTAATTTTGGGATTATCGATAATTTGCCCCTTGGCTGCTGTGTAGAAGTACCTGCGGTTGCGTCCATTAACGGCATACAAAGCATTAGGGTAGGGAGTATCCCTGACGCTTTGGCTACGATGAATACGCAAAACGCCATGTGTGAAGAGATGGCAGTTAAAGCATTTTTTAACCGAGATAAAGAAGGCATCTTTCATGCAATCACTATGGATCCCCTCACCAGCGCGGTCTTGAGCTTAGGTGAAATCCGAAAGATGACGGAAGAGATGTTTGAAGCAAATAAAGACTTTGTGGGTATGTTCTAAAAAATAAAAAACAAGAACACAAATATAGCCAGCGCAAACACGTAATACAAGGCAAAATACTTTAATTTTGCCTTTTTTATGAGGGATAACATAAAGTTTATGGCAAGATATCCCGATACAGCAGCCGTGATAAACCCTGCGCCAAGATTAACAAAATTTAAATCATCCAGCAAAATGCGGCCGGAAAAAACATGGCCGATACGTAAGGCAATAGCCCCAAAAGCAGTGGGGATGGACATGAGAAAAGAAAATTTTGCGGCACTTTCTCTGTCCAGTCCCCTGGCTAAGGATGCGGTAATGGTGCTTCCGGATCGTGTTAATCCGGGAAAAATAGCGCAGGCTTGTGCTAAGCCCACTAATATGGCGTCAATAAATCGCAGCTCTTTAATGTCTCTTTTGCCCTGGGAAAATTTATCCGAAAGCAGCAAAATCACACCGGTGATAACAAAGCCGATGGGTAAAAAATGCACCAATTGAAACATTTCTTCGATAAAGTCTTGAAAAAGTATGGTAACGATAATCAGCGGCAAAGTGGCAACCAGAAGCAGCCCGGTCATCTTTTGAAAAGGATTTCGCATCAATGCCCACACATCCTTACGAAAAACCCATAAAAGGGGGATCAAACTGCCCATATTAAGCACAATAATAAAAGTCATATTGTCTTCGCCAGTGATCCCAAATATATGGTGAAACACAAGCAAATGTCCCGAACTTGATACAGGTAAAAATTCCGAAAGTCCTTGAATAAGCCCTAAAATTATCGCTTCCAACAAACTCATATGTGTATCCTCGTTTCTGTGAAATGCTTAAACTGCATTAGAGCAAATGGCTTAAGAAAATGCTGGCAAATAAGAAGTAAAGTAAAAGTCCCGAAATATCTTTGATGGATGTGATGATGGGTGCGGATGCTGCGGCCTGATCCATATCCAGCTTAACCAGAACATATGGAACCAAGAAGCCCAACAGTGCGGCTAAGGTCATAGTCATGACTAAAGCAAGCCCCACTGCCAGGCCAAGCATAGGCTCGCCTTGCCAAAAAGCGGCGATTGTACCGGAAATCACACCGGTAATGACGCCGAGGCTAAATCCAACACCAATCTCTTTTACAAATTGTTTGAAAAATCTGTTCATATTAATGTGGCCAAGTACAACGCCGCGGGCAAATACGGTGGAAGATTGAGTGCCTACGTTACCGCCCATATCCATGATGAGGGGAATGAAAAACGCGACGGCTACCGCGGCCTCAAGGATTTCTTCAAAATCGTCAATGATAACGGCGGCAAGCATACCCGCAACAATAGTGATAAACAGGAAGGGCAAACGCACTTTCCAAATGGCAAACAAACTGCCTCTGATAAGGATTTCGCTGCGGTTTGCTTCCTTACTTGCAAAGATACCGCCGGAAGTCAAAATATCTTCTGTGGCTTCGTCTTCCAAGATATCCATGGCATCGTCAATGGTTACGATACCAACCAGGCGGTTTTCCTTATCCACAACGGGTACGGCCAGCCAGTCTAATTTTTTCAAAATCATGGCCACTTCTTCTTGGTCTGTATCCGTTGAAACACTGACGCTGATTTTTTTCATGATATCTTCCAGTTTATCCTGGGGTTTTGCAATTAAAAGATCCCGGAGGGAAATAGCGCCTTCAAGTATCCTCTCTTCGTCGGTTATATAGATGGTGTAAATGGTTTCCATTTCAACGGCATTGATTTTCACTTTTTCTAAGGCTTCCGCGGCGGTTAAGTCTTTATGCAGGCGCACATATTCCGGTGTCATGATACGCCCGGCGGTTTGTACGCCGTAGCCCATCAGCAAATTGGTCATTTCCCGTTCTTTTGGGGATAAGGAGGCCAATATTTTTTTAGCGACGGTGGCGGGAAGTTCGTCCAGCAATCGGACCCGGTCATCGGGGGCCAATTCGTTTACCATTTCAATGGCCTGTGCGTCTGTAAATGAGCGCAGCAAATTTTGCTGGTCTTCGGTTTCCAATTCTTCAAATATGGATAGGGCATCGTCTTTGGCGAGTAACCGGAATACAATCACTTGTTCCTGTGCGGATAATTCGTAAAATAAGCTTAATATTTCGGCTTCATCTGCGCTTGCAAGCAGGATTTTTAGGGTTTCCATATCTTTTAGTTTCAGGCAGTTTAAGATTTTTTCTTCTAGCATTTTGTACCTCCTGTTGTAAAAACCATCGTTTTAAATGTTTCATCTTACGATTTACAATGTTCCATCTCAAACGATGATGTCGGAGCTATAGTAAAATGATTTTAAATCGGTCTCATCTATTGCTGAGGACCATTTAAAAGTCATTCGCTGTAGTATTCGCTTTTAACCGCATTAATTATGAGAGGATTTGTATCTCCTTTGGTTTGGACACAGAAAACCAAGTCTTGGTATACGGCAAAAGCAGCTATTAAATTTCCGAATTAAACCATCATTTGAGTACCGCGTACTACTTCCTCCACTATCGTCCATGCCACCACCTCCTAAATCAGCGCGGGTATGCCCGCAAATAAAAAACCTCTGTCACCATTTCAAGCGATGACAGAGGATTATCCTCAATAAAATACCACTTCACCTATTTTATAAATAGCGAAGCGTATCCCATTCATCGTTCAAGTTTTAACTCCACAGGGCTCAGAAATTTTGCTTCGCAAAATCGGCTTATGCCGCCGGATTTTCTCCGGTTCCTAATGAAGTTGCACTATTCCATGCCTTGGTTTCGACATGGACTGTTAGCCCTCTCATCGTGTCTCCACGATTTCGCGACAGCAACCCGTATCCCTGAGGTAGTCTCACCTACCGAAATGGTTAAATTGTAATTTCAACGTTGTCATTATATAGAGTTGTTTTTGATTTTACAAGTGTTTTTTGAAAGAATGTCGGAACTATTTTTCGTTAGCTCATCTGCACTTTGGTCAGCAGAAACACCGTTTTCACATACATCAGGAAAGGATTTGCAAAAATCCGTCACATCACCTTGAATAATTGTGTCAAATTTATCCAAGCCCCTGATACGTCTTAAAATTAGCGAAATATCTACGGCTTTGCTGGGGTTGAGTTCGTTGCTTTTCAAAAGCGTCTTGGGGCGCAACAATACAGTATCGGCAAATCCTATCGTAATTGCGTTATCTGCTGTTGCCAACGAGCAGCTTACCTTGCCTTTCGTAAAATCTTCCTCTGCCTGTAACTTCATTTGAAATACGGTGTCAAGTAATGGCAAAATCTGAATTTTCCTACGGACAGAGCCGATAACTTCTTTCTCACTTCTGTTTCTACTCAAAAAGTTGAAATCGGATTCATTTAAAGACCCATCAAGGCACTTATCGAAAAAGGATTGCGCCGACAATAGCGAATTAACCCCAGTCAGATGGGGGTAATTGTCCTCGGCGGCACTGATTATGTAGTAGGGTTGATTTTTGAAGTTTTCGCTGTAAATCAAATAATCGTAATCAGCGAATACTCTTTTATAAATCACCGCACCTTTGATAATCTCACCATGAACACGTTCCTTGAAAGTCACGACTCGCTCCTTTGTGCAAAGTAAATGGGGGATGATTATTCATCAATCCCCCATTACTGCTTTTTAGCAGGATGCTCTGCAATGGGACAGGTTTTAGGTCTCTGGCCCGACCAATGGGGGCAAGTTTTACGTCTTTGCCCCGACATAATATTTTCATTACAAAAATGCCTTGTGGCACACTCTTATTATATGCTATTTCAGCGAAAATACAACATGAAATTTTTGCCCGATTTTGGGCGATTTTGTGGCGTAGATATAACCTTTTGAAAAACCCTTGACAACAGAACTCTAAGGTTGAAATTTTTTTGCATACCCATTAAAATGCATACAGATTTACATAACATAATCCATTCTACAATCGAGGTTAATATGTATTATTTTTTAGCATTCCTTTCGGGAATATTGATATCCCTGACCATTTTACAAAATGGGGAACTTGCCGGATTATACGGACTATATGTATCTACGGTATTTATACACTTAACGGGCCTTATGATCATCGGCCCGGTGGTATTTTTCAAAAAAGATAAACCATTTGAAAAAATGCAAAAATGGTACTTGTATCTGGGCGGCGCAGTGGGCCTTATAACGGTGGTGTGTACCGCATCCTCCTTTGGCCGGATTAGTGTGTCGGCGATAATGGCCCTTGGGTTGCTCGGGCAAAGCATTACCGGTCTTTTTGTAGACCGGTTTGGACTGATGGGTATGCCAAGATATCCCTTTTATAAAAGCAAACTGATCGGCTTGGTTATTATCTTGGCCGGCATAATATCTATGATCAATAATCTGGAGGTATTAGCCGTTGCCTCATCCTTTTTTTCCGGTGTCACCATCGTTGTGGCAAGATCCCTAAACGGCAAATTAGCCGAGTTGACGAGTATTAGAATAAGTTCGTTTTACAATTATGTAACGGGGATTGGCGCGGCGATCATTGTATTTCTTCTTCTGGGAGGCAACGAGCCGATATACTCGGGTATTGTTATTTCGCCCCATTGGTATATTTACTTTGGCGGAGCATTGGGATTGGGTTTTGTTGCGATCAGTAACATGATTGTACCCAAAATATCCGCATTTAGCCTGACGCTGTTTTTGTTTGTGGGCCAGGTGTTTTCCGGATTATTGATCGATTCCCTGGTCTTAGGCGAATTTTCTGTCAGAATGCTGGTGGGTGGATTACTGGTTGCGGTCGGTTTGACAGTGGACTTGTGTATTGGGAAAAACAGAAAGAAGCAGGCTTTGGACAGCAACGCCCTTTAGGGGTAACCTTGACGTCGTTGTAAGAATTATGTAAACTGAACAGAACCGTTTATGCCTATAAAAAGGAGTATTGACAATGAGAAAACTAAAAATGATGTTAGCTGCGTTATTAGTGGTCACAATGAGTGTAGCAGGTCTCACCGCTTGTACCTCAGACGACTCGTACGATTTTACCATTGGGATACTGTCAGGCGCGCAAATTCCTGCTTTTGAACTGGGTACACCCGGGTTTCAGGATCGCTTGAGCGAGCTTATGGAAGCGGACGGGAAACGGGTTAATTTTATATACCAAAACGCGGGCGGTGACCCTGCCATGTCTACTTCAATTGCCAATACATTCGCTTCTCAGCAGGTCGATTTGATATTTGCTCTCGGGACAAGTGCATCGCAGCAAGCGCTGTCGGTAGCAACAAACGCAAATATACCATTGGTATACGGGATAATCACCGATCCGGTTGGTGCGGGGCTCGTGACCGACATATCCACAGGATCATCAAGTGCACTACCGATGGAAACACAGGTAGCCTTATTAGAAGAACTACTGGAAAGCGAACTCAATGCCGAGAATCGCGTAGCCTTCTTATATACAACGGATGAACCCAATTCGGTTGCTTCTCTCGGGCGATTGCAGGCGGTTTCGCCGGATGATACCATCGTACCTTTTGGGATACCGGCCAATGGACTGGAGCATCTTACCCAGCAATTTATCAATATTGCCGCAGATCCAACCATCCGTGGGATATACATACCCCAAGACAATCAGATTACAGGCCAAATACAAATGGTGCAAAACTTAAACCGCAGTCAAAACCCCGAGCGCCGGTTGCCGGTAGTTGTGGCTGACCTGCCGATTGTAGAAGGTGGAGCAATAGCTTCTTTATCCGTTGACTTTGCGGCCAATGGAGCGGCCGCCGCGGATATCGCATACAATATCCTGATCAATGACACATGGCCTGCCACTTTTTATTCGCCCACCGCAGCCTCTCTGTCATTGTACATCAACGAGACGGAAGCCGAGGCTATCGGGTTTGTAATCCCAAGTGCAATGGTAGGACGGGCAACCAGATCATTTTAGAGAATATTAAAGAGGGAAATAATGTTCACTGACATATTTCTAACCAGTTTATACGGAAGTTTAGGCCAAGGGTTATTATACGCCCCTGTAGTCATAGGCGTTTTCATGTCCTTGCGTATTATGAAAAGGCCGGATTTGACCGTGGAAGGTACATTTGCTTTTGGGGCCGTTATTGCCATGACTATGCTTAATGGCGGCGCACACTTTATGGCAACCCTCATCGTCGCATCTATCGGCGGAAGTATCGCAGGGCTTGCAACCGCACTGATCCACACAAAGCTTAAAATCGACGGGATCATTTCGGGTTTGCTTGTAACTATGGCATTGTTTTCAATAAACTTATTTGTGATGGGGGGCAGTACTATTTCTGCCCCTCTTGACAGTTTTATATTTGCGCCTGTAAGAGTGCGGCTGTTGACATTGGGTATACAGCCTTTTGACGCATTGTTACTGTCATACATCATCGTAGGGGCGATCATTCTGTTTGTGGTGATCGTTATTTTGTTTTTTCTTTACAACACACTGTTTGGATTGTCAATACGCGCCACAGGGGATAATGAGCGTATGGCCTGTTCCATTGGCATAGATATAGACAGCCGCAAAATTATTTCCCTGGTCATATCAAACGCGATTACCGGACTGTCAGGGGCCCTGGTTGCGCAGCAACAAAGCGGAGCCAATGTCAATTCGGGTACAGGCGTCCTTATTATCGGACTTGCGTCCCTCGTTATAGGCGAGATCATAACACCTAAAAACGCCAGTATATTAACCCGCTTATTATTTATCGCCCTTGGATCGTTTATCTACTTTAGTTGTATATCCTTAGTCATCGTTTCCGGGTTACTTAGCCCCGATTGGACGCGCTTGTTGACTGCTTTATTTGCCTTAAGTGCGCTGTGTGTACCCAAGCTCCGTGAAATTAGCTTTAAAAAGCAGACAGAGGTGATTGGATGATAGCGCTTAAGAATATATCTCAAATGTTTGATAATGGTATCGAAAAAAACCAGGTGCTAAAATCTATAAACCTGACCGTCCCCGAAGGACAATTTGTTACTATTATAGGCGGCAATGGGGCCGGTAAAAGTACGCTTTTTAATATTATAAACGGTAATTTGTTTCCCACATCGGGGTCAATATTTATCGATGGCACAGATATCGAGCGCACAAGCCATAGCGCGCGGGCGGCTATGATTGCCCGGGTATATCAAGACCCTAATTTTGGTGTTTGTCCGGACTTGACCATAGCGGAGAACATGGCGCTTGCCAATTCTCGCGGTAAATGGAGCCTGCTTCAATGGGCTATACGTAAAAAGGATATTGCTTTTTTTGAGGAAAAATTGGCGGAGTTTGGTCTGGGACTTGAAAATATGCTACGCAAAAAAGCGTCCCTGTTGTCCGGTGGACAGCGCCAGGTTTTAACCCTGATTATGGCAACCATGCAAAAGCCAAAGCTGCTACTTTTGGATGAACATACAGCGGCGCTGGATCCGAGGATTGCAAAACAAGTGATGAGTATAACAAAAGAGTTGGTTGAAGAGCAGAATATAACGACTTTGATGATTTCCCATAATATGAGTGATGCCATTGCCTATGGTGATCGATTGCTTATGCTGGATAGGGGCGAAATCATTATGGATGTTTCGGGTGAGGAGAAGGGAAGGCTTAGCCCGGCGGAGTTGGTTACGATGTTTGAATCGTAGGGGTTGAGCAGGTATGCGTTTTGAAATTAAAGAGGCGAAAATCATAAGTCGGTGAGGAGGCAAATCAATGCAAGCGTTTGAATTTCAAGCCACAACACAAGATGGGATTATCCGTATTCCAGATAGATATGTAAATGAAATGCCGAAAAATATTAAAGTCATTGTGTTAGTCGATACATTAGAAAAAAAGGAGCAAGCTCCTTTTCCTTACTTCGGCGTTGACACATCAGGATATGTTTTTGATAGGGAGGAAGCCAATGCGCGTTAAGGCGTTCCTTGATACCAATGTATTTATCTACACTCAAAGCAAAGGTGAGTTAACTAAACGCGATATTGCTCTAAAAGCCCTCGAAAAATTTGATTGCTATGCAAGCACTCAGGTTTTTAACGAAGTCAGCAATATCATGGTTAAAAAATTGAAAATGCCGATAGTCGAAGTTAAACAAATTATTTCTGCTATCAATGATCGTTGTGAGATATTTATTGTCAACTTTGAAGCGGTTCAAAAAGCACTCGATTTGAAGGAAGTTTACAACTATTCGTATTACGATAGTTTAATTCTCGCAACTGCACTTTTAAGTGATTGTAATTACATTTTCAGTGAGGATTTACATGATGGGCAAATAATTGATAATAAAATCGAAATTGTAAATATCTTCAAGCGTAACATATAGATATAAAACCTATACATCAGTGGCCGTAACCACTTCAACTTTTCCCCCATCAACAGTAACCGCCTGCCTATCGCTTAACTTCACATAATTAAGTTTGGCATAATACTTGTCAATATACTCATCATCATCGCCCCAATAATGACTGCCGTAATGTACATACATATAAAAATCAATAAACCCAAGGGCAGAAAAATCCCCTTTCAAGTCCGGCCCAAACTTCGGGTCATCCACTCCATCGGCTACAATATCTTTTTGCGCAATAAGGGAGCCGGCAGATGTGCCCATATAAAGCTTGCCTTCTTCAATATGCCGGGAAATCAATTTATCTGCGCCTTTACGTTTTAATTCTTGTAGCAAGAAAAAGGTGCTTCCGCCGCATACAAATATGCAGTTAGCACCGGATATACTGTTTTCAATCACGTCGTAAGGTTCACGTGACACCTCTAACTCCTCAACAATAAGCCCAAGCCCTTGAAGGGCCTTTTTGTCCGTCTTGTTAATATAATCCAATGTCTCTCTATCCTTCTCAGGCATCTCATGCAAACCGGCAGTTGGAATAAATACGACTTTTTTCCCAGCCAGATCGCCCCCCGCAAAGTCAGGCAGCAAACTGGCTGCTCCCGCAAAATATGATGCTAAAAATAGTTTTTTCATTATAAATCACCTATACACAACAAACTAAAAATTGCCTGTTGCCGCTTCTTCTTCAACATCAACCCATAAATTGTAACGTTTGGTGGTAAATTTTAAAACACAGTAATTAGGGTCGTCCACGCCATCCGGAAAATATTCTTCCAGCCCGGGGTACCATGTGTCCTTTTTCGTTTCAATGTCAGTGACTACTTCGATATCTCCTACAAGGGTAATATTATAATATGAACCATTTTCATAGTCGTCGTCGAAAATACACACAGATGCACGGCTATTTTCTTTTGCTCGTTTGGCTTTGTTTGAATCAAGCTGGCCGCCAAATGTAATTTGACGGATACCATCGGCTTTAGAAATAGAAAGTGTTGACGTAGTGGGGTATCCTTCGTGGTCTAATAACGAGAGAGTAACGCCAACGCCCATATTTGCCGCTGCTGTCTTGCTTTTGATAATTTCTTCTGCTTTAATGATTGCTTTTTGGCTCATCTTTAATCCATCCTTTAATTAAATTTTACTCATTATATCACGACAAACACGACAGCTATGTGTCCACTTTATAAAACAGAAAATAAAAAATTATGATGTGTGCAACTGCCAAGAGTGTTTACAACTGCACGATTGATTATCTGGTCGTGTAGTTGTTATTTGATACGAAAATGGAATGGGGTTCGAACTATTTGACATTTGCTCTCAAACGGTTTCTCGGATATGAGTCACTCGGAAAGAGCGGCGGTCATTACTCTGCATCATTCTAAAATGTTCTTGTAAGGCAAGCGGAATGATATTTTGAATCGGTCACTTATCGGTCATATCCGCAATAAAGCGGCTTCCGTGTGCTTATCGTTGAAGATTCTGCATTTTCCATAAAGCCATTGGATGGTTACGGATGCGCTCTAATATTTCGGCATCTTGAAAAAGCAATTCGGGTTTATATTCCTTTTCTCGGAAAGCCTCAAGATATTGCTGTTCGCTATCGCTCACTACGAGAAGTGCCGTCAGGTATTCCTCCACACGCTTCTGTGCGGCAGGTAAGTTGAAACGCTCCTTTTTGCGGAGAACAGGTTGCAAATCTGTTCGTATTCTGTGGTTTGTAAGGCTGTATATCCTATTAATGTCAAATGTCTTTGGTACTTCATCGCCTGCGATTGTGAAGTAAAACAAAGTACATTTACGAAGTAGTGATGCTTCCGAGTCATCAAATAGGTCAAACATGACCATATTGCTCATATCATACAAATCCCTTGCTGCCGCTCTTGTAAGCAAAGCAACGATTTTGCTTGCAAAAATCTCTATAGGGGCAACAGATAGTACATTGGCTTCGCTTAAAAAGCCTAATGTTTCTATCGGTTTCAGAACAAAAGGTAACACATGAGAGCGTATGGAGTAGTTTATCTCAATCGTAATATTATCTCTTACTTCTGCTGAGGTTACAAACACATAGACAAAGGAATCAAGAGAATGAAATGATTTGGATTTGTCGCTTAATTTATAACCCTCTGCTGCCATGTATCGCTTTATTACTGCCGTTATATTCTCACGGTCACTCATCATTTCGTCTTTATTATTGTTGCGTGTGTAGTCAAGGTCAATATCTATTGAAAGTCGAGGCAGATTGAAAATTGTTAGATTGATAGCCGTTCCGCCTTTTAGTGCTACAATTGCTGAAAGTAAAGGATCGCTTGCTATAAACTTTAGAATTTCAGCAAGGCGTAGCATCTTTTCAAGAGTATCACGGACAAAACCTAGTTCCTGTGCTTGCTTTGAAAGACTTTGTTTGTTATATGTTGCCATTTGGTTCATCTCCTTGTGACAGTATTTTCAGCAGATTCGTTGGCACAAATAATTGCCAACGATTATCAAAAAGATTTGATTCATGTTCTATGCCATTGTAAAGGTAACGGACACTCTTGGTTACTTTGCGCTTACAAGCATCAAAGAACTTATCAGAAAGCCGCAGCTCGCTTTTTAGCTGACCAAAGATATACCCAGCTTTCTGATATAAATACTGCTTATTATACAATTCAAGGTATCGAAGCAACTTATCTTCATCGACATGCGGTATCAACTCTAAGCAGCGCAATAATTCTTCAAAACCAGCTATTTTCTCAAAATCATTTAAGCTATCAAGCACAGTGCGCTCTATGTCTGTGACACGAACGCCATCCATTTTTTCATCTACACCAACGGCAATGCGAGGTGCAACATAGCGATAGGTAACATCGTCATATTCAAAGGTTGTAAATCGCTTCTCGCCGGAAACATAGACTTCATAAAACACTTGATTAGCACAGCCGTAGTATTCAAAAGCTGAATGATGAGAGATATATGCTCCTTTGGTTATATGTGAAGCTATGTGGTATCGGTTTGGTATTGCCAGACCTGCTTCCACGCTGATAACAGCGTAAAGATTGCGCTTGACAGATTCTATAAGCCCCTTTTTTTTGTAACTGTTAAGCAAAAAGTTGGCGGCATCTGCACTTCCAGTTATTCGCTCGGCATCGGTGCGTGTAAAGCATTGCAGTCTGGCAAGCTCTTTGTAGTGTTTCAATGTCCTCACCTCCATATTTTAATAATAGCGCATTGTCTTAGTTATTGCAAATACTATGTGCAAAAATTAAAATTTAATGTTCTATACTGTTCTGCAGAATAAAAGGAAGCATATCAAGAAATATTTTATAGGACGCACATAGACTCAGATAATTCTATGGCTATGTGCGGAAAATAAAATAAAGACGTTACATTGATACCGAAACGAGTTGTAAAGTTTTGGTGTTGCAATCCGGCTATATTTACAGCAACGCTTACAGTAAATTCATTGATTATCTCTTTGTTCTTGTAGCATTTACTTTGTGTCTGATTCTTGCTAAAGTGCGTAAATTCAAGGACTATTAGTAATCTCTCTAATGTGTTCCCATTATCTGTGACACAAGTATGTCTTGTTTAAAATTCCGTTCTAAGAACAAAAATTTTTCAAAAAAATCATAAGTTGACACACACATGTCAACTTAACACAGTTATAATTACAACATACCCATAAAAAACGGAGGTCATTATCTATGGAAAATCTAATTTACTGCCAGTCATGCGGTATGCCCATGACAGAGGAATCCCATTTTGGAAAAAATGCCGATGGAAGCAAAAACGCGGATTATTGCTGCCACTGCTATGTAAGCGGCGCTTTCAACAAACCAAACGAGACTCTGGACGAAATGATTGCAAGCTGCATACCCTTCCTGGTCAAAGACGGCGTTTGCCCGGACAGCGACAGCGCAAAAAAGATGCTTTCAGAGTTTTTGCCCACGCTAAAGCGCTGGAAAACGCAGCATATCCAAAAATTACAGGCAGAAAGCGGCGAAGTCTACCCCTTAGTCGTCCCACGAATACTGCTTAACGGACAAGCCGGTGAAGCATTGGAACTGTACACGAAAGCCTTTAACGCAACGGTTAAAGAAAAAATCCCATTTGCGGATGCGGACCCAACCGATCTGCAGTACACAGGAGCAGAAAAAGATAACTTCATCTATTATTCTGAATTGATGATTGGAAAGCACATGGTCATGGTAACAGATGACGCGACCGACAGCCTGGGCACTCATTCGGGCGAGCGCCAGTCACTATCCGCCCTTTGCATCAGTTTTGACTGCGAAGAAAAAGCGAGAGCCGCTTATGATATACTCTCAGAAGGGGCAAATATCCTGATGCCGGTGACGAGCAGCTCATTTTGTACATTTTATGCGACCCTTGAGGATAAGTTTGGGGTGGTATGGGATTTGTATTATGGTGCGCCGTAATTGATGATGGAGAATGAATGAGTGAGAGTGAATGAGGAAAAATGAACGAAGGAGACGATGATTATATGCAATGGAGCGAAATGTTTACAAAAGACAATCAGCCAACTGAGGGCCAGATCCGGGATTTTATTGGTTGTTCCCTATGGGATGATTTAGGCAGTCATTTGCAGCAGGAGTATAAGGTAAAACCTAAAATAGCATACAGTGGCTGCGCTATGGACAACGGAATGTGGAAGGGTTGGAACGTAAAATATCAAAAAAGCGGAAAGTCACTTTGTACGGTGTATCCAAAACAGGGATATATCCAATCCCTTGTGCCCGTCAGTGTACATGATTTAGACGAGGCCGAATTGATGCTGCCCACTTTTACCGAATACACGCAAAATCTGTTTAATCAATCCGCCACAGGGCGAAATGGCAAATCCCTGGCGTTTATGGTCGAAGATGAGGCTGTTTTGCACGATATGGAGAATATAATTGCTTTGAGAGTGGCAAAGCGGTGATTGTACTATGGATATATCAAAATCAATAGATTTTCTTCTTGAAAACGCAGGCCCGGTAATTCAGTATAGACTGCGAAAAGAGATTCTCTGCGATATAGGGAAAATGGAAGAAGAAAACCTGCTGGAACAGGTCTACCGGACACCGCATTTTAAGCTGCTAAAAAGCTATGTCAAACCAAGTGGATATATTGGCAGCGGGGCCCATGGCTGGGACAATTGGCGCGGCACAGTACTTCACGAAACGCCGCTGCAAGACGGCGAAGCGGCCGCGCGGCTGCTTTCATACTATGCAATTCCAAAAACGCACCCCATTGTCAAAAATTTTGTTTTAGCCATGGGAGACGAAGATACGCTACAAAACGAGTTTTCGTATATTCCACCTGAAATAGAGCGATATAAAAACCGCTTTCGGGGAATCAGCAGCGGATACGGGCTAATGGTTTTGATATACGCAATGCAAGCAATGCTCGGCTATGGGGACGACGAGTATGCAAAGTCCTTTCAAAGCGTGGCGCTGGACGCCTTTAGAAATATTTTGTCCCTCTCATCCCTTAACGAAATGACCAAGACACGCCAAAGCAAGGCAAAGTATAATTATCCTTATATCGAAGAAACCGCAAGCTTCCCATGCCAATATCATCTGGAAGCGTTGGCTTATACCGGCGCATGGCGAACACCTGAAAACGTAAAAATGATGGCTGACGCGCTCAATCACTATAACGAAATTACACATGACGCGAATCCTATACATGTTAAGATTGGCTCAAGATATTACGTTCCGTTTCCGCTAAATATGCATAACCGCCCTATCAGAGCGTTTCGCGAGGACATTATTGATAACATAACCTATCGCCGCTTACTGACGGAAATAGCTATGCTTGGAGTAGGGGAAAGCGTTAAGGTCATTAAGGAATCTGTGATCAATGTGAAGGATGCCATAGGTAGCGATGGTATATTAAAAATGAGATTTGATTTGCCCCATAACAAACGCTACTCTCCAAAGAAAATTGGATATCCAACACCCTATGAGGATGTACGTCTGGAACCGGACTATACACGCAAATATGCTATCGAATGTGATTTAACCTTTTGGGCGGTGCAGTTTCTGTTTTTATGTAAGCAGATATGAAAATTCAAGAGGACAGATAGGAGAGATACCAATGTCAAAAACCGAATCCCTGGCCAAACAACAAGCAAAAATCAAACCAAAACCGGAAGACATAATCGCTTCAAATCTCAGCGAAGAAGCGCAACAAAATGCCCTTGCATTTCTGGAATATTGCAAAGCCAAAAAGATCTCCTGTCCATGGAGTTCCACAAACCGATGGAACATGAAATCTAAAGGCAAAAGCATCGGATACATAGATATCGGCGGAGAGCGTAAAGGAAACAGCAACGGATCGTGGTATATTGATATTGATTTACGGGAATTACGCCAATACGAAGAAGCAATCGAAAAAGCAGGGGTATCCGAACTTGTCAAAAAGTACCTGAAGCCTTGCACTCAATGCGCTTCCTGTTCGCCGATCAAAAAATTAACATTTCTTGGAAAAGACTTTGAAAACCTTTGCTGCGGTATGATCGCATACGTTGGTAAGCCTGATGCCGACGTACTCGAAAACGTGCAAAAGCTAATAAACATCCGACTGGCAATCCCCCAAGGAACAGCCAATCTCCCGATTTATGATTCCAAAACCGAAGGCCTAACACGTATTGACAATACGCTGCGAATAAGCGGAGAATTTGATACGAATGAGAGCTATCTCTTCGATGGAAAGTATGCCAAGTATTATTATATCGGGCCCTATGGAGAATTTAAGACCGATAAAAGCAGCCACGACATTGTATTTGAGCTGGACGAGCCTACCGAGATTGCCATGTACGGGTTAGTCACAAGCATGCGGCCGGACGCACCGCAAAGCTGGACGCTGTACGGCGCAGAATCTAAAGAAGGCCCGTGGGTAGAGCTTGACGCACAGGCTGAATTTCCAAAACCTGTAACAAGCTATACCGAAAAAGCCTTTAAGCTTGGCGCGCCTGTTGCTTATCGATATTATCGCATTGTATTTGAAGGCCGGTGGTTTGTTGTAGCGCAGGTGCATTTGTATACGCGGTGCAAATAATTGGATAATAAATGGCAAATTTCATACTTGCGACGGTCGTTTATACCCTCCGACAATGTAGATGAGGATTACAAACGCCTGAAAGAAGCGGGGGTAGAATTTTTAGGCGAACCCCAAACTATCGAAGATTGGGGAATGAGATGCGTTTATTTCCGTGACCCTGAGGGCAATTTGCTTTCGTTGGAGGGGGATATCATATGATTGAATCATTAAAGGCACTTTTGGCAGATTGGAAACAAACAAGGGGCATTACTTTGGCGTTTTTAAATGAACTAAGCGATGCAGACCTTGATAAGCCCCTGCCGAGAAAAAAGTTAAACACCATACGATTACATGCTTATGAACTGACATTGGGACAAAAAGGTTATGTAGATGCTTTGACTACAAAAGCCGTTGTTTTTGGGGACGAATATAACAATTATTTAAGTCTGCCGACACAAACCCTCATCGAAACAATGGCAGACCTTGATGCAAAACTGGAAAAATCGTTAGAGCATCTGGACGGTACTGAAGCCATTGAGTTTTTTGGTGAACAAATGAACGTACATCAGATGATTTCAATGATGGCAGGGCATGAACAAATGCACATCGGCCAAATTATTGCGTTTTGCTATGCAACAGGGATAGAAATCCCGGCAAGCATAGTAGAATCAATGGCTCTTGAAGGGTAATAATCGAAAACCGATAAATTGAGCCTATCAGAATTTATGTACCTGCCGGAGCAGAGATACATGAAATGGCAGTACAATGTACCCCACAAGGAAAATCACAAGCCTTGTGGGGTTTCGCATGAAAGCAGATTAGATGGGAATATTTTCAAACCACCTCAATTGCCCTTCCAACAGCCGTATAACCCCGCCCAACTCCCGCATTTCATCAGCAACTGAAACTGCCTCCTCCACAAATCTATACAGCTTACCAATAACGCCAATAAAAGTAAGCACATTTTGACGGCCAAACGAGCCGTTTCTATAACGTATATCTGTATCATCAAAAAACACCTTAACCGTCTTTGTCTCTGCTCTCATCTTATTATAAGCGGTACCGATCTTCATTTCGCCACGTTTAACCTGCTCGGCCAGTTCGGGCGCGCCTTCCCCAACGATTTTCATATACCTATATACCTTTTCTTCACCGACACCCGCCTCAGCGGCGATTTCTTTTCTCACATTAATAGGCTTCTCATGGGTTGGTTTTTTCCCATCCCGCATGTCACCGCCAGCGGCTGATTGATTTTCCTTAGCCTTTTGGCGAAGCATTTCCACCTTGAGGCACGCCAGCTCTATCCGCGTAGCGTCTGTTAAGTTTCGCCGTCCCAGCTGGTTTTCAACAATCCATAACGCGGCATCCTCTTTAGAGGCAAAATGAATCCTGGATACCTCAAGGGCAATGCCATGTTCCCGACATATCGCATAACGAGAATGACCGTCAACGATAACATTATTCCATACCACAATCCCCTCAAGACATTGGTTTAGCGATAAAATATTTTGTTCCAGCTGTTTGAACTCATCCGGCATAAGCGGCGGGATCAGACTATTAAAATCAGGATCCATTTTCAGTATCATGGGACGCTCCTTTCGTATCCTTCAATTTTTCTAATAATGTCTGCAACTGCAAGGTTAACTCGTTAAGCTGGATATTGATTTTACGATCAATTTCATCGTCATTATTAAATGGTGCGCGTTCTGCAATGTACGCATACCATTTGTTCGTTTGTTTCAGGCGTTTTTCAATTTCCTTTGTAAGCATACGGAAAGCAGAACCTATTTTAATCTCGCCGCTTTTAACCTTCTCCAGCAGCGCCGGACTGCCGTCTTCTTTGATGTGCCCCCCTGCTGGATTTGCCGGACAAAAAATCAATGATTATAATGAGAGGAAATAAAGAAGTCCGGAAAGAACCTACCGGGTCAAGCGTCGCACGCTTGCCGGGGATTGGGGCGGGTAGCTC
>Ga0131853_10000203_pt1 | contig 104840 bp, 97 predicted proteins | sample TergutLab28metaG_FD_92764 | JGI IMG/M metagenome (GOLD analysis project Ga0131853, IMG submission 92764) | Labiotermes labralis P1 segment gut microbial communities from Petit-Saut dam, French Guiana - Lab288 P1 (version 2) (version 2) | ecosystem: Host-associated > Arthropoda: Insects >...
ACAATTATATCTGCCCCTAAATCATCGGCTTGCTGTGTTACCTCCGACCGAAGATTATCACCCATAGATAAAAGGGCTACAAATGATGCCATGCCAATGGTTATGCCTAAAAGTGTGAATATAAAACGGCCTTTTCGCCGCAATAGGTTTTTAGATACAAGTTTGAAAATATTCATACTACTCATTCACCACCTCAAACCTTGTTGTTGTTAATGTAAATCCCGGACCACAGCAAGGACGGTTTTCTCTAAGAGTGCCTTCGGCTATGATTTTATCCCCCAATTGTGGAAGTGCTTGACTTCCCCGATAATTAACAAGAACCTCAAAAGTTCCAGATTCGTTTTGCAGGGCAAAATCTTGTGTGTCTGAACTGCCAACAATGCCAATAAGCGTTATTGTGCCGACATAATAAGCTGGGCTATCTTGAATATCCTCAATGGTAAAAGTATCGCCATTTGGGTTGTTTGCTCCTTGTGCGACAGGTCTATCGCCCCCACAAGCAGATAGGGCAAATACGATTGCAAGGACGATACATAAAACAAAGTTCATTTTTGCTTTTTTCATAACGACATTCTCCTTAAATTTTTTCTATAAATAGAGCATATCAAGTAAATCTCAAAAATCCCTCAAGCTTTCAAAATAAAATTCTGCGGTGGTTTTTGTTTTACTTGGATGGTTCTTTAAAGTTAGCCCTTGACCGTGATGAAAGCCGGACCCAAATCCCCACACTTATGAATAGACTATATGTAGCGACACCAGCCCAAATGCCTATACTCTCTTGCCATATGAATCCTTGTGAAAAATTAATCATGGTATGCACAAATATTGCAGGAATTAAGGAAAAGTATTTTCTAAAAACAGCCAAGAATACCCAATGTCCTAAAGCCCAAAGAGCAACCATCAAAATAACGTGCAACCCCCAAAAATTTGCTCCCTGTGTAATTATCTGAAAAGGTAAGTGCATGAGCGCAAACAAAATTGCCACTACGATAATGGCTAACTTACCATTCTTAAATAACCCGTAAACCCTCGTTTGAACAAATCCAATATATGTTGTATCTTGATAGGTGGCAGAAACGAGCGAGAGTAAAAGATTGAATAGTATTTGCCATAAAGGAAAAAACGACCAACCCCCGACCAACCCCGGCAACAAACTTGCACCCAAAGGAATTATTGAGAACAGAAGCCCAAGACGAAGAGCAGGTCGCAAGTTTTGCTTGTGTATGCCTATAGATGCAAGGCTTTGTTTCCTAATCAAAACAACAGCAATCGTAACTGCAAGACAAGCTATTTGAAACAGCATTACCATTACTTGACCTTGTAGATTTGTCATCAATTGCCCTTGTAAAGTCACATTTTCAACCGAGTTTAGGATTACGCTGTATACTGTCACTAAAATTGCATTAAGTAAAAATATGCACAAAGCAATGATTGCATCTTTTTTGCTGTATTTTGATACCCCTTGTTGGTATTTTGAATCCCATGTGCTTTTTTAGTTATGAAAATTTATTGTTGTTTACTCCCTATGTGTTGTTTTTGTGTGCAATGTGGGCATGAAATATCCACTCGTTTTCAATAGCGAAATGTAGCAATTACTTTTGCTCCATTAGGGTGATTTTTCAAGGTCAGATTGCCACCGTGCTTTTCACATAATAGGTGACACATATATAGTCCCATGCCAAAATTTTGTCCTTGTGGTTCATTGGAATCACGCAAAAATGGAACAGCCCCCTTTTTAAGGATGGCAGGAGAAAATCCAGAGCCATCATCAGTAACGCTGATAGTAATTTTTTTATTATCGCAGAACATTTCTACAATAACGCTATTTTTTGAATAACGAAGTGTGTTATCAATTAAATTTTCAGCTACATTATGAACCATATAACTATCAATATTCATTTGTCTATTTTCGTCACTAATGAAAAATTCAATTGTTTTCCCTGTGCTTGAACCTATAATAGACAAGCTGCTCTTTAACTCCTTTGTCAATGAAAGCCAGTCAACTTCTTTTGGTGTAAATGCCAATTCCTCTAATTTCTGAACACTTGTCATTGCTTGGATATAGCTTTCGATTCTTGCTGAATACTGTGTTATCAAAGAAATGCTTTCGCTTGCATTTTCTGCGGTCAGATTTCCTTGTTCAAGCCCCTTTTGCAATATTGTAGCAGAGCCTTTTAAGACCGTAACAGGATTTCTTAAATCATGGGCGAAAGCGGCGTTAAGACGTTTGCGTTCCTCCATCTGTTGCCACAACTCTCGATTGCTTTTAAGCAGTTCAGCACGCATTGATTCAAATGATTCACAAAGCTGTCCTAGCTCGTCTTTTGAGCTAAAGTTTATGGAAAAATTCAAATCATTTTCCTTAATTTGTTTTGCTCCCATGCTTAATTGAGAAAGAGGGGCCTTTAACTTTATATTGTAGAACATAGCGGCTATGATAATTGGCACGACAAACGACATTCCGATATTCAATAAGATGGCCGGCAAAGAACCTCCACACATACAGGCATCCGTCAAGCCACGCAGGATATGCAGTACCAGTTGATTCAGCCCATTGCCTATAGCGAAAGTAACAATAATAACTAAAAACAATGATGTTCTTAGGCTCATTTTCTTTAGCCATTCCATTTATAGCCCACCCCCCAAACCGTTTCAATGTAATTATGCGTTGATACAGCTATAAACTTTGCCCTTATCTTGCGTATGTGCTCCATAATCGTATCGCTATTCCCTTCTCCCCCTAACCCCCATACCACGTCATATATGCGTTCTCGATCAAAGACTTGCCCAGCATTTATGGAAAGCAATTCAATAATATCAAATTCTTTTTTTGAAAACGAAATATACTCTTGCCCCATCTTCACTTCACGTTTTGAGTAGTCTATGGATATATCGCCAAAGAAGCGTAAAGTAGTCTGCACTTGTTTTCTGTTTTCCCTTCGTAAGTGTGCCAGAACTCTAGCCCCTAACTCATCTAAGTCGAAAGGCTTTACTATATAATCATCCGCTCCAACATTAAAACCCTTTATTTTATCCGAAGTTTCAATTCGGGCAGTTAGAAACAATATAGGGCAAGCGATATGTTCTCGTATGCGCTGGCACACAGTCAATCCGTCCATTTCTGGCATAGTTATATCAAGCAATATTATATCCGGCTGGCATGATATTTGACTTAAAGCGTCATTTCCATCAAATGCCGTATGCACAAGGTATCCTTGCATCTCAAAATAGTTCTTTAACATAATAACTATGCCTTTTTCATCATCAACAATCAAAATTTTACTATTCATTTGCTTCACCATCTTTCAAATAAATTACTTAATCTTATTATACTATACAAATCTCAAGATTCTCTCAAGGTTTTTAATGAATTTTAAGTTACCAAATGGCATAACAAGCAAGCCCTAAAATCCGCCAAGTAAGGCCAAAAGCCTAAAAAGGTGTATTTAGGGCTTGCTTGCATGTTTGAGTGGATATTTAGACCCCTATCTGAAAATCTCAATTACCCCCCTTGACAAATGTTGTCCGAGGAAAATCTTGTGCGCTTGGTGGAAGCCACCAACGGAATAGCGCCAATTGGCAAAAGATTTGAAATTTCGTCATCTGATACACGCAAAACCATCCTGGAAGCACCTATCAGAGCTGATAATTTTGTTAAATCCTGCCATTATGTGGATTTGTTTGATGATTTGAGCAAGCGCATTGCTAAATATGAAAACGAAATCTTTATTGCGGCTTGTATTGAGAATGTAAATCTGCGGGGCAGAATAATCGAATATATCATAGCTGTCGAAGACGTGAAGGTGCGTGAACAATTGATAAGTGCCTTGCTGAATAAAACCCCGCTTCCTAAGCTTCATACGTGCAATAAGCTTGGGGACTACTCAAATTTTTATCAGAAAACAAAACTGTATTTATGATTTTCTTTGTAGGTGCTGATTATGAGAGGCGTAGCCTAAAAACAAAACTAATATCAATGTTTCACAATTCGTTGCTTGATGGTACAATCATACAGTTCCATTGGGCTGTCTGCAATTCACGTGGCGCATCACGGCTTAACGGCGGCGGCTGCGCACATTGGTTATTGGCGCACCTTTTTCGCTTAAATACTCGATAAACTTGCCTGTGCCAAGGGCAACGCAACTTCCCGCATCCTCCGCCACCACCGCATCAATACCCGTCACAAATGTTATTTTTTTGTCAAGGCCAAATAGAAGGGAGCTTCCCCCGGTCATAACCATGCCCCGCTCTGCCACATCGCTGGCAAGTTCGGGCGGTGTGCGCTCGAAAACAGAGCGCACCATGTCACAAATGGCGGCAACGGGCTCTTTTAGCGCATCCCGCATTTCTTCGGATGTGATGATGATGCTATTGGGCAGTCCTGTTACTGTGTTGCGCCCTTTAATCTCCATATCAATATCAATTGTGCGGGGGAAAGCCGTGCCAACATTCATCTTCAAAGCTTCCGCTGTGCTTTCACCGATGACAAGGTTGTGGGCCTTACGCACATGGCGGATGATGGCTTGGTCAAAATCATCCCCACCCACTTTAATGGAAGCCGACACAACTGATGACCCCAGCGAAATTACTGCCGCATCTGCCGTGCCGCCCCCAATATCTATTATCATAGAGCCACGGGGCTTTGTAATATCCAGCCCTGCACCCATGGCGGCGGCAAGGGTTTCTTCCAGCACAAAAACTTCCCTTGCCCCTACGGAGCGGGCTGCATCTTCCACCGCGCGCCGCTCCACATCCGTTACAGATGCCGGCACACAAACAGCAACCCTTGGCTTGCGCAGGCTGCCTATTTTTTTACTCGCCTTTTTAATAAAGTACTTCAAAATTTGCTTTGTAATTTCGTAATCAGAAATAACCCCGTGGCGCAAGGGGCGCACCGCCAAAATATTGTCGGGGGTGCGGCCAAGCATCCTACGTGCCTCGCTGCCAACCGCCAAAATTTCCCGGCTTTTTTTGTCCAAGGCCACCATGGACGGCTCCCGCAAAACCACACCCCGGCCTTTTATATACACTAGCACATTTGCTGTGCCTAAATCTATGCCAATATCCATAAATTTCCTCTCCACATATACACACTTCGACAATATTATTATACCGCATAAAAGCACCCGTGAAAAGATGTTTTTGAAATTTTTGTGAAGAAGTTTTGGTGCAAGTTAAAAACAGGGCGGTTTACCCACTCATTTCATTGCTAACTGAACATAGTTTGCGTCTTTGGGAATGAGTGGGGGGTAAGCCCCTACACTGATTGGTGGCAAATTTTTAAGCTTTTATAGTGACATCCGGCAATGACATGGTATAACCTTATTGAGGGGCGTATCCTCTGAGCTCCATTATAACAACATTGTGTAATTGGCCATATAATTGAACATAATAACTTATTGGTGATTATTATGCGGAATTTGTGGCGCAGCAGACTTAGATCAAGACTTAGAAAGGGGATGTTTTATGTGAGTGATTCCTTGGCGATTTCAAATAATATTTTACGTTTGGCGTTTAGGGACAACATAGAAGTCACTCCCATGAAGTTGCAAAAGCTTCTTTATCTGCTTTATGCAAGATACTTGCATCTTGGTAACGAACCTCTGTTTTCGAGCAGGTTTGAGGTGTGGAAGTACGGGCCTGTTCTTCGTGATATTTACAATCATTTTAAAGACTTTGGCGCAAGACCTATAAATGGTTATGCGGAGATAGATGGAAAAGCCCTTGTCTTAGACGAAAGCGTCAACGATCTTTTCAAAGAGGCTTTAGAGTTGACTTGGGATAGGTTCAAGGATTTTAGTGGTCAGCAGCTCTCTGCATTGACACACCTCCAAGGAACCGCTTGGCATATTGCTAATGGAAGGGGCGACCGCTTTTTGAGGGATGAGGAGGTTGTATTGGACGGGGGCTACCGATTTTGGACATAGAGCAATTGAATAGCAGATCAAAATTGAACCAATAGGAAAAGTTGACAAAGAATTAACCGATAACTCTACAGTCACAAGTATAGACGGAAGGTTTGAATTGGCACAAAAACAGTAAGACCATGATAACAAGATTGAGGAAGAAAAGCTAAAAATCAGTAAAGGTATACTTATAATTAGCGGTGCAGTTTTGGTTTTCCTTTTCATTGCGGAGATTTTTATGTCAGGTATGAAAATTAGAATAGACCCACAAATTAGAATGCTTTTCATAGAACCCGTTAGATTTGTATTAACGGCAACGATTGGATATTTGTTTGCTACAAGAGAAAGTCCTGGAAAATAAATAAAAGCCGCCATAAATTCATTGGCTTTTGTTTATTTTTAATCAAAACAAAAAACACCCTCAGCCAATTCCTGCTATATTCAAGCATGCATGAGGTGGGGTTAATGGTCAACACATGTTATTTGTGTTTACACGTATTCGGGGGCAAGCCCCCACCCTACAAAACATTGAAAAAATTTGGGAAGGATATGGCTGCCCAATGGGCATTTTTTAGAATGGACGGAGTTTTTGCCGCCATTGCGGCAATGGCAAGGGACATGGCAATGCGATGGTCTCCGTGGCTGCTTAGGGTTGCGCCGTGCAATGGCTTGCCGCCATGGATAATCATACCTTGATGGTCAGCGGTGATATTTGCGCCCATTTTGGCAAGCTCTGCTGCCATGGCGTGCAGGCGGTTGGTTTCTTTAATTGCCAGTTCCTGCGCATCTTTGATTATGGTTGTGCCCGCCGCAAACAGGGCGCATACGGCAAAAATTGGTATTTCGTCAACCATTAAGGGGATTTGCTTGCCTGACAATGTTATGGCGTTCAAATTAGATTTTTTGACGAAAATATCGCCCACTGCTTCGCTGCCCGTGGTTTTGATATGCCTTGTTTCCACATGCCCCCCCATGGATCGCAAGGCGGACAAAAGCCCTGTGCGTGTGGGGTTAAGCCCCACATTTTTTATTGTTAAACCCTCATCCGCCAACAAAATCCCCAGCACCACAAAAAATGCCGCCGAGGAGAAATCTCCCGCCACCTCTATTTTGCGTGCAACCAAGCCATTGTCGCCCTGCATATAGGTAAGCATATTTTCTGTGTGGTTGCGGGTTAAACCCTTGCCCAGCTCCGCCACAGTGGTTTTGCCTGCGGCATACAAACCGGCTAACAAAATTGCGGATTTTACCTGTGCGCTGTGGATTGGCATTTGGTAATGGATTCCGTTTAGTGGTCTTCCATGGATTTTTAACGGTGCAAACCCGTCCAGACTGTCGATTTTTGCTCCCATCATCCGCAAAGGGGCAACTACACGCTCCATAGGGCGTTTTTGCAGGGACTTGTCCCCGTCCAACACGGAATCAAATCCCTGCCCCGCAAGTAAGCCGCACAAAAGCCGCATTGTGGTGGCAGAATTGCCGCAGTACAGCACATCCTTCGGGGCTTTTAACCCGTGCAAACCAACGCCTTGTACACGCAAAATACCGCCTTCTACATCTTCTGCACATTCCACACCCAGCTGGCGCAAACAAGCTACTGTTGCCAAATTATCCTCCCCACGCAAAAAACCGTGTACTTCTGTAACCCCATGGGCAATTGCCCCTAAAATTACAGCACGGTGGGATATGGACTTGTCACCGGGTACACTAACTACGCCGCCCACAGTGTTTTTTGGCTCAATTCTCATACAACCATCCTACAAGCCTGTTAGCACAAATACAATTCACCCTGCCACTGCGGGCCTATACCGCAACGGCAGGGTGTGGGTTACCCTAAAACTCCGCTGTGCCGGCAGCCCTTGGGAATGGGATAACATCCCTTATATTGGTCATACCTGTAATATACATAATATAACGCTCAAAACCAAGCCCAAAGCCGCCGTGCTTTACGCCCCCAAAACGGCGTAGGTCTGTGTACCACCAATAATCCTCCTCGGATAGGTTGTGGGCTTGCATGCCTTCCAGCAGTTGCTCCATCCGCTCTTCCCGCTGGCTGCCGCCTACAATTTCGCCAATGCCGGGGGCAAGCAGGTCGCAGGCTGCCACGGTTTTGCCATCGGGGTTGCGGCGCATGTAAAATGCTTTAATGTCCTTTGGGTAATCCGTTACAAACACGGGCTTTTTGAAATGCTTCTCGCAAAGGTACCGCTCATGCTCGCTTTGCAAATCACAGCCCCATTCTACGGCAAATTCAAACTTTTGCCCACTGTTTTTCAAAATTTCGATGGCTTCGGTGTATGTTATCCGCCCAAATTGGGAATTTACCACATTATCCAGTTTAGCAAGCAAACCTTCTTCGATAAATTTGTCAAAAAATTCCATCTCATCATGTGCATGTTCAAGGCAATACTTGGTAACATATTTTAACATATCTTCTATAAGCTCCATAACATCGGCAAGCTCGGCAAAGGCAATTTCCGGTTCCAACATCCAAAATTCCGCTAAATGGCGGGATGTGTTGGAATTTTCTGCACGAAAGGTTGGGCCAAAGGTGTATACATCGCCAAAAGCAAGGGCGTAGGCTTCGGCATTTAACTGCCCTGTAACCGACAAGCTAACGGGTTTTCCAAAAAACTCCTCACTACCTTTTATGGGGAACATTTCACCGGCACCTTCCCCATCCAGCCCGGTTAAAATGGGGCTGTGTACGTGTACAAAGCCCCGCTCTGCAAAAAACTTATGCAGGGCAAAACTTGCCAGCGAACGGATGCGGAAAACCGCAGAAAATGTGTTGGTGCGGGGGCGCAAATGGGCAATTGTGCGCAAATAGTCAAAACCATGCCGCTTTTTTTGCAGGGGATATTCGGGTGGTGCAGAACCCTCCAAAGTAATGGAAGAAGCTTGAATTTCAAAGCTTTGCCCCTTGCCTTGGCTTTCCACCACCTTGCCGGCCACACGTATGCCGCTGCCCACGCCAAATTTGGTAATTTCTTCAAAATTTGGTAATTTATCCTCAAAAACAATTTGTATGGACTTGAAAAAGCTGCCGTCATTAAGCTCTATAAAGCCGAAATGGTTGTTATCACGCAGTGTGCGCACCCAACCGCACACCTCCACATCCTTGCCCATAAAACTTGCCGTATCAGCGTAAATTTGCGCAATTCGTGTTCTCACTTAGCATCATCCTCCTATCAATATTGTGCCATTGTACCATATTCGGCAACTTTTTTCAATAAATATGTGGATTTTTTTTGCAAGGTGTGTTATGATATGTCGAATGGAGGTAGCCATGGAAGCAAAGCCGAATAAAGCAAAAAGTTTGGGCGTTTTATGTGATATTACGCTGGATAGATATGTGGGGCGGTTGGGGCTTAATGTGGGCTTATCCGCCTTGGTGAATATTGGTTTTTTCCTATTTCTCTGGGGTTATGTGGCTTTGGGTTTTTTTGTCATACATCCTAATTTGGATTTTCATGGTAACCAGTTTGTGGTTGATGGGGTGTTTTTTGGGGCGTTTGCCACCTTGCTATTGCCTGCCTTGTCTTTTTTTATAATGCTTAACGGGGCGGCGGCCGTGGCCGTTTGCGGCGAAAATGCGCCTGATTTTGCACAGGCTGCAAAATTTACCCTTCGCAAAGCATGGGGCGTGTTTTCCCTTGCCCTGGCGCAAACCTTGATGTTTGTGTTAATTTTTGCCATTTTTGGGCTGGTGGCCTTTCTTAATTTGGATTTGTTTTTGAACCTTACAGCTGTGTTTGCAGCCATGTTGATAGTTGTGATGATATTTTTCCGCTCCCTTTCATTTTTTGCAACCAACCTTGTGCTAACCCACCGCAAATATTTTTTTGGTGCAATAATTTTTAGCGCACGTTTGGCATTTGCCAAGGGTTTTGCAAAAATATTCGCCGTTACTGCCGTTGTTACCATGGTTAATTTGCTGTTATATGCCATTGTTTTTATCATTCTTCACAATATCTTCTCCCCTTGGGCCTTGCTGGATGCAAACAACCTTTTAACCCCGCAATTTTATGTGCTTATTTTGGGGGCATATGTGCCCATGATTTTTATTGCCCCCCGCCTTGATGTTATTGCCCAAAGCTTTCTTAACCCGCCTGATGATTTTCCTTGTGAAGCAGGGCTTGGTAGCCGCACACTTGCTGTTGGGGTGGATTTTTTGGTGCCTGCCGCAATAACGGCCATACTTGCCACTATCTTTATTCTGCTTACAGGCATTTCCTTTGAAGGGGGTGTGCATTTTGGCGTGTTAGTGATTTGGGGGCTGGCGTTTTTTCTCGTATTCATAATGTACAATATATATTTTGAGGTGTTTGAAGGGGGGCAAACCCCTGGCAAAAAGCTGTTGCGCCTAAGGGTTGTAAGCGAGGATGGCAGCCCCGTTACCCTGATGAAATCTATTTTGCGCAATGTGTTGCGTATTGTGGATGTTGTTAGCTTTGTGCTTATATTGTTTGATAAAAAGCACCACCGGCTGGGTGATATGCTATCCTACACCAAGGTAATTACAGAGGACAGAGGGGCGGATAACGGCCATGTATAGAGATGATGTGCTTTTAAGGGTGGAAAAACCCGGTCGATATGTAGGTAACGAAATAAATATGGTGGTTAAAAACCCCGAAACCGTGGCAACACGGTTTGCTTTTGCCTTCCCTGATGTGTATGAGGTGGGGATGAGCCACAACGGCCTGCAAATTTTGTACAGCCTGTTTAATGGGCGTGAAGATGTGTATTGCGAGCGGGTTTTTGCCCCGTGGAGCGACATGGAAGCCATTATGCGGGAAGAAAGCCTGCCCCTAAAAACCCTGGAAACCTTTACCCCACTGGCGGAATTTGATTTTATTGGCTTTACCCTGCAATACGAAATGTCCTATACAAATATTCTAAATATGCTGGATTTGGCGGGCTTACCCCTGCGTGCCGCAGATAGGCCGGAAAACCACCCAATAATTTGCGGCGGCGGCCCCTGTGCCGTAAACCCCGAACCTTTAGCGGATTTTTTTGATTTCTTCTTTATCGGGGAGGCGGAGGAGGCTTTTTTGCAAGTTTTTGACCTATATGCCGCTCACAAAGGCACAAAACGGCAGTTTTTGGAGAAAATCGCAGGTATACGGGGGGTTTATGTGCCTGCTTTTTATGGTGTGGCCTATAATGCGGATGGCACAATTGCCAATTTTGCCGCAAACAACCCTAACACCCCTGCCAGGGTTAAAAAAGCAGTTGTACGTGATATGGACACTGCCCATTACCCGCAAAAAGCCCTTGTGCCGCTAATCGAAACCGTACATAACCGTGTGGCGTTGGAGGTTTTCCGTGGTTGCATCCGTGGTTGCCGCTTTTGCCAAGCGGGCTTTATTTATCGCCCCCACAGGGTAAAACAGGTGGATACGCTGGTTGCACAAGCACAAAACCTACTAACATCCAGTGGGCATGAGGAAATTTCCCTACTATCCCTTGCGACTAATGATTATCCATATTTGAATGAGTTGGTAGATAAGCTAAACGATTGTTTTGCCAGCCAACACATCAGTATTTCCCTACCATCCCTAAGGATTGATGCGGCAAACCAAACCGTGCTTGAAAAAGTGCAGAAGGTGCGCAAGTCTAGCCTTACATTTGCGCCCGAGGGGGGCAGCCAAAAAATGCGGGATATTATCCGCAAAGGCATTAGCCAACAGGATATTTTGGAAGGGGCACGCCTTGCCTTCGAGGGTGGCTGGGACAGGCTAAAGCTTTACTTCATTATTGGCTTGCCCGGGGAAGAAGATGAGGATTTAACCGCCATAGGCAAGCTGGCAAATGATATTGTGGAAATTTATTACAGCCTGCCCAAGGAAAAACGCAAACGCCCGCCGGGCATTACCGTTTCCGCATCCTGCTTTGTGCCAAAGCCTTTTACTCCCTTTCAATGGTATCCCCAAAAGCCTGTATCAGAATTTGCTGCAAAACAGCGTTTGGTTAAGGCAGGCATAAACAGCAAGCGTGCTGGTTATAAATACCATGATGCGGATGTTTCTGTATTAGAAGCTACCCTGGCAAGGGGGGACCGCCGTGTGGGCGGCTTAATTGAAGCTGCATGGAAAAACGGCGCACGCTTTGATGGGTGGAGCGAGTTTTTTAGCTGGGATAAGTGGCAAAAAGCCTTTGAAGATACAGGCCTTTCCATGGATTTTTATAACTTCCGTCAGCGGGGATATGATGAGGTTTTGCCCTGGGACTTTATTGACGTGGGCGTCACCAAGGACTATCTTATCAAGGAAAACGAAGCAGCAAAGGCAGTTGCGGGAGGTGGCGTTTAGTGAACACATGCCTGTCAGAAACAGCCGCCGCAGAAGCCGGAAAATTTTACCACGGAAATGTAATGGGGGCAGAAACCAACCTGCACATTATCCACGATTTGTTTCCTAAAATAGATGCTTGGAATATAAACAGCTGGGACAACTGCTGGTATGCCGCTTTTGTTTATTGGTGCTGCATTAAGTCGGGAATAAATTTGCCGGTTCGTTGCCCTGACCCTGCTGTAAGCTGTAACTTTGCCGGAGTTATAGCGTGGGAACAATGGGCGAAGTTACTCGAGGTAAACCGCTGGAAGGGCAAGGGTGATAAGGCAGCTATGGGTGACATTGTCCTATTTGACAGGGTTTTTGAGGATAAAGAGCATGACCACATTGGTGTTGTGTGTAAGTGGATACATAAACATGGAAGGGATGGTGTGTGATGAGTGACTCTAAGCTAAACTGCCATCGTTACCGTGTATTTTTTACAAAGTATGACAGGGCAAGATTTATCGGTCATTTGGACTTGCAAGATTTGCTTGCAAGGGCAATAAAGCGGGCAAAACTGCCCATTGCATACAGCCAAGGCTTTAATCCCCACCAGCTAATGTCCATTGCCCTGCCCCTGTCGCTTGGCATGACAGGCAAAGCCGAAATTTTTGAGATTTACTTGACACAGCAAACCGAGCCCCGGCAAATTATGGATAGCCTTAACCCACAAATGCCTGCGGGCATGGCCATCATATCTGTGCAACAGGTGGCAAACACAGGCAAGTCGGCTGCGGGGCTGGTGCACAAAGCCACATACCGCATCACTTTCCCAAATTTGGGCAAACTAAACTTGGCACAAATGATGGGCGAGCAAGAAATGCTTGTAACCACAAAAAGCAAAAAAGGTACGAAAATTAAAGATATACTACCGGAAATTTTTCACATCAAGCAAGATGGCGATGCAATAGTTGCAACGCTGGCAGCAGGCAGCGACAAGAATCTAAAACCCCAGCTGTTAGCCGAATATATACAAAGTTATATAAAAACAAGCTTTGCGCCCCACCAAATATCCTACGAAAGGACGGAACTGATACTATGAAGCGTATTTTAATAAACAAGTCCGAACGGGGCTATTCCACCGCCCTTTTGGAGGATGGCAAGTTAGTGGAGCTTTTAGAGGATTCTGTTGAAGAGTCGTTAGCAGGCAATATTTATCTTGGTGTTGTTAAGAAGGTAACAGGGGGTTTTATTTTCCTGGACATCGGGCAGGAGAGGCAAGCGTTTTTGGATACCAAAGACGGCAGAGAACGTAGGCTGTTCCCCCCCGGCCGCCCATCGGCCAAGCCCGGTGATACTTTTGTTGTGCAGGTGCTAAAAGATGCGGTGGGCAATAAAGGCCCCAATGTTACCAGCTCTATATCCTACACAGGCCGCTACATAATGCTTTACGAATCCCTTGATACGGACAGGGTAAACAGCAGCAAAAAAATTGAGGATTTTAACGAAACACGGCGTTTGAAAAATATGATAAAAGGGCTTTTAAGCGATGGTTTTTCCGCCATCATCCGCTCCGCCGCCGAGGGTAAGGATGAAGATACCATTAAAGCGGAAATTGACGTGCTTATGTCACGCTGGGGCGAAAATTTGGATTGGAAGCACAAAACTGCCCCCGCTACACTTTGGAGCCAGTCCAGCATCGTTAAAACCCTTATGGAAGTGGTGCGGGAAGATATTGATGAAATTATTATTGATAACCCCGACACCTTTAGCCGAATACAAAAAGAATTTTTGCCAACTTTCCCGGACTTTGAAAGCAAAATCTCCCTACACCGCAAGGATGAGGACATTTTTGCCGCATACTTCGTTAAAACCCAAATGGACAAGCTGTATGACAAGCGTGTGTGGCTTAAATGCGGCGGTTTTATTGTTGTGGAACAAACCGAGGCCTGCGTGGTTATCGACGTAAATACGGGCAAATTTCAAAGCAAAGGCGGCGAGGCGGCAAAACTGCAACTAAACTTGGAAGCTGCCAAAGAAATTGCATACCAACTGCGCCTGCGCAACCTGTCAGGCATTGTTATTGTGGACTTTTTACGTATGATGTCCAAAGCAGACATGCACAGCCTGCTAAAAGATTTTGAGCTGGAACTGCACAAAGACCGCATCCCGGCTCTGTTGGTGGGCATGACAACTCTTGGGCTGGTGGAGGTTACCCGTAAGCGAGTGCGTAAGCCTATTGAGAAGCGTAATGGCAACGCCCTGCGCCCGCCTGCAATTACATAATGTAATTATGCTATTGGCATCATTTTTAGGACTACATATTATAGGGAGGGTTTCGTATGAAGTATGATTATAGATCACAAAGAAGCAGTGCGTTAGACCGAAGTGGTGATAAGAAAGCTGCCAAAATTGGATTCAAAGCTGCCATAGTAACCCTCATAGCCGCAATATTCACACTGTCTTCCGTGTTTGTGTCAATCCTTTTTACTACGAATTCAGTGCAAAGAGATACGGTTGAGTTCTTATCCTTGCACTTTGATTCGGTTCACGCAAGCATGGAGTATGAGCAAGCGTTAACATCAATATTAGAAGAAAAGTTGTCGCTGCAAGCAAGAGTAAGTACTCTTGAAAACCAAAATATGTTAATGCAGATGGATGCCACTATTTTAGGTGAAGATAGGCTATCTCAGGCACGAGCCCACATAGGAGCTGGCAATTACAGAGCTGCAGTTCAGCTACTTAGCGTAGTTACAACCTCTTCACCGGAAGTTCTTATACTTCTTGAAGAGGCAATTTCGATGTATGAAGCACAAATCATGGAGCGGGTAAATGAGCTATTGTTTGGCCGACAAACTGTTGATGCACTAAATATGGTCAGGCAGGCACAGGTCATCCTGCCAAGTAGTATTATTTTTAGGGATTTAGCGAATGAGATCGAGGATAGGGCAGAACGAATCGGGCCATTAACCGTGCTGGTACCTCCTCATCACCCTCCGCACAGCAGAATTGAAGATACTGTTTTTATGAGCACAATCCCATTTCATAATGTTATGTACTATAATTTATGGAACACCCCAAATTATTCACTACATAATTTGCGTGGACAGTTTCGCATGCTTACCGTAAACGCAGGTAGAGTAGATGGCGGATCCGGCACGAGCAATGCATTTCTAAGAATCTACGGTGATGGAGATTTGTTACTTTTGGAGGAGATTATTGCATTGGAGCTTCCTGTTGAGTTTCAAATACCTGTCGTTGATGTGCATCTTCTTCGCATAGAACTCAGAAGGACGGGAGAAGGGGGGCGTGATGTGAGATATGCAATAGCTGGAATCCTTGAATAGTGTTATCAGATATGCCATAAAAGGCATGAGGCTTACAATCGTTAATAGGCTTGGGGTTTCCCTATCGACTCCTATTCGCAAAAAACGCAAATAGTAAGAGGAAGAATATATGAAAAAAATACTGGTCGCCATGAGCGGCGGCGTGGATTCGTCGGTGGCGGCATATGTGTTAAAGGCGCAGGGATATGATGTGGTGGGCATTACCATGTCTGTTTGGCAGGCGGAAAGTGCGCAGGACATTGTCGCCCGCAGTGGCTGCTGCGGCATGACGGCCACGGAGGATGCACGCTTTGTGTGCGGCAAACTGGATATACCCCATTATGTACTAAATTTTCGGGATGTGTTTCGCAAGCGGGTTATTGCCCCCTTTGTGGATGAATATATGCAGGGGCGCACGCCAAACCCCTGCATTGCTTGCAATGCCTTTGTTAAATGGCAATATCTTTTTGATAAGGCGAAGGCTTTGGAGGCGGATTTTATTGCCACGGGGCATTATGCCAAAATTATAAAAAACGAGGGCACAGGACGGCTTACCATTGCCACATCCCCATCAGCAAAGGACCAAAGTTATGCCTTGTACAATATGAGCCAAGAGGCACTAAGCCGCACCCTTTTCCCCATTGGGGATATGGACAAGGATGATGTGCGGGAAATTGCCCGCCGTGAAATTGGTTTGCGGGTTGCATATAAGCCTGACAGCCAAGAAATTTGCTTTGTGCCATACCGCAACCACGCCGCCTTTTTGGAGGAATATTTGGGGGGCAAATTACCCGCCGGCAATTTTGTGGATGAAGATGGTAATATTTTGGGGGCACATCAGGGTTTGGGGCGTTACACCATTGGGCAGCGCAAAGGGCTTGGTGCATTTGGTGCACCCATGTTTGTAAAGGAAATTGACGGGGCAACCGGCAATGTGGTGTTGACGGGGGATGAAAGCCGGCTTTTTCAAAATACAGTAACCGTGGGCAATTTGGCCTTTATGAGCCACAAGAGTATTGATGCGCCCATGGACTGCCTTGGTAAAATCCGATATGCCCATAAAGCTGCACCCTGCATCATCACCCAGCAAGGGGGCAGGATAACAGCCACATTCAAAGAAGCCCAAAGGGCGGCGACCCCCGGGCAATCTGCTGTTTTTTATGATGAGGGCGGCGGTATAATCTGCGGCGGTATAATTTTGTAACTTAGCGGGCTTGGCCTACTCCACACGGGTGATTTTTGCGCCAAGGCTGCGCAATTTTTGGTCAAAATGGTGGTAGCCCCTGTCCACATGGTAAATATCGTGTATTTCGGTGGTGCCTGTGGCTGCAAGGGCTGCCAACATTAGGGCGGCACCTGCACGCAGGTCGCTGGCTTTAACTTGCGTGCCCGTAAGTTGGGCAACACCTTCAATAATGGCGGAACGGCTGTCAATTTTAATGTCCGCTCCCATGCGGATAAGTTCCGGCACATGCATAAAGCGGTTTTCAAATACTGTTTCTGTTACCAAATTTGTGCCGGGGGTAACCGTTAGCAGGGACAAAAATTGCGCCTGCATATCCGTGGGAAAGCCCGGATAGGGCAAGGTTTTAATATCAATGGGTTGCCGCTGGGTGGCCCCTTTTATGTTTAGCCCTGCTTCCCCTTCTTCAATTTCCACCCCCGCCTCCCGCAATTTAGCGATGGCGGGCTTTAGATGGTCTATCACCACATTTTCAAGAAAAACTTCGCCCCCCGTTATGGCGGCGGCTATCATAAACGTGCCTGCCTCTATACGGTCGGGTATGATGGTGTGGTTTGTGCCTTTTAGCTTGTCCACGCCTGTTATGCGTATGGTGTCTGTGCCGCTGCCACGTATTTTTGCCCCCATGGATGTTAGGAAGTTGGATAAATCCACAATCTCCGGCTCTACGGCGCAGTTTTGGATTGTGGTTTGCCCCTCTGCCAACACGGCTGCCATCATTATATTTTCGGTTGCCCCAACAGAGGGAAAATCAAGATAAATATTAGCCCCAACAAGTTTATCCGCTTTGGCGTGGATATAGCCATGCTCTTGGCTAATTTCTGCACCCAAAGCCGCAAGGCCTTTTAGGTGCAAATCCACAGGGCGGCTGCCAATGGGGCAACCGCCGGGCAGGGAAATTTTAACCTCTTTCATACGGGCAAGCAGGGGGCCTGCCACTAAAAAAGAAGCTCGCATTTTCGTACAAAGCTCGTAAGAAACCTGGGTTTTGCTTATGCTTGCTGCTTGTATATTAAGTGCCTCATTGTTTTCCCAGCTGGTTTTGCCGCCTAAGTCCTCAATAAGCTCCTGCATTATAAGCACATCTGTAAGTTTTGGCACATCATGTATTTGGCAGGCTTCGTCAGTTAGTAATGTGGCGGCAATTATGGGCAAAACGGCATTTTTGCTGCCCGAAATACGCACATTGCCATGTAGTGCCCCGCTATTTTCAATCACAAATTTTCCCATATACACACCCCTCTTAATATATCGGATATAGTATGGGCGCAACATTACCTAAAAATACCAAAAAAATTAAAAAAGTGCTTGCAAAATTAGAAATATTTGGTATAATTGTAAATAATGGTAAATTTTACAGATGCAGGAAGAGGAGGAGCGGCCTTGGAAATACAATTCGTAGAGCGCAACGGCAACCTTATCACAAAAATACGGGGAGAGATTGACCACCACACTGCCGATAAAATACGCCGCAGTTTGGAAGAAAAGTTTGCAGAAAGTGATGCAAAAAATATTGTTTTCGATTTTGCCCATGTGCACTTCATGGACTCGTCCGGCATTGGAATGGTAATTGGGCGGTACAAGGAATTACAAAAAACAGGCGGACGGGTGTTTGCCATAAACATAGGGCCCGAGATTAGCCGTATTTTTGACATATCAGGCCTGCGCAAGATTATACCATGCTTTGCAGGCATTGATGAGATTGAAAGCGCATAGGGGGTGGAGGCATGACAAAGACCAAGAACCAAATGACACTAACATTTTTGGCAACCAGCGAAAACCAAGCTTTTGCCCGTGCATCCGCCGCCGCATTTGCCACCCAGCTAAACCCCACTATGGCAGAGCTTACCGAAATAAAAACCGCTGTAAGCGAGGCTGTTACCAATGCAATTATCCACGGTTATGAAGGTTTGGAAGGGGATAACTTTGTAACCATGCGCTGCCGGTTGTCGGATGGGGAAATTTACATAGAAATTGAGGATAGCGGGCAGGGCATAGATGATGTGCAACAGGCTTTGGAGCCCTTATATACCAGCAAACCCCACGAGGAGCGTTCGGGCATGGGCTTTACTGTGATGAGTGAGTTTATGGACGAGCTTTTGGTAGATTCTGTTAGGGATAGCGGCACGCTGGTTAAAATGCGCAAGAAGTGCGCAAGCGAAAGCTTTGTGGTGATGTAATGGCGCAAAAGGTTCTGGAATTTGACCGAACGATGGAGCTTATTTTAGCCAGCCAACAAGGCAACACCCACGCAAGGGATACGCTTGTGGAAGAGAATACGGGCCTAATATGGTCGGTGGTTAAAAAATTTGCCCAAAGGGGTTATGAGCTGGAAGATTTATTCCAAATCGGTGCAATTGGGCTTATGAAGTGTATCGACAAATTCGACATCAGCTTTGGCGTAAAATTTTCCACCTATGCTGTGCCTATGATAATGGGCGAAATTAAGCGGTTTTTACGGGATGACGGCATGATAAAAGTAAGCCGCCCCTTAAAAGAAATGGCAATAAAAGCCAAATATATACAAGCAAACCTGCAACAAACCACAGGCAAGGTGCCAACCATTGCAGAAATTGCCGCCGCCATGGAAATTGATGTGGAGGAGCTGGCATATGCCATGGATGCTTCGGGGGAGGTGGAATCCCTACATGCTGTGGTGCATCAGGGGGATGGCGGGCCGGTTTATCTGCTGGATAAGCTGGAAATGACCGGGGAAGACCAAAGCGAAAGGATGATTGACAAAATTGCCCTGCGGGAAATTATTGGACAATTAGACGTAAGGGAGCGACAGGTTATTATAATGCGCTATTTTCAAGACAAAACCCAAAGCCAGATTGCCAAGGCCATTGGCGTTTCTCAGGTACAGGTAAGCCGTATAGAAAAACGGGTCTTAAAGACCCTTAGGGATAAATTATCATTATAACAGGAGGATTTTATTATGAGCGCAACCGTAACGGCGGCCACAACCTACCATGTGGTTTACCAAGACATTACCACAGAATGTGGCGAAACTGCCCGCACCTATGGCATACAAGCATATGCCGCAAATGATGTAGCAGCCCAAGTGCTGGATATCAGCACAAACCCCGCCTTTGTACATAAAATGGCCAAAAAATTTACAAAACACCAACTTTCGCCCCATCATTTGCATGATGTGGTTTGCGATATGTTGGGGTAGGGGCAAACAAACAAAAGCCACCCTTATTTGGTGGCTTTTGTTTTATTTTCCTTAACTTTCCTTTTCGGTAAATAGATGCCCAAAATCTCGGCACACCTTCAAAAATATGGCCGTTATTTTTGTTGCGCCTAATTCTACAACCAACCACGTAATGCTATTATGAAGCCTTGTCATGTTCTTCGTGCTTCTTGTTCTTTTCACGTTTGCGCCAAGCACTTACCAAAATATGCAAAACAACCCCCGTAATCAGCCCAATGGCCGCACCTTGTGCAAAAATTGTCACACCCATAATGGCGGCCACACCTTGGTCCTCCCTGGTTTTTGTCATATTTATGGCAACATAACCACAAGCAAAGCCCGTTAGCAGCATGGTTATTAACATTGCTACTGGGAAAACCGGCTCCAACAAGGTAACGAGGGGCAGGGCAAGGGATGCGACACCCATTGCCAAAATAAAGCTACCAAGCCCGTCATGCAGGGAATTCATACCCTTTTTGCTTTGCTTGTACCGCTCCACAGTAGAAACGGTGCCGCCTATCCAGTTGGGGCCTGCCATGGGAGGGTATGGGGCAATAAATGCCAAAATGGTGTTGCGCAAACCAATTATCACATTTGTGCGGTTTACATTGTAATCTACAACCTCATCCTTGCGCACTTCGCCTGCTTCTTTTATAACGGTTTCTGTTACCACAATTTCGCCGAAGGCGATAAGATACAGCAAAACAGCCAAAGGTGCGGCGGCAATAAAATGGTGAAAGCCGGGAAAGCCAATACCAAATACTGTAAAGTTTTCAAAAAGCTCCCCAAAAGGCAGGGGGGATATGCCCCATCTAATTGCGGGCATTGGCAATTCGCCTATAATAACGCCAACAACCATGGCTATAACCATACCCACCAACATACCTGACTTACTTAGCAAGCGGAAAAATGGGGTTTTGTTTTTAAGGGGCGCAAATTTAAGTGAATATAGAATTACCACACATACAAGTATGCCCAAAATACCGCTGATGGGTATGGCCGATAGCCTGGATGCCGAAAATGCAACAACATGCCCTTCCGCAGGATATTCGCTTGCACGATATAAGTTTTGGGGGTTTACCACGGAGAAGATGGCAGAAACCGCCGCCCCAAAAAGTATGCCGCCACGAACGGATACCGGCACAAAAGTAACAATTTTTTTAGCAAGGCCGGTTAAGCCCAAAAACACAAACAAAAAGCCAACCAACAACTGCAAAGCAATAAGTGCGTGCACCCTATCAGGCCCCAGCTCAAAAGTAAGCAAGTGGGCCAAAACAAGTGGTATGCCCGCTGTTATCCAGCCCGGGAAAACACTATCCCCCATGGTGGGATGCAGCATGTACAACATACTAAACATAAACACCATCATCACTGCAACTTCACGTGATGCGCCAATGCCCTCCATAATAAAAGGCACGGCAGCAAGTGCCACGGCAACCAGGGCAAAGCCCTGTATCCCCTCCGGCCAGGACCATTTCCAGTGGTAAAACGGTATGCGTATTTTGAATAAACCCGCAGGGATATGGGGTTGCTCTTCCCCGTCTTTTCTAATTGGCCGAAACTTTCTCATCCAAAATCTCCTTTTATTGTTAAATTCTTCTTGTATAACCTAAATCATTCCATTTTATCAGTACCTGCGGCGATTTTGATATACCTATCCAAAAGGTTGTGCAGTGGGGTATTTAAGCTGGGAAATGTATACCCAATTTGCTCCGCTTTTTCCAAGTCCAATCCATAATCGGGAAATCCATTAAACGGGGCTTGTGCGCCATCGTCAGAAATAATCGCATTCACACCGCATTTATTTTCCACGTATTTAATCATTTCGCCCAGCGACACACTTCCATGGTTTGCCGCATTTATGCTTCCAATAAAATTTTTGTTCACCAGCCAAGCAAGGAATTTGCCTGCTTCGTCAGACATTATAAATTCCATTTTTGCATTCAAGTTGTCTATGTGCATGGGTTTCGATTTAACAATATGCTCAATGTAAAAATACAGCCGCTTTGTATAGTCATCCTCACCTATTACAAGGGGAAAACGAACAGCAACACACGGAATGCGGCTATATGCTTGAAACATGGCACATTCCGCTTGCCGTTTAATTTCATCATAACCAAAGTCGTTTCTGCAACACCACTTCAAAGGGTAATTATGCGGGTCAAAATCAGATTCGGACAACGCCGGCTTAAAATTCGGATAATAAACGGACACCGTTGATGTTACGATATACTTTTCGCAATTTACTGCATCCAACAAATACTTTATTTCGTTTGAAGAATTTGCCTGGCTATCGTATACAACGTCATAAAATTTTCCGCTTAATGCATGGGATATACTTTCGGAATCGGTGCGCTCTATAATAATCCTGTTGACAGATTCGCCAAACACATCTTTGGCCTTGCCACGGGTTGCAATTGTTACATGGTTTCCGGCGGCTAGCAATTGCTTTACCAAATGCACGCCCATAAATTGCGTTCCTCCAACCACTAAAACCTTCATGCCAAATCCCCCTTACTGCCCAAATTTATTGGCCGAAACTTTTTCATCCAAAATCCCCTTCTTGCTATCAAACTCTTCCTGGGTTAAAATGCCATCATCCAGCAGGGTTTGCAGCATTGCGCACCTGTCATCCGCAAGCGGTTTTGATTTGAATTTTATGCGGTATTTAATTTCCAGTATTGCAGCAACTATAATATAACCAATGGCAAAATTAACCAAAAAATTAACCATATAAGTCATTGCATTTATACCAAAAACCAGCAAACCGTGGATAAAATATATGCCAACTATCGCCACAAAACCAATGGCATAAAATACAATATATTCCAGCACCTTACTGTATTTGCTTCTTCGCAAGCGTATCATCTTATCAAGAAAATGGAATAAAACCACCGTAATAACAAGGGGCAAATCTTGATGCAGTATCCTTGCAAGTACGGTTTGCCACAAATCCCCTGCGCCATCTTGGTTTACGGTGTTTATTAACCCAAACCAATACATAATTTTAGTGACGGCAAGATAGGCAAAAACCATTTCCTTAATTGCTTTCCATTTATCCTTTTTGCTCCCTTTAATCATAAGATAAACCCATGTTTTAAGGGGTCACGGTCATCAATCACATAGGTGTTAAGCCCTGTGATATAGGCAGATGCGGTAATTTCGGGTATAACCGCATCAAAATCCCCCACGGTTTCTGTGCTGATAATTTTGCCCTTAAACTGTGTGCCCAAAATACTTTCGTACACAAAAACTTCCCCTTCTTTTATCTGCCCTTTGGCGTGCAGGGCGGCAAGTTTTGCGCATGTGCCTGTGCCGCAGGGGCTTCTATCAACTTGCCCATCCCCAAAAATAACCACATTGCGGGCGGTGGCACCTTGGCCTATGGGGTCGCTGTAAATTTCAACTAAATCGCAGGTGGTTATGCGGGTTAGCAGGGGGTGGGCAATGGGTACTTGCCCATTAACAGCAGCACGTATTTTTAGCCCCATTTTGGACAATGCAGGCGCATTTTCGGGGATAATATCCAGTCCCAAGTCCGTCGCCTTTACCAAAGCGAAAAACGAGCCGCCAAAGGCAATGTCAATGGTTAGCTTGCCCAGTTGCGGCATATCAATTTCCACATCCCTTTTGTATAAAAACGACGGCACATTGGCAAAAGAAACCTCGCCAACCCGCCTGTCTTCCACGGTGGCACGGGCGGTTACAAGGCCTGCGGGCGTGTCCAATGTTACCTGTGTAATAGGCTCTACGGGCTCTATCATCCCTGTTTCCAGGGCGGCGGTAACTGCGCCAATTGTGCCATGGCCGCACATGTTAAGGTATCCGCCGCCATCCATAAAAATAACGCCTAAATCCGCCCAGGTGCTGGCAGGTTGGGTAATTATTGCGCCAAACATATCCCTGTGCCCCCGTGGCTCGTGCATCAAGGCTGTGCGGATATAATCCATCTTATCAATCAAATATTCCTTTTTTTCCGCCATGGTGGACCCTTTAAGGCTGGGTATGCCGCCTGTAACAATCCTTGTGGGCTCGCCCATTGTATGGGTGTCTATGGCATTTATCATTTTTGCAATTTTCACATTTCACCTCGGCAAATTTGTGTAACTACTGTATAATTATATCCTTTGCGCCCAAATTCGTCAACACCTTTATATTTTTTGACAAACTGTGCAAAATAACCAAAATATTAAAAAACGAGGATGATGGGATATGAAAATTTTTGCATTATGTATGGCAATGGCGGCCATGGGGGCGGTTGCCGAAATTAAGCTGCCAAATGTGGAGGCGGCAGGGGCAGTGCTTGTGGAGGCGGAAAGCGGCCGCATTTTGTGGGGTAAGGATGAGCAAACCCCATTGGCAATGGCCAGCACCACAAAGATAATGACCGCCCTAATGGTGCTGGAACACGGCGGCCTGGATGACATGGTAACAGTTAGCAAGCGTGCGGCGGCGGCCCCAAAAGTTAAAATGTTTTTGGAGGCAGGAGAGCAGATTAAGCTGGAAGATTTGCTGTATGCCCTTATGTTACAGTCATCTAACGATGCGGCGGTGGCTATTGCGGAACATATCAGCGGCACGGTGGAGGATTTTTGCAGCCAGATGACAGCCAAAGCCTATAAAATGGGTGCTGTGCACACTATTTTTGAAACTGCCAGCGGGCTTGATAAGGGCGAGCACCAATCCACAGCGGCGGATTTGGCTTTAATAACCCGATATGCGCTGGAAAACCCTGATTTTGTGAGCCTTATAGCCACACCTGCCCACACGGCAACCAGCAACCGCAAAACCTATGCCATAACCAACAAAAACCGCTTGCTAAACGAATACAGCGGCGCAATGGGCGTAAAAACGGGCTATACCAACAAGGCGGGGCATTGCTTTGTTGGTGCCGCCGAAAGGGATGGTATGCAACTGATTTCTGTGGTGCTTGCCAGTGGCTGGGGCAACCGTGGCAAGGAGCAAAAATGGGTGGATACTAAAAGATTACTAAACTACGGCTTTGATAATTTTGAAATGGAAGAAATTGTGGCAGAAGGGGATGCGGCAGGTGTGATGGAAATAACCCGTACCCGCACACCTCAAATCCCCCTGTATTATGGGGGCTCTATCACCATACCTGTGCGTATTGACGGGGAGGATATAAGTTTAATACCCCATTTTCCCGTACAAATGCCGGCTCCCGTGGAAGCGGGCGTGCAGGTGGGGGAAGGCAGGTTGCATATTAATGGGGAGTATTTTGCCACAATACCCATATACACAGCCCAATCCGCCAGCCGGCATGATTTTAAGACATCTTTGGAAAAGGTTTTGAAGGCATTTTTCCAATTGGGCACAAGCCAAGAAGTGGAAATTGTTTTGCCTGAGTTATGATAATGGCAGTTTTGTGCCATTAATGTTTTGTGTGGGGCGGCACCTGCTGCCCCCTTTTTTATTTTATCTAAAAAAGTGCTTGACAAAAGAATTGTATTAATGTATTATGTACTTAGTACAATAAGACAGGGGGAGGGACATGGATAATAAAGGGCAATTTGACAGCTCTATACCCATATTTCAGCAAATTGTGGAGCGGATGCTAAATGACATTGCGGCAGGCACACTTGCGCCGGGGGATAAAGTGCCCGCCGTGCGCCAACTTGCGGCAGAATATAAGGTAAATCCCAACACCATGCAAAAATCACTGGAAAAATTGGGTGATATGGGCTTTTTATACACCGAGCGCACCAGCGGACGCTTTGTAACCAAAGATGCGGCAAAAATCGAAACCCTGCGGCGGGATATACCCGCAAGGATAACTGCAGCATATGTGGAAGAAATGGCTGCATCGGGCATTGTAGCGGATGAAATACCCGCCTATGTGGAATTTTTTTTGAAAGAGAGGAAAGGGAATGGAAAAAATACTGGAAATTAATAACCTAAACAAAAGCTATGGCAATTTTGTTGCTGTCAAAAACATGTCCTTTGATGTGGAAAAGGGCAAAATTGTGGGTCTGCTGGGCCCCAACGGCAGCGGCAAAACCACCATGATAAAAACCATTATGGGACTTATGAGTGATTACACAGGCAGTGTTACCATAGCAGGTAATCCACCCGGGTCTGCGGCAAACAAACACATTGCCTACTTGCCCGACCAGCCCCATGTGCCACGCTGGCTCACCGTAAACCAAGCTATCAACTTTTTTGCGGATTTTTATGAGGATTTTGATGCAAAACGGGCGGCGGATATGCTGGATAAAATGCGCATACCACGTGACAAGAAGCTAAAAGCCCTTTCCCGTGGCATGCAGGAAAAGGTAAATCTTTCCATGGTAATGTCCCGCCGTGCCAAGTTGTATATATTGGACGAACCCATCGGGGCAGTGGACCCCGCCAGCCGTGAATTTATAATAGATACAATTTTGAAGAATTTTAACGAAGAAGGTTCAATCCTCATTTCCACCCATATTATTGCTGATATAGAGCCGGTGCTTGATAGGGCATTGTTTATCCGTGAAGGGGAGCTGATTCTTAACGACGATGCTGACAAAATACGGGAGGAAAAGGGACAATCCCTTGACCAACTGTTTAGGGAGGTTTTTAAGAATGTTTATTAAGCAGTTAAAATATGATTTTATGTTTAGTGCAAAAACATTTTTTGCCATGTTTGCGGGCATACTTGCCCTTACATTTTTTGTTAGCATAGCGGACTTTTTGCCCAATGATATGTTGGAAATAATGCGCATTTTAATTGTTGGGGTAGGCGGTGCGGCGGTTGCCATTGCCAGCTACCTGCAAATACTAATATTTTACCAACGTAGCTTTTTTGGGCCCGAGGGCTATTTAATGCTTACCCTGCCTGTAAGCCGTGGTAAGTTGCTGGCTTCTAAATTTATAACCACATTTGTTTGGTTTTTGTTTATGCTTATACTTATCCCAATAATGGTTTTTATTATCGAACCGCCAACGGTGCAAACTGTTTGGGAAGTTATTAGGGAAATAGTTACGGGGCAATTTGTTGCAGGGCTTATCACCAATATGTTGCTGCCTGCCTTTGTGCTTATTGCCCTTCTGTTTTTTACCATAACCCTTGCCAACAGCGTTGTTTTTGGCAAAAAGGTGCATGGTGTTGTTGCCGGCATTGTTTCTGCCGCTTTGCATTTCTTTTACATTTTTGGGCTTGCCCGCTTATCCCAAAGGTCTTTTGCAACAGAGCGCATTTATGGTAGCCATGATGGCTTTGAATGGTCTTTTTACGCAGATGTGCCACTGGTTGGAATAGAATACGGCAGGATAGCCATTGGGGAAGGCATAAGGGAATTTGTTGATATCTTCTCCATCGCTTACACTGTGGGCGTTGCAATTTTGGTAATTGCCACCACTATGCACCTACTTAAAAAGCGCATTGCCTTGCGCTAATACATCTAATATCCTTTTCCATGATTGAGAATGGAATTGGCATAACAGCATCCCCCCCAAGCTTACAGTTGCGCTTGGGGGGAATTGCCATTAAAGTTTGCCTTGACAAGTGCCGATATAATATTGTAAACTATATTAACGTGTAACAGCCCATGGAAGGGGGCAGGCTTGTGATAACCAGCTTGTTTTATTATGGACATTATCGGGATTTTTTGTCACGCAGCGGCGGCGGCAATAAAAATGTAAACCCTAACGGAAGCATCTACAACCGCCAACATATCCAGCAGGCGCATAAGGTGGCAGAATCATCCATACTTCTCAATAAAAACGACAATATGCGCACCAAACAATTCATTGCAAACCTTACCGTAAACGTGGTGCAGTTAAAAGATGCTACAAAGCGGCTTTCTTTTGATGCGGGCAATTTGGGCAACTTGCGCTCGGCTGTTAGTTATGAAAAGCATTTGCAGTGGATGGATGCAGATTTGCAACGGTTTGCCGCCACATATAATAATATAGGAATCCTATCCCAAGATATGGGGCATTCGGGTGCTTTGGGCAATTTACAGCACAGCATACGCAATATTGCCCAAGATAATAAGGTACTGCTATCCCATGTTGGTATTGTGGAAATGGGCGGGCAAGGCTTAACATACCACGGCATCGGCAATGCCAACACCCGGGAAATTGCCCGTGCAGCAAGCGAGGCCTTAAAGGCCGGCTATGAAGCTGCAAGGGATTTTTTGATACATCCCATGGCAACCCATCTGGAATTTAGGGATTTGGGCTATTATTACAATTATACCATAGGTGCTATGCCGCAGGATACAGTAAGATTGATAGAATCGGGCATTTTAATTGATAGGGTGATATAATGGAAAGATATGAAAACTGGTTAAACCACCCAACTTTAGACGATGAAACCCATGCAGAACTGATGACGATTAAAGGCAACCCCACGGAAATTGCAGAACGCTTTCACAAAGACTTGGAATTTGGCACAGGCGGCCTGCGGGGCATTATGGGAGCCGGCACCAACCGCATAAACCCATATACCGTCCGCCGAGCCAGCCAAGGCCTGGCGGATTATATTTTGGACAAGACAACAGACGGAGCAAAACGTGGCGTTGTTGTATCCTACGACAGCCGAAGATATTCCCGTAGATTTGCGGAAGAAACAGCCAATATCATGGCAAAAAACGGCATAAAAGCCTATCTGTTTGCGGATATGCGCCCAACCCCCCAGCTTAGCTTTGCCATACGCCACTTGGGCTGTGTTGCGGGGGTGATGATAACCGCCAGCCACAACCCGCCCGAATATAATGGATACAAAGCATATTGGGAAGACGGGGGGCAATTGGTATATCCGCAGGATGAAGAAGTTATAGCATATGTAAACCGCACACCCCCACTCATCCCTGCCCCGCTAAAGGGCGAGATAATAATGCTGGGCAAAGAACTGGACGCAGCCTATTTATCCGTAGGGTTGGGGCTTGCCACCAACCCTGCCACTAAATCCAATCTGTCTATCATCTACACTCCCCTGCACGGCGTGGGCAATACCATAATGCTGCAAGCATTAAGCAATGCAGGCTTTGATGATGTAATAACCGTGCCGGAGCAGGCAAGCCCCGACCCAAACTTTACCACCATAAAATACCCCAACCCCGAAGACCCTGCCGCCTTCGCCCTTGCGGTGCAACTTGCCCGCACAAAAGACGCAGACATAATAATTGCCACCGACCCGGATGCGGACCGTTTAGGCGTTATGGCAAAAAATGATAAATGTGAATTTGAGCTGTTAAGCGGAAACGCCGTGGGAGTGTTATTGACGGAGTTTATCTTGTCCGGCGGTGATATTCCGCCTAATGCGGGCATTATATCCACTGTGGTTTCCACCCGCCTAACATCGGAAATTGCAAAAGCCCACAATGCCCATTATGCGGACACCTTAACGGGCTTTAAGCACATTGCCGCCCAAATACGCAAATGGGAGCAAGAAGGCGGCATAAATTACATTTTTGGTTTTGAAGAAAGTTTTGGCTACATGGCGGGAGATTTTGTGCGGGATAAGGACGGTATTTCTGCCGCTGTGTTAATTTGCCGCTTGGCGGCCACTTGCAAGGCAAAAGGCAAAACCCTTTTTGATGCGCTGGATGATATCTACAAAAAATACGGCTATTTTGCGGAACTTGGGCATTCCATCACCCTAGGGGGGCTGGAAGGGCGTGCCAAAATACAGCAAATGATGGACGATTTGCAGGACAACCCGCCAAAAACCTTGGCAGGTGTGGATATTACCGAAAAGCGCACCCCGGCAGCCGATGTGCTGTACTTTACCTTAGCGGATGGCAGTTGGTTCTGTGTGCGTCCATCAGGCACCGAGCCTAAGATTAAATTTTACATGGGTGTGCGGGCAAATAGCAAAGATGAAGCGGACAGCCGCCTAAAAACCCTATCACAAGCCCTTTTTGAGCATATTGGAGTGTAGATAATTATGACATACGAGCAAGCACAGGAATACTTAATAAACAGCTATGGCGCAGGGCGCAAAAAGGGGATGGATGCAGTGGCACAAGCCCTGGCCGCCCTGGGCGACCCACAGGATAAGTTAAAAATTATCCATGTGGCAGGCACCAATGGCAAGGGCAGTTTTTGCGCCATGATGGCATCCATTTTGCGGGAGGCGGGCTATAATGTGGGCATGTTTACATCCCCGCATATAGAGGTGATGGAGGAGCGTTTTGACATAAATGGCCAGCTCATTTCCCATGATGACTTTGTGGATGTTTTGGAGAAGGTTGCTAAAATAAGCCAAGATATGTTTGAGGATGGGGACTGCTTCTCCTTCTTTGAATTGCTTACGATTATGGCATTTGTCTACTTCCAAAAGCAGGGGGTGGATTTTTTGCTGTTGGAAGTGGGCATTGGCGGGCGGTTGGATGCCACAAATGTGATAAGCAAGCCGTTTTTAACCGCAATAATGCGCATTGGTTTTGACCATATGGAAATACTTGGAAACACCCTAACCCAAATTGCCGCAGAAAAAGGCGGAATTATAAAAGAAAATGTCCCATTAGCCTTGTATGATGACGTGGATATGGTGTATAATGTTTTTAAGAAGATGGCGGGGGATAAAAATGTTAAAATTTACCACGCCAAAAATATGGGTTTGGGCAATTTGGAAGTAAGCTTGCTGGGCGAGCATCAACGGGAAAATGCCCGTGTGGTACTTTCGGCATGCGCCGCTTTAATGGATTTGGGTGTTAATTTGCGCCCGGAACATATTAGGTATGGTCTCAAAAATGCCCGGCACCCTGCCCGCATGGAAATTATGGGCGAAAACCCCACCCTAATTTTGGAAGGGGCACATAATTTGCAAGGGGCTTTGGCTTGCGCCTGCAATATGCGCCAAATGTTTGCAGGGCAAGAAATTACCGTGCTAATCGGCATCCTGAAAGATAAGGAGATTGGCGAGATTGTAACCGCTTTGACAGGTTTTGCCAGCCGTGTAGTATTTACCCGCCCCATGTATGAATTTAAGGCCGCCACCCCGCAAGAATTACAATTGTCTGTTAATTTGGACGATGACCATATGGAGCAGTATGTGGAGGAAGATTGTATAAAAGCCCTGCATTTGGCACAAAAAATAACACCCGCAGATGGGGTTATCCTCTGCACGGGTTCACTATACTTAATGGGCGATATTAGAAAATATTTGCGACTGCGAGGTAAATAAAATGATTGATTTTCAAAAAGAATTAAAAAAATACCAACCCCTACCGGAAGCTGATGGGGCGGAGGAAGCCGACAACCAAGGTGATGCCAAAGATATGATGGAGCTTTTACAATACCTTTTTGCCAGCCAAAAAGGTAAGGAGTGATGCCCATGGATGCTTATTTACAAAAAATGGCACAGGATATTTCCAACCGCCAGTATAATGCAGGACTTAAAAAGGCGCAGGTGGGGGATTTAAGCGGGGCGGTTGCCATGCTGCAACTTAGCCTGCAAACCAATAAAAAAAATACCTATGCCCGCAATTTGCTGGGGCTTTGCCATTATGCCACCGGGCGCATTGGTTTTGCCATGGGGGAATGGGAAACCAGTTGCCGCCATCAGCCCGAGGGTAATTTGGCAAAAACTTACCTGGAAAATGTTAGGGGCGACTTTCAAAATTTAGAGAAATATGGCGAGGCAACTAAGGGTTACAACGAAGCCCTAGCGTTTTTTAGCGATGGCGATGAGGATTTGGCAGTTATCCGCTTAAAGCGGGCTGTGGAGATTTTACCCCGTTTTGTGGATGCCATGAACTTGCTTGCACTTTATTATCTGAAAGAACAGGACAAAACCAAAGCCGCCGCCATGGCGGAGCGGGTGCTGGAAGTGGATAAGGGCAACGAAACTGCAAAACAGTATTATTTTGCCATTTTTCAAAAGCATTACGGGGAAAAGCCTGCAAGAAGCCAGAAATTAGAGAGCAGGAGCCAAATGAAGGCAGAAAAGCCCGAGGCGGCACCTGCAAAGCGCAACCCATTGGCGGTACGCAACCAAAAAGTTTTTACCAAAGCATCACCTGTGTCCGGGATTGTTTCTGCTATTATTGGCATGGTGGCAATGTTTTTGTTTATGCAGACGTTGATTTTACCGGGAATGCTTGCAGAGCGGGATGATGAAATTGCCGCACTGCACACCCAAATAACCCAGCAACAGCATGACCATGAGCAAACCGCCGCAACACATGCCGACATTTTGCTTGAAACACAGACACAGATAAGCGGCCTTGACAGGGAAATTTTGGACTACCAAGACGAGGTGGAAAGGCTACAAAACCAGGTTGCTGTGGGCAATGCCCTGCATCTTTTGCGTGGGGGGCAACCCGCTACCGCTTTGGCACAATTGGAGAATGTGGACAACACACAGCTGGATGAAGTTACCTTGGCGTTTTACGAAGAAATACGCCAAACAGCCCCGCCCTTGGCGGAACAGGCCTACCACAGCCAAGCCGTTGCGTTTTTTAACGCCGGCAACCGTGTAGATGCCCGTGTGGCTTGGGAAAATGCAGCCGGTCACAGCCTGCCCGGCAGCAATATCGGTGGAGATATTTTGTATTGGCTTGGCCGCATTGCGGAGTTGGATGGCAACCCCGCCTTGGCATTGCAATACTATGAAACCGCACTTGACAGCTTCCCAACCTTCAGCCGCCGCTGGAATGCCCAAAGCCGCCGTAATGCTTTGTCATAAATATTGCGCAGACTGACTGGTGAATGAAAAAGTTTTCAAAATTTGCAGACAAATAATAATAGATGGCGTATATATAAGCAACACAACAAAATTTTGGAGGTAAAATTATGAACAAGTCAATTTTTGGGCTGGATGAGAGATGGGCGGCGTTTTTGGCATATTTCTTCACATTTATCGGTGGCATTGTGGTGCTGGTTTTGGAGAAGGAAAACAGATTTGTGCGCTTTGCCGCATTGCAGTCAACAGTATTTTTTCTGGTAATTTTGGTGGTTAGCTTGGGATTGAGCTTATTATCCAATATTTGGTTTATCGGTTGGATTTTTGGCATTGTGCGGTGGGCTGTGGGCGTTGCAGGTTTTGCTGCTTGGCTATATCTTCTCATCACCGCTGCCAGCAACCGCGCAGTAAAAATCCCCATCATCGGGGATATCTGCTGGGAGCAGGTGCATAAGTAAAAACCAAAATTAAAAAAACACCATTGCATTAAATGTAATGGTGTTTTTTAACGGGTTTGGAATATATCACTACCAAATCGTACCAAGTAATGACATGGTAAGCATTAGGGTTGATATTTGCCGCTCCACTTGGTCAATTAAATCCTGGTCCCACTGGCTTATGTTTATAAAGTTGGCTTGCGGCACAGTGGCACCTGCTTCTGCACCAATTTGGATGGTTATGGTTATGTCGTCAATCACAATATCCTCAAATTGCAGGTTCATGCTGTCATCTTCCAAGAAGAATAAACCGCTAAAACTGCCGCTATCCCGCTCATCTGCAAAGCCAAGGGTAAATGCACCTGTTTCAGGTGTCCATACAGATGAGAGGGTGCCCATATGCGGTGTGTCATTCCACCAGCCGTCTGTGGTTATTGTGATGGTATTTTCATAAGTTATGCCGGTATTTTCCAATGCCCATTCAATCAAGATGGTTTCTTCACGGGTTTCACCACGCCAAGTAGTTACGCTGGATGTTTCCAAAGTCCAAGTATCCAGCGCATGTGCGCCTGTATCCAATGTCATGGAAAAAATGTCATAAGCACCGGCGGCATTAAGATGCCAGCGCACAAGGCGGTTGCCATTGCCGATGTAGAAGTGCATGGTGATAAGAATATCATATTCCGCTTCAACAATATCATCAATTACCCATTGCACTTCTTCCAACAATACCTCAAAGGAGCTTTGCCGTACAATGGGTTCTCCAGACCATTCATACCACCATTGGTCCCATTCGGCCATTTGTTGGGCGGTTCGGGCATCTGCTGTGTCCAAGATAAAGCGCAACTGCTCGTCGGCGGCAATTACGTTATAAAGGCGGGTTAAAAGGCTTATAAGGTCGTCATTGGTTATTTCAAGCGTAATGCGCTCCGCATCAACGCCGTTTATGTTGGTGGAAAGCCTTTCCTGCTCAATTTCGTTGATAAAGTCATTAATCAGCATTATGTAAGGCTGAAAATTGTGCTCCTCTTCCGCACCTACGCTGTTAAGCATAGCCATTTGCCCTGCCAATGTATCCAGCAAGCCGGCGATATCATCCAAATCTCCTTGGGTCCAATCCATAAGACCTGCGAAGTTTTGGGCATCCTCTCTAAAACTGTCAAAAAACACGCCAAAATTGCCTTCGCCTAAAAATGCGTCAGAACCTATTGCAAGGCTGTTTTCGTCGGCAAATGCACGCAAATCAAAATTCATACCAAAAAAACCTGCATCCAAAAACATGGCGGACTGGGCATTTTCCGCATTGCTGTACAAGCGGGCACTTACATCGGCGTTGATGCCGAAAAAGCCGGCTTGGCGCACGCCCACATCAGCAGTAATAACCCCGTCTTGCAGGGCTTCTGCCGCCCTAACAGCGGATATTAGGGGTGTGGTTTCCAGCCTTTGCATAAACTCATCCCCAAAATTCTCGAAGGAGCTGTTTATGGTTAGGGCCGTGCCAAACAAATGGCTGAAAGCAGCATATAAACCGATAGAGCCCACAGCAAGCACAAAAACCAGCACGCCTGCGGCAATTGCAGTTTTGCCCTGCCAAAATCTTTTTTTGTTGGTATTTTCCATTGTAAAACCTCCTATGCCTAATTACTTAACAGACCAATTATAGCACAGATTAGGCATGCCGTCAACTAAATAAAATGTCCCATAAACTTGGACATGATGCAGCCGTTTATTACAAAAGTGCTGTGGAAGGCAAATTGGGGAGTGTATGGTACGGGCTGGTCCACCCGCAAAATAATTTCTGTTGTTAGCATCCCATCCGAATCCGCATCACGTACAAGGATAATAAAATCGCCAACAGGGCTTGCGCCTATCCACTGCACATATTCCAACATTTCGTTTTTGATGCCATCCACTTCATTTTTATGGATTTTTTTGGCAAATATTAACACATTCTCCACTATCACAACCGCACCCCTTTTTGGATGATTATACCAAACCACAAAATAATTTGCAAGGGCAGGCGGGCTGTGTTATAATAAGAACATCAATATTTTGGAGATGAGAATGGACAGCCAACCAAATATAGGCCTTGTACTTTCCGGCGGTTTTGCAAAGGGTGCATACCAAGTGGGGGTTTTTAAGGCCATCGAGGAGTGTTTTGGCGACAATAAATTAAAATACATCAGTGCCTCTTCTGTGGGGGTGCTTAATGCTTATGGTTTTTTGCAAGGCAAGGCGGATTTAGTGGAGCAGGCCTGGCGTAGTTTGCAGTTTAGCAGCTTTTCCAGCTTTACTAAGGCATATTTCCGCTCATCTTTTATTTCTGATTTTGTGGGCAAAATTAGCCAAGATGCAGATCCCTGCCCCGATGGGTTTTATGGCACCTTTCTCAATATTAGTAAGGTTAAACTAAATTATGTGCATCTAAGCCGTGTGGACAAGCGTTATGTGCCTGATTTTTTGTTGGCAAGTGTTACCCTGCCTGTGTTTTCCCGTGCGGTGGAAATTGCCGGCACCAAGTATGTGGATGGTGCCTTGGTGGATAATATACCGGTAAAACCACTTACCAAGCTTCCGCTGGATTATGCTGTTGTGGTGCATTTTGATAATGATAATTATAGATTTGAAAACGAAACCTTTGACAGCAAACTAATAAAAATAAACTTTTTAGACGAGGGCATTATTAAAAGCTCCCTTTCCTTTACCCCGGCAGCAATTGATGGCATGATAAAGGCGGGTTATGAAGCCGCAACCCACGCCTTTGAAAAGGTTTTTAGCCGTGGTTTTTCGGATACGGCATACATACACCACAAAATTAAACAACTGCATGACGGGCGGGAGAAAAAGCCCTTTCGCTTGACGGGGGATGTGGCAATTAATAACATGAACAAAGTTTTGAAAAAAGTTATAAAATAAAGTTGACCCGGTCAATTGATTATGGTATAATGCATTTAATTGGAATCTCATTTTTTCACCAAATTTTAGTGGAATTAAAACAACCCCCTTGGAACGGCTATTCCAAGGGGGTTGAACTTTTCTTTTGGATCAGGCAAGCGCATTTCTCCACTTCGTTTCGAGTGGAATAGGGACATTGTGACATATTTCGGCAACCAACGTAAGATGTAGCCAAAAGCTTTTAAGCAAAGCCCTTGACTATATAAGGCGTTAGGGATATAATGTAAATAAGCGACCAGAAATTGATGAGGTGAAGATATGTTTGAACGACTGCAAGAAATTGAAGAAAGATACGATAATATCGGCGATGATATCAACAAGCCCGAAATTATAGCCGACCAGGCAAATTGGCAAAAACTTATGCGGGAACATTCCATGCTTAGCCCTATTGTGGAGAAGTATCGGGAATACAGGCGTGCAAGCGCATCCTATGAGGAAAGTAAGGAGATGCTTAACGAAAGCCTTGATGATGAGATGCGCACCTTGGTACGGGAAGAATTAAAGGAAAGCCAAGAAAATATGGAAGCTTTTGGAGAGCAACTAAAAATTCTACTTTTGCCAAAAGACCCTAATGACGATAAAAACGTGATTGTGGAGATACGTGGCGGCGCAGGCGGGGATGAAGCCGCCTTGTTTGCGGCGGATTTGTACCGCATGTACAGCCGCTTTGCCGACCGCAACCGATGGAAAACCGAAGTTTTGTCCGTTAACGAAAATGACCTTGGGGGCATTAAAGAAATTTCCTTTATGATAACGGGCAAAGGGGCGTTTAGCCGCCTTAAATACGAAAGCGGCGTGCATCGTGTACAGCGGGTGCCCGCCACCGAAACCCAAGGGCGCATACACACATCTACCGTAACCGTAGCCGTATTGCCCGAGGCGGAGGAGGTAGACGTGGAGCTTAATATGCAGGATGTGCGTATTGACGTTTTCCGTTCCAGCGGAAACGGGGGCCAGTCCGTAAACACTACCGATTCTGCCATACGTGTAACTCATGCGCCCACGGGCATTGTAATTTCTTGTCAGGACGAAAAAAGCCAGCTTAAAAACAAGGAAAAAGCCCTTAAAATCCTAAGGGCAAGGCTTTATGACCTGGAATTGGAAAAAAGAGCAAAAGAAGAGCGGGATGCAAGAAGAAGCCAAGTAGGCAGCGGTGACCGTAGTGAGAAAATACGCACATACAACTTTCCCCAAAGCCGTGTTACGGACCACCGTGTAAACAAAACCATCCACAGGCTGGATGCCTTTTTGGATGGGGATTTGGAAGAGATGACGGAAACCCTGATAACTATTGACCAAGCAGAGAAGTTGAAAATGCAGGGGCAGTAGATTAATTCCCCATTACTTATACACCCCTGTTAAAATAAGCGGGGGTGTTTTGGTATACACTCACTCCCTAACCTGCAACAGCTCCAAAGGCGGTTTTCTTGTGGTTAAAGCAACCCCGATGACCGCCCCAAGCACCGAGCCGACGAGGTATATCCCAGCAGCCGAAAGTATTGCTACTGCACCAAGGCCCCAAGCGGCAAGTACCAGCCAAAGGATGCCCATAAGCAGGCCGCCAATGCAAACCGCAAGCAGCTCTATTGTTAAAATGCTTTGTGTTTTGCTTTTGCCGGTTCCCAACACCCGCATGGTGGCTGCGTTTTTAGCCGATTGCAGCATTAACAACATAGAGAGACCTATTGCAATTGTTGCTGATATTGCAAGTGCAACGGGATACATTAAATCCAATAACAGTATTGTTTGCCCCACAGCTGTTGTTGTGTTTCGCAACTCCTCATCTTGCAGAAATAGGTGCATAGAGAGGTTGCGAAGTCCTCCAAAACTGGCCGGTATCACTTCTAAGGTTTCCCGCACCCGGTCAATTTGGGGATTATGGATAGTATCAACAGCAAAAGATAAAACCGAGTAGGAAATAAAACCTCCAAGTACATATTCCAATGCGGCAGTGGGGATTAAGGAGATGTTTGAGTTGCCGCCCGACAGTATATGGCTGTTGTGTGTGCCTATTATCCGGGCGTGAGCCGTTTCCATGCGGGAGATGTTGAGTATGAAAAAACCAATATTCACATAATCGCCAACATTCAGCCCTTTTTCTTCCAAGGTACTCTGCGGCATGATAATCGGCACTCTGTCACCTCGCTCATAGCCTGCAAAGTCTGCCTCGCTAAATCCGGCACCAAATTCAAATTGGATGGTGTTGCCCCAAAAGTCTGTATTTCTTGCTACAAAGTCCTCAAAACGGTTAAAGCCACGCAGTGTTTCCATTCTATCAAGGTTGCCCATAATGCCTAAGGAGGTATCTATGCCTGACAATTCTTCCCAATTTTGCGGCATGGCTTCCCCGCCCGGGTTATGGACAAAAAATGCACGCCCAAAGTCGGTTTCTGTGTAGATATGGCTTAGAAGATACTTATGTTGCGCCAACATCTCCACAGTCCGCCAGCGAATGGAATTTTCTGTAACACCCATAATGATTTGGCCCGGTTCGCTTGGGCCAATACTCCCTGTTACAATTATGGTGTTATTTAGCCTGTCAATTTCATTTTGGTTGCGTATGCCAGCTTCTTGCAGCCAACCTATGGCCACAACAAATATTAATGCCACAGCAAGCCCAAGGGCGGATTTTAACACATTGCGCCTAATATGACGGAAAACCCAGCCCGCCGCCCCTGCCAATTTTGACAAGGGAGCTGTCGGCAACGGCTTTTCCAGCGCAACAAATTCTTTGAACGCCGTTGTATTTGGGGCATTTTTCATATCCTCATCTATTTTGCCATACTTTTTTAGTCCAAATTGCTTAACAGCCCTAACACTATTCCCTTGCAAAGCAACCAAGGCAGGCGTGTGCAGCATATACCTCACTATTGCCGCCGTAATAATAAAAAGAGCCGCTATTACCACAGCTGTTAAGCCCGCAAGCCAGTACACGCCCAAGCCCACATCAAATTCGATAACCTGCGGTGGTGGTGGGCGCAGCATGGGGTGGGTAATTACATAATCCATTAAGAAGGTGGCGAAAGGCTCCAATGCGGTTGCCACTGCCCTTCTCGCAAGAAGCCACCCCCCAATACCCCCGGCAATTGCTGACGGGATAGCGAAAAACAGCAGGGCTTTTACCATGTGCCATGATATGGTTGCTTTGCTTATGCCCAGTGCCCGGTAAATGGCAAAGTCCTTTTTTCTTTGGAAGGTGAAAACAAAACCAACCAAACCAAGCACCACCAATACCACAACCCAAAACAATAGGGCATTAAATAGGTTTACCATAAGCACTGTTTGGGCTGTTGCCAAAAAACTAAGGCTGTTGGCGGTATCACTCATTATCACTATATTGTAGTTATATAATTCGGGCTGTTCCTGCACCCAAATTAAAAATTCTTGAACCTGTGTGGGGTCTGACAGGGTGAAACTATACCATGCTTCCGCTAAATAATCCGGTTGCGCAAGGCTTACACCGGCGGGGATGGCAGAGGCAGGGGCAAAAACAAAGGTTGCTGGCATTCTTCCAACAAAACCAAGATGGGAGATGGGCCTGCCCCAATAGCTAAAAGTTCCCACAACCTCAAATTCCACAGCATGGCGATTACTGTATATTGTTGACCCTGCAACGGGTATACCAAGAAATGGGATTGCCCCGCTTATATACTGCTCTTCATGGAAATACAGGGTTAAATTGCTGCCAACATACAAACCATGGTATGTGGCAAAGCGACGCTCTATATACACCACATTTCGCCCTTCTATATAATCTTCGTGGTTAAGGGGTCGCCCTTGCACATTGCGTAAACGTGCAGGTTCGCCTGCAAAATCTGCGGAGATTGTAAGGTCGCTTGTAAAAGTAACCTGCATTGACCTTTGGTGGTTATTAAGAAAGGTGATTTGGTTGGGCAAATGCTCAAGACCAGATTTGTTTGCAAAATCCAGATTTTGGGCATTATTTGCTGGCACAAACCAAATCCCTTCTTCTTCATTAATGGGCATCATCACTAATGGGTCTATGGTACGTGTTTCCTGCTCCCATAAATTTATCATAAATGAAGACCCAATAATAAATTCTCGTGGGTTTCCCGTTTGAGGTATGACTATAAAAGGATTTCCTGTATCTTGTTGGAAAATTCGCATAATATATCGCCCACGGAACAAAAATCTTTCACCCGACTGCAAGGCTTGGGCATTTTCCGACCCTATAAGGTCTGCATCAAATTCCATGAACACAATCTGCCCTTCAACCACATGTTGGGGCATGCCTGCATAAACGTGTCCCACCCGCATTACCACCCAATGCACGCCCTGCGACCAAATGGTTTCGTATATTACCCCGTAAAAATACGCATCGGTGATACGTGATTGGGAAGCATCCGGCAAGTCACGCTGCATGCCTAAATAGTCAATAACCGTCATATCGGCTAAAATACCCTCGAAAGTTATATTCCTATTCTCGGTTTCTAAAAATCCACTTTTCCACAAAATATCGGCTACATGTGCAACATCCCCATGCCCGCCATGGGGATGTTGCACAAAGCCAACAGTACGAAAATCGTCACCAATTTCCATGATATGTGCCCGCACGGCCAAATACTCCACTGTGCGCAAAACAAAGGTGAAGGTGCCAAGGGCAATTAAAAATATTAACAAAAATGTACGCATGGGTTGGCGTAGCATGGATTTTATTATAACATTTACATTTTTTCTCATCAAGCTCACGTCCCTTTTGAATAATAAGTCAACGCCTTATCCTGCCAAACTTTGTATGCGGACTTTGCATTGGCCTCCATCCACTCCCTATAACCAAGCTGCATTTGATCAAGCTCCTCCGCCCTTACAAGCCTGTCAGCCAAATCTTCACGATAATCCTGCCATTCCTCCAAAAATAAACACATATTTTGGTTAAAAGTTGCGCTTTTATCCTTACCGTCAAATTTAATGGCACATTCCCATTCATCATGGTGCGGGGGCCTTTTTATGTTTAGGGAAAAATTGAGGTTGCCCATTTTTTCCATGGCAAACAAAAAATCCAAAACATCTGCAAAAGAGCTTATCTGCACCTTGTTTGCTTCGCAGCCGATTAGCTCGGCGGCATTAATGCCCAGGGCCTTGGAAATTTCATTAAGGGTGGCGAAAGATAAATCAATCTCACCCTTTTCATACTTTTGGATTGTGCGCAGGTTTTTACATAGCCTCTCCCCAAATTGGGTTTGGCTTAAACCCAGCTTTTTTCTGCGCTCCTGTATGCGTTTGCCTATGGCGATGCCGTCTATTTCCTTCATAATTAACCTACCCCGCAAAATAAAATGATAATTTATTGTAGCACAGCACAATAAGAATTACAAGTGCTAAATTAGAATTGTAAAGACATGTATATAGAAAATGGGAGTATGAATATGTATTATAAATTCATATTAAAGGGTATGGAGGATTTCAAAAAATGCTTGACAGGTTTGTTTGATGATGGTAAAATCATATAAACCGAGTGAAATAGTTGGAAATGTCGAAAGTGGGTGAGGTAAGGTGAAAATATCAACAAAAGGACGGTATGGGCTAAAAGCTGTGGTAGATATTGGTTATTACACACGGGATGCAAAATGCGTCAGCCTAAAATCAGTATCCGAACGGCAGGCCATTTCGGAAAACTACTTGGAACAGATAATTGCGCCCTTAAAACGGGCGGGCATTGTACATTCCATCCGTGGGGCAAATGGTGGGTATTTTCTCGGCAAAGACCCCAAAACCCTTACGGCGGGTGATGTTTTGCGTATTTTGGAAGGCCCCCTAACCCCCGTGGACTGCCTTGTGGAAAATGGCCCAATTTGCGGCGAGGCGGATTGCGGTAAATGCTCCACCAAATCGGTGTGGATGAGCCTTTTTGCCGGTATTAACGAGCTGGTGGACAGTTTTACCATTGCTGACCTTATGGCGGATTATGAAAACATGTCGGGAGTATTGGGATAATAGGATTTTTAAGGATTTCAGAGAATGCCCTAACTATAAATGAAAATGTGCAGAGAGGAAGTTAAAGATATGATTTATCTTGACAATGCGGCAACCACCCGCATAAGACCCGAAGTATTGAATATTATGACAGAGTTTTTGGCGGAAAATTACGCTAACCCATCCAGTATTTACAAGCCTGCCCGCCAGGCGAAGGCTGCAATTGACAAGGCACGTGAGCAGGTGCAAAAAGCCATTGGGGCGGACAGGCCTGCGGAGGTTTTTTTCACAAGCAGCGGTTCGGAGGCTATAAATTGGGCATTAAAGAGCATTGCCACCCAAAATGCCAACCGGGGCAAACATATTATCACCACGGCGGTGGAACATCACGCTGTTTTGCATACAATCGAATATTTGGAAAAAGAAGGTTTTGAAGTTACTTATCTGCCGGTGGATGAATTTGCCCGTATTGAGGTGGAGCAAGTTAAAGCGGCAATACGCCCTGACACAATTTTGGTTGCTGTTATGTTTGCCAACAACGAAGTTGGTACAATTATGCCAATTGCCGAAATTGGGGCGCATTTGAAAGAGATTAATGGCCAGCGTGGTAAGGATGACAAGGTTTATTTCTTTACCGATGCCATACAGGCCATTGGGCGCATTCCCGTGGATGTAAATGCCTTAAATATCGACCTTATGCCTATTTCCGCCCATAAGCTGTATGGGCCGAAGGGCGTTGGTGCACTGTATGTGCGCCGTGGCGTTAAAATGCTACCCCTTATCCATGGCGGCGGGCAGGAGCGTGGCAGGCGTGGCGGCACGGAAAATGTGGCAGGCATTGCCGCCCTTGGGTTGGCTGTGGAGCTTGCAATTGACGAAATGGATGAAACCGCCAAAAAGCATACCGAAATGCGCCAATACTTGATTGATGGTATTTTGAAGGCGATTCCCCATTCCAAACTAAATGGACACCCCGAGCACCGCCTGCCCAACAACATTAACATCACCTTTGAATTTATTGAGGGCGAAGGGATGCTGCTACTATTAGATTCCAAAAACATTGCCGCATCTTCGGGCTCTGCTTGCACATCAGGTTCGCTGGACCCATCCCATGTGCTTATGGCCATGGGCTTGCCACATGAGATGGCACATGGCTCCCTGCGCCTTACTTTTGGGCAGGATACGGAAAAGGGCGATTTGGATGGGGTTTTGGAAGTGCTGCCAACTATTGTGGAAAGGTTGCGTCAAATTTCACCTCTCTGGGAAGAGTTTCAGCGGGTGGGCAATATTGACATTTTCTTAGGTAAATAATATGAATAAATTTGCAAAAAAGTATTGGGATGAATTTTGGGCAGGCAAGGAAAAGCCCGAAAATGTTGTGGCAGAGCAGTTTGGCATGGAAAACACCCCCATGGCGGATGAGTTGGCCGGATTGATTGTGCAGGGCAAGAAAACTGCCACATGCAGCAACCATGCCCTATATGCCCACTACAACCTACCCTTGCCTGCCGTTGGCGGGTACACCATTATTTTGAACAGTGATGACAAGCCTGTGTGCATCATACGCACCAATAGCATGGAAATTATCCCCATGAACAAGGTTACGGAAGAGTTTGCCGCCGCTGAGGGGGAGGGTGATTTAAGTTATCAATATTGGTATAATGGGCACAAAAAATACTTCACCAGAGAAATGGAAGAAATTGGGCAAAGTTTTGCAGAGGACATGCTATTGGTTTGTGAAAAATTTGAGCTTGTGGATGTAAAAAATAATGGATAAAAATACGCAGGAAAAGATGGTGGGGTGGCTAACTGCTGAAACAATGGAAAAAACTGAAAACCACCGCAAAAACCGGCGGATATGTTTTGATTGACGAGGACTTTTTACACGAGGGCGGCAACCAAGATGACAATATGACGACATTACAGGCAGCATAATGGCGGCGTTGTGGATGCTGAAAAAACTATAAAAGGAGTAAATTTATGTACAGCGAAAAAGTGATGGACCATTTTATGAACCCCCGAAACATGGGCGAAATTGAAAATGCCAGCGGTGTTGGTTTGGTGGGCAACCCAAAATGCGGGGATATTATGAAAATTTACTTGGATATTGATGAAGCGGGCGTTATCCGTGATGCCAAATTCCGCACCTTTGGCTGTGGGGCGGCGGTTGCTACCTCTTCCATTTCTACGGAGATGATTGTTGGCAAAACCGTACAACAGGCCATGGAAGTGACCAATAAGCATGTAACAGAAGCCCTGGACGGCTTGCCGCCGTTAAAGGTGCATTGCTCCCTTTTAGCGGAAGAAGCCATACGATCCGCTTTATGGGATTATGCCCAGAAAAAGGGCATTGTGATTGATGGGCTGGAAAAACCCTGTGATGACCACGACCATCACCATCACGACCATGACCATGATGATGAGGATTAGATTGATTAGACAACGGGCGGATAATATCTGCCCATTTTTTTATAATAGTATATTTGTGTAATATTTTCTAAAAAAGTTGTTGACAAAAAAAGGGGGGGTGCTATAATGTAGGTATCATATGGTTGACGATTAAATACAGCGGTGTGTACAGCCCTGTATCCTAAAAATTATTTGTGTATAGGAGGAAGCTATGTATAAGAAAATTGGAATGGTTGCATTGCTGGCACTTGTTATGGTTATGGGCGGCATTATATCCCCACAGATAACTTCTGCCGACACCACACGGCCTTTGGCAGCATCGCTAAATTTAAGCCAACATAATGTTTCGTTGGATGGATATGTGACTACTATGCTGGTAGAGGAAGCCGGGCTTTCCATAGGCTTGTGGGTGGAATATTTACCAGCTACACAATTTGGCAGCGACTTCTCAATAAGACCCCAAGAAGCAATTCCAAAGCTTTTTGTGCATGAAGTCCGAAACGCCGAAAATGGCGGGCTTTACATAAATATTGCCTGGGTTTCTCTGGATAAGGCTATGGAGGTGCTTGGTGTTAACCTATTAATGGATATTGGCAGACGAAATATTGAGGCATTTGAAATACTCGATTCCATGAGCCTTATGCGTGCCGGAGGGAATGTAAATGTATCTATAAATTTCATTTCCCCTTTGGCCTATTCGGTCTCTGTCACAAATAGAGGATTTGTGCCCGGGATAACAACAATAACCACAAGCGGCAGGCGCTTAAACGGCTCTAATTACATAGAATTACATGGGACAGGGCCACTACTTCCCGGTATGACGGAAGCATCTGCCGGGTGGACCGGTTCTGGCAATGGTGACATTGTTAATTTTTTAACCACCAGCATTAACACCACATTTATTCACCCTAGTGGCGTAAAGGGTTTTGGGGTAGGGGGCGGTGTTGTGCCCAATCCGTTTTCTGTGGGCATTCCCCACTTTTATGGCGGATATGACACCAATTAGCTATCTTAAAATTTTACATAGCAAAGCTGCGCCGTATAAGCGCAGTTTTTATTTGACTTGCAACTGTTTGGCTGGTATAATTTGTAATGACCAATAACGAACGGGGGCTGGAAATTGCTTATTGTACAAAAATACGGCGGCAGCTCCGTAGCTACTTTGGAGTTGATGGAGGCCATAGCAAACCGAATAACAAAAACCAAGGAAACAGGGGCAAAGCTGGTTGTGGTTTTGTCCGCACAGGGCGATACCACAAATAAGCTTATGGGGCTGGCAAACAGTGCAAACCCCACAGGCAGCAAAAGGGAGCGGGACATGCTTTTGTCCATAGGGGAGCAGCAGTCCATTGCGCTTATGGCACTTATTTTGCAACGGATGGGGCATGGGGCAAAGTCCCTAACAGGCAGGCAGGCAGGGATTTTTACCACCAGCCGCCATGGGGATGCCCGTATAAAACAAATTAAAACCGAGCGCATTGCAAAGGAGCTGGACGAGGGCAATATTGTGCTTGTGGCGGGCTTTCAAGGCGAATCCGAATTTGGGGACATTACCACCCTTGGGCGGGGCGGGTCCGACACAACGGCGGTTGCGCTGGCCGCTGCACTAAATGCTGATAAATGCGAGATTTATACCGATGTGGCCGGGGTTTATTCTGCTGACCCACGTATCGTGGCGGATGCTGTCAAGCTACCTGAAATCAGCTACAACGAAATGGTGGAACTGTCCAGTATGGGAGCTAAGGTGCTTGAAAAACGCTCGGTTGGGCTTGCCAAAAAATATGGCGTGCCATTGTGGGTGCTTTCCAGCCACGGGGATGAGGAAGGCACAGTAATTAAGGAGGAATGCAGCGTGGAAGGGATTTTTGTAAGTGGTGTGGTTGCCAATAAAAACATTGCCCGCATCTCAGTATCAGGCATAAAGGACCAGCCCGGCGTATGGTTTAAGATTTTTAATACCATGAACCAATCAGACATAGCCATTGATTTTGTTTACCAAACCAAACATGCAGGCGGCACCAAGGATATAAGCTTTATAGTGGACATTAACCGCCTTGATGATGCCAAAAAAGCCATAGAAGCCAATGCCCACAAAATAACCCACGCCGCCATAACCCATGATACGGATATGGCGAAGGTTTCCGCCGTATCCACGGGCATGGCAACCAACCCCGGCGTGCCAAGCCTTATGTTTGAAGCCCTTTTTGATGCTGGCATTAACATTGATAGTGTGTCCACTTCCGAAATACGTGTTAGTGTACTTATAAACAAAGAACATGCTGACCGTGCCGCACAAGTTATCCACAAAAAATTTCAGGATGAGAAGTATATTAGGGGTTAGTTAATTAGGAGATGGGATATGCAACTGCGTCCATGTGGCGCAGTTTTTTTGTTTGGAATGCAGCATAAAGAATGATATACAAAAAGAAAATAATAAATTATATTATTTTACAAAAAATCCTTGACAGAAGCAGGGGGGGGGTGATATAATATGTATATCATATATGATTGATAAAGGCATAAGCAGTGTGTACAACTTCTTTTGTCGCCAAACAAAGCGGCTTTGGCCGCAAGATTACATAAGGAGGAATTTCTAAATGAGGTTTAAAAATAGGATTTTTGCAGGTGTTTTTGCAGCGGCGATGGCTTTTTCTTCGGTATCTGCATTTGCCGCAGATGCAAATGAACAAATCGGTTTTGAAACTAACTATTCGCTGGTCAACAAGGTTGCTTCCATTACTGATGCGTGCATTGTTATAGTGAGCAGTCTGAATGGGGCAGAAGTTAATCCATTCATCCACAACCAGATTAAAGTAAGTATACAGACGGGAGATGCTTCGCATGCAATTGATATAATGGCTCAGCATGGTCTTGCACTTACTGTTAAAACGCCTGTGAATGCACATGGCGTAGATACCAGATTGTTTCCGGAGGAAATTTTTGACATAACACAATCATCCTTTCATCAATTTAGATATAATAACAATCCTCGATATGGTGCTGATGTATCCGTTATTACTCACGGGAGAGTGAGGGTTGATGGGAATGGTTTTGTACACGGGATTGGATTCCCATCTGTTAGCTTCAATGCAACCCAAACGTTCGGATTTAGGACAGAATTTTCGAATGTTTCTGCTGGATGGCAGGGTTCTGGCGGCAGAAGTATAAGCGTGACAGGTAGCTTTAGAACAACGATAGTTGCGTCCTTTGTTATAGGTGCTACTGGAGTGGAATTTGCACCAAGAAGCTTTAATCACAGGAAATTTTAGTAACACCCAAAACATCAACCACGATAATGCGTGGTTGATGTTTTGGAATTTATGCGGAGGTGACTAACTATCAAAAGTCAAGCCTTTTTTCAAAAATATTTTAAGTCAAAAAAGAGCATAGCAAACAAGCCTCCCAAGGAAGCCGGTTTTTAAGTCGGACTAAATGCTATCTAAGAGCTTCGGGGTCAAACATAATACCTTTAGTTTCTAACGCATAAATCAACCGCACTAACTTCTTGGCGACATGACTTGTGGCAACATCATAAGGCTTACCCTCAGCCATCTTTTTTCTAAAGTAAACGGCGAAGGTTTCGTTATGTAAACGAATGGCACGAGCGCAGTTCATCAGCGCATTGCGTAGATGAGAAGAGCCGCGCTTAACCATGCGTCCTTTATATTCGGTAGTGCCTGATTGAAAATGCCCCGGTTCAAGGCCTGCAAATGAAAGCATTTTGTTTGGGCTATCGAAACGACTAAAGTCGCCAAACTCCGAAACAATGATGGCAGCAGAAACAGCCCCTATGCCTTTGATGGACAAAGTGGGCGGATTTAGCTCTGTGATTATTTCGGTGATACGGATTTCAAGCTCTTCGATTTTTGCATCGATTTGACTATGTAAATTAAGCAGAGTTTCAAGTTCGATGCGATGACACTCGCTAAAAACTCCGACAGTATCTTTAGCCAGAGATTTTAACCTAATAAACTTGTCCATAGAAAAATGGCCTCGTGATTTACGGCGAAGAATGTCATATGAACGGGAGTTCATGTTAGCGATGGCATCAGGTGACGGATAGTTAGCAAGAATATACAATGCCGTCACTGAAAACTTGTTGTTAAAAAGTGACTTAAACTCAGGAAAGATGCAGTCAAGAACATTCGTCAACTGAATCAAATAACGGCTTCTGCCCTTAACCAAGCTGCTTCTAAGTCGTGTTAGCTGCTTTAAGGCAAATCTGGGATAGAACGCAGTGGGATGTTGTCGATATTCTTTTGAAGCGACATAATCAGCAATAGCTCTTGCGTCCAACTTGTCCGTTTTGGTTTTACGCAAAGTATTGCTTCTGATGTGCTTGCTGATGAGAAGCGGATTGATTTCCATAAAATCAAAACCAATTTTCTCAAGAAACAACTTCAAGTTAATGCCATAGTTACCCGTTGCTTCAAGCCCGATACGAATGTTGCCAGTCCCGTATTTCTCTAATTCAGCTTGAAGCAACCCAAACCCTTGGGCGGTGTTGGCAAACGAGAAACCAGCGTTAATCACATCACCAAAGTTGGTTTGAATAAAACAGTCATGTTTGTACTTTGAAACGTCAATACCGGCATAATACATCGGCATACCTCCAAATAATTTATTTGGCACTTAATCGGTCTGCCGCAGGTCATCTGCCAATGTATTCACGTAAATAAAGCGTCTTTGTGCCATAAAATATGCAACATCGCGCTAACTAACTTATCAACAATTAAGACAGAGCCTACGGTTTGAGTCACCTCCAAACAGTCAAGCTGTAGAACAATTGGACAAATCCGCAGTGCCTTGTCTATTATAACAAGCAGGTAGCTACTCCTGCTCGGTATAACCGAAAAATATTATGAAAGGGGAAATATAATGGAGCTATCCCTGGAAAAGGAATAACTCCATTATACGTGATTCGATATCATACATATAGAATTAAATAATTTCACAGGCACGCTTATAATAGTTTGGGAGGCAATTTTTGCCACATTATTACTCCATTGGGGAGTTCATATCGGTGTTAAAAGTTTTACAAATAAAGTAAAATGGCTATGCACCGCTGGTTTTTTTGCACTTTACTTGGCTATTAGATTTTTTATTTTGTCAACAACTTTTCATTGGCGGAATAGTTTTTGGATATTGTTATTAGAAGCTATATTTAGTGTTTTGCGCGCCATGTCCACTCTGGGGCATGTTTTGGCTTTGGTTTTGTTGGTTCATCTCATTATAAAAATCATTAAAAAATTGTATGTGAAAATTAAAAGCAAATAATATCGGATTATCGTGTTTTCTCAGTTTCATAGTGGGGGCGAATCGTGGAAACATCAAATTCAAGAGGGCATTTTAAGAAAATTAGTCAAATGGTTCTATGGAAAAGATATATATTGCTTGCGGCCATATCGCTGGTTATGATAATCACCGCAGTGCTTATTACGAACCGTCCTTCTGAAATGGGGCGGATTGTATATGCGGCGCATGGATGGCATCAAAGCTACTATCGTGTTGATGGTATAAGGGTTTATGGCAATTCATTCACCCTGGATTTTTGTTTGGAAAATAACCCCATCCGGTTCAAGGAAGCCAAGGCACTATTAAACCCATTTGTTGGAAATAATGCATTTAGCATAAGTGCATCAGTTGATATTGGTGGCATGGAAAAAGTTGCAAGCGTTGCATATTATATTGGATGTGACCGCTTGTTTGAAGCGGGCATCCATTTGGTAGGGTATACTGCACTTTATGATATTGTGCACAGCGTGTTTTTCTTTGAAGGTGAAAGGGCGGTTATTGTTATAGATGAGCGTGGCTTGTTCGGCTATTTCGGGGAAAGGCATTTGAGTGTTGAAAGTTTATTTACCAACCCAAAATGATTTAAGGCTGCGTCCATGTGGCGCAGTTTTTTGTTTGACTTGCCTGCCGTGGGCTGGTATAATTTGTAATAACGGAAAGGGGTGACGGAATGGGCTTTAGGGCAAGTGTAGCAGATATTTCTAAGATTGTTAATATGCGACATAAAAGCCCCCATTTGGTGCTGGGGATGCATATTGCGGGCGGCAGGCTTGTGGTGCGTGTATTTGTGGCGGATGCTTGCGGGGTTGCAGTTGTTTGTAATGCCAAAAAAATGCGCTGGCAAATGGAAAAAGTGCATGATGACGGCTTTTTTGAACTTAAAATACCCCGCCGCAAAAACCCCTTTGCTTATCAGCTGGAAATGGATTTTGGGGATGGCAACATATATACAGCCCACGACCCATATAGCTTTGCCCCTGTTTTAACCGACTATGATTTATATTTGTTTGCAAACGGCACCCATTACAATTTAGCAGATAAGCTGGGCGCAAACCCCGCCATCATAAATGGGGTGGAAGGGGTGCTTTTTGCGGTTTGGGCACCCAATGCAATGGCTTGCTCTGTAATTGGGAATTTTAATGGTTATGACGGCAGGCGGCACCCAATGCGGCTGCTGGGGAATTCGGGGGTGTGGGAGCTGTTTATACCCGCCCTTGCCCGCTGCGATACCTATAAATTTGAAGTAAAGGTAGCTGATGGAACTTTAATGCAAAAGGCAGACCCCTTTGCAAAATTTGCCCAACCTGCCCCCTCAACAAATTCATTAGTATATGACGTGGGCGGATTTGTGTGGAATGACGAGGACTGGCTTGCAGGCCGTTGCAAAGGCGGGGCATTGAATATTTATGAGGTAAATTTGGCAAGCTGGCGTAAATCCGAGAACGGTAGCTTTTTAACATATTGCCAGTTAGCCCATCAGCTGGTGGATTATGCAATATACATGGGTTACACCCATTTGGAGCTTATGCCCATTGCAGAATTTCCCTACGACCCCAGCTGGGGATACCAAGTTACGGGCTATTATGCCGCTACCAGCCGCTTTGGCAACCCGCATGATTTTAAGTATTTTATAAACCATTGCCACAAAAACGGCATTGGGGTTATTTTGGACTGGGTGCCTGCCCACTTTCCCAAAGATGCCCATGGGCTGGCCAATTTTGACGGCACATCCCTTTACGAGCATCCCGATCCAAAGCAGGCAAACCACCCCGATTGGGGCACACTAACCTTTGATTATGGGCGCAAGGAAGTGTCAAATTTCCTGGTTGCTAATGCTTTGTTTTGGCTGGAAGAGTATCATATTGATGGTTTGCGGGTGGATGCGGTGGCCAGCATGCTTTATCTCAACTATTCCCGAAAAGATGGGGAGTGGACACCGAATATCAACGGCGGACATGAGAATTTGGAGGCGGTTGAGTTTATTAAGCATCTAAATTCCATCATTTCCCAAAAATTTCCTGATGTGATGATGATTGCAGAAGAATCCACGTCATATCCCAATGTTACGGGGCCTGCGGAGCAGGGTGGGCTGGGCTTTACCCACAAATGGAATATGGGCTGGATGAATGACTTTTTGAGCTATATGACCTTAGACCCCATCCATCGCAAATTTCACCATAACCTGCTAACTTTTGCCATGATGTATAACCACAGCGAAAACTTTGTGCTTGTGCTTTCCCATGACGAGGTGGTGCATGGCAAGCGCAGCCTGCTTAATAAAATGCCGGGGGATTTATGGCAAAAATGCGCCAATTTGCGGCTTGCCCTTGGTTTTATGTATGGGCATCCCGGTGGCAAGCTGCTGTTTATGGGCGGTGAGTTTGGGCAGTTTATCGAATGGGATGAAAACCGTGAGCTGGACTGGTTTTTGCTGGATTTTGACCACCACAAACAAATACAAAATTTTGTGCGGGATTTGAACCATTTATATAAAGCCGAGCCTGCCCTATGGGGCAACAATTTCCGGTGGGTTGATGCGGATAATGCGGACCACTCTATAACATCCTTCATCCGCCGCCCTGATGATGCCGAAATCGATGATGAGCTAATTATAATCTGCAATTTTACCCCTGTGCCGCACGAAAACCACCAAATACCTGCTACATGCAGCTATATAGAAGCCCTAAATTCTGACCATCATAAATACGGCGGCAGCGGCGTTATAAACCCAAAACCCCTAATGCCAGAAAATGGCACAATAACCCTGCGCCTGCCCCCATTGGGTGTAACCATCCTTCGTAAAATACACGAAAAACCTTGACAGTTGCTGCACAAAAAGCTATAATGATGGCAAATATCGAGGGGGTAGTTGTTATGAAAAAATTTTTGCAGGATTTTAAGGAGTTTGCCTTAAAGGGCAATATGCTTGCCATGGCGGTGGGCATTTTAATTGGTGCGGCTTTTCAGTCACTTATCACATCCTTAACGGATGATGTAATTTCGCCGCTGCTGGGCATTTTTGTCAATACTAATTTCGACAATTTGTATATGGAGGTTGCAGGGGCTTATGTGGCATATGGCGCATTTTTAACCTCTGCTATCAACTTTTTCATAATGGCTTTAATTATTTTTATGTTTGTACGCTTTGCTAATAAGTTAACAAAGCGCATGAAAAAGGAGAAGGAGCAAGCGCCCGAAGCCACTTGCCCCCACTGCCTAACAACTGTAAACGAGAAGGCAACCCGTTGCCCTGCTTGCACATCCCGGTTGTGATTTTTACATAGCGAACAGACTGCGAAACAGTGAATGCGAGCCACGAAGTCATTCACTGATTGAGATGCCGTTCGCTATACCACATCCGCCACATCCGCATCATACTTGGGTATGTGCTTGCGCTCGTGGAATTTTTGCCAAAGCAGCAACCACACATTGCGGAATGTAAGTGCAATTGCAATGCCAATCCAAATGCCAAAAACCCCTAAATCTGTAAAAGTTATTATTAAAAAGACTATTAGTATGCGGGATGCGTTGGCAATGGTGCTGGCAATGGTGGATTTGTATGTAACACCAATGCCGATAAAAAAGGCGGATGGGGACTCCTCCATACAATACAGGGTTTGGGTTAGGGCAAGCACCCTTAAATAATCCGCCCCCATTTGTATTTCGTAAGGGCAGCTTAAAAAGATGCCTGTTAAAGGGGCGGCAAAGATGAATAAAACAGCGGAAATAAACACCCCGTAAACAGCCATAACCCCAAGGGAGGTATTGTAAATTTTGCGCATACGCCCAAACTTTTTTGCGCCAAAGTTTTGCCCTAAAAAGCCTGTTAAAGCAGAACCAAAGCCGCCGGACATGGCCCATGCCAGCGAAAGCACTTGGTGGCCAACCCGTTGTGCTGCTATTGCCCCTGTACCAAAATCTGCCACAAAACGGGTTACAATTAGAAACACCACCGTAAAAAAGCCGGATTCTAAACCAACAGGTACGCCCCATTTGAAGGTTTGCTTAATAATTTCCCTATCCAGTTTGCCGATGGGGCGGTATTTTTCAAAAGGCCTGTTTTTGTGCCTGCTCATAACCCAAAGTTTTATTATAAAGTTGATAATGCCCGCCGCCACTGTTGCAAAGCCGGCACCGGCAATGCCCCAGTTAAATACAAATATAAAAATTGGCGTGATGGCAATGTTTAAGCCTAATGTGGCAGAGTTTATGATAAATGCCACCTTGGTGTTGCCAAAACCGATAAAAACCCCTGTAATAACGTGGTTGGCGAAGATGAAGGGCATACCAATGGCGGTTGCTGCCAAATATTGTTGTGCCATGGTGACGACCCGAGGGTCGTCCATGTTAAAAAAGCCGATTAGCGGCACTTGGAATATTATCATAGCCGCCCCATAAAGTGCGCCAAGGGCTATGCCGACCACAAAGGCATTTTGGGCATATTTCTGGGCGGCTTTTTTATCGCCTTTGCCTATGTTTTGGGCAACGCCAATTTGCGCACCCAAACGCCCGATAACAATAAATGCCATGGACAGCCATATATACATGCCCGCCGTACCGGCCGCCGCCACGGGGCCACCGTCATCACCTACAATACGGGAAAGCCAAAACATATCAGCTAAATTAAATGCCATTTGCATAAAACCGGTTGCCATTAACGGTATGGAAGTTTTTATTAGCCGCTGCAATATTGGTCCCTGTGTTAAGTCGTATTGTTTTTTTGTATTCAGAATAACGACCTCCTTTGTATAATTATCGCACAACTTGCTGCCCAAGTCAACAAAATTTTTCTGGACAAGCCTGATTAAAACATGTATAATGGCGATATGATAATATGGGAGGTAAGATATGAAAACGATTTTGTTGACATTTGCTTTATTTTTTTCGATGGCGGGCATTGCCCCTGTTAGCGTAGAAACCTTGGATGGACAAGCCCGAAGGCAAGCTGTGATGGAAGCCAATTTGGAAGAATGGACAATTCTTTTCTTGTCGTGGGAAGTTTTTGATGAGGAAAATTTCCAAGCCCCACCCCGTTTGATGGTGGAGTTTTTAGCAGAATCTTTTACGGATATGTATGCGGATGATTTTGGATTTAACCTACCCGCATTAATACAAGAAGCGGGGTACCCCGCAGAGCTTTTTGTGGATTATATGCTGGAAATAATGACCCATCCCGAATATGCAAGGATTTATATACAGGCATTTGGCATAGCGTGGGTAGAGCGGGCCATTGCAATGATGCTGGATGACTTGATGGAAATTTATCAAATTGGCGGGCCGGAATATCTTGTGCCTTTTTTTAGCTATATGCAGGTGTTTTATGTGGGCACAGAAATGCAGGCCCCGCCCCGCCCTGTGTGGCATTTTACACCACCCACCCGTGAAGAAGTGGAAGACGCACTAAACACCGCCCTTGCCCGCCATGGTGTAGATTTGGCGGGCTATCTATACACCACCCGTGGACATTCTTTGGAATATTTTATGGATTATTTTATGGATTATTTGATGTGGCTTATTGACTATGATGGCCAATTGTTTGCCATGGCTTATGGCCACAACTGGCTTGCCCAACTAATGGACGAAATTGTTGGGGAAATTGTGGAATTTCAGGATATGTGGGTGGTAAGCATCGTTTCTTCTGCCGTAAAAGTTTTGGGTGTGGAGGATGCTATTTACTTCGTATTACAGCTTTTTGACTTAGTTTGGAGCGATGAGCATTTTGACGCCATATACACCAACCCATATCTGGAAGAGATTTTGGCAGATTTTACCGTGATGGATGAAGCCTTTCTTAGCAGGCTGTTAAACATGCCCTTGCAAGAAAGGCCAAGCAATGCCGTTTTATCAACCATAACACAGGATGATTTGGAGGTGCGCCACAGCTTTTCCCCAATATCCGTCCCCATGTTTCTTTTTGAAGGGCATGTGTATGGGGCGGCGATGAATGTGTTTTTTCGCAATGAAAGCGAAAGTGCCGCACACATCAACTTGCTGATTATGGATGAGGCAGGCAACAGCCAAGGTATTGAAGAGGTTGTAGATGCAGGCAGTGATTTTGTGCTCCAACTGCCTGTCGGATGGCACTTGGTGGCGGCAATTATAATACCCACCCAAGGTGATTTTGATGGCAAAATTGCAGGCGAATTTGCTTTTCGCTTTACCCATGGCTCTATTAACCAATAAAGCCAAATACAAAACACCATTACGGGGTTTGTCCGTCCCGCAATGGTGTTTTATATTTTTTGTAATTATCCCGTTAATGGAGAAATTTCCAACCGAGAAAAAGATCGTTGCCCATTTTTTGACTATTCGCTATCCAGATGATGTAACTTGCAATTATTGTGGCCCTACAAAATTATATCCACTTAACAAAAGTATCAAGGTATTTAGGTGTAATGGTTGTACAAATAGCTTCTCCCCTCTCTTTGAAAAATCATCAACAGACTTGCGTGAGTGGTTTTATGCCATATACCTATTTCTAAACGGTAAAAGGGGCGTTTCTGGCTTGCCAAATACAAAGTGAAATCGGTGTTGCCTACAAACAAGATGCCGCAATATGTAAAAATATTCATCATATTCTCGTTGTTGTTTGCGGCTTTTCTCGGGTGTCATAATGACTTGAATGTTAGATTGATGTTGTCAAGGGTATTCCAAAAAACATTCAACGAAGATGGGAAAAATAAATTTGACTTTATAATATGAAAAACTAAGGCTTGACAAAAGAAGATAGCCTGTGATAACTTAAAAGGCAGCTATCTTGCGCTAACAAAAAAATTGCGTGTGGGTTAGCATAAGCTAACTGCAAGCAAAAAATAAATTTTTAGAGGTGTTTTATGAACGACATTACGTTCGCATTTTTGTTGACCGCTATTGCGGGTACAGCAACAGGCTTGGGTGGTCTTGCCATTTTGTTCTTGAAGAAAGCAAGCAAAAGATTTTTGTCCATTTGCCTTAGTTTTTCTGCTGGAGTTATGCTCTACATTTCTTTTGGTGAAATACTGTTAGAAGCGTTTGGAGACCTTGAATATGCCCTTGGTGATGGAGTGGGCTATTTGGTTGCAACAGTAGCGTTTTTTGTTGGCATACTCCTTGTTGCCGCAATAGACAAGCTTATTCCACATAATGATGAAATTGCTGAACTTGCCGATTATGCAGAGCAAGGCAACAGTGATAATGTTACTCAAAAAGAGAAAAAGGAATTAAAGCGCACAGGGGTTATGGCGGCGATCGCTATCACAATACATAACTTGCCCGAAGGTATAGTTATTTTCATGGCGGCACTTCATGACCCTGCATTGGGCATAGCCATAGCTATTGCTATTATGTTGCACAACATTCCAGAGGGCATAGCTACTGCGGCTCCTATATATTACGCAACAGGCAGTAAGTTAAAAGCGTTTTTATTTGCTTTTGGTACAGGATATGTCCAACTGATAGGCGCACTTATAGCATGGTTTTTGATGCGCAATGTATTTGACGATATGGAAGCTGTTTTCGGTATCGCTTTTGCTGTAGTGGCTGGTATTATGGTGTATGTATCAATACATCAGTTATTGCCGGCGGCTAAAAAATTTGGAAAACATCATGCTGTAATGAAGTGGTTATTTGCTGGAATGGCGGTAATGGCGGTTAGCTTGGTTGCTCTTGAATTTGTTTTTTGATAGCTTTACTGTGTTGCTAATGGGAGGTCAATAAGCATTATGCCTTGGTTTAGAAGCAACTATTTTAGGATCGATACAAGGATTGTCGGAGTTTCTGCCTGTGTCCAGTTCGGGGCATTTTGATATAAGGACAGAGGGTAATCTAACCTTTATAATTGTGCTTTAATAAAAAAGCCATTCCAAAAGACAACCGCACTCTTGGTAATTGCTACTATTCCGCTTGTAGTCGTGACGTTGCTGTTTGAAAAGGCATATAGAATCATTGTTTTATACGGTTCATCTATTGCCTTTCGGCTTTGTTATAACAGGCATTTGCGGTTTTGCCCGGCATATCTGGTTCCGGCAGTACCATCACGGCAACAATGGCAGGGGCATAAACCGTGAAAGTGCCGCAAAGTTTTCATTCCTCATGTCTGTCCGGCGGCAATTGTAGCAATGGTATTTAGGGTTAGCTGCATAATTTCAGACCCGGAATTACTTTCAGGGTTAAACTTTGTGAATTTAAGTTTGGGCTTTGTAACAGGGTATATGGCAATAAATATCATGTTGGATATCGCAAGAAAGGCAAAAGTTGAAATACTTTGCCTTTCTTGCGTTTTTGCGTTAGCTGTGCTGATTTTCTTTTTTAAGAAATAAGTGGATGTTTTGGAGGGTGCGCTATGAAATCAAAAACAAAGTTAACTGTGAGCATCTTTGGTGGCAGTAATGCTGTTGTTTGTTAAGTTAAAAGATGGCCAAAATTGTGGCATGTGATTTATAACATCTTCTAAGTGACCATTATGCAATATTGTTACACCAAATGATAAGCTGCATTAATAGCTTATGCATGCTCTTCCGCAAGGTGATGGAGTGTGGTGTAGTTGAAAATATTAGCTTTACTATCAGTGGCAAATATGATACAATATAAGTACAAAAAATTACAAAAAAACTGAAAATCCCCTATTTTATGGGGGAGGGGGGAGAAATTATGAAAATGTACATTGGTAAAATGGTTAAGAAGTTGCGCTCGGAAATGGGCATGAATCAAGAAGAATTAGCAGGACGGCTTTTTATGTCAAACAAGAGGCTTTCACGTATTGAAACCGATAAGGCGAAGGTGGATGTTTGGCAAGCCATAAAAATATTAGAACTTGCCGGTCAATCTTTTGAAGATTTTTGGTTGATGCCCTTGGATTCTTCTGATTATGACGGATACTTGATTTATCGAAATTTAAGAAAGAGTTTGCGTGATAATAACAATGCTGAAGCGGAAAGTTTTTTGGAGCAATTCAAGAAAAGTCCAATATCCAAAGAACCTTTTGCCCAGCAAACCATAGCATGGGCAGAAATTAGGCTAAACAACAATTTAAGCCATGAGAAGCCATAAAAAAATTATATGAGGCATTGCGTATGTCAAACCCAGAGTTTGATGAATCCAAGATAGCCGAATACCGCTTACAACACCAAGAAATACGAATACTGATGAGCATCGCAGTGAGAAGTAACAAAATCGGTGACAAGGATAAAGCGATATACATAACGGAAGCCCTAATTAATAACAGGGAAAATCTCCGAACTTCGGAGGATGATAAAGCAAGCTTCCTGCCTGCGCTTTTGTTCAATCTGTCTAATTATCTTGGTCAAGCTGGTAAGATAAGAGAATCCTTGCAAGCTTGTGACAAAGGCTTAGAAATTTGCCGTGAGTATAATCGCTTTGATCTTACACCAGTATTGCTACATAATAAGGCTACTAATCAACGCATGTTAGGAGAAGAAGAACGCATGTACAGAACCCATCTAATAAGAGCATATCATTCCGCAAATGCCATGGGTCAATTTGATGTGGCCGAAGAGGTCAAAAAAGATGCCGAAGAAAGCTTCGGCATCAACATCATGAAGTTTTGGGATTAACTAAATCAATTATCGCCATCCTCTTTATCAGGATGCTTGTAATTAAATGGTGCCATATTGCATCCTGAATATGAGTATGCAATATGATAATTTAGCGATGAAAATGACAGGACAATAACCGCCGCAACAAGGAGTGTAAAAATACGGCTGGCAATTTTTTTCATATTTTTCATCAAATCCCTCTTTTCCAGTGTTTTTATACTAACCCATACAGGTTACCACATGCAAGCATCAAAATCCATACCGATTTTTGAGAAAAAACGACAATTTTTTCTCAAAAATCGGTATGGATTTTTGTTTAATTTTATGCTACATTTAGAATCCGCATACAATAAATCAACCCCTACGCAAAAGCATTGACATTGGTCTTAGTTTCGGCAATAACCCTGCCACCGGCAATGGCATCATGGATGTTGGCAGGATGAACTTTTATGTGGAGCAGCAGACGACCTTCAACCTTCTTACCCCCCAACAAATCCACTAAACTGCGTAGCGCATGCTGTCTTTACGCTTCGGGGGTCGATGATGGTGTAGTTAGGTTTAGACTTTTGACCAAGTTTAATTTCGCTTTTTTCACCACACTACATGGATTTTTATCATCAAAACGAAAGTGAAGGGGGGGTGCAAATGTTAAAAATTTTAAAAATAATACTAAAAGAGCCGTCATCTAAGATAATTTTGGCACTTTATCCTTTAATCGCTTTGCTGTCGGGTATTTTGCTAGTATATAGCAATGATATGCTCAGAAATGTTTTCAACAACCACATAATGCTATTAGAGTTTAACAACTTTTTATATAGCACCCTGTTTGTAGTTGGACTATTTGTTTCATTATTCCTTTTAAGGGTTGTGAACTCATATATTAAAGAGAAACTTCATCATACAGGTGCGAATAATTTAATTGAGCACTACACAAACAAACTACTAAAAGCAGACTATTCATACTATCACAAAAAAGAAGCACCAGCAATTTGGGATAAGTTAGAAAGGTCTACTATTGGTACAGGGAATTTCTTTGGGTCGCTCATAAGTTCTATTAGTACAATGATAAGTTTTGTTTTTTATGCAATTGTTATATTTAGAATAAATTTATTTGCAGGATTGATAACAATGATAGCTATTCCTATTTATTTCTTTCTTACTGTCGGATTTAATAAAAATTTCATGTCCTTGCAGATGGAGCTGGCTAATAGCATGGGGCAACTGGCTGTGGTGGGTCAAGAACCTCTCGAAAATGTGGTGAACGTAAAAACAAAAAATGCATATGGTTTTTTTGTGAATCGAATAATGAAGATACAAAGAAAAATATCCAAACTGTTTCGTAAGTTCAATGTTTTGTCTGAATATCATAATGGCATAACGGGTCTTGTGTCTGTCGTTGTACCCATCTTGGTATTATTTGCTACATTGCAGGTTTCGGACACATTTACAACAGATATGGGGACAGTGCTGATACTTTATATTAACATACCGCTGTTTTTAAGTGGATTTACAAGCATTTACAAGAAATATATTATGTACAAAACCCACAGACATTTCATAAACGGTCTCCTAGAATTTGACGATATGCCCATAGAACATAGCGGGGAGATAGAAATAAATGACTTTGAAAACCTAGAAGTAAAAGGGGTTAAGGTGCGCTTTGACGATACACGAATTATCAGTATTCCTGATTTCGTTGTGAAAAAAGGAGAAAGAGTAATGATATTTGGGGAGAGCGGAATAGGCAAATCAACCATCTTCAACATTATAGTTGGCATTCATACAGAATACGAGGGCGATATAATAATTAACGGTATTAATTTGCGAAATATCAGCACCTATTCCTTGCGTAATGTTTTTGGTATCGTTTTACAATCTGTCAATATTTTCTCCATGTCACTGGAAGACAATATCTTGTTAGGCATTCCCAATGACAATTTGAATGAATCAGTTAGCCTTGCCAACCTTAAAGAACAAATGGATTTTAAGGTCGACCAGGAACTAAATAACAAAGTTGTGTCGGGTGGCGAAAAATCGCGTGTTGGGTTAGCTCAGACCCTAGCTCGCAATACCCAAGTGTTGATGATAGACGAAACGTTTTCCAGTATAGATGAAGGAATGGAAGAGCGTATAGTTAAGGGGCTTTTTGAAATGCATCCACACAAAACCTTTATATGTATCAGCCATCGCAGTTCAAGCCAGACTTATTTTGATAAATTCGTGGACTTCAATTTATGATTAGAACCCACTTTCAATAAAAGTCCTGTTTGTAGTGGGTGGCCTGCAGGTGCTTGCGAGTAACTCAGAACCCGTTTTCAATAAATCCCCAATCCTGCCGATATACAATGATAAACAGGATGTGAAAACATATGAAATATCGCACCAAATACCCAATGACCTTACCGCCAAGCAATGGAGCTCCATAAAACACTTATTCGAGAAAGGAAATCGTGGCAGTCATTTCCGTACACATAGCAAGCGAAAACTTGTTGATGCCGCACTTTACCTTAACAAGGCTGGATGCCATTGGAGGCAGTTGCCAAAAGATTTTCCTAAGTGGCAGACTGTGCATTCATTCTGCTCCCGAAGCGTAAAGACAGCATGCGCTGCACAGTTTAGGGGATTTGTTGGGGGGTAAGAAGGTTGAAGGTCGTCTGCTGCTCCACATAAAAGTTCATCCTGCCAACATCCATGATGCCATTGCCGGTGGCAGGGTTGTTGCCGAAACTAAGACCAAATACCCCACAGTCAAGGGTATTGTTGGTGGTGCCGGTTTTCGTGGCACTTTCAAGAAAGCCCCAGAAGCGATCTTAGTGAATTTGATTTTGGCTTTGGAGTTTTCGGCAAAAAGAACCCCCCACAAATCGGCGGCCCCGGCGGCGGCAACTGGACTATAATACCAGGACCACCCAGTGGAGGAGCAGGAGAGCCGATAGAATTGACTTAGCAACAAATAAAAATTAGTCCCAATAATCTTTACATACAAGCCAATTATCACAGGAACCAGTATTTAATAATTTCCTAAAAATAGTCATGTAGCAACAAATAACCAATCTCAATATATTCAAGGAGGAATCGCAATGAAAACAAAAATCCCCAAAACCATCACAATCCTAACTCTACTAACACTAACCATGGTCTTCTATGCCTGTGGGGGTACCGAAGTAGAGTGTGGATACAACGACGACGATATCGGCAATTATAATGATTATAAAGCCAAACATGACTATGCGTACATAAGCATACAACCCACAGAAGACGAACTTAGACATCAAGTATCACAACTTTTGATTGAAGACCTGGAATTACTTTACAAAGATATGCGTTCAAACATTATGGCTCTTTCAAATGCAGTGTATAGACGAACCCAGCACGAAGTAGGGTTTGGCATTGATATTTGGAGAAGCATGAGGCGGATTATTGAAAATCTTGAAACTGGAAGCGTGCAGTTTGGTGCAGGTGTGACGGATTTTGACGAGATGCTTGCGGCCGGCTCGCAGCATATAGTTAGTCGATTGAATTTTTAGGTCATAACACATCTGGCCTACTGCATCTTGGGGCATCCACCGAGGGCTTTGCGGGAATTGGGTGGGATGACCACTATGGGTCCATACTCGTCCGTCCGTTAAGAACATATCAATCCATTCAAGAAATTGATACTTCATTCAACCCCTAGGCATGGCACCAGCAAAAGCTTAATAAGTGGCAATATTGCGTATTTAAGAATAGAATCTGCTTTAAATATAGATTTAGACAGAAATAATTTAATGCAATTTTATGAAGAAATACAGAATTATAGCCATCTCATTATTGATATAAGAAATCATATGGGAGGGCATTATTTTCATTTTGCTGACGTGGTAATGAGTCCACTTATAGAAAGTGCCGTTCATGCAACGTATTATCAATTTTTTACAGAAGGAGAGCACCGTGCTTGGCAAATGGCAAATGTGGATGCATTGTGGGACGAATTCTATGAAATGGGTTGGCGCACTATGGAAGTTACGAATTACGAAGCTTCCGTATTTGTATCAGAAAATAACATGATATATTTTAACGAAAGTGATTTGGGCTATCTATCCTATGCCACAAGATTCCGATACACAATTCATCCTTCGTACACAAATTTTCCTTTCAGAGGCAAGGTGTGGTTGTTGATTGACGGCGCACAATCAGCAGGAGTAGGGGCTGCCATATATGCCGAAACATCAGGATTTGCAACAACGGTGGGCAGACCAACAGGTGGCGTTACACATGCGGAACGAACTTATTTGAGATTGCCAAACTCTGGGGTGTATGTACATGTAGATGTAGGTTATATCGTAGATGCCAATGGCCGCTCTGTGGTAGAATTTGGATGGCCACCCCAAATACCCAGCCGCCCGGGCTTGGATGCTTTGCAGACCGTACTTGCTTTGATACAGGAGGGCTATGGGCAATAAAAAATCAGAAAATTATCGGGGACTGGTTCTTGGTGCTTACAGTCCGTTCATTTCAAAAAACAAAATTGAAGAGGAATGAGGTGTGTCAATTTTTCAAAAATTCCTTCTGATATTTTAGGGTGGTAGGTGTTGGGCCGAGCGGTTATGTGAGCATGATTGGATAATTTTGAGATTTGTAGGCATAAAACAGAAAAAGGGGTGAAGTCGTGGCTTTATTGCATAACAATTTAATAATAAATAAAAACAGCGAAAGATTTACACCTTTTCTAATCAACCTACTGTCCGGAAGAAGGCGATTGCTTAAAGATGATGAATTTCAACTCATAAAATCCATGGCATTAAAACAGGACTTGGCGGACTATACTGAGGATGAGTTAATTTTATTCGGAAACTTAAAGGCGGAGAAGCAACTTTTGGAAGAGAATGAACGCATAATGATTGAAGAGAAGATGAATGATATAGGTTATTTTCATACAAACACGGACATTCCTGATGAAATTGAATTTTCAATTCACTTAACGTGGAAGTGCAATATGAGTTGCTCCTACTGCATTGCCGGCTCGTATGTTGGCAATGATTTGACCATAACGTCAGAGCATGTGGATAGCATCTATAACTTCTATCTAAATTTTATGAGCGAAGCTGAGCTTCAAGCAAAGGTTAAGAGCATTGGAATATCTGGCGGCGAACCCTTGCTGAACTCTGAAACTGTTGGTGCCCTGAATTACATAAATAAAAAATGGCCAAATGCTAAGTTAGGAATACTTACAAATGGTGTGAATTTGTTGAAATTCTATCAGCACTTACCTTTGAGAAATATCGAGGAAGTTCATGTTTCTTTAGATGGCTTAAAAGAGACTCATCTGGATAGGTGATACAGTAACGAAAAAGTTTCACCAGATATCTACGATAATATAATAGGTGGCATAAAAAAACTTTTAGAAGATGAAATTTCAGTAACGATTAAAAGCTGCATTGATAAAAATAATTATAGAGAACACCAAGAATTTAAGAGCTTCTTAAAAGAAGAGGGTATTACCACATCATCTTTTTGTACACATCAGAATTCTCATATAATGGACTTTAATAATCATTTAAACATAGATGAAAACTCCAATAGCGTAGAGGACATACGAAGAATAAGGGAATTTGTCTTTCCTGACCTTGCCTACATGCCACCTTTTTCTGACCTTGCTATTTTATATCAGATGATGAGTCGAATAAGTGACGAACCTTTCATGCCAAAGCGCATGAGGTGCAGTAGCGGCTTCTTATCAAAATACGCATTTGCACCAAATGGAAAAATATATTTTTGCACCTGCAACACTGCGAGTTCAGGAATGATAGGAGAATATTATCATCAAATGTCAATCGATAACTCTGTGATATCTGGGCTTGCGCACAGGAGTGTGATGCAAAGTGATGAGTGTAAAAAATGCCCATATAAATTTGTTTGTTTGGGTTGTTGTCCGAAAAACTCAGAAGGACAGCTTGCAGATATGACAAAGATGACCTGTGGTGTATTTGGGTTTCCTGAAATTTTAGATAATATTGAGTTTGACTACCGCACAATTGCAAATGTCAAAAATAACTCAGATAGAAAGGTGGTTTGACCATGAAGAGATTTTTGCTTTCCACTCTGGCGTTCTTCATGTTGCTATTTTTTGTTGCTTGTAGCAACAATGAATCGGAAGCTGATGACTACAATGACAACCACGAAAACGAAGCGAAAGCTATAATGGTGGTTGATATCGAGTTTAATAATGCCAATCCAATAATGGCTCGCATAACCAACTATGCTGTAACAGCACAAATCGGAAACAGAGCTTATTTTTTTCATGATGCTGATGAAGCTGCCACAGAATTTGTTAATATTGCAGAAGCCATAATACTGCAGCTGGAAAATTACATAGCAATACCATACTTTCGACTGCAAATTTATAACACACCTAATCCTAAAAACTATCGATTTAGCCATGTGGAGATCAGTGTAAATTTTGATAACAACGATACCTTTGGATGGCTCGCCAACCAACTTTCCCGTAACCACTTGCCCATGTGGCTGTCGGTAGGGTTGGAAGCTTACGTAAAAACGAATTTAGGCATTTTTGCACCAACCGACAGTAGCTTTTTATCAGGTACTCATTTTAGCGACTTATCATTCGCTCCTAATATGCAGCGAACCACCGAAAGAAACATTGCTATTAATATGGCTTATGATTTTACAAGCCACTTATCGGAATCAGACATACTATTAGATCTTGTTGCATTGTATCAAACAGGTCATACGTATCAAGCAAATGAAAAAGCATCACGGCATTTTTATAACCACTTCGGGTGGCATATGCACACAGCCATGATAAACATGGTCAACTCAACGATTGCGATAACAAGTGGAGTAGATGTCATAACCTTCTTTTTCAATTGCCTGAGCGACATACCGCACATTAATGATATTGCAAACTACATAGAATATATACGCAATGCGATTGATTTTACTGTGGATTTTATGGCGCAGTTTACTGATTTTGAGGCTGGTGATATAAGGGTTGATATTTACTATGATGAGGAAGCCACAATAGCTTTCGCATTTAATGACTGGATAACCATAAGAGGGGCTTTAATATTAACTGGATGGCTCACGAAGTGGTGCATGCGGTTCTATATTGGGTGTATAGCCAGCAGGGTATTCGTCCACCCCGTCATCTTGAAGAAGGATTTGCCATGTATGTTGATTCCATTTTTATCCTTTCGGAAGAATTTGACCATCAACTTGCCCATTTGAGCCATCTTGAAAATGAATTTGGTGAAAATGCTCTCAGAAACATGGTCAGTAAAGAGATTGACTTTGCTTGGCACTTTATATCACACTATCGTCTAACCCGAATGGATTATTACTACACGGGGGATTTTGGGCATCGCATCCCATACTCAGAAGTGGGGTCGCCATACCACATCCCAGCTATTAACAGGCACGAAACGGCTGCTTCTTTTGTGATATACCTTATACACACTCATGGCATCGATAGCTTTGTACATGTACTTTGGGATACCCACAATTTTTATCATACATACGGAAGGGATATACATGGTATGGTTGAAGAATGGCGGGAGTTTTTGCACTACTTTGTTGAGAATCATGAATATTATTACGAATGGGAATCGATATCCCAAAGCTTTTGGGGATAATCATTAATTCATTTGAATGTTTACGGATCAGTTGTACTTGAAACCAAGAAAATATGGGGTTGACCAACTCATGCAAGCACTTACAAAGGAGGAAAAAACATGAAATCAAGCGATCAAATGACATCTATAATCGACTTAATGTGGGAGCCAGAAGAAACAGTGGAACTATTGTCCCCTACAATGACGCAGCAGTGTATGGATATGAGTTGTTATCCTGGCATTACACTCCCTTGGCTGTGTATGTCATGTTTTCCAATGAGCAGTAATCGAAATTGGATTTGTTAGTTAAAAGCTGAGCAAAGAAGCTGCTGCGTTACAAATACATCAGCGGTTGGTCAACCCTATATTTTCTTGGTTTTGGAGGATGTAAAATGGAAAAGAGTTTAGATACAGCAAACTCAATAACATCTATCATCGACTTGATTTGGGAGGTAGATGACGTAGCAGAAGTGGTTGTGCCAATGATGAACAAGGCTTGCATAGGCAATAGTTGCAGCATGAATACAAGGTCTCCACAAAATCCTCCCGCTTCCACCTTGGGCGGGTCCTCAAGGTGCATTAAATCCACAAAAAGGAGTGGCGTTCACATGAATGTAGCTAAAATTTCATCAAGATTAAAGTGTATTAGTAGGTTGCTTATTGCTATATCGGCATGTGTAGCATTAATACTACTATCTGCTTGTAGCGAAGAAGCTAATGTTGCAGAACATTACAACCCAGAACCCACTATCATGGTAGAATTTGTCGAAACAAACCCCATAATACAGAGAACCACAGGATATACAATCACCACACAGGTGGGTCGCAGAACATATCTATTTGAACAAGATGACCCAGTGGCTAACACCGACTTCATTAATACCGTAGAAGCTATAATCAATGGACTGGACCAGTTTATGGACATACCATACTTCCAACTACGTATACGTCACACCACAAACCCGCAAAATTACCATTTTTCTGCAACAGAGATTAGCTTTAACCTTGACAACGACGATACCTTTGGATGGCTTGCGCATATTTTGAGCCGTGGCAGTATGCCCATGTGGTTGTCGGTTGGATTAGAGGCTTATGTTAGGGCAGGATTGGGGTTGTTTGCGCCTGCTTCGCACAACCCTTCATTTGCATTGAATAATTCGGTATTTTTGCCTTATCTCTGGGGCACGGAAGAGCACACACAAGCTATTAATGCAGCTTATCATTCAGTGGTAACAAATGGTCACTTAGAAGATGTTATAAATCACATGCCACAATTTTGGCTATCTTTCAATTTAATAAACAACAGCATTACTGCCACCAAAGATATGCTCACAGTAAACTTTGTTTTTGAGCATATCGGCGACCTCATATCTCTTGACGATATTGAGCAATATATAGCTTATATATCCGATGCCAAAATGTTTGTAACAGACTTTTTTACTCAGCACAGGAATTTTGAGCTTTCTCCGATAGAAATTACCATAAATTATACCAACACCAACACTTTTCCATTGGACATGTCGCTTCCTCGACGAATTTACATAAATGATAAGAGTTATGTTTCTGCAACGCCCGCACTGTTGGCTCACGCAGTGCTTTTGGATATTGATTCAGAAAATTTGCCAGTTGGTGCATTGCGCCATGGGATTTCCAACTACTTAAGAATCAACTTTAACGCTTCTGATAATTTCACTCATGTGCTGCCTCATACAGATGCCGGCGATAGAAGTAAACGTCAAGAGCATTATCGTAATTTGCGTATTAATGGGAGTCACGCTTTAGCTTACAACCATTTCGCCAACGGTTATCCTAACTATTTTAGTTACAACTCCAGTGCGGGTAATTTTAATATCGGCACTACCGATACTGCCCATTCCTTTGGCTTGTATTTGATAGATACATATGAAGTAGAATATTTTTTGGATGCCATATGGAATGTTGAAAATTTTGTAAATGTTTATGGTAGGGATGTTCACGGCATGATTGATGAATGGATGATTTTTTTGAAAGATTTATTCAGCACCGAATAAACTAAGGGATTCTAAGAGGAGTATAGGGTTAGCTAAATTTTACTTACACTAAGGAGGAATTGAGTATGGACTTAAAAAAGATTGAAATTTTGATTACACCGGTCATCGACCTTATATGGGAAGTTGATATTATTGAAAACACAGAATTTTTGCCAACCAACATGGTTGTAACTTGCATGGATATTAGTTGTGGTGGTTTTGGTCTTGTTTGTGGGGGTTCCTGGAAAACCCCCATGTGTCGCCCGTTAGGTTAATGTTACAAAAGTAGTTTAACTTTTTGGAGCAAAACCCTATACTACTCTGGGATCTAATAACTTCAAAAACTTCGAGCAACGGAGGTTTGGGAATGAAGCTTATAAGGCATGTAATTCCAGTGGACATAAACAGTGAAGAAAAGCTGATGATTAACTCCTTAAACGGTATTATTGATAAAATTAGTGTACCTGTTTATGAAATCTTTCGAAAGTGGAGAGGGGTTGAGGAGATAGTTCCCGAATGCGAGGTGGAGGTCGCCTTATTTGAAAGCCTCAAAATGCGTGGGTATCTATCAAATAGCTCAAAAGATGAGGATGTTGTGAAAGAGAAACTTGTAGCTCGCTTACGGGAAATAAGCACCAAGCAAAGAGAGGCGTGCAGGAGCATCACCTTTATCCCTTCATATAACTGCAACTTCCGATGCCCTTATTGCTTTGAAGGAGAAAACACTCTTAAAAAGGGAAATTATGACACCAGATCAAGTGGATGCCGCATTAGAATTGGCTGGTGAAAACTTGGAAAGCGTGGGGTTTTTTGGTGGAGAGCCTTTGTTGGCATCCAATAAAAAAATATTAGAATATATTATATCAAAAACCAAAGGGAAAACTTTTAGTATCACCACCAATGGATATCACTTGGAGGAGTTTTTTGAAATCTTGTCACCACTAAAATTTTCTGAAATCTTGGTTACACTGGATGGAGGAGAGGACACTCACAATAGTCGTAGGTTTTTGGTGGGCGGCAAACCGACATATAGCAAAATTTTGAAGGGTATTGAAAAGTGCCTGTCAAATGGCATGCCCATATGCATTAGGATGAATCTGGAAAGTAGTAATCTGGAAGAAGGTCAACTCTTGCAACAAGAACTTATGAATAGATTCCAAAAGCATGGAGGATTGGTTTCATTTGAAATGGGAACCATTTTTGGAATACCCGAAGAAGACAAAGTAAACATTCTCACCCAGCTATATAAAACAGATGCTATATGTTCGCCAGAAGAAAAGCGAAAAAGAAATAGCATGGTGGGTAGATTTAATCCCATAATAAATAGCATGACCATAGGCACAAAGCTACGACCAACATACTCATTTTGCTCCGCTCACATAAGCAGCTTCATTGTTGATCCCTATGGAATGATATATGCCTGTCTCCCATCAGTCGGCAAACCCACCCTATCCATCGGCACATACTACCCCAACATCGAATTTAAAGAAAAAAGCATTTACACCCGCAATATAGAAACAATCTCCGAATGCAGAGAGTGTGTCTATTCATTACTTTGTGGCGGGGGTTGCCCTTTGGGAGTTATGAGATGTGAAGATGATATAATGAAACCGGAGTGCTTCTCCATTAAAAACCAAGTGCATAACATATTGCCCAGGTTTTACAACATTAACGAAGATGCTAAAAATAAAAACAAAGAAACCAAAAACCAAAACCAGCCAGCAAAAGCTTGTTCTTTGTGATTAAGATTTTAAGTGGAGACTACCTATGATGACAAACGCCCTAATATTAGCTGACATTGAAGGTATCATCGGTGTTAATGAAACATTTGGTGATAATGCCGGTGAATTGTTCACACAAGAAGTGGAGCTATGTATCAATGTCCTGTTGGAAAACGGCATCCACAAAATCACTGTTTGCGATGCCCATAACAAGGGGGACATGATTTTACCCAGAATTACCGAGGGGCGTGATAATGTCAAGCTGGTTTCGCAAGTCCGCAGTGTTTGTTTTGCAGAAAAGTATGACTTTGCAATAATGGTTGGATATCATGGAATGGAAGGCAGCCCCGGCATTTGGCCCCACACATACCGCTATGATATTAAGCAGACTTCTATTTTCGATAAAAGATTAGGAAAAAACATTCCCATTGGCGAGGTGGAGATTGGTGCCAGATGGCTGGGCTTTCATGGTGTGCCGGTTATTTTTGTATCTGGTGATAGAGAGGCGGCTTACGAAGCCAATCAATTCAACCCATACAGACAAGCTTCTTGTATAAGAACACTCCTTCAAACCGAAGAAATAAAGATTGAAGTTTTGCGTGATAAATTAGTGCAAGATCTCAAATCATCTTTAAAATTGGACTGGGATTTATGCTTGTCCTGTGATAATAGTCCCATTCTGGTTGAGTTTTACCACTCTGAAACCGCTGATGCCTTAGTGGCAAAGGGATATACCAAATTCATCAACGTAGATGGCAGCGAGGGCATCACATTCAAAAGCTGTTCTGAACTTGTTAGCGAAATCCATCACATAGCCGGCCTCTTAAATCAAATCGGATTTGAGGTGGAAACCGCCAACATCGCTTTCTTAAAAGAGGTACGTGAATTAGCTAAAAATCTTGATAAAGATGCAGTTGCAAATTCGGAGGCCGGGCCACTACTTAGCACCAGCCTTACCCTGTTGGACAAGGTGGCTCGTGATAAAGTTATGGTGATTTTGAGGAGTATGGTGAATGGAAGTGTATAAATCAATCCCCCAACACCCCAACCCGAAAGGTGGTAAATTAAATGACAAAAAACAAAAACAAAAACATCAACCCAATAGCCCGCACCGGCCTCTTAGTTCTGGCGATGGTTCTTTTTCTATTAATACCCACAAGTTGCGGCAGCCAAAACAATGAAGATGAAACCCGTTTTGTCTTAGAGTCCGACTGCCCTTATCTTTACGACTTCCATTACTTAATACGGCTTATGGAGGATACATTTCCTCACTTTGGTGTAGTGTATAGAAATTTTGGAGTGGATGTGAGACAACTGGCAGATGAAGCCATGGAGCGCATCGCAAACCATCCTGGTATGGACGACAATATTCTTTTTGATGAAATTGCAGACCTTTTTATTCCACTTTTACCAGTTGTTCATGCGCAGCCCTTATTCTACCAGACCTTTCCACTCTGGAAATACAGATTTGGAGGAGCTGGCGTAGGGCAACTAATAAGCGAAGGTAGTGCATTCAATGCAAATACTTTTAACAATGTGCGTTCAATAGAATTTTATGAACGCCAAAGGCAAGCCGGATGGGACATGACACCACAAACGGAAGAAGCGTTCGCTTTGCGACCTGCTATACACACTGACCTTGATAATTTTCCTGTACAACCCGCATGGAATCGAATAGCAGCCACCTATATAATCGAAGAAGGCAGAATTGCTTATATGAACATACCTACTTTTATGCATCATGGCGCAGGCGGAATAGAAAGGGGAAGTTTGTTTAATTTCTACACAGAAATACAGGATTACGAGCACCTTATTATAGACATTAGAAATAATGGAGGTGGATATACCTTTTTTTGGGAAAATAATATCATGCTACCACTATCGAACAATGCGCCCGTTGTACCAATATATAACTTTTTCCCCCAAAGCGAACGTGGCTTAAAGTTTGCACAAATTTTTGCTGATGACCACTACCAGAAAGGTATAGGAGCAGATTTGGTGACCTCAGAGTCATTTTCTGCCAATTATGCATATCCTATATCTATATCAGAGTTTTTAAATGATAGGCAATTTCCATACCTAAACCAATCCGACCTACAATACTTAGGATATGTGGTCCCACTTACCCAAAGTGTAAGAAATCTAAACCCCATGTGGTATGTGCCGGAAATACCTTTCCATGGTCAAATATGGCTTTTGATAAATCCCGTAAACGCTTCATCTGCCAGCATGTTTGCCCGCCACGCCAAAGATTCTGGTTTTGCCACTTTGGTGGGGGAGCAAACAGGTGGACATTTTGGTGCTGGGACACTTCGTATTTTCTTCCCCCTACCCAACACAGGCATTATTGTAACTTGGGATGTAGGCTACAAAACCGACCAATACGGAAGATCATGGGAAGAATTTAGAGTAATGCCCCACCACCAAAACATGCCTGGTATGGATGCGCTTGAAACTGTGCTTTTTCTTATTAATGAAGGGTATTGATTGAGTAGGTGTGGGATGATGAATTGAACTCCAAAATTATACCACTATGTAAGTGGGTACTGACTTTATCGCTTATGCCATGGTATAATTCCGTTAAATTCTATGAATGCAAATATACTTAATATTAAGAATATAGTCACGGAGGCCAAACCCCATGAAACCCCTAACCCTCTGCAAACCCTATCTACTGCAACATAAATTAAAACTAACCCTATACATAACAATAACCCTATTAGCCACTGCCATATCCATCCTAACCCCCTTCATCATAGGTAACTTCCTTGATCACCTAATCGAAGGGGGTGATGTGGGGGCTATTTTGCGTTTTTGTGCAATATTTGGTGGGTTGGGGCTTTTGCGTATATTCAAAAACTACATAACATCCCTTATATACGTTAGGATGCAAACCCAGATGAGTTACAACTTTCACCATGATATCACAAAACACATCCAAAGCCTTTCACTCTCCTACACCAACAATCAAGACAGCACCTATCTAAACCAACGCATAAATAGTGACACAGGCAGCCTGATTGTATTCTGCATAACCATCCTTAACAACGTACTGGTAAACCTAATTATGATTATTGCACCCTTTATCATACTGCTAACCATGAACTGGTTTATTACGGTTTTATTGGCCGGCTTTCTTTTGTTATATGCCGTCTTATATACGGCCTTCAAAAAACCCATTTACAATGCAGGGTTTCGCTTAAAAGAAGCGCAGGGTAAGTTTTTCTCCACCCTTTTTGAACAATTAAAACACATCAAACTCATTAAAACAAACTCCATACAGCCCGAAATTAGCCGTAGGACTGATAGTGGATTTGTAAGATTTAAGGCGGCAGCTGTTCACAACCAAAAAGTAAGTTATGTGTACTCCGGTATGGATGGATTTATATCCACACTCGCACAGATCGCCTTATTTGTGGTTGGTGGCTTGCAGGTGCTGTCCGGTAATTTCACCATAGGTATGTTTACCATCTTTACCAGTTACTTTACCATGATTTTGGGTTCCAGTAGATATTTCTTTGGCCTTGGGGCTTCTTATCAGCACACCCTTGTCGCTTATGATCGGGTCAAGGAAATATTGAACCTTAAACCCGAGGGTGGGGGTAGAAAGATAATTGACAGTGTTAGCAAGATACAAGCAACTGACCTAAGTTTTTCTTATGCGGTTGGAGATACGAGCCACAGTTTAAGTCAAGACCAAAAAGAAAGGCGAGAAGGAAACAACCGGAAAAAAGATGACCCTCACGAGGGCATTAACTCACATAATATCAAAAATCATAATCCAGCCCTAAATTTCAACGAAACAGGCAGCACTACCAAAGCGAATCCTAAGGTGAACGACATCATCGAAACAAAGCGAAAAAGGGTTCTTGAAGGACTTAGTATAGAACTAACCAAGGGTAAAATTTATACCCTATCCGGCTCAAATGGCTCGGGCAAGTCCACGCTTATCAGTTTAATGATGGGTATGTATGCTGATGAATATGATGGCCGTATAACCTATGACGGCACAGATATTAAAGACATAGACATGATTGCCGCAAGAAGAAGCCTTATTGGATTTGCAGAGCAAGAACCTACACTGATAAAAGATTCTATTTTGTTTAACCTTTGTTTTAATGAGTCGCTCGATTCTCTTTGTTCATCAAACCAACGCATCAACAATCTGGACAAGCATATGCAAACCCTTGGGATGAATGATTTTATTGATAAAAACGGATTGCATTTCCCGCTAAACGAAAGCAATACCAACACCTCCGGTGGAGAGAAGCAAAAAATATCCATCTTAAAGGTACTGTTAAAAGACCCACCTGTTATGATTTTTGATGAGCCTACATCTGCACTTGATTCTGATGCCACCGAAAGGTTTATGGGATATTTGCAGGGTATTAAAAGTAATAAGATTATTGTTATAGTTACGCATGATGGGGTTGTGGAGGAGATGTGTGATGAGAGGGTTTGTTTGTAAAGAATGGCAAGCGTGGCGGTGTTAGATGCACAGACCACATCCCCAACTCAATGCCTCACCTCAGAACCCAAACTTGATGTCCACGCCCACGCCGTGTTTTGTGTGGGCTTGGTATCAGTAGTTATACCCATAGATACACCGCATTATAATGCTTCTTTTTGTATTGTCTTTGACAGCACTGGATAACATTGATTGAAATTTTCAGCATGGATATACTACCGGTCATCAACCTGTAGTATATCCACAGCACCCTTAACAATATCGCAAACATCCCACAAGGTGTCGCAGTCCAAAACTTCCAACACTTTATACTTACGGCTTGAAAGGTCAACGGCTCGCACTTGATCACAAAGAACATACCCTGTTGTAGCAGTTTTTGTTAGCTTCACATGCATGATGTTTTTTCTGTATGTGTTGGTTATTGGGCATATATAACGGAAATTGAACATTTATCAAACTTTGAAATTTTAAGGTAGGCCATACTCAACTTGGGAAATATACCGTGCCGCCTTAATCGACTTTTCGACTTGTAAAAGGCATCAGAAGTTATTTATTGAGATTATTGACAACCTAAACATTGAAGCCGAACAAGTAAAGGCATAATAAAAAACGCAGCAACTTCTGATACTGTTTGCTATTAACCGCAAACAGTATCAGAAGTTGCTTTTCTATTCAAAACCACATTTAGCGAACAGGTCTAATGCAGTTGTTGCATTTTGTTAAAAATCCTGCGAAAAGAGGGACTGTAAAAGACTAATATTCTCACAGCATTGTCATCACTAACATAAAATGTACAAGGAGCTTTCTTGCAGGATAGGGCATTTGCCTTTTGTTGACCCCTCTGACTTTGCCGAAAACCACGTGACCACGTGAAGCCGTGGCTTTTCGGCTTGCAGATGGACTACCCAAGGGTCAACTGCTAAAATTTCATTATATAAAGGAGGTGCAATAAATATGTCCAACGAAATGCCTATTTCAGTATTGATTAGAGGTGACACCCACATTCTTTACTTTGATGATGGCAAAATTGACGATGACGGCAATATAGAAACGGCCTATATACGGGTCACCCAAGGTGTTCTTTGTGCAGGCGACAGCGAAGTTAAGGTTTCTGTTAATGACTATATTTCTAAGGCAGATTGGATATTACTTAGAGAATATAGACAAGCGGCTCAAAACGACTTTCTTAGGCGTGATACCTTTATTGATGTCAGCGAGGAAGTTAAAATGATTGCTTCGGGATATATTGAGAATAATGGGCTTGCCCTTGAGGGTGTGGAGGATTTGCGTGGTGCTGGGCTCATCCTTAATTATCGCCCGAGCAAAATCTTTCCTTGCGATTGCGACGATGCTGGATTTTTTGGAAGAAGGGTTCATCTTACCGGCTTTACGCATACCCAAAAAACACCGTGGTTTTACAGCGGGATATCAGACAGGATAACCCTTTTTGTTTGCAACAGGGGCAAGGATGATGTGATGATTGGACTTGAAAGAAGTCCTGATTCGGCAAGTATCATTAAAGATGCTCAGGAGATATGCGTTGGCCCGGGGCAAACCGCAGAAATTACTCCTTACAAGTTTTCGCAGTTTATAAGGCTTACAGCAAGCTCTGAAAAAAGAAGGATAAACTGCGAGGTATGGCATCAAGCGCAGCTAAAAGTCTGATAATTTGTATAACGCCCCATTTTGAGACAAGAACCCTTTTGCATATACAAGCATAGTATGTACTACAGTCAAGAAAAAGGCTGAAAACACAATGCAAAAGGAGGTGAAAAAGATAAATTCACTTGTTTTTAACACAACTGCCGAAGAGCTGCGTACCAGTGTTTATGGCTATAACCAAGGCACAAGCACGTTGCAGCTGTTGCAGTTGAATAGCGATGGAGAATTGCTTGTTTCGGGAGATTTTAGCCTGTCAAGTAACGTAACAATCGCAAACACGCTGCTGACTGTGTTGGTGTCCGGCAATCAATTCACAGCAAACACTCAAACGCTGGATGGTGTAACATCAACAGGCATTGCTCTTGCTGCAACGGATATTTCGCAATTGAAAACAGCGACCATGTTTGTTGACAACACAGATGCCAATCCGATTACTGTAACTTTGCAATTAAGCCCTGATGGAACAACGTTTTTTGACGACCCCCATTATACGGATGTTGTAGTAGACGGAACAACTTCTACTATTATGGTAGTCGGAATCTTTGCACAGTATGCACAAATCGAATATGATGCGGGAGCAGGGGCTACATTCGCTGTGTATTACAATGGGCAAGCGTAGGGCAGCAACCAACACTTTTTTGAAATTTGTCTTGCAAGGAGGTGAAATAGAAATGTTTGATTTTGAACGTGAAAACAGACACGGAAGAGAGCGTGATGCCGTGCGTGAACATGAGCATGAATGCAGACACGAACACAGGAATGAGCATGAGCATTTTACAAAGCACAGAAAGGTTTGCACTGTAGAAACAAGCGAAGATGTGACCATCACAACACCTGTCATGCTTAATGCTTATGTAGATAGCTGCAAAGTTGAAATTGAGTGCAGAGGACACGATATAATAAGAGAGTCTTCTCGCAGACCAAATCACAGCAGGTTTAAAATACGCCAGAAAATGCATGTACACATCCCTATTGACTTCGTTGCTGAATGCAATGTGGGTGAAGGTCGAGTGGATTTCGATTTTGATGAGGAGTAAGTTTAAGTAATATGTACAGGCGGGCTGCTGAATGATTTTTAGCGGCTTTTGCCTGTACTAAATAAAGAAGGTGATAATTATAAATACTTTAAGCTTGTGCATGATAGTTAAGGATGGCCAAAGGTATATTGAGCAATGCATTGAAAGTGTTTTGCCCGCAGTTACGGAAATTATTATTGTTGATACAGGGTCAACAGACAGCACTTTGGAAAAAATAAAGCGCTTTAACCCGTCTGTTTATCATATGCAGTGGAACAACAACTTTTCAGATGCAAGGAATTTTTCGATAAAATATGCAACAGGGGATTATGTAATCGTTTTGGATGCTGATGAGGTTGTGTATTCTGAAGATTTACCTAAGCTGGTTGAAGTTATGAAAAACACCAGGTCAGACTGCCTTACTGTGCGGTTTCACAATCTTACTGATGAAAATGACGATAACGTTTTTAATATGCACGAAGGCTTGCGAATTTTCAAAAATGGGTTATATCGCTTTGAAGGCGCCATCCACGAGCAGCCTGTATTTAACCTTACTGATAGAATACCTATTACAGAGCAGTCAGGAATCAGGATAAAGCATTACGGATATTTAAAATCTAATTCAGGGGAAAAGAAATTTAACCGCAATATGACAATCTTAAATGAAGTGCTTGAAAAAACCCCAAACGAACCCTTTCATTTATTTAACATGGGAAATCAATACATGAGCACGGGTGATTACAATGCCGCTTTAAAATACTATGACAAAGCGCACGAACTCAAAGATATAAAACTTGCATACTCTCCACACTTGATATTTCGCAGGGTATCGTGCCTGAAAAATCTATGCAGGGAAGAGGATGCCTTAATTGCAGCAACCCAGGGGCTAAAACTCTATCCAGCTTGCACAGACCTTGAGTTTCTTCGAGGTTTGCTCCTTGCTGGCATGAAACGATACACGTTAGCAATCGACAGCTTCACAAGATGTGTAGAGATGGGGCAAGCACCACCTAATCTTTGCTTTTTTCCAAACACCGAAAATATCCGCCCCATGATTGAACTGGCAGAAATATACAATATCATGGATGACCATCATAGGGCTTTGGAATATTATTTGAGGGCTATAAAAGTCGATGGCAAAGCCTATTATCTGATTTATAAGATTGCCGCCTCATTAAATAAGCTTTTTGCAGATAAGTCCATGGTTTATAAAAATCTTTGCAACCTGTTTGCTGACAGTAGCTATAGACCAAATGCAATAGTGATGACTGACGCATTGCTTAACGAAAAACTATTTGAACAGGCCGAGATAACTTTGGATACTTGTATGAATAGCATAAATGATGATGACCCAGAAGAAAATGCGGACATTATTTTTCTTAGAGGCAGGATGTTATTTTATGCCAAAGAATATAATTCGGCATTTCAAAGCTTTAGAGATTATATTTGTACAGACAAGACTAAGGGCATACTTCCAAATATGGAGAGCAGAGCCAGAAAATACATGCTTGCGTGCGGTTTGCTATGTAACGATTGCCGTGATTTTTCCATCACTTTAAAGGAAGTGATGGATGATTCGATAGAGAAATCTGTCTATCACGCATTTTTAGAAGCCGCCAGCAGCCCTCTTGATGATAAAGCCCTATGCATCATATCGCAGGTTCTATCAAATTTACTGGCCGTTTCAGAATATGATGTATTTGAAAAGGCTCTAAACATACTGAATATAGTCGAAAGCAATAATATTTTGCTGCGCCTTTCTAAAATATATTTTAACAATGGCTTCCACGATATGGCCGTTAAAACGATTTTGAGGTCAGTAAAAGAACTCGGCACCCTCGACTCAGAAGCGATCATGATTTTAAGTAAGAAGTTTGCAACGTGATGGTTTTTGGATGTGTATAAGAGTTAGTTTATAGTTGCCTATGGGCTCTACAGTACTCATTGCTACATCAATGCGCTGGCCACATCCCCGAAAAGTCTCAACAATAAACCCAAACACAACAAAGCCCAAATACTAACATCGAGCTCATCGTATCGTGTAAACACTCTCCTATACTACTGAACACACCTAAAAGTTGTTCAATATTATAAGTTTGGTGGTATTTCCACCACGATAACGACCTATTGACTGACTTCCGCTTTTTTAAGCTCCGCTGGCATTAGGATGAGCCTCGATATTCAAGGGTTCTAAACAATAATTTTGAATTGTGTACGCCATTGGAATTTTCACTTACCACCCATTCCCGGAAGAACTGGGCATTACGGAAAGTGTAGCGAATTTCGTCCAAAGCGGCTTCTGTATGGCGGCCGCTGTCTTTGTTGGCAATTAAGCTTGGGTTGTTAAATGGGCTCATCCATTTATGGCTGATAGAATCAGGCATATGACAATCCGCACAACTAATACCAATTCCAATTCGAAACATGAAAAAGGATATTTTGAAAATCGCAGGTTTCAGTGCGTTTTCAAAATGTGCTTTTCCATGATTGAGAATGGAATTGGTATAAATGCCATGCAGATGGGGACTAAGTCGTTATGCACAGCACCCCTGCCATAAACGGTTTCAAATTCCGGATGCTGCATTTTAATTTGGCGCACACCGCTGCGTGGGTTTGTGTAATCTGCAAAGGGGCGTCCGTTCGGCATCCTTGTGATATTGTTAAAATAGCATAAAACATCGGTTGGATGCATGGTTTGCATATTGGAATAGGTCAGGATAACTTCCCAAGTTAACGGGTCAAAATGATATTCCACATGGCATTGGGCGCAAGTGGCAGACCCCGGAGAAACCATGCCAATATTCGGCAAAGCGTTAAAACATACTGCGCCATATTACATCCTCAAAATTAACCATCATTAAGCTACAAATCATGGCAGGGGCAAAGCTTTGCCCCTGCCATGATTTGTTCGCAAGATATATGGTGGAGGATTGCTATTGGCGCAATGTTGCACCAAAGGCTTCGGCTGTGGCAGCTAAGATTTTGTCCATGGCTTTGGTGGCTTCTTCATCGGTTAGGGTGCGGTCGTCAGCTCTAAATGTTAAGCTATACGCCATGGATTTTGTGCCGCTTGGCAGGTTTGCCCCTGTGTATATGTCAAAAAGGTTAATCCCACGCAGGTATTTGCCGCCTGCGTCCTTTATTTTGGCGGACAACTGGCCGTGGGTTATGGCATTATCCACCACCAAGGCAATGTCACGCTGGATTTGTGGGTAGCGGGGCAGGGGCTTATATGCTTTAATCATATTTGCTTGGTTGCGCAGTAAATCAAAGTTAAGCACTGCCACATAACAAGATGTGCCAATTTCGTAATTTTCTGCCACTTGGGGGTGTATTTGGCCGCAGTAGCCCAAGTTTTTGTAGGCGGCGGTGCGTCCCGGGTGCATAAATGGCAGGCTTTTTTGTGGCTCAAATCCAATAGTAGGCTCTTCCAGCCCAAAGGTGTGACCAATAGTTTCAAGCACACCTTTAATGCCGTAAAAATCCACGCTACCAAAGCCGCCTACCACCAAATACTCGGTTTCTTTGGGTAGGCCGCCACATTCGCTTGGGTGATATACTTTTACCAGCTCAAACAGGCGTGTTTGTTGGTTTCTGCGGTTATAATTGGTGGCCAGGGCCGTTAAAACGCTGTTTATTGGGTTTGTGCGCATTATGCCGGTGTCTTCACCCAGCGGGTTGATGATGCGCACGGCATTGCGCAAGGGATTATCAACGGGAATCAACAATTTGTCAAAGGCTTTGGGGGATTCAAAGGCATATGTCAGCATTTGGGAATAGCCCAGCGCAACCATGGTTTCCGTAAGTGCATCTTCCATGTGTTGTTGTGCTGTTTTGCCGCCTACATTGGATGATGCCGCCACAACTGTGGGTATTTTATCATAGCCATACATACGGGCAACTTCTTCTGCTAAGTCCTGCCAAATCTCTAAATCATAACGGAAGGTGGGGATGGTGGCGGTATTGCCCTGCACGGCTATGCCCAAACGCCCTAAAAACTCCGCAATTTGCGCCCTGTCAACATCGATGCCAATAAGGTCGGCTATTTTTGCCGGGTCAAAGTCCAGTTTGCGCACTTGGCGTGGGGCGGGATAATTGTCCACAAGCCCGGGAACTATATCGCCGCAGCCAAGCTGTTCTACCAGCTCCAAGGCACGGTTTATGCAGGCAAGGGCAAGGTTTGGATCCAGCCCCTTTTCATAGCGGCCCGATGAATCTGTGCGAAGTCCCAGCCGTTTGCTGCTACCACGGATGTTTACCCCGTTAAAATTAGCAGATTCAAATAAAATGGTTGTGGTATCATCCACAATTTTAGAACCTTCGCCGCCCATTATGCCTGCAATGCCCACGGCACGACTCTCGTTGGCGATAACAAGCATGTCTGCATCCAAAACCCTCTCTACCCCGTCAAGGGTGGTTATTTTTTCACCATCACAGGCATTGCGCACGATTATTTTGTTGCCGTTAATTGCACGTATGTCAAAAGCGTGCATGGGCTGCCCCATCTCCAACATCACATAATTGGTAATATCCACAATATTGTTTACGGGTCGCAAACCACAAGCCATAAGCCTTGCACGCATCCATTGGGGGGAAGGCTCAATTTTGACATTCTCCACAACTGCCGCAACATAGCGGCTGCAAAGCTTATCATTCTGTATCTCAACAGCAACTCTATCCAAATGCGGTTTTCCCAATTGATAATCGATAATCGATAATCGATAATTAAGCGTAGCAGCAACTTCCCTTACCAACCCATGGATGGAGAAACAGTCAGGGCGGTTTGTGGTTATCTCAAACTCCGCCACATCCTGCAACATGCCAAGGGCTATGCGGGCATCGCTGCCAAGCCCAAGCTTCGGCGGCTCCGAGAATATGTAGATACCATCCTCGGGTGCTTCGGGATATTCGGCACGGGTATGCCCAAGCTCTTCAACAGAGCATAGCATGCCTTCCGATTCTTCACCCCTAATTTTGCCTTTTTTAATTTTAAGCCCATCTGCCAAATTTGCACCGTGTAGGGCAACGGGTATATAGTCACCTACGGTTAAATTGGTTGCACCTGTTACAATTTGCTTAAATTCGCCACTGCCAATGGCAATGCGGGTTACAATCAGCTTGTCCGCATTGGGGTGGGGGTTAATCTCCTCAATACGCCCTACAACAACCCCTGTAATGTCCGACCCTAAATGGTGTATTTTTTCCACCTTAGAGCCGCTCATGGTCATTTTATCGGCAAAATCGATTAGGGATATGCCGAGGTTGTCTATATCAACAAAATCTTTTAGCCATGATATGGGTAAATTCATAATACTCCTCCTATGGGCGGCAAACTTAGCTGTCTTCGCCCAAAATTTCTTTATAAACGTCCTCAAAAACTTCTTCCAAGTATATGGTTAAATCATCAAATAAGGTTGTTTTTAGGCTTTTGGGTGGCAGCGGTTCACCTTTTTGTTCCAACTTCTCGGTTTCGTAATTGGTTATTATGGTATAAAATTCATCCATTACCAAGTGGCCATTTTGTTGCAAGTAAACCTCCACAGTAAGGTTGTTTACATCCACCAACCAATACTCTTTAACCCCGGATGCGCCGTAAACTTCTTTCTTTCGCCCCCGATCATAGGAGCTTGTTCGGGGGGATAAAATTTCCACAACCAAATCAGGTGCGCCATATATGGCATTTTTGCCTTGGTACTTGCTTTTGTCGCACACAATGCTAACATTGGGCACATAGGTGTTTTCTTGATTTAGCTTAACATCTGTGTTGTCGGTAAAAACTTTGCAAGGCTTACCCTTCAAATGGTTGTGGAAAAGTGCGAAAATATTACCCTTTACAATATTGTGATAAATACCGGGACTTGGTGACATTAGCGTAATTACACCATCAACAATTTCCCATTTGCGTTTGTGATTGTCCTCACAGTGTTCTTGATTTTTCAAAACGGCCATAACAAAACCTCCCTAAAACTGTTTTAAGAAGCGTATATCATTATCAAACAGCAGGCGCATATCGTCGATATTATAGCGTTGCATTGCTATGCGCTCCAAGCCCATGCCAAAGGCAAAGCCGCTGTATTCATCAGGGTTAATGCCGCAGTTTTTAAGCACATTGGGGTGCACCATGCCGCAACCCAAAAGCTCTATCCATCCTTCGCCCTTACAAAGGCGGCATGTGGGCATTTTGGCGGCATCACCCCCGCAGCCAAAGCAGGAAATGTCCATTTCGGCAGATGGCTCCGTAAAAGCAAAATGGTGGGGGCGGAAGCGGGTTTTAACATCCTCACCAAACAAGGTTTGGGCAAATACGGTTAATGCACCTTTTAGGTGGCCCATGTGTATGCCTCTGTCCACCACAAGCCCCTCCATTTGGTGGAAAACGGGGCTGTGGGTTGCATCAATATCATCCGAGCGAAAAACCTTACCGGGGGCCACGATGGCAATGGGCAACTGCCCCTCTTCCATCTTACGTATTTGTACGGGGCTGGTTTGGGTGCGCAATACATGGCCGCCCTCCACATAAAATGTGTCTTGCTCGTCCCTTGCAGGGTGGTGGGCAGGGATGTTAAGGGCTTGGAAGTTATGATAGTCAGTTTCGATATCGGGTCCTGTGGCAATTTCGTATCCCATACCCGTAAAAATATTGCATAACTCCTCTATTATCATGGTCATTGGGTGTTTTGTGCCAAGGATGGGTCTGGTTCCGGGCAATGTAACGTCAATAAACTCACTTTCCATTGCTGCTGCCATTTCTGCCCCTGCAAGGGTGGTTTTGCGTGCTTCTAAGGCTGTTTCCAACTCCTGCCTTATGCTGTTGGCAATTTCGCCCATTTTTGGACGTTCCTCCGCACTTAATGCGCCCATTCCCCGTAAAATTTGTGTCAACTCACCCTTTTTGCCAAAAATTGCCACACGCAGCTCGTCCAAATCCCGAAGGGTGGTGGTTTTTTCCAAGTTTGCCAAGGTTTCGTCTTTTATCTGCAATAACTTCTCTCTCATATCATCCCAACTTTCGCATTTTCCATAATTCTAACAAATGGTGGGGGATAAGTCAATATTTTCTTGACATCCAAGTGGGTTGTTGTTACAATTTGGGTATATCATTTTTGCGGAGGAGCTTATGGAGCAGGATATTAGGAATATATTGCAGAGCCTACACGGAACCATTTTGCGGATTGACGGACAATTAAAGTCCGTGAAAGCAAGAGAAGCTAATGAGGAGATAGAAGCCTACAAAACCAGTCTTTATCAGTATTATTTTAATGAGAAAGGTAATGCCCTTAATCACATTTACCATATTTTAGATGTACATTTTAAGAATGCGATAACTTATGAAATTAATATTTTGATGACTTTTGGGGATGCTGAGGGCGTAGAGCATGCAAAGGAAGCTGCAATCACATCCATGGTGTTTAATGGGGAGGAGCTGGCGGAATTAGAGGCTTTGCGCAGTGGACAACCTGTGGGGGATGATTTTGCTGCCCTTGCCATGGGGGAACTTAACCGCCTTGCCGCCTTAGATGCCGCTATTCGCCACCGGGCGCAAATGGCGCAAATGGATGCTTATAATTTGCGGGCAAAAATTGCCCAAACCATCCCCGCCATCGAAAAACCGGCCACCGAAAAGAAAAGTGTGGAGCGGTACATAGGTTTGAACATTTTAAATGCCGTGGGGGTTTTGCTGTTTATCATCGGTGCAGTTGCGGCGGTGCGCCTTGGTTACACATGGGCAGGCTTTGTGCTTGGCGGTATATTTTTGGTGGGCGGTGAGGTGATAAACCGCCGCAAAGCGGGCATTTTCTCCCTTGGCTTAACGGCGGGCGGTTTGGGCATTTCTTATGCCACCTTGGCCATTAGCCATTTTGTGCAGGGAAGCATTTCAATTTTCCCTTTGCTAATAATTGGTTTAGCCATTTCGGTGCTGGCTTTTTACTTGGCTACACGGTATAAATCCCAAACATTGCTTGCCATCACATTGGCGGGGGGCCATATACCCATTTTCATTATCCTAATAGATTTTAATCATATGGCTCTTGAAGGGATGTTAATTTACCTTGCCGTATTTAACTTTATGGCTTTAATTGCAGCCATGTACAACAACTGGCCTGTGCTTGCGGGTGTTTCTGCGCTTTTTGGCTGGTATCTGTTTTTTGGCGTAATGTTCCAAACGGATGTGTGGCGGTTTGCGGGGATTGCGGCAGCCATACTTGCAGTGGTTTATGGGCTTTTGAGCCTTTTGGCTACACGCAACAAAAGTGCAAAAGCCTTGCCCGTTGTTCTTTTGGTGGCGGCAGGCTGTTTTGTTGTAGCATTTGTGGTAATACAAATGGATTATATGTGGATAAGCCCCGCTTTGGCAGTGCTTGCGGCAGGCTTGGCAATTGTCGGCATTGTTAAGGATATACGTGGACTTGTTATTTCGGGTGTTGCCGTGGGCGGTGTTGCCGTGGCATGGCTTTTAACTGCGGACATGCTTGTGCTTTTGATTAGGTGGCCTATGAACTGGTTTTACATCACCATCCAAGCTGCCACAGTTACATTTGCAGGCGTAGCTGTACTTGTGGTGCTTGCCCTGCGCAACCAACTGGAAACGGCTGCACAAAAGGCATATAAATACATAGTGATGGTGGGTACATGGCTTTTTGGCGTGTTTTTGGCAATTAGGCTGGTTGATGATTTTGCATACCAAAGTCCGATTTCTACAGGGTATTTGGGTTTTTCCACAATAGCCATTGTCACATTGATATATGCTAAAATTTTGCCAAAAATACCCAGGCTTGGCGGGGTGGGTACGGATGTTATGGGCTGGGTATTTAGCATTATTGGCATGCTTAGCATCTTTACCCTTAGTGTATTTTGGAGGATAACCACAGGTTATGTAACAAGTTATCCGGAAGATATTGCCGCTATTGCCATTAGCATATTAATCGTGGTTAAAGGTTTTGGTTTGTTGGCGTTTTGGGACATTATGCGCCGTGCCTTGGCAAAGGAGAAGGATGGAAAGCGATGGATGCCAATAATTGCACCTGCCTATTTTATGGTTGTTTTTACCGCAACCGTGGTTATGGATTTTGGGCTGGGCTTTTACAGCTTTTGGATTAGCTTGGTTTACATTGCCACAGCACTTCTTTGGACAATTTTCGGTTTTGTAAGGAATTTTGCGCCATTACGCCGTGCGGGTCTGGTGCTTGCCTTGCTTTCGGTTGGCAAACTATTCCTTTTCGATTTGCACCGGTTGACGGAGGAGTTTAGGGTGCTGTCCTACTTTATAATGGGTGGGGTGCTGGTTGCCATATCCTTCGCCTACCAATATTTTAGCAAGCGTTTGGATGCTACGGCCATTAGTGAAGTGGACGAAGCCCTTTCCAAGCCTGGGGATGAGTGAGAGTGATGGGCGAAAAATATAACAAGCGCAAACTTAGAAACATCTGCCTTTTAGGTGGTTACCACCAAATTGTTGCTTATTTGGCGGGGGTGGAGGGCGGCAGTGGTTTGCTGGCGAAGTATAGAGCCGTTTTTGAGGGTGACAAATGTTTGATAAATGCAAAAGAGCCGGAAGTGGCCGCATTTTTGCGGATTTATGAAGATTACTTGAAATGGGCACTAACCCATCAAACCACAACAGACCGGTGCAAGGCGTTTCTGCTGGAAAAATTACAAACCATATTTGCCCATGTAAAAGACTGGGACGAGTTGCAAACTGCCATAGTCGTATTTTTGGAGGGCAAGGGCTATCATGCCAATTTTGGCGTTACAGCCCCTTATCCCACCCTATATCTATGGAAACGGCAAAAGGTGAAGAAAATGTCAGTTCGCCTGCCCCATGGCATTGCGGAAATAGACGTTTGCGCAATGAAGGGGGTCGTAACCCGTGGTTGGCTTGGTTACTTGTCTTTTGATAAAATAAGTGCAGGCGGTTGGGTGACGGCCACGGGCTGTAACTATTTTACCGATAAGTACAACATGCTGTCATCAGACTTTAAGGTAAGCTTGTTAAAACATGAAGCCCAGCATTTTTATGATTTGGAGCAATTTCCGGAAATGGAAAGTGCCGATTTGGAGTATCGTGCCAAGTTAGTGGAGCTGATTTACCACAAAAAAATACAAAGGTTTTTTGGGCTTATCGGCGGCATGGGGGATGAAGATGGGGGCGACCGCAAAACCAATCCCCACGGCCATGCTAATAGGAAGATTGTGGAAGCAATGTCAACCCGCAGTTTTGGGAGACCCCTGGAAACCGACCAAGAGTTGTGGAAGGCAGTAAAAAAGAAAATCCCTGCCATGGCGCAGAAATTGCTGGATGAGGATAATAAGAGATTAAGGGGAGAAGTTTAATGAATGCCTATATACTAAAAATCATTGCGATTGTGGGTATGGCCTTGCAACATGCCGCCCTTGTGCTGGGTGATACCATTCCCACAGTTTTGCACTTTCCTTTTCAGTTGGCGGGCGGGTTTACCTTCCCAATCATGGCATTTTTGCTGGTGGAGGGTTATCGCCACACCCGAAATGTAAAGGCCTATGCCCTGCGGCTGGGTATTTTTGCCCTTGTGTCCCAGCCTTTTTATATGTGGGCGTTTGGCACATGGTTTGGATTTAATATTATGTTTATCCTTGCAATTGGTGTGCTTTCACTTATGTTGTATGACTATACCAAGGGCGGAGCCCATGCTTGGGTGTTTTGGCTGGCTTTTGTGCCTTATACACTAATTAGCCTTATGGCGGATTGGGGCATTGTTGGCCCTGTGATGATTCTGTTATATCATGTAGTTAAAAAAGAGGGGTGGCGGCGCACCCTTTCCCCTGTAATTGCCGGGGTTTACAACTTTGGACTTATTATGCTTATTACCGCCCTTGCGGTTTTTGTGGAATTTGTATTCCCCGGGGCTATGGGTGCCGCTGTGGAAGGTATGGGCGTTGCTGTGGTAGACCCGCTTATGGGCTTGGCAGGCCTAATGTTTCCTGTTGGTTCCATTTTATCACTATTTTGCCTGCGGGCTTATAATGGGGAGCGTGGACCGGGTATGAAGTATTTTTTCTACGCCTTCTACCCCGCCCATCTTGCCGCTTTGGGGCTGGCTACTTGGTTGCTTAGGTAGAAATTCTTTGATGGCGCATTATGGCGGGTTTGCAATAACGCTTGTGTGGGTGCTTTTACGCCAATTTCAAAATAAGCATATCAACATCCACTTTTGACTCGAAAGATTGCGGTATGGGATTGACTTCCGTTTTTGTTTGAAGGATTAGGATGCCGCCTAATGGCTTTAACAAAACTAATGCGAGCCTTGCACTTTCGCTTTGTAAAACCGACCTTTCGGGTCGCTCGCCGAAAGCGAGTGTATACTCAAACAACCTCAAAACAGTATCACTAAACTTGTCTTTTTATCCGATTTACTGCGTCCCAAGAACCCGCACATACCTCTGGGTATGCACGGAACCTCACTCCTTGCAATCGAATAAAAATCCTGCGTTTTCTGATACCGTTTTGGGATTGTTTGAGTATAAGACCTGGGATGACGAGCATGGCAGGGGGTGCATGGTTTACATGCTTACTAATCTCACTTCAACAAACCCTGTCCAAGTTACAATTTGCGCAGCTTGGACAGGGTTTTGTTGAAGTATTCAGGCTCGGGGGCTTCAAACTGCATTTGTGCGTTTGTTGTGGGGTGGATAAACCCAAGCAGGCGGGCATGTAAAGCTTGTCCTTCCAACCCAAAGGTTTGTTTTGCACTGCTGTATACCGCATCGCCCAGTACAGGATGGCCAATGCTTGCCATATGCACACGTATTTGGTGGGTACGCCCTGTTTCCAGCCGTGCAGTTATTTGGGTAAAGTTCTGTATATACTCCACCACTTTGTAATGGGTGATGGCTCGCTTGCCGGCGGGGTCTATCGCCATTTTTTTGCGGTGGATTTTGTGGCGGGCAATTGGCGCATCCACTGCACCGTCTTGCTTGATTCTGCCATGGACAATCGCCATATATTCACGGTTTATGCTGTGGTTTGCAAACTGCTGTGCAAGGTTTGTGTGGGCGTGGTCATTTTTGGCAACCACTAAAATCCCCGATGTGTCCTTATCGATACGGTGCACAATGCCCGGGCGGGCAATGCCGTTAATGCCCGAAAGGGAGCTGCCGCAATGATGCAGCAGGGCATTAACCAGCGTACCTTCCACATGGCCGGCGGCAGGGTGCACGACCATGCCCTTGGGTTTATTTATTACGATTAAATCATTATCCTCAAAAACAATATCCAGCGGGATGTTTTGGGCGGCATAGTCCAGCGGGGCAACTTCCGGTAAAATCAGCTGCACCTCATCCCCTGCACGCAGGCGGTAATTTGCCTTTGCGGGTGCGCTATTTACCAACACATCCCCCGCCAAAATCAGCTTTTGTGTATTGTTTCGGGTAAGCCCGCCTAAATTTTGGGCAAACACATCCAAGCGCATGCCAATGTCTCCGGCCTCCACAGTCCTATACATCTTTTTTGCGCTTCCATTTCATTTTCTTCATATCCTCCTCTTTAAGGAAGAAGGTTAGCACCGCCATCACAATAACGGGGACAACCACAAAAACATCCGCCACATTAAACACCCAAGGGAAAAAACCGTCAAATGCGGTTATCATAAAAAAATCCACCACGCCGGTTTCCCTAAACAAACGATCCACAAGGTTGCCAAGTGCGCCGCCCGCAAGCATAAGGATGGTGAAACGGTAAGCTTTGCCAACTTTGTTTTGGGGTAGCACGGTGTAAAAAAACGCCAGAAACCCGAGTATTACAACGGTCATCACTGCAAGCAGCCACCTTTGCCCCTCCAACAAACCAAATGCCATGCCCGTGTTGTTAAGGCGGAAAAGGGAAAAAATGCCATCAAGCACCACCACCTCTTGGCGATAGGGTAGGTTTTGTATGGCCATAAATTTACTTAGCTGGTCAATACCCAAAATGCCCAGCACCACAAGTAGGGGCAGCACATATTTTTTAACAATTTTCATTTTGCAATATCCTTTCGATGGATTTAATTATCTGCTCTTTTTCCGTGTTTATTGTTATTTTTGCGCTTCCCAGCCTTTCCGTGCAAATAAGCGTCAACCGGTCATTGCGCACCTTTTTGTCACGCTGCATTAGTTTATAAATATCATTAGCGGTAATTGGAGCCGGCAGGTTTGTTGGCAAGCCAAAGGTTTTTAATAGGCGCACAACAAAATCAGCATCACCGGGGTGTAGTGCCAAATTGTGCACGGAATAGTCCAAAGCGCAAACCATGCCAAGTGCCACGCAATGGCCATGGGCTAAGGTAAAATTTAATGCAGATTCGATAGCGTGCCCAAAAGTATGCCCAAAATTAAGGATTTGGCGTAGGCCGTCTTCTTTTTCATCCTTGCCAACAATATCCATCTTAATATTTTGGCAACGACGGATAATACAGGATAAAACCTCCAAATCACGCTCTATTACGGCACTTTGGTTGCTGTGAAGATATTCCAGCAAAGCCCTATCCTCTATTATGCCATATTTTATCACCTCTGCCAAGCCCGAAATAAAATCATGCTCGGGCAAGGTTTGTAAAGTTGCTAAATTGCTGTACACAAGGCGGGGTTGATGGAAAGTGCCAATAATATTTTTGCCCCCAAAAAAATCCACCCCTGTTTTGCCGCCGAGGGCTGCATCCACCATACCCATCAGGGTTGTGGGCAGGTTTATATGGGCAATGCCCCGCATGTAAACGGATGCTGCAAAGCCCCCAATGTCAGTTACAACGCCGCCCCCAAGGGCAATTATGGTTGCATCCCGCCCAAAGCCTGCTTTGTAAATGTATTCTAAAATTTGGATAACATTTTCCATGTTTTTGGCCATTTCCCCCGCAGGCAAAATAAACCGGTGCAAATCCTGTAAATTTAAGGTTTTTTCCACTTGATCCAAATAAAGCCGTGCCGCATCCTCATCGGTGATTATTATAGCTTTGCCGCCAACTGTCAAATCATCCCAGTTATACCTAATCATATCCGCCACCATTAGAAAAGGGCGGCGGTTTCGCCACCCTTGTGATATTTCATGCCACGCTATGCTACTGATACATCGTCATCAATATTTCATCATCTGACAAAACGGTGGTTACAATACCCAGCACCTCTCTAAAAAACGATAAGGGCACATGTACGCTACCATTTATTATCATTGGGGCAAGCTCCAACCCATGGGTGTTTTCGCCCACGGCAAGCATTACAACAAAGTCACCCTTTGTTAGGGTGTGCGCATGCACATCCGCATCCCAAGTGTATTCAAATCCAAACAAATCGGCCACGGGGGCAATGCGCACCATAATTGTGCCATATTGCTCCTCCCCTAAAACGGTGAAAAGGTCACTTTCCACAATTTCGTTGCGGATATTGGTGCGTGTAAAGGTTTTTGTAAAAATCCCCCTGTCGGCAAGGCTAAACTCTCCTGATGCAAAGGGGATTACCAATAAATCACCGTCAAAATAAAATGGATGGTAATTGTCAATTGCGGTAAAATTAGTAACAAATAGGCGGGGGCTTGCGGAAATTAGGTTGTGTAGGTTACCGTTTATAAGGGGCAGGGCGTTAAGGTTGTAGTCAGAAATGTTTATAATTTCCATAGTTTCTGTGTTGATAACGGTGGTTGCCCTTGCGTTGGTGGTGGTGGCGGAAATCGCCGCCATATCAATGATAACGGAAACAAAATCATCAGAAACTATCACATCTTTTGCAAATGTTATTGTGGCAGCACGCCCCATATGTTCATCAACAAAGGCGTTAAATTGGGCGGTAAAACGGTTATTAAGCATCTCATCCAAATCCCTGTTGCCTGTTGCAGCACGGGGCAACTGCCCGGTAATGGTAAGCCCGATTGCCCCACGGCGTTGGGGTGCGTTGCGGGATATTATGCCGCCGGCAAAAGTATCCGCAGATGCAAAGGTGGTTTGCATGGCAGAAACAGCCATAACAAGCCCAATACCCATGACAGCGGCAGTTTTGCATATATTTTTAATAAACTTATTAGTTTTGGTTTTCATAGCAACTTCTCCTTCCCTTACTGCTATTATAGAGCATTTGCCCGCCCCCGTCAACGGTAAAATGCTAATGTATATTATTTGTAACACAACCGTCACACATTTTCCTGAATTTGCCCTTGAAAATTTGGGCAAAATGGTGTATAATGTCTTAGACTTATTATAATATGGCATAACTGCACACTTTTTTAGATTATTTGTGTAGAGGAGAGGTTTTTTGATGAATAAGTTCATAAGTAAAATTACAAAATACGCTGTTTCTCTCGGGCTGGCGGGGGCAGGTGCGGTTTTTGTCGCCTGTGCTGATACGCCCATATTCCCTTTTGATTTTGATGGGTATGTAAGGCCTGCCATGCAGGGCTCTGTGGATTTGGAGCAGGCTGAGGGGTCCTTGGCGCACCAAATTGGCTACCCCGAAGCGGGAGAGGGTTTTGCGGTAATGCGCACCAGCCACGGGGATGTTTATATACGCCTTTTCCCCGAAACTGCGCCGCTGGCTGTGGAAAATTTTGTAACCCATGCCCGCAATGGATATTTTGACGGGCTTATATTCCACCGGGTTATTGAAAACTTTATGATACAAGGTGGTGATCCCCAAGGCACAGGCATGGGCGGCGAAAGCATCTGGGGGCAAGGTTTTGGTAACGAGCTTAGCGTAAACCTGCAACATATCCGAGGGGCATTGTCCATGGCAAATTCTGACATGCCGGAAATTGGTAGGACAAATACCAATGGCAGCCAATTTTTTGTTGTACAAAACAGCGGGCTGGATGCAGGCACAAGGGCTAATTTTGAGCAAATTTTGGAATATCATATGGATGATTTATATCCCGGGCTGGAATCTATGGGCATCCGCTTTCGGGATGTTTATCCGGAGGATTTTATAAGGCATTATTTAGAGCATGGCGGCACGCCCCATCTGGATTTTAGGCATACAGTTTTTGGGCAGGTTTTTAGGGGCATGGATGTGGTGGATGCCATTGGCGGCGTTGCCGTAATTGACCCCGACCCCCACACCGGAAACCACAGACCGATTGATGATGTGGTTATTAATACCATAGAAATAGGCATTTGGCAGCAATAGAGAATGGGGCTGATGTTTTGAGAAAAATTTTCAAGAAAATTGGGGCTTTTGCCTTAGCATTAACGATGGCGTTGCCCTTGGCAACCGCTTTCGCTGATGACTATATATTAGTTGACGGTCGGCGGGAATTTACAGGGCGCAGCAATGCCCCCGTCCTTATTCGCTCCGCTAATTTTGGTGACCTTGGGGCGTTGTGGCCCGCAGAAGCCGTGGTGCGCGGTGTTGCCTTTGGTGCAATACATGCCGAAGGGGCAAATTTTAACCACGAGCAAAATTTAACCCGCCAAGATGCCCTAAACGCCGTTATGCGTGCTGTGGGGCTAAGCGGTGCGGCGGTTGCCCGTGGAAACGAACTGGTTTTGGGTGGCTTTACTACAGCACAGGCCATGATAAACAGCGGATATTCCACCCTTGCAACGGAAATGGATATTATACCTGCGGGCTGGCCATTATTTGGGCAAGCCACGCGCCAAGAAGTGGCATTTTTGCTGTATTCGGCCGTGCAAGCGGTTGCAAGCGGGCATTTTAGCGAAAATGTAACCATGCAAACCATTTACACGTTTGGGGACTGGCAAACCATCGGCAGTGAATATTTGGTTGCTGTGGAAAACTTGGCATCCGCCAATGTGATGAATGGGGATGGGGTTAATTTTAACCCGACTGCACCCATAACCCGTGGGCAAATGGCGCAGGTGCTTTCTAATTTAGACCAAATTCTTTTAAGTATAAATGGGTTGGAGCGTAGGTTGGGCACCGTTGCCGGCATTAGGGATGCGGACCAGCCCGGCACCGCCGCAGGCAGTTGGTGGCGCAATATTTCCGTGCGCCTTGGGGACGGCACGGTGGATGTGTTGCAATACCAGGTAAACACAGGCCCATCACCCCAAACATTGGGGGCGGATGCGGTGGTTTTTGCAGGCGGCACAGTGGGCGGTCTCGGTCTTTTGTCCGTAGATGATACCATTGAGTATTTTGTGCATCCTGCCGATGGCACGGTTTGGTATGTAAATGTACTGCATGCTGCTGTGGAAGAGGTGGTTACGGGCACGCTTTTCTCCCTATATCAGCAAAATATGGAAGTTACTTTGATGATGGGTGCGGGCAACCGCCGCATTTTCCCGCTTATTGACGGTATTGTAAACACCGTGGGCGGCAACCATTATCTTACTATTGACGGACAACGCCAAAACATTGCAACCCTGCCTTTTGGGCAAAATGTGCGGCTGTATTTGCGTAATAATGTGGTTATACGCATGTCATTTGTGGGCATGCCTGTTTTGGTGGACGAGTTGCGGGGCTTGGTGGTGGAGAACAACCCGGCATTTGGTTATATGGTTGTGGTGGATGAAAGCGGCCGCCGTGTAACCATGCGCTATTATGAGCAGGAAATGATGGTGCAGCGCATCTCCCATTTCGACCAAACCATGCACACCAGCTATATTAGTCAGCTTTTCCCATCCTTCGCTTTTAACCCATTGGCAACAACCATTGGGCAAATAAGGCCGGGCGACATTGTTTTTATCCGTGGGGATGAAGTGGAGCCTAATGTGATTTCCATGATTTCTGCAATTTCCAACTATATCATGCGCTATGGGCGCATTGCAAGCATTGTCCACCACGAAGGTTATATGTCTGTACTGTTTGAGCAAGAAAACGGGCAAACCACTTGGTTGGAAGTGGCAAATGACACCTTTATAACCCGTGAAGGGCGCAGGATTAGCCCGATGACAATCCAAGTGGGGGACTGGGTAAGGCTTTTGGTTAATGAAGCGGTGCTTGCCCCGGGACATATGATTTCGTCAGTTATTGAGATGACAATTGAAGGGGTCGCCCGCCATATCACAGGCATTGTGCGTGGTAACCTGTCAGGCATTAATGCCGTACAAAATATTATGATGGTGGAACATGCCCAATCCCTTTCCCAAGTGGGATGGACGGATTTTAGAGAGGTGGGGCAGTTTAGCCTTGCAAACCCAAGCATTTCCTATTTTTACAATAACCGCAGAATAACTCAGCAAGAGGCTTTGCGCCTGTTTGGGTTCGGTTCTGCCACTGTATATATTGCCCTGGAAAATCATTTTGCGGGGGAGAGGGTGGCGATGGTAAGCTTCCGCAGCCAACGGGAGGAGCGTTTGCCTGCCGATACCGTTGTGCGTGCTGATGGTGCCGGCAATATATGGCTTGCAAGCTCCACCGACCCAATTGCTACTGACAGCGGCACAATTGTGCGCCGCAACGGGCGCTTGGTAACGGGGGCAGATATTATGCCCGGCGACCATGCCACTGTTGTGCTTAGTGGGGCAGGCAGGGCTGCTGTGGTGGATATTGCACCTGCACCTGACACATCCGCCCTGCAAATCTTCCGTGTGCGTGTTAGCCGTGTGTGGGACGGGCAAAGCTTCCGTGTTACCAGCATGTCCCAACTTATTGGTACAAACTGGGTATTTACACCATTGGAGCGGGAATTCGAAATTGACACCCGTACCATCTTTATGGGCGGCGAGCACGATATAAACAGCTTTATAACCTATCTGGACACATCCGTATTTAACCAAGTATTTACCATTGTGGCGGACGGGGCAAGGGCAACCCATGTTATCACCCAGCCATTTGCCAACCGTGCCGTGCGTGGAACAGTTATAAATGACGTAAATCAAGGCGATGACAGCTTAATGTTGCGTGATGTGTTGATGCAAGACCCGGCCACAGGCCGCTGGAACCCCATTTCCATGGTAAACAACACCATGACAATTCGCTTTGGTTACGACACGGTTATCGGGCGCAACAACGCAATTGTACCGCAAAGATACCTGCAAGCGGGTGACCGATTACTGGTGATGACCGAGATTTTCTTCGTTGGCGCATCTGATGACGACCCAACCATGGGCGAAGCATACGGCCGAATAATATTAGTACAGTAGGGTGGAGGCTTGCCCCTGCCCCGCAATACGGGGCTTGCATGCCCTACACCAAGGATGCACTGCACGTATCGCCCACACGGGTGGGGGCAAGCCCCACCCTACGAGGAGGAATTGGATGAGAAAGCGAATTTTTATAAGCCTGCTTCTTATGGCCATAATGATATTTGGCACCGCCGTTACCGCATTTGGGCGTGTGGGCCAAATCGGCTTTTTTGGCGGTATTACAGAAGGGGTGCGCCTGCCCCTTACCACCGAAATGATTTTGGCACAAGCCGCCACGGGCAACCAGCCCAATCTTAACCTAACCAACATGGTATATACCGAAATTATTTGGATTGGCGGCATCCCCATCGAGTTTGAAGGCTTGATGAATATGACTGTATCCAACAGCGGGCGGGGTGCATCTGCGCAAGCCGGTACACGCACCGTGCGCTACACCGTGCGCCCGGGACCCTTAAGCCCGGAAGGTGTTGCCATTAATCGTGATATTACCTTTAATGTAAACTGGCGCAGAGAAGGCAATCAGATTATCGAAACCTATTCTGTTGCCCGCTGGACAGAAGCCATTACCATAGGCGAGGCGGTTTTTGCCATCGACCCTAACAGGTCCAGCCACGAAATCAGCATTATCAGGGATATTACCCCGGGGGTTACCTATTACAGCGGTGTGGTTTCCAAACGTGCCGTTTATGTGGATGGGGATGGTAACACAACCACCCACACCGTTATGGGGCAGATTTATGGTTTTGAATCTGCATGGTCCGCCGTGGAAACCCACAGGTTGACAGGCATTGTGGATACGGGCGTGTGGCAGTTGCAATATCAGCAGGTGCCAAGCGTTGCCGTTAGCAAAGAGCTGCAATATAGGGTAAACGAGCCCACGCTTATCAGCTTTGCAGGCAATTATCGGGAAGTTACCAACAACCTAAGCGGCCTTAACTACGTGATAAATATCGCCCCAACCTTTATGCACGATTTACCCCGAAGCGGCAGTGCATATGTCACCAATTTTAACCGTTTTGAGCAGTTGATAGCACCAAACCTTAACAGCATCCGTGGCCATTGGGCCTATCAGGACATTCGCCGCCTGTTTGCCATGGAAGTTATAACAGGCAACCCCGAGCATTTTGTGCCAAACCAAGCCATTACAAGGGCGGAGTTTATGACCATGCTTGCCCGTGCCGTAAAACTGCCGCTGGATGAGGCGCATATGACACCGCCTGTGCAAAGGGGTAACCGACCCTTGCAGGTGCAATTGGTTTTCCCGGATTTGTGGCCGAACCGACCGGATTATGCCTATTTGCGGGCTATTAACGAAGCGGGCATTGCCGTAGGGCGTGGCGATGGCCACTTCCATCCGGATGAGCAAATTTGGCGGGAGGAGGCCTATGTGCTTGCCCTGCGCACCCTTGGACTTGGGCGGCTTAGCCTTGATATGCCCCCTGTCAGCATCTACGCTGATAGCGACTTGATTAGCCCATGGGCAATGGGCGACATACAGGCTGCTACCCGCATCGGGCTTATTGCCCCTGACGAATACGGCAACCTTAACCCCCAAGAGTATATGACAAAGGCGCAAGCGGCGGCACTTATTAACCGCCTTATCGAATATATGCGCCATGAGTTGATTTGGGATTACACCGAAAACATTATTAATTTTATGAATCAATAATTCGCCTATGGTGCGGATGCTTTTTACCCCCCCTGCCCATTTTCATAGGGCAGGGTTTTTGTTTATTCTTGCCAATATACCCCCAATCCTTTCATACTGCTCATTCCACGGCATGACCTTTTTATTCAGAAATAGCAATAACAGAGCATTTAACAATGCTCTGTTTTAGTATTTTAAGGGCAATTCAAATTAAAGAAAAAATGATGAATGGCTGGTCAAGTACTCCCAAGGGACTGTGATGCGCCTTGTTGATGAAAAGATGGTGATTCCATATAGCCGATAAACTTTAAGCTAAATTTTATTAAAAATATAATTATACAGGATGGATAATTTACAATATATCCAGTTTTTTCATCAAAACAGGCAATGCCATCTCAAAAGCAACGCCATAACGCCGCTCTTGGCTAAGGTCAAGGGTAATGCGTATGGCTTCGTAAACATAATCACAGGCGATTTGGGCGGCTTCCGCTAATGGCTTGCCTCTTAACAACCCACTTAACAAAGCGGAGCCAAAAACATCACCCGTGCCGTGGAAATGCCCTTCCACTCTTTGGGACATTACATATTCAACACTATCTTGGTGCGCATCATAAACCGCCGCACCAAGGCTTTTTTCGTCAAAATGCACCCCTGTAAGCACTATCTGTTTAGGGCCAAGTTCTGCCAGTTTTTTCAGCAAATTTTCAATATAAGCCTTGTCGTATGGGCCTGCCTTATATTCTTCGTCCACCATAAAACAAGCCTCGGTTATGTTGGGAATGATAATATCCGCCTTGCCGCACAGCTTAGCCATGCCTTGTGCCATTTCGGGGCTGTAAATGCTGTACAATTTACCTTCGTCCGCCATAACTGGGTCCACCAATACAATATTGCCGGGGCGGCGATAGGTATCAAACAATTCACCCACCAAGTCAATTTGTTCAAAGCTGCCCAAAAAACCGCTATACAAGGCATCAAAACCCAGCCCCAATTTTTGCCAATGGGCAGAAATTGGTTGTATATCCACTGTCAAGTCCCGATAGGTAAAACCCTCAAACCCGCCTGTATGGGTGGAAAGCACCGCCGTTGGCAGTATGCCGCAATCCATCCCTGCTGCTGATAAAATGGGCAAAGCCACCGTTAAAGAGCAACGCCCAACGCAAGAAATATCATGTATAGCACAAACACGCTTTTGCTTTTCCATTTATTAACCTCCAAAATGTAGTTGTAGTTATAATTGATAATTTTACCATGCCACGAATATAATTTCAAGGGGCGATTGTTATATCAGGAGGAATAATATGGAAAATTTGCAAACCAAGCGGGCAGCGGCACTTATGGCCGCATGGCCTCATCTGGGGGATAAAAAGGCGATGATGGGTGCAATGATGCCCTTTGTAAGCGAGCGCAACAAAAAACATCTGGAAAACTGTATAAAGGTGATAGAAATGCAGGAAGTGTTAAAGGTGATGGAGGGCAAAACCCATGGACAATAAAGCAATGGAAGTATTGGGGGCGGAAAATGCCGATTTGCTGCAAGAATTTGTGGGCAGGGTACAAGGCAAATCCATGATGGAGCTACCCGGCATTTTAATGGAATTTAAGGCACGCCTGCCCAAAGATAAGGTTTTTACGCCACAGGAAAGTGAATTTATAATGGAAGCCGCCATGGCCGGGCTACCGGAAGCGGAAAAAAACCGATACAAATCCATGCTAAAAATTCTAAAAATTTAACAAAATATTTTCCCGCCTTTTTGACACAATATGATAGAGATAAAAACTACCACAAGGAGGGGAAAATATGGATAACAGGTTTTTAACATGGACAGCACTAACATTTATCATTATCGGCGCAATAAATTGGGGGCTTGTGGGCTTTTTTCAATTTGATTTAGTTGCCGCAATTTTCGGTGGCATGTCCAGTTGGGTGTCACGGGTTATTTATGCCTTAGTCGGCTTATCCGGCTTATATGCCATTAGCTTTTTTGCCCGTTTTGATAACGACCGCACCACATCAGAAATCCGTTAAATTATGACAAAAAATCCCATCTCGGCTGTTGCGAAATGGGATTTTTTGTTTTAGTTTGACAAAAGACCAGAAATATGGTACACTATCTGGGAATACTTTTTAATAACAGGAGGAATGGGACTTGCTAAACAATATGAAAATTGGGACAAGGATAGGCTTGGGCTTTTTGGTGGTTATTGCAGCCGCCCTTAGCATAGTTATTTTTAGCTTGCGGGGTGTGCGCACCGTTAACAACGACTATACCGACCTATTTGGAGGGGCAGTTGAAAGGGTCGAAATTCTTTTGCAAGTTCCAACAGATGTGGCAAACCTGCGGCGGCTTACAACCACAGTAGCTTGGCGCACGGGTATGCCCGATTTTATACCCGCCATAGTGCAGGATTTGAATGAAGTGCAGATTAGCTTGATTGATTTGGTTGACCAATTTAGGGCAAACATAAATGCAGATACATCTTTGGACAATACCACCCGAAACAACTACCTGCAAATGGCGGATGAATTGGAGCGGCTGGCTAATTATTACAGCACAAATATTATCGAGCCCATGTTACCCTATGCCATGGCGGGGGACCATGATGCGGTTTTGTCTTTTGGTGCGGCCGGCGTACCGGTTGCCAATGCCATGACAGAAATTTACAGCGAAGTTATTCGCCAATCCCGGCAACATATGGAGGATACTTCTTTTGCGCTTAACAGAAGGGCAACAACCACGTGGACAATAGCAACCATATCAGGGATTTCAGTCTTTTTTACGGTTGTTTTCATTTCTTTATTCACTGCCCGCTCCATATCACGCCCCATAAAGCAAGTAGTGCGGGCGCTGGACGATGTGGCAAACGGCTGTGTTAGCACCAACCTGCAAATAAATTCCAATAATGAAATTGGCCAGTTGGCAGACAGCACAAGAAGTGTAGTTGCTGTGCTGCGTAATATTGTGGATGACTTAGGTAAAATGGAGCATGAGTTTAATGTGGCAGGGGATATTGAATACCGCATAGATACCGGTAAATACGCCAATTCCTACCAAGAAATGACCCAAGGCATAAACAGAGTTGTGGATAGCATGAATAAAGATGTTTTAACCATACTGGGTGTGGTTGGCAAAATTGGTGATGGTAACTTTAATGTGGTTGTGGATGATATGCCCGGCAAAAAAGCCATCATGCACCAAACCCTGCGCACTGTTATTGGTGACTTGCAGTCAGTTAGCGATCAAATTAACGCCATGGCGGATGCTACGGCGAGGGGTGACCTTGCTTTCCGTGTGGATATTAGCGGCTATAAAGGCGATTGGCAACAAATTATGCAAGGCCTTAACGATGTTTCAAATGCTGTTAGCGAGCCGTTTAAGGCTATTTTGGTTGCTGTTGAAGAACTTTCTCAGGGCAATGTTGACTTAGAAATAATCGATAAAAAAATCGTTGAAGCAGGCCTAAACCCGGATTCCGATAGCTATAACGGGTTATTTAAGCAAGCTATTGCAAATTTTGAAAATGCTCTCGCTTCCATATCTTCTTATGTGGAAGAGCTAAATTCACTTCTCGGAAACATGGCGAATGGGGATTTGACACAGAAAATAAGCCGTGAATACTTCGGCTCTTTTAACAGCATTAAAGTATCTGTAAACGCCATAAATGAAAGCCTTAACAAAACCATGACGGAGATATACCAAGCATCCGACCAGGTTTTAAGCGGTGCCTCTCAGATATCTTCCAGTGCAATGGATTTGGCAAATGGTGCCCAAGAGCAGGCAGGGGCGGTGGAAGAGCTTAGCGCAACCATTGACATGATAAACCAACAAACCAGGCAAAATGCCCAATCTGCCGAAAATGCCAACCAACTTTCGGGCAAATCCAGCCAAAACGCCCAAACAGGCAACGCCGCCATGAAACAAATGGTGGAAGCTATGGAGCAGATTAAGGGATCCAGCAACAACATCTCCAAAATAGTACAAACCATACAAGACATAGCCTTCCAAACCAACCTACTTGCCCTAAACGCCAGCGTAGAAGCTGCAAGGGCAGGTGAACACGGTAAAGGTTTTGCAGTAGTAGCAGATGAAGTAAGAACACTTGCAGGCAGAAGCCAAGCAGCTGCCACAGAAACAACTGCGCTTATACAGGATAGTATTAGCCGTGTTGGGGCGGGCTCTGCTATTGCGGAGGATACTTCTGTGTCGTTGGATGCAATTGTGGAGAGTGCAAGCGAGGTTTTAGAAATCATTGGTAGCATATCAGCCGCCAGCGGGGAACAAACCGCCGCCATAGCCCAAATAAGCGATGGTTTGGCTCAAATAAGCCGTGTGGTGCAAAGCAATTCCGCTGTTTCGGAGGAGACTGCCGCAGCTTCGGAGGAACTTAGTAGCCAAGCGGACATGCTTCGCCAGCTTGTGTCCTATTTCAAGTTATAATCTTCGCTAATTTATTGTATAAATTTAGTGTTGAAATTTAAGGTGATTTGTGTTATTATATAATTCTTAGTAAAGCTTAACTCAAAAATCATCCGCATTTGCGGGAAGGGAGCTTGATATGTCTGCATTAAAAAACATGAAAATCAGAAGCAAGCTGTTTTTGGGCTTTTTCCTTGTGTTGGCCATTACTGTGGTTATTGCAGTGGTGGGCATCTTTAACCTTATGGATGTGGATGGGGAGTACAGCTATGCCCTGGACTATCCTTTTGTACGATACGGGGCACTTAACCGCATCGAAACCGACATGATGGATGCACGCCGCACCATGAACCGTGCCGCCATGTATATCCACGACCCGGATGACTCCATAACAGGCATTAACAACCAAGAGGCGGGCATAACACGCCTGCGTGGGCAAATTGACTATCAAATTGCCCGCTATCGGCAAAACGTAGCCGATGACCCCCGCCTAACACCCGAGCGAGCAGGCCATATGCTTGACAATATGACATCGCTGGAAACAGCTATCCATCGTTATTTTGACTACTATATTGCCGGGCTTATCCACTATGCAAGGTTGGGTGATGAGGTGGAAACCATACGCCTTGTGCGCCAAGGTGTTGCCACGGTAAACGAAGCTAATGGATATTTTGCAACACTGATGACCATTTCCAGAGATTTTATGGAGGCCGCCAACGAATATGGTGGTGAAGCCGCCAGTGCTGCCACCATTGTAATTATAATTGTTGCTGTTGCCGGTATTTTAATTGGCGTTTTTGCGGCTTTGCTTATCATTGTCTCCATCACCAAGCCTATTAAAAGCCTGCAAACCACTTTGGGCGATGTTACCAAAGGCAACCTTAATGTTAATATTGACCGTGCCAACATCGCCAAAGATGAAACCGGTGATTTAACCCGTGACGTTGTTGCCCTTATTGATGTGTTAAAATCAATTGTAGATGACTTGGCGAAAATGGAACACGAATTTAACACAATGGGTGATTTTGAGTATCGCATTGATATGAATAAGTACCAAAACTCATTCAGAACCATGATAGAAGGAACCCATGCCATAATAGACGGACAAACCGAGGATATCTTGGCTGTGCTTGATGTTGCACAAAAAATTGGCGATGGTGACTTTGATGTGCAAGTTGCCGACATGCCCGGTAAAAAAGAAGTTATGCCACAAATTTTGCGTGGTGTGACGGCTAATCTGCAAAAAGTAAGTGCTGATGTAAATGCCATGATAGATGCCCTTGCAAACCAAGGCGATGTAAGCTTTAGAATTGACGATGATAAGTACAAAGGTGACTGGCAGAGGGTTATGACAGGCCTTAACAAAATTGCCATTGCTGTTTACGAGCCCTTGAAGGTAACAGAGGTTGGCCTGCAAGAGATGAAGTTGGGCAACTTTGACTTGGAAGATGTTAACAACAAGATCTACGCTGCAACAGGCCTAAGTCCCGATCCGGATAATTACGCCGGCCTGTTCAAAGATGCCATCCTTGCCTTTGATGACAGTATTGAGGGTATTTCGTCCTATATCACAGAAATCAACGGTGTTTTGGCGAATATGGCAGAGGGTGATTTGCGTCAGTCCATTAACCGTCAATACGTGGGCTCTTTTGACTCTATTAAAACATCTGTCAACACCATCAGCGAAACCCTTAACAAAACCATGTCCGAAATTAGCATGGCTGCAGACCAGGTGCTTTCGGGTGCCAGCCAAATCTCCTCCTCTGCCAACGAGCTGGCCAGTGGTGCGCAAGAGCAGGCAGGCAGTATAGAGGAGCTTACCGCATCCATCGATATGATAAACCAACAAACCAGGCAAAATGCTGACAACGCCTCCAACGCCAACGAGCTTTCCGGTAAATCCACCACCAATGCCCAAGAGGGTAATGAGGCCATGAAGCAAATGGTGGAAGCTATGGAAAAAATTAACGAATCCAGCAACAACATCTCCAAAATAGTACAAACCATACAAGACATAGCCTTCCAAACCAACCTACTTGCCCTAAACGCCAGCGTAGAAGCTGCAAGGGCAGGTGAACACGGTAAAGGCTTTGCAGTAGTAG